>Ga0179593_1328302_pt1 | contig 12449 bp, 14 predicted proteins | sample CZODoug2_1_08_16_FD_185931 | JGI IMG/M metagenome (GOLD analysis project Ga0179593, IMG submission 185931) | Vadose zone soil fungal communities from Angelo Coast Range Reserve, California, USA - CZODoug2_1_08_16fungal (PacBio error correction) | ecosystem: Environmental > Terrestrial > Soil >...
AAAAACTCGGGAACTGGACCTTCGGTGGTTGCCCCTACAAAGAAAAAGTGGGGGTGACGCACTCGAAAAAAAGCAACTGGTACTCAGCTTAATTGCAGCGACACTCCGCAGGGAACCTAGCTCACACCCGGGTCCACGGAGATAGAACAGCAGGACGCGCCAGCCTCTGGGCTTAAGAACAGCGGGGCAACAAAACAATATCGGCCTCCCCCCAAAGGGATCCGGGCGTTATGTCTAGGAAGGAGAGGGGGTCATATTGGGTTGATCGGACCTGATTTGTACTAAGGGGGGCCCGGGTTTCGCCAGAGACAGGGAAAGATGAGAATGGGGATGTGAACGAGTCAATACCGGTCTGATTGTAAAAAAGGCTGGCACATGAATTGACACTAAACCCTATTCTCGAGGTCGAGCTGACGGCAAAATAAGTAAGAACGCGAATGCATAGAGATCCACGGCAGGGGGGATGGCGTTTCGCCGAGCATATGGACAAAAAACCGCGGTGGAGTTTTCCTGCCGGGGGAAATTAATACTGCTGCATGCGCTGGTTGCATTCCTCCTGGAAAAAAAACGGAAGTGGATAGTTATGCGGCAAAGGACGGGGGTCCATGGCGAAGTAGTCTTTACCCGCGCCGAACAAAGACTAACGATCGGGAGCAACATACGTCGTATGGTGGCGACACAATGTTCAGGGCCAGTACTGCAGTGTGACTGCCGGGGCATGGGGTGACGACAAGTCGAGAAATGGAGGCTGTGTACAGGGGGCACCTGGTTGTGGCGGAAAACCGCTCGATAAAAACGAAAGCAAATGCCATAAGCAATGTCAAAAAAAAAACTCCTGTAACGGGGACTTCAAAGGATATTTCCCGAGGGAGAAGGCTGGAACACAAGGGGGCCCGGAGGGTCCTAAACTGCCCCGCTACTACAATTAAATGTCTGGTCAAGGACTATATTCACTCTCGAATACTGTATCCTGTCGCCGCCACAGAAAAGTGCAGTAAAGAGGCCTCCGGAGTTCCTAATGCAGGAGAAAACGGTCCCGTGCTTGCCCGAAAAGCGCGGGGAGAATCTCATTCAATTACCGTGCCACCAAGCCCAGGGGACCACGCTTTCCATGCAAGGGGAGGACCATCATGGCCAAGGTGGGGCTTGATCCGTCCGATCGTTGTCCTGGAGGAAGAAGACGCACTTCTCTCCAACCTTCTCAAACAAAATTAGAGGGTTCTCCAAGAGCAGTGTAGAATATGGTCTGAAATGTTGACGGACAACAGAAAACGCGCACCAAAGAGAGCAGGACGGGCAGCAGGCAAATCTTGGCCATGGCAGGAAAATAACCGAATATCTAAGGTGTCAGGCCCCGGTGGGGCGATCTCATCCAGAAGTAACTTTTGGATCACGACCGGCGGGCTTCGTTGGGCAGGAAGAACACTGGGGTAAAGGTGCGTGCCTGTGGCAAGAAAATGCTGACGGTAGCGAGAATCTGAGGAGAGGTCCATGACAAAGACTGCTGCGCCCGTGATACGTTTCAGTCAGCCTAGGCGCACATTCACCTTAGGCGCAGGAAAGATCGCAAGGGCCAGAAAACGACCGAAAAATCGTCAGAAGGGGGGGCCCCGCCGACTACATACCAACTGCCTCAGGGGTGGACGACCGGCCTATCATCTTAAAAAGTCGTGGCAGAGGTAAACCCAGGTGTTCCACAGGGGGGTGATGTCAGACAGATTTTGGCTCGTGGTACAGGAACTAACTGGGGGTACACCAGGGGGAGAGACGTTAAACACTGACTGAACTCAGACGGCGGGACGGAATACGTGGGGTCCACCGTGCAGAAAAGGGGCACGTCGGACTACGTTTCCGAGATCTCTCCTACCAAGAACGTCCGCTGACTCACAGCCGCATTAATTCCGGCGGCGGTAGCGGCGCGAACAAAAAAATAATTGGACGTTGTCAGATGGGGGGCGTCCTGGGACAAGTACTAGTGCGACCCGCGAGGGTCGAACCCGCAACGAGCGGAAAACGTGATTTACGGGAGCTCCGGGACAAGAAGCGCGACCAATCAGAAAGACAAAGCAAGACGGGGCTGAGAAGGTAAGAGGAGAAAGGAAAAAAAAAAAACAGACGGAAGGAAACGGGGTGGGGTGCTGTCCGGAAATTTGCGCGCGCGGTACAAAGGATCTTGAATGGCGCTGAAGGAGAGCATAAAGCGGTTCCAACCTGCCTTTGGAAAGAGCTGGGTAGTGGGGGAAACGCCCAACGGCCGGTAGGAGGGGGGGGGGAGGGGGGAATGTTCTTGTATTGAAATGTAAAACAGGGATGAAGGGAATATGTTCGACCGATATTTTGCGCTGGTGCAAAAAATGTAGGGCCAACACGGGGACACATATGAAAAAGAGACAGCACCCACCCGGAAAGAATCGGCCTCAGGCGGGGAAAACACAAAACAAACCTTTACACACTCGGGGCGAAACACCGACACAGAAGAACTCAAAAGCGCAGTCTGAGAGGGGGCAAAAACGGGCAGTTAGTGCGTCATTGAGTGGGAGCATCATAGTAGAAAGCTAATTCTGACCTGTGCAAACACTCATTAAACAGATACATCCTAATGACAATGGCAAATCCGGGGGAGGGCGGGAAAGAGGGGGCTCAGAAACCATAGCGCTTCGGCCTGGCAGAAACTGGACACCTGCGGGCCGGGTGCGGGGACCTGAAAGGAAATGACAAGTCCGGGAAAACAGGCAGAAGGCAACATCGACGCGGAGGAACGGTGGCAGAGTAACACATGCAGTCGGAAATGCCTGGGCACCCCTGCACAAAAAAGTGCGGGGGTCGAAAGCGTGATCTCAACCGCAGATGATACGACGATAGGAAAATGGTGCAAAAAAGCAAAGCGGGGCAGGGAGCAAACGAGGGGCGGGAAAAGGGGACCAGACTCATCTGGCATACGGTGCGGCCATACACAAAAACGGGGTGTGGTTGAATCAGGCACAAAAAGGAAGGTCGGAGAGAAAAGGGGTGGCACGGACGGTGGTGGGGGGACCCGCAAAGGAAAAGGCATCAATGCCAGGCAATGGGTAGAGCCACGGCAACCACCAAGGTCTTGACATGGAAATTGAACAGGAACTAAGGTAAGAAAGCCGGTAGCCGGGACTCGGAAAGGCCGTGGGCGGGGGGGGAGGACTCAACATCAGGCGATATATCTCATTTTTCAGATGGTCACGCACCAGAAAAAAAACGGTCACCCTGACACAATTCCGTCAGCCTAGGCATCTACGCCGGTGCCGGCCAGGGCGGGGAACCGGAAAATGGAACGTCTATTGAATAAAGTCGCTGTGCTCCGCCGCTGCAAGCCGAATTTGCCAAAAATTAGAAATTCTCAGAAAACACCAGAAAGCCTGCCGAGCCGGAATGTGCTAAGGAGGGGGAGGACGACAAGTAAATGTCTAGATCACCAATCCCTTGAATGTGAAACGTACGTGGTGCAGCTTCGCCTAAAGGGCCATCGAACTACTCTAATAAAAAAGGGAATCGACATAGGACATGGACTAGATGTGAGAAATTCACACAACTTAGGCACGATACGGCAAGATCCCTGGGCTGCGAACATTGTTATCTTAGGTCGAGGGCCATGCAGGGGCGACAGGTACAAAGCCTGGAACGGGGAGGTTGCACACCTCCTCTCACCAAAAACGCCTTGTACAAACGACCCCAGGCGCAAAAGGGGTCCTGAGGGAAAAGACCACACCGGACAGGGATCTGGTCGCTAACCCCGGGGTGGCAAGACTTGCAGGTTGCAGAGCAATGGCGTGTGTGATAGCGTGACACACATGGAAAAAATGAAGGATCCGTCGCGACAAAATACCAAATGGGACCTATGCAAAAAAAATTGGGAAGAGGCAGACCAGGGGACGAAGTCTACAACTATACAGGCCCCAAATGGTTCGGACCAAATGTTGTCACTCAGACAGACCCAAGCACACCCGACGCAAATCAGAGAGTAGGACAACAAGCAAACCAAAAACCGGAGGGAGGGAAAAGTGCAAACGATCGACACTAGGGATGAAAATGGCGATAAACTCCGTGGAAGGTAGGAAAATACCGAAACCGTGTGCACCCCCACAGATTTAAGCACGCGGCTTTCGCGCATCTGGAACGCGGAAAAGTCGAGGGTCCTCCGATCCGTAAGGTTCAACCCACCGGCAAAAATCATTAAGCCACCAACATTTTGTCCAGCTAGACCCCAACAGAAAGGAGGCCGTGGGGCAGCAACGAAAGGCCGAAGAGAAATGCACGGTGGGGTCAGACAAAAGACGCGTTTTTTGGTGTCATATGGCCAAAGCGCAATGACGGCACGTTCACAGGGCGAGCGATTGGTCCAAAATACAGGGGGACCACAAGCGCTAAGTCCACATTCCCCCGAAAGCCAAAGCTGTCCAGGGTAAACACGCGGACAAACGGGAGACAGGAAGACCATCCCCCCGCCAATGGACTAAGGAGGGGCGGGGGAACTACAAGAGCAAGAAGTTGGCCCGGGGCGACGTTCAGAACAGAACCCACGGAAGCATGCGCTGGACCAGCCAGCGGGTCGGCGTACGTACCATCGGCTACGGCAGAAAACGGAACAAGACGATGGCGGCATGTGCACACAGGGCTCACACCTGGAACGGTCAAATTGTGCGGTGAGGTAGAGCCGGGAGTAATGAAGCGGCGCCACACACATGCCGCCGTTCAAGACCGTGGGCGAGTATGAAAGGTGATAGAGAAAAACAGGCAGAAAGGGTACGGACAAGCCCTTCGAAAGCAGGCGGTGGGGCGCGGCTCGGCCTTTAGGAAAGGCGTTAGTGTCAGACATCAAGGGAAGACGACGCCAGGAGGTGAGGATATATTCCTGTGCGAGGTCACGCATGAGACACACTACAACAGTGGGGCAAAAAAAGGACTCAAAGCAAGGTAAAAACCAGGTGGGGTGGGACTTTTACATGAGTGGAACCAGACTTACGGGGGCTTGGGAATTAGATCAAAACGGGGAAAAAAAAACACGGCAAGGGAAAAAGGGGCTTGGAATGGGTCAGAAAGGGGGGGGGGAAAAATCGACGAAAAGAACTATCCCGTCAGGGAAGGGGGTAGTGAAAAATTTCCAAGGAAGAAGGACGGGGGCCTGGCAGGAACGGGCAAACCTAGAAAAGGGAAGTACTTATATCTGACAAGCCGGTGTTCATTAAGAAACCAAGGAGGACGCCGGGGAGGATGAGAATGTTGATGTAGCCCTCTGGGAGGGGGTAGGAAGGCCGGCAACACTATGGGGGTGAAACGATCTGAAAAGGGTGGAACAACTTTCTACGCCTTACTGACAGTGGAGGGGGTTAAGAAGGAAAAAGGCCGAAGAATGAACCCCTTCTCTGCGTTTTGGCACAAAGGACCGTGGTGATAACGGGGGGATCAAGATGTGAGAACCGGGAGGGGTCGAAAACCTCACCTGTACCAGCACAGAGCGGGAAGAAGGGAAGGGGGGGGACATGGGCGACGCAGGGTTGAATTGCAAAGGTTCAACTCAGTGGGGGAAGGGTTCAGGCTGGCCCAGGTGTGGCGGGCAATCGCTCGGGTCAGTACTAGGCCGAAGAAGATCACTTGTATAAATGGGAAGGTAGTTAGCAAGGAAAGGCAACCGGTTCCCCTACGGGGCCAGGTCTAACTAAGCTGCTCACAAAAATGCCAGGAACACCCTTGCCGGACGTCAGAAAAAATTGCTCAGGGGGACGAGAAAAGAGGGTCCTCCCGACAAGGACGTCAACGTTAGGGGAAGAGCAACACACCTAACGCAAAGAAAATCAGCACGAGAAGTTTCACACTGGGTCATATCTCCACCAACAACCCTGATTGAAAAAGGTAAAAGAGATATAATTGAGTACAACCATAAAATGTGGCCATGACAGAGAGAAGAATGGAGGTGTGTCTTCGACTTAAAAGGAACAAAAACACCTTGGTCACTGTCCGTGATATCAATTTGAAAGGTTCCCCGTACATACGAGAGGTCCCAAAGGAAAGTCCGTTGTTATTCGTCGGCGTGTTAAACGCGTAAGAAAAAAGTTTCGTCCAGGCTTGTCTAAACCCAAGCGGAGAAAAAAGGCCCAAAAGAAATCAAATACTCTTTCCAGGTCGCAGAACGGGCGGGGATCAAGAACAATTAGGGAGATCAAACCGCCACGATGCGAGCAAGAGTAGGGGACGGGCACCAGAACACTACAACTGGCGAACACCCCCCGTCAGGTCAACGCCTGCCAGTTGAAGCCCCCTTCCCCTCCGGCCATCGCAACGGCCTAAAATAAAAAAGTCCGTGACCTGAAAGGGAAGGGTGCAGGGAAAGTGAGGCATTACCCTTCAACACAATAATCCGTTACGTGTGTCCGGAACGCAGCTCAGTATGGTCACCTGCAGTCCGTACCCCAAAACTGGAGAGGTTCCACTGTAGGGAAGGGAGGCCTGAAGAGCGGGAAAACACTGTAAGAGAGGAAATTATTGCCCGGATGCCTCTATGCCGGGGAAGCCTGAAGGAAGGCATCAGCACAGAGAAGTAGGCTGAAGACGCGGGCCTCGGTGATCCGCTCACACCGCAACTCCAATTACCGATAGTAAAAAAAATGGGGGGGTGAGCCCGCCGGAAGTCGCGCTGAACGGGGCGAGGAGGGAAGGGAAAAAAAAAGCGGGGACTCTGATCCTGCACCGTGGCCAAAACACGTCAGCACCATGCTTCCTTGTGGTGCCACGGCGGATAAAACACGGTTGGCGGTACAGGAGGTAGTCAACAGGAAGGAGAGGCAGGGGGTGGAGGAAGCCCATTCTGTGATCAGACACACAACGGTCGACAGGTCAGGATGATTCGTTGATGGAGAGTGTACGACGCAGGACTAGAGTGGAAGACGGGGTGAGCCGTATCAGACAGAGGGACCAGGGATTATTCCAGGTTCGGGAAAAAAAGGGACAGGGATGAAAAGTCAGGTGGAAAATCGCGGGCTGGTTGGAAAATGAAGGGTACCTGGCCCATGTACGAGCTGGAAGGCGCGGCAAGCAAGTCAACACGAGCTCTGGGATCAAAAAAAAAAGCAGAGGATCGCTTTCCCCCGCTGATTTTCCCCGGGCTTGCCAAAAATCTGGCAGAAAGACCGAGAGGAGGGAGAAAGATGCAGTCCTCCTGGCGCTACTCTTTCACGCCATGGTCGTGGACAGCGGGGTGCAAAAGGGGAAGCCGACTGAAATGCGACTACAGAGCGGCACAGGTACGGTGTCAGGGGAGTTCGCATGGGGATGGGAGACGTGGTGTCAGCCAACGGGGCAAACAAACTGGTGACCAACAATAGAGCGCGACGGCCCAGGCACACCAAGGTGGCACTTGGAAAGAGAAAGATCAGCAAACGCCGACACCTGGGCCGCGAAGGAAGCGATCAGGGGATAGAAAGGGAGAGGTGGGAAAGGTGCTTGCATCAAATCCACGAGGAGAATTCACGAGCTGGCGGGTCGGGGGTAACACTTGGACAAGTGGTACCCGACGGGTACCGAAGGCCGATAGATAATAAGGAATGGGCTGGACATCTATGGTCCAGGGCGTAAGATACGGAGAAAAAATAGCCGGAGAAAGGACAAAAGAGACCGAGATAGAACGGGAAACCGCGGGTACTGTCTGCCGGAAGAAGTGTCCTATTTGTGACAGCCAACAGTTCCAGAGGGCCTAGTTCGATACCATAACAAGACACTGGAACCAGGAGGGTCCAAACGCAAATGCATCGGGCAGCTGAAAGAGCGGACCCCGCTTGGCCTGTTCCAAGGTGTTTGGCGGGAGTATATAGACCTGAGTAAGGCCTTGGACCCGCAGAAAAGACAAATTCGCAAAAAAAAACGGGAGAAATATATAGGACCGGTCGAAGCTGAGAAAACCAAGAAAAAGGGAGCAGGCTGGCGGCATGACCAACAAGGGAAAAGGGGGCAAGCCTGGGAAGAACAAACGTGACCGCGGACCATTCATCCGCAGGTCAGTATGATCAGGGATGGGTGGGAGGGCAAAGCAAGGGAGGATAGAAATCAGGACGCTGCTGAGCTCGCCTCTAAGGTCATGGTCCACTCAGGAGCTCGCCCAAAGCAAGCCTTACTCCTCCGATCCGGCAGTCAGAGATCGGGGACAAGCGGGGGACGACTAACTTCCTAGGCAAAGAGGTAAGGCGGCCCTACTAAAGGGTATCATCTCCTCCGGAAGAGGCCCCGCACCCGTAACAGTAATCAAATGATCACGTTGACTCAAGCGTGTTCGGCACCAGTTGCTCGCTCTCGGATGCGGGCGACGGGGGAAAAAGGGGCAAAACAACTGTCCCCACACCAGGGACGTCTGTAAAGGGAATCGGGCAGCCTCAAAAAGCGAAACCGCGCTCCGCAGAGTTGACAAAAACGGATGCGAGCGAAGGAGGAAAGAAAGGAGTAGGGAAACCGAAGGGAGTCGACAGAACTGGCAGAAGAACGTGAAGGTACAAAGCCAATCCCGACCAGGGTACATCGGCCACAAGATACCAAGTTCTGGAAAAGGTACAGGAGAAAAAAGTGTAGGACAAATCGCGGATGACAAGGGGGGAACACTTGCCCGGGGGACGCGGTCGACAAGTTCGTCAGAAAGAGTCGAGTCCCTTAAACCCGGGAAACGAACGAGGAGACGATCTGCGCACTACTGTCCAGAGGGGGGGGGTGGGTGGGGATAAAACGCGCAAGTACAATACGGAGCTTAAAAAATCCTCATCCCATGTCCCCCAGGCCCGAGAACCAAAGACAAGACAACTATGTTTCTCCAGCGGGGAGTGGAGGTACCAAAGGCCCCAAAAGGAGAGACAAATATTTCCCTCCGGGGGCACTGGTATTGCAGCTCAACAACGGACAGAAGCGGCCAACCAGTCGCACGGGTGGCGGGATTGTTGGGGGGGTGGGGATCATCCCACAGCTTCGGCATGTAAAAAACAGCAGCAAAAGCTCACTGACGAAGGCGGGGGGAACGGATAAAGCAGCTGAACCACAGAATTCCTGGAAAAGGGAGAAGAACGCAGAGGGCCAAAGTGAACACAAAACGGCTCTCCCACGTCAGCGGTCGCGGCGCAGGAATCCTAAGGCAAAATCTGTACAAGGTCTGAGGACGGCGCAGGGGAAAGAAAGACACCGAGACGAACTTAAAAGGGGTGACAGGGGCAGTTGTAGCGACCCGAGGATGTGGGTATCCGAATCAGCGACGGAGAAAAAGGGGGTGGGCAATGAACCGGAGAGGTGGAGGGGCCGCTCGTGTCAAGGAGCCAGCGAGGAGAAAACGACATCAAAACCAAAACGGCAATGACAAGGCACTACGAAAGAAGAACATAAGACGGAAAAAAAGGGCAGGACTGCTTAAAGAAATACTAGTAGCTGCGGAAAATCTCGCAGTGTGGAAGGCTCTGGTGCAGAGAATGGTAGGCAATGCAATCAACCACACCACTCCATAAAGGAATTTTATCAAGATAAGAGTCCACTCACCCACTGAAAAAAGGGGGGACGGGTGACTCTGACGGCACGGCATTCTTATTGCCAAAAATTCCTTCCGCCCATCCAGGACGCTGAGGCGCCATTTTCACTCTCTGTTCCAGATCAAAAATACTCGGGAAAGGGTAAGGTTGCTAGGGCTACGACGTCTGCTGAGATTCCCTTCTTAATCCACACAGCAGCCTTATCTTAAGGCAGTAGGGTTGACAGCGCGAACAAAGCGTTAGAGTCACGACGGCGGGGGGCCAGGAACCGGTGCCTCTGTAACGTGGGTGGAAAAATTGGTCGGGCACAAAGCAATCATCTATGAACTTATGACGTGGAGCCATGAAGGGTACTATAATCAAAGACAAAAAGCCGTTTACTAATGACCAAAAAAAACCGCGAACCTGTGGGCCGTATGAGGACACGGGCCCTGATGTTAGATTGACGACATGTAAGGGAGGGGGTACAGGCCACAACCCGTCCAACCAAAGACCGTTGAAACAATTATTTCAAACCGAATTTTTATGGGCCGACCGAGGGGAAACCGTCTGAACATAGGATGTGGGCGGCTGGCAAAGGTATGCCGGGTCCAGGCAGTGTGGGATCTTGTTTTTGCCGTTAAAGGCCAGAAGAACAGACGGATTAAATCGGGCAAGGATGGAATTGGCGTGAAAAACGACCTTGTTGCGAACCATGATGGCTTGGGGGGCACCCGGGGGGCAAAACAAACGGGGAAAACTGTGACCATAGAGGATCGAGCGCAACAAAAACAGGAGGTCCAAAAATGGTTTCTCGACTCAGGTGAATTTTATTAACCCGGGGGCCGAACAGACCTCCTGAAGCTCCATGGCAATGCCGGCCAATGGGAGCTATCAAAGCCTGAACGGGGCGCGGGTGAAAAAAAGGGAAAGGAAAGCAACACAGATGCATCTTACCCCAGCCCGTAAATACCACGGCGAGGCAACGTAAATGAGTAAAAGGGGGAAGGGAAGGGCAGGGACCCGCCAGCTTAAAATTACGGGGGAGCAGGAAAGGTACCACCGGCTTAGCCGGTGGCAAAAGCGAATGCTCTGTACCTGTGCCCTGAATTCCCCTTCGTGGCCGGAGGAAGTCACCAACTGAGGAGGTGCCTGCCCAAAGGGGTGCTGACAGGTAGAAAAGGGTGGTCGCGAAAAAGACGGGCAGTACCCGATAGCATAAGGACCTACTACGAGGGGAACACCCACGGGTCAGCCATGCACAAACTCATTCAGGGGAGGAAAGGTCGAATGGCCAGGGAGGCACAGGGGCGAGCGTGCAAAAACGTCAACGACAACTAAAAGAAGCTGACAAATCCGTCCGAAGAGGAGCAAAATGTCCGCCGCAGGCGAGGGACCGGGCCGGAGCGGCGGGTTGTGACAAGTGGATCTGACCCGATACAGCGAGAGGGGCAACGGCGTCGAAGCAGGCCCTGCGGCTAAGCGAAGCACGCAGAAAACTGGGACCCCTCGCCACGGAAGTTCATGCCACCCCCGGGTACTGACCGAAGGTGCAGGAGGAGAAGGCTTGGTCAAGAGGTAAAAAGGGCGCGGGAACAGTCACGCAAGAGAAGCCCGACCAAAAGGACATGTGGGCGGTCCATGGAGAATGTGGAAACATCTTTTGAAGGTAGCGGGGCTGGCGGGGAACGAAAAATCTCGTCCAGGGACGGAGAGGAGGGGGAATCCGAAACTCTTTGGCGATAAACCACGTATCAAAAACTAGGATGCAGGCCGGGTCCGGAGGCAGGCCCGAGGGATTCCAATCAACAGACCCTCAAACTAGGGGGAAATGAACCGCGGGTCGACAGCATGGGGGCCTGAAGGCCGGATAAGCACCTGAGGTCGTTAAAAGCTCAAGTGAACAAAAAAAAAAATCCGCGGCGAGAAAAGCCAGTCTCCGGGCAAAGAAAATTGAAACGGCCGCGGTGTCCCAGGAAATGAAGCAGTGCCGACTCTACGGGGGGGAGGGGGGCCACGGGAACGAAAATACAACGGAACGTTAGAGGATGTTGTATTCAAGGCAGGAAGGTCGTGTGAAGGAAGTGAGTGGCTGACGGGTTGTTCCTACTGCACCCACTGGACTGCAAGGGGCTAGAGTATTGGAATTTGGTGGAGTCACTCACTTCAATCATATGATCAGGGCTTTCCCCAGAAAAGGGGGCGCAAAAGCTCGTGAAAGGTTTGCCAGGGAACGGCGACTGGGCTGCGCCAGTGGCTGGCGGGAGATCCTCAAGAGAAAAGCTCTAAAAAAAACGAAGCGATCCCATCTCGTAACTAGGGGGGGGGGGACAAAACATGATCAGGTGTCCTCGATCAATGGAGAGCTAAGCCTTGAGCGAAGGAAGGGAGTCCGTGTCTCGACAGGGGCGAATTCGTCCGCGGTCCGCGCGAGGCACGACCTGCGATCTTCGTAGGAGTCCGAGAGAGGGGGGGAGATACCCCCCGTGGAGTCAAGTAGTTGGTGGCCGTCGGAAGGCGCTTGGGGTGGGAAAATGGGTGACGACCGGTCGGTAACGGCCTGAATCCGGGCTCACCTGGTTCAAAAATATAGTGAAGGATAGGGGGACAGTCGTCTCTGCACCCGCGTAAGATGGAAAAGGAGGCCAGGCCGGCGGGAACATGGGAGGGACACACTGCAGGGCCCGCCTGAGTGCCGTCGGGGCCTCGAGGTAACAGAAGGGAACCGTAAGCCGGCAAAAAAAGCAGCAGAAAGGCCGAGACAGCAGAAAAAATCAGAAAAAACTTTCCCGGGGAGTCACACACCACAGAGGGAAATTCACCCCAAATGACATGACCAGGGATGAAAAACACGCCTAGGCATCGCTTCACTAGTGATCACCCTTGGCCAAGTGGGGTCTCAACCGTCCAGCTAAAATTGGAGCTCGCCTAAGAGAGTGCGCGAAATACAGA
>Ga0179593_1348252_pt1 | contig 12449 bp, 23 predicted proteins | sample CZODoug2_1_08_16_FD_185931 | JGI IMG/M metagenome (GOLD analysis project Ga0179593, IMG submission 185931) | Vadose zone soil fungal communities from Angelo Coast Range Reserve, California, USA - CZODoug2_1_08_16fungal (PacBio error correction) | ecosystem: Environmental > Terrestrial > Soil >...
ATACAAGAGAACGGGGCAAAAAGAAATGACTGACGCCATGGTTAACAGGTTCAAGTACGTGGTCTCGCGATGGGTTGGAAATAGTATCGGGGGACAGGGGGGAGCACATGGATGACAACAGGTATATGGAAGGTTCCTCCATTGAGGGAGTTCTGAGGTAGCGACCCCAGGTACGGCAACAACGATGACAAGGGACAGTTCGGTATTGGGGGAGTGTGGCCAGCCCCTAGGACAGCGACACGACAGGGCTTTCGCGGGGGCATGGTCAAGCGACTTCTTGGTCCAAGAGAGAGTAATCTTAAGTGAGGATTGTCAAAGGGAGGCAAACATGTTAGCGGGGCGGGTGTCAGCCTGGCCGGACAGAGACTTGGATAGGTGAGTGGTGATGTTGTGGGGGGACAATTATTTTAGGTCTAAAGAGAAACGGAGCTGGAAAGTGGTACTGAAAGGCTACAAATTGACCAATGATTCTAGAAGAGAAGGGCGGGGCGGGCTGTGATATTGGTTAGTGGTATGGTTGTTGGAGAAGGTGCAACTGCAATTCACACGACAAAACAGCCCAACGGTAGCGGCAGGAAATTGAACTCGTGACTGCAGGAAAAAAACCAATGCCCGTGGGGGACAGCAGGGGTAAGCAAGTCCTAGAAACACAGGGTGAACGGGTGGGTGAAAAGAAAAGGAGTGCAATGTGTTACGAAATAGAGTAGCGCGGGGACGAGTAGAAACCCAGTAGGGGAACCATATGCGAAAATCCGGCAAAACATATGTTCTGTCAGCAAAGTTTGTCAGGTGAAAATAAAAGGGCAAGCGGACAAATAACATACGTGGACCTGCATACCATAACGGTGGAGAGGAGGGGGGGCGATCAACCGTACCAACGGCAGCGAACAGGTTTATAATTATCGGGTGGGACAGCGGACGAGGGTCACAAGTGTACCGCCCACGTGTCGGGTGTGTTAAATCTCAAGACCCTAACGGGTGGTGGGGGGGTGACAAGAGAAAGATTGGGGTGGGGGGGTTGCAACTATGTTGTAAAAAATTAACAAGGCTCGGGGTGGGGCAGGGGTGGGATTAATGGGAAAGGCCAGTAAATAAAAATATTTTGTGTGCCGACGGAACCTGTGGTTTGGTGTGAGGAAAGAGGGAGGAGGAGCAAGTCGTTCTTTCGGCATGGGGTCATCTAAGAGGAAATGGAATTGAACCGGATAGGGGCGGGAGGGTTGGGACAAGACAGGCGCAGGGGAATCAACAGGTTCTTGTGGGCAAAAGGGGAGCACGAAAAACACAAAAGAACATAATCCGCCCTCTGTCCTGTGGGGGGTCGAAAAAAAAGAAGTGGTTAAAGAGTAAAAAAAAAGGAGAAAGTATGGACTAGTGGCTGGGGGGAAGTGACAGAAGACTGTCGTCAAGCTTTGTCGGGGGTGGCAGGGGAGCGAACGAGGGGAGAGTCCCATATCCCTCATACAAGTGGTGGTGCAGCTATGTGGTCAACAGGGAGGGATAAGGGGGGAAGAGAAAGAGAATCCGGGGGGTGTGGGGGGATACCATTTTGGTTCTCGCTGCGGTGTTGTTGATCTGTGAAGAAGGAAGGAAAATCGTAACGGGGTGGATTCCGGTCGCTAGAAGAGCAGCGGGAAAGAAAGAGGGACGGGGTGGGGTGGGGGGTTGTCGTAGGTCTGGCGAAAATGGTGGGGGGGGGGTGTTTTCAATTGCGAAGGGGGGGGGTGGTGGTGAAAGAAGGTGTGGGGGGGGTGGGGTTTGTGGAAGAAACCCCTTCAGTCCTGAAGTTCAGAAGGGTAAATACCTTCCGGTCAGCGTGATCATATGCCGGCATCTGTAAAATTCATGTGTTGTGTTGCTATTGGAGTAACTGTCATGTGAGGCGTTACTATGCTCCGTGGGGGAATTGGAGAAGTAGAAAAAAAGGTTATATCGAAGAAATGGTGTCCTCGTGCTCTGAACGTGGGGGGGTTGGAGGGGGTGGTTGGGGTCTCTAATTGTGACGGAATCCAAAAGAAAAAATAGGGGGGTAGTGGGAGGGGGGACTCAGGGCCAAGGAAGAGGAAGCGTGATTTAATGGTCCATTTGATCATTTTTGGTAGAAGGGTGGCGCAGGAGCAAAATAAAAATGGGTCTAAAACTGGGCGCAATGTGGGTGAGGAAATTTTGGGTGTCGGAACTAGGTAGCCAAAAAGACAGCTGGGGGGGGATATGGAGGGGGGGCCTCCCAGGGTTTTCAATGGAGTGGCTGCCTTTCGAGGGGTGGTAATGGGGAATCAGGAATACCAGGACAATAAGAAAACGGTAGGGGGTGGATAATGAGTTCGCGTGTGTGGTAGTCCTCCAGGGCAGCAAGGGGTAAATGAGGGAAGATATAGTGGTAAGGTGTGCGTCTGGGGGTCAAGATGCTGGGGAGAGGGGGATAAGACAAGAAGCCGGTACCCGTACCCCCCTCTGAAAGTGTGACAGTTGTCCTCAACGCAGTCCCGGACATGGGTATTAAACTCCAAAAGTGGGGATCAAAAAGTATGGAAAATCTCAAGCATAGTTGAGGCCGGAGTGGTTTAAAAGAAGGGGAGGAAAAAATTGGGTTGCGTGTTGTGGGGGGGATAATTAAAGGTGGGGGGGAGAAAAATTTGGGTTTGGGGGTTGCCATGGTCGCCGTCAGGTTTTGAGGCAATGTCCCGGTGTTTTTAAAAAAATGAGGGGAAGTGTCGGCAAAATATACCTGATCGTTTTGGGGGCCGTGCATCCGAAAATATGGGGATAGGGGGGGGGGTAGGTGTGTGACGAGACTTGGGCAGTGTGCTGACATTGCCTTAATCAGTGTATGTGCAAGTTGGATGTTGTTAAGGATGGGGGATGGGCAATGGAGTACGGAGTTGGACAGGGGGTGGGGTAACTCATTTCAGGGGGGGTGATTACGGGCGGGACTTGGGTGGCGAATGTGGGTTGTTCACATCTTAGAAAAAATGTTTGGGGGCATGGGGGTGTGAGCATGACTAGATGAGTGGAATTTGATAGGAAGGTGTAAACGCGCGCTGGCAGCGGGGGTGGGGGGGTGGGGGGAGGCTGGGGGAATGTGCCGTGCAGGACTTGGTCGGGTGCGCTCGGATAAGTGGGGGTTGCAAGGAAAGGGGATGGGGTTTTTTCGCAGCTAGGCGCGGAATAATATCGAGGAAGTGGGGGGTGGGTTTGGATGTTTCTGGTGGGATAAGGGAATGGGGGGGTGCGGGAAAAATGTGAGCGAATGGTGCGACCGACGTGGAATGGAGGGGGGAGGCAAGGGGGAGGACTTGTTTGGGGTGTCAGGTGGGATAAGTGAGGTTGGGGGTCAGGTGGGTGGGGTCAAGATAAGGGTTAAGAGATATATGAGGGAAAGGTTGGGGTCCTTAACTGTCGTGGGTTTTTTTGGCGGGGGGGCCGGATTTCAGGAGGTGGTAGGTAAAGAAATTTATCTTTTTAGTTCAAGGCAGCTTAGGGGGGGGTGAAAGATAGGCGAAGATCTGTGTGCCCTGAGGATACAGCGATTTTGGTGTGGAAGGAACTGTTGTGCGGTGACCAGTGGAAAGGGTATGTGTGGGTCCAAGTTGAAGGGGGGCTGGTGGGTGGGTGTAGGGGGCACCGTAGGAGAGGGGGGGGGTCAGGGGAGCTCGGGGGTTGGTTGAGGCTTTTTTTGGCGGGGGAACAAATTTCAAAAGAATAAAAAAAAGAGGCCTCAAAAAACCAGGGTGTGTTCCTGACTGGAATTAAAAATAAATGGAAGAACTTGGAGTAGGGGGGGGAAAAGCTTCCCTCTTAAACTGCGATGACGTGAGGACTAAATTGGTTTAAAAAACAAGAAAACGAGCAGGAAAAAGAGCACGTTGTGGTACAAAAACTCAGAATAGGTGCAAAAAAGGTGGGGTTCCAAACAGACAGCTTGTTTGCAAAAAGGGGGATACCAGGGGGCAAAGTCTCACGCAGCTATACTCTCCCAAACAGGGGTGGATTCTTCTGTAAAAATGTCTAAAGGAAAACGATGGTCACAGTAAACGTTAAAGATTAAGGATGGCCCGTGTTCAGGAAAAAAAGTTAGCTTAAAGATGCTAGAGTGGGGGGGGGCAAGATCACCCGAAAAATGGGAAGGGGGGGGTTAGACGGGCACGTGGGTTTTTGTTTTTTGTTTTGTACTATGTTGGTGTGGTCAGTGTGCAGGAAGGAAGGTGAAGGTGTAGAATGTGTGGAACCTACCAGGCGGGGGGAAACCCAGGTTTAGTGAGTAATACACAGTGAAAAGGACACGGTGGGTGGGTGAGGGAAAATTAAGGGGGGGGGTGGGGGGGATCCGCGTTTTGATGGGTTGCGCCGTTGACGGTTTATCAGGGTTTGTGTTTGCCTTGCATCAGGGTAACGGTGTGTTATTTGTTAACTCATGAAGCCGTTCATGTCAAATTTCTGGGAGGGGGGGTGGGGGAGTTGGGTGAGAAATTAAGTGGGATGGTGGTAAAGTAGAAGGGGGTGGGTTTGTTGTGTGCCTTTTGGTTGTTCAAAGTCCCACTAGGGGAAAAAGGTGTGCAGGGGTGAAAACGATCATTAAACCTTGGGGGGTGGGTAGCATAAAACAGAATGGGAAAAAACACATAAGGAGGTGGATAGGGGGTTTGGGGGGGGGGGGTTGGTGGGGTACAAATTTATTTGTGGTCTCCAGACCGGCCTAGGCGTTGTGGGGGGGGTACCAGTACGGTTGTGGGTGTGGGGTTTGTTTGTGTGGGAGGGGTTTGGAAATGGGGATATTGAGGGGGCAGTAAGGAACCTTTTTGTTTGTTCGTTTGCAACCGGCCCGGGGGGGGAAGGAAAAACAGGGTGGGTTACTGTCGTGACCATAGTGCCTCCCTGGTACACCAAGTGGGGTGGGTGGCTGGGGACAGGGAAAAAAATAAAGGTGCGGGTGGTTTAGTGGAAGGGAAGTGCCGCCGCTCCCAAATTCAGGATGGGTGGGGTAGGGGGGTAGTGTGAGGCCTGCCCTCATAGGGAAAAAGGAGTAGGGTGTGGAGGGGGGGTTTTTTGGGAAAAAAGAAAAGGACCTTTTTTGTTCCGTGTGAGCATCCAGGAAAAGAAGGGGGGGAGATGAGGGAACATCGTCTTGAGGCAAGATGGTTACACGGGGGGGGGAGATAAGAAGAAAGGAAGGAAAAAAAGGAGTTATGTTGATTTCCGAGGCTTGAATTGCAGGGAGATCTAATGTGGACAAAGAATAAAGGGGTCAGTTAGGTTATCGGATTTGCTACCAAAGACGGAGGGGTGTGGTTGTGGTTTGGGGGGGGTCAGTTAAAGCTTGGAGATGCGAGGTGGCTGAAGGACGCAATCTTTTGGGCGGTGGGTCACCCGGGTTGGTTGTTGTGACAGGGGAGGATAGGGAAAGCGTTCGCAGGGTGATTTTCCCTGGTTTGTGGAGAGGAATCACTGTACACTGTTGTGGGGGGGGGTTGGGTGTGGGGGGTGTTGGGAGGTGGGGGGGGTGTGTTGGAGGGGACCTGTCAGTGACGTTTGTGTGGGGTGTTGGTGTTTTCCCAATGGGATGGGGGGGGGGGGAAAGTAATGTTGTCTAGCGTGGGTGTGGTTGGGGTTGGGCGAATAGATGGGGTTAACAAAGGTGTGAGTCGGGGTTTTTGGGAATCAATGGTGCTGGTTGAAGTGGAATTGAATGGGTGCCTGTGGGTTTGTGGCGCACGCGTTAGGGATAAAGGGAGAGGTCTGTAGGAGCATTTAGAGGGGGTTTCTCGTCTTTTTTTTGTATGTGTGTTGGACGGAGAGCGGGTAGTTAGGGGAAACTGTAGTTTGCGGTGTTGGACGTTGACTGGAGTGGGAGAGTGGGGGGGTGGGAGTATAGGAGGAGAGTGTAATGGGAAACGTTTTGGTGCGGTCATGGGAACAAGTCGTGTGGTTATCACTGTTGGGGTTTTGGGGGTGAACGTGGGAGATGGGGTTGGGGAAGTACCGGGGGGACACGAGGAGCACATCAGACGACTTTGGGGGTGGGGGGGGGAAAAAGATTAGAGCCCCATCACAAAGCCGAGTCGACTTGGGGGTGGGGGGGGGGGGGTGGTGTTGAGGGGGTTTGTCTTCCAGGGGTAATTGTTCGTGTGAGGATACCGGAATAAAGAGAAATCTCCGTTACGTGGTGCTGTATGGGTGTGGTCAGGAAGAAGTGGAGAGAAAAGAGAAGAATAAGTGAGAACTGCTGGCAGGTCTGTCAGTGTGGGGGTCGAAATGGAGGATAAAATAACACAAAAGCATCAAGGGGGTTCGGGTGGGTTCCGAAATTGGGGGGTCGGAAAAAGATAGACAATTGAATAGCATCTTGGAAAGAAGGATATGAAATCGGCAAATGGGGCCTTCGGGAAGAAGATTTGTTGTCTAGGTCATTTGGTGGGGAGGGGTGGTGGAAATAATTTCTGGGGGGGTATGTGGTGGCCCTTGCTGGGTTCGTCCCTGTGTAAACCGTGTAAAGGAGTGATCGGTTGGGGGGACCTCGAAGGACGGGTCGTAGGTGAATTTACAGAAGGGGCAGAGGTGGGAGTATCAAAGAGAGGAGGAAATTTAGAGCGCATCAAACTGAGAAAATCCATAGTGTTGATTTTCACGCCCGGTTCACAGGGGGTTGGGGTGTACGTCAGACTCTTCGATTGGGTAGATGCAGCAGGAAAGGGGAGGAAGAGAGGGGGTGGGGGATAGATGCAGAATGGGCTGGTGTGGTGTCAGACTGTTGGGGGATGGGGGGGTTGCAAAAAAGTTGTAACGCGTAAGGGGGAAAGATGCTTCAGGGTGTAAAAGGCCAAAAGGCAACCGTTGTGTTTTTCAGATGTTATGTGAAGACGGGTAGCCATGGTGTGGGAGGGGGATCATTGTAACAGGAGTCAGTTTTTATCTCGAAGGTCCTATGCTGGGGAACTCCGAGTAGCAGGGTTGCGTGAAAAGGGCCAGTGGAAGGTAACAAGATGGGGAGGGGAAAGATGTGGGGAAGTGTAAAAAGCTCATCTTTGTAGGGGTTTTGTGAAGATCGCGTGGCCGTCGCCGACGGGGTCAGATCATGGGGTTGACCAAGGTCATTCGAGAAAATTGGGTTGTCACAACGGGGATTAGGGGGGGTGGGGAAGCCGAATCGCGAGTAGAGTTCGATATCTGTTGGGTCTGTTCTCAAAAAAAACGGTCAGGTAGGGTCAGGGGGTGAGTCATGTAGGTGGTTTTATAAGGCTTTAATGTGGCTTTGGTTGGATGGCCTCCCAGTTAAGAGAGTCATGTCCGGAAAAATAAAAAAGAGGTGGTGATGACTATTGCTCTGGCTTTAAAAAAGAGGAGGGCGCACGCTACGTGTACCGTAAAATACTTTTCTACTAAGCGGTGGGGACGGGGTGGTGGTAGTAAGGAGCTAATCCGGTAACAGCAGTATTGAAGGTCTGAGCGTGGCAAAATTGCCATGGGATCCTTGGGGTAGTCCTGGACGGCGCTCTTGGGGGGCGGGGGGATAGCAAGGTGTCAGAAGGGGGTAGGAGAATCGGGGGTGGGTGCATACCTTTGTTCTACCGGGCCGAGTGGATAAGCTTCGGGGGCTGGTGCGCAGAGTTTGGGTGGTGTGTTGTTGGTTGTGGTTTGGGTTGGTGGTGGGGGGCTGGGTGGGGTTGGGTGTTGGGGTGTTGGTTTTTGTGTTGGTTGTGGTGCCTACGCAGAATAAACTTTAATCCTGGGCGGGTACGCATTCTTAGCTAGGGTTGGGGTGGGGTGGGGGTTAGGAAGGCACGGCAGGGTGTCTGTTGTTTCAATGGGAACCGGTGGCGGGGAGACTGTTATTAGGTGGGGAGGTGAAAAAAGGGTTGTATCAGGGGGGGGGGGGGGTGGAGAAAAATCCATCTTCTTCTGTAGCTCAATCAACAGGGTGGGGACTACCCCTGTCACTCCTGCGGTGGGAGATATGGGGGAAGTGAAAATCACAGGGTGGTATAATTTTGGGGTATTACAATGAGAACCGGGTCAGGGTTGGGGGGGGGGGGTGCTTCACGGGGGGAAGAATAGGGACTGAATTGCAGCCGGTGGCCGTGGGGGGGAAGAGTAGTGGGGGTTGGTTGTAGGTGAGTGTGGGGTAAGAAGGTGATGGGGGGGGCACCAGCCAGGGTGGGGGGTTGAAAACATATAAGGCTTGGCGAAGTCCGACGGAAGTGGCATTAGTACCGTGGCTCGCCCCCCAAACCAAATCAGGAGCCGGGGGGGGGAGGGTTAATGGTAGTCGGATAGAGGATCATGTTGGGTGGCAAAATAGGGTGGGTGGGAGATGGGGATAAGGCCTTCAAAGCCTAGGTGTTTTTTGGGGGGTGGGCCCTCCGAGGGGTAGGGGGGGGGCCAAGAATGGGGCTTAGAGTTGTGACTTAAGTCTATGGGTACGGTATAGGAGCACGATTGAGTGCATATCATACGAAGGACTCGGTGGTAAGGGAGAAATGATAGACTGGTGGGTTGTGTAAGAGAGTGGATTGCGCGTGTCGCGGGGAGCTATCCTTAGGGGTGGGGGGGGGTTTGGCGATGGGGGGACGGGGGAAAAGGGCTGATGGGGGGAAGGCGGGGGGGAACACATATGAAAAGTTGTTTGGGTCCACCATTGGTTGGATCTCGGGGGACGCCCCCCGGTTTTGCGCCGGTGTGGCTTGGTCGGTGGACGAAGGAGGACCTCAAGATGGTGGGAAGCGGAAAGTCGGTGGGTTCTCCCAAGTGGGTCGAAAGACACGCGGGAGAACGGTATACCAGTGGGGTCGCAGGGTATCGTTATGTATGGGCAGTTGTGGAAGGGGCAAAAAGTGGGAACAGAGATGACGGGGAGGGGGACATTTGGTAAGTGGGTACCAGTCCGGGAGTGTTCCCCTTTCCACTAGCTTCCCCTGTCAGGTTGATTGGGAGGAAAGTTGGGGGGTTTGGGGGGGGGGGGGTGTCTTCTTTCTCGGGGCGATGGTGTTTGTGGGGGGGGGGCTGTTTGGGGGTGTTGGGGCTGAAAGAAAAGCAGAATTCACCATGTCAGGTGATGTGTTCCCGTTCTGTGGGGTCAATTGATGCGGCCCTTCAAAGGGCGAGCATTGTTGGGTGTGAGTGGAATTGGCAGTCAATACAGGGGGGGGAGAGTGTGGGTCAGGGTGTCAATATTTCACACGGTAAAAGTGGGGGGGGTTGGTTTCCTAATTCGGGCCCGGGGGTGTAGCCCAGCCCGATCGATCCCCCGAATGATGAAATTTGTCTTCTTCGATGCAACGGAAAGGAAAAGAAGGGGAAGAGGGGGGGGGTTGTCATCGCCGGGGGCTGAGCTGCATTGATCGAGAACGACCTGTCTGGGCACGGCGCGCCCGACGCGGCGTATCGGGGGGGGGGTGGCGGATAAAGAAGAGAAGGGGACCAGTGGGGGAGGAAGACCCTGCAACAATTTAAAAACTTGGCGAAGAACCTGGGGGTTTCCCCGTGGGGTATGGCGCCGGAGATGTTTGGAGCTTGGGCGACGGATGAATGTCCTGCAAGGAGGGAAGGGGGGGACATGGGGGGGGGGGGGGGGGGGGGATTACTGTGGTACTAAAGATCATTACTCTGCCGTGGCCGACGGTGGAACAAGACAACGGCGAAACAGGAGAGTTTCGATTGGGGAAACCGAAGAAGAAGAGGTGGGTGGTGACGGGAAGGGGAAAAGAAAGGGGACACCCCCCAGAAGGGCCGAGACCAGAATCGGAGCCTTCATTTGGGGGCGGCCTGGTTTTCGGCATCAAAACACCTCTCCGTCAAAAAGCCTTCAAACTGCGGAATTGAATGGGGGAAAAACGGAGGGACTACGGGTGGGGAATTGCGTTGTACAAAGGAACCCAGAGCTTGGAGCCGGAAGGTGGAGAACGAAGGTTCTGCCCAGACCACAGCTAACTGGGGTGGCGGGAACTGCGAACATGGGGGGTTTGAGAAAAATGTGGTTGATGCGTGACGAGCCCGATTGCCAACGGATGGTGTTGGGGTGGAACGGGGCCTGGGTCGTTCCGTAGAGGAACGATCCGGAGGGTCAGGACCGAACACGACCATTAATCCGGGGGGCGGCACTACGATGAGTAAGGGGGGGAAGGGGGAAACTTGGTAAAGGGGGGTGAGGGTTACCACAGCCTCCCGGGCGCTAATTACATCTCTCGACGACCGCAGTGCTAAAACGGATTGGGGGAAGATGGACAGCGCGCGGAACCTGGAGATGTACAGAACAGGAAAAGGGAAGAAGAAGAAGGTCCGAAGATCGTGGGGAGGACACTGGATGGGCAAGACGCTTGGATGCGGATAGGCCAGTCCGACGACGTGAAAAAACTTGATCGGTTTCCTTGGGCTCCAAGTAAGAGGACCGTTGGTGGGGATGTGATAAAAAGTGAGGAGGGGAGGCCTAACTCCTTGTCCGTGTTTTTGGAATAAGACCGGTTTATAGTCAAGCCAGATGCCGAGGGGCTATATCCACTCGCCTTAGACAATTCAAATTATTGCACAGCCCGAAACCTTCACTTGTGGGGCTTCAACGTAGAGACCGGAAGATGTTAAAAGGGGGTAATATGTAATCTCTAGGGGGCCAAGCGAAAAAAAGGCAGGGTCGATTACACTGGTTTCTGTCCAATAAAGGCGCGGTAAAACGGGTAAGGGGGGTAATCATCTACGGGGTGGGCTGAGATGTGCGTTCCAGCCTTGGGAGCTTGGTTTGTCCAACCCTTATCGACTCCTTGCACTTACTGGTGGGGGGCAAAGGTAGGGGGGAAGCTAAAGGCAATAGGGGGGGGGGGACCTCCGATGTTCCCAGCTTGGGGAGCGCATTAGGGGGACTTTGGTCAAGTGACAAGGATACACACCCTTAGGAACGGACGTACAACGCAAAGTCCGTGGGTTTCGATTAGTTTCCTTGGAAGATTCAGCATAAAAACGCAAACACAAAGGGTGGGGGGGAGCAAAATGAAGTCAAGGCCTAAAAAACGCAAAAGGGAAAGATTTTGGGAAGCAGAATTGGTCCGGAGAGTAGTGGTCAGTACCGCAATGGACCCGTTTAAAAAGAGTGACGGGGGTTCTGCCCCAACTAAAGGTACTATCGACTGTTGGGTGTCGGTCAAAGCGATAGTGGGAGGTCGGAAGTCCCGGAGTTTTGGAAGGTTTGGGGGGAAGGGTGGGTGATGGGAAAAGGAAATGGAAACATGGGTTGTTGCACTGTGGAGGAGGCCAGTTAAGCTGAGGCTTCTGTCCACTCTGGCGATGAAAAGGGACGGGAAGTAAAAAAAAGACCGAAGGAAAAACAGGAGGACGGGGGGCAAGAGGCGGCGGCCAAATAGCCTCCAAAAAAATTCAAACGGACTGTGTGGTTCCTCCAGTAGGTGGTGGGGGGGGGAAGGGGAATGGGAAGGGGGGGTTCAGCCAGGCAACGTATTGTTACGACGCCCAGCGTGTGAACAGCGGCACCGCTTGGGGGTACCAAATAACTCAGCAAGTAATGGTTGTCATACTAAGAGGGGGGGAAAAATAAACCTAAAATCTCATATTCTTCGGGGAGGCCGTGTGCAGCGTCCGAAGAATGTTCCTTCAGCCTGTATTGAGGTGTTGCGGCGTCCCTGAAGAAAGGGGGGGGGTCGGGCAAGCCCGGAGGCGTTTGGGGCAACTGAAAGTGCTGAGTGACGGGCGGCGAAGCTCCGGCGTGGGTCAGTGAGCCTTCGCGAGCAGTCGAACATTTGCACCCAGCGTGCGGGGAAGGGAGGAAGAAGACAAACCAGGTGTGAAAATTGGCCAACGACTCGGGTGGGTGGAATGGAAAAACGAGGAATAAGCGCGGAATGGATCGGCACCAGCTGCAGAAATAAATAAGAGGGAAAAAGTGGGCACGCGGGGGGACACGAACTTTCGCTGGGGCGAGGGGCAAGCCTTGGGGTGGAGAAACGGCGCGGCATAAGCTACAATTCCGGGAGAGGCCAGATGCGGCCGTCCAGTGGAAGAGGCTCAATCAGGAGAGGGATCAAAGCGGGCCCAAAAAGAAAGTGAGGAGAGAAATTTCCGGCCCGATAGGTGGGGGTTTCGGTTGTACGCCCTAATACGGGTACAGGAAAAATAGACAAGAGCGCCGACGGAGAAAACAGAAACGGGAAAAAAAGGACAGGGTGCGCGCAGGCCAAATGCACTGCGGCGACAGGAGTGCAGGAACGAAGACATTGTGAGTCTCTGCCGAACCCCAAAGGGTGAGAACTCGCGGGGTACAGCAGGAGGGTGGATGAAAGCATGAAGAAACCATACAACATCATGGTTTCACAGTGAGGGCGCGTGGGGGGGGCCTCGCAGCGAATACATCATATGTTGTCTGGGGTTCAGACGAAGGAACTGTCCAAAATGAAAAGGGGATAAACAAAAAAGGTGCGACAAAAGGAAGGGAGACAGTCTCAAAGGGACAA
>Ga0179593_1442616_pt1 | contig 12449 bp, 19 predicted proteins | sample CZODoug2_1_08_16_FD_185931 | JGI IMG/M metagenome (GOLD analysis project Ga0179593, IMG submission 185931) | Vadose zone soil fungal communities from Angelo Coast Range Reserve, California, USA - CZODoug2_1_08_16fungal (PacBio error correction) | ecosystem: Environmental > Terrestrial > Soil >...
TCCCAGTTGACTGGCTTGGTGCGGCAAGGGGGGAAGAAGAACTGGCCTAAACACGCGTTGGCGACAGGCGGAGATACGTGGGGAGGCCTGCATCCAGTCGAGTAAAGACGAGCCTTGAATGGGGGAGGGGGGGACCTCATCCTGGAGATAATCATGAAAAGAAGAAGGGGACTTGTTCGTGGGAGAAGATGCGACTGGGCTAAGTGCCTGCTAACCCTCCCCAAGCGACCAAAAAGAGCCGAGGGGGTTTTTGAACAGAGGAAGAAAGAATTTCTCTCGTCGGAAAGGAGAGGGAGAGAAAGGCGCTGATTACACAGAAAGGTGACCTACTGACAGGGAAAGGTGGTTTAATCAAAACCGACTTACGTCGCACACAGCAAGACAGATTCCATAGGAAGGAAGAAAGGCAGTAAAACAAATTCTATATTCGGGGCAATTTCTAAGGACGACAGGAGGGGAAAGACCTGACATGGGCGTGGGTCGATAAAATTGAAGGCGGCCCGTGACCGCACGAATCTGGGGGGCTTTTGAATGAGCCGGAAAAAACCGCTAGTAATGACTATGGGCACGGAAAAGACGATCACTTAACCGCATAAAGGGAAGACCTTCTGGAGAAAAAAGAAAAGGTCAAGACCCCCAAAACGTGGAGATGAGCGGAGCCACTCAGGGCTGGGAAGTAACACCAGTGTTGCAAAGGGGAAAGGAATGGAAAAAGGGGTAGGGGCAATACACAAAGTCCAGCAGATTGTTCAGGGGCGGGAGGCTCCAGAAAAATGGTCAACACTTTGTCGGGGGGTAAAGACACTTTTTCCACAATGGAAAGGACTTTTCGTCCCAGTCATTGAAATGGACGGGAATCGCAATCCAGAAGACAAAAAAAAGCCAAACAGGGAAAACCAGAAAAAAAGGGGGGGAAACTGCTTCAAGCGCGGGACAGGGGCTCCGTGGAAACCGGGACTCAAAAGAAATCTATCGGAAAGAAGAAATCTCCGCGATGGGAGGAAAAAAGCCCCTAGGCCGGTCGACGATTAAATTCTACCACTCCTTAACATTTGGGGCTCGTTAAAGAAGAGAGAGAAAATGAGAAAAGTTAAGGAAGAGACCACCGACTGGAAGACCGTTCACACGGTGGGGCGGAAGGGAAAGGAGAGGGCTGGTTCAGGAAAGGTGGGACCCTCGAAAGGGTCGAGAGCCCGCGTTCGGCCAGTAGTTCGTAAACGGGGGTTAAGGAATTTTCCAGAAAAGACCTTGAAATCTGACCGGATTTGGGGGGAGGGGGGTGGAGAAGAAAAAAAGTCTGGGTCAGGACAAAAGAACTTGCTAAGCTTCTTTCTAAAATAGACACAAAAGATAAATGCGACCAGAGGATGGTGTGAGCAACGGGTAAGGAAAGAAGAAGAGGGACCAAGGGAAAGTGTTGGTATCTCAAGGGAAGTCAAAATGGAGGAGGCCCTTCAACCATTCAATAAAAAGAGGGATTTAAAGCAGGGGAGTGCAGGCAATCTCAGGATTCTTCGTTCCGAGTGCTGCATAAGATGAGAAAAGACACTCTTCTCGAGAAAGGGAAGGAGCTAAGCAGAGAGAAAAAGGGGGAAAAATATAAACTCAGGTCACTAACTTCAAAACAGGAGGGTAGGCCGACAAAGGGACGGGGGGGGAAGGCAAAATCCATTCTGAAAAAACAGGCGGCGTCCAGGCGAGCTTCATCACTCCTTGCTTTAAGCAGGAGGACGGAAAGACCTGCTGGGGACCGTCACGTTCGACTGCAATCTCTCTAAAAACAGAGGGGGGAAGGGACTAATCAGGAGGACCGGTCTTCAAGGGGGTCAGGGGAGTTGGCCGAAACCTTCTTAATCACTTAGTGGGAGGAAGAGAGAACTCTCATTTAGGGCAGTCGCTCTCAAGACTGGAGTTGAAAACCGCCGCACAAAGAAAAGAAGAGGAGGGGAGGCCGAAACCTAAAAATGGGGGACCCTCTTTGGCAGTTTGAGAAGTGTCGGAGGATACTTCACGGGGGGGAGGGACTGAAAAGATCCTCTTAGGTCGAACGAGGGGCCTTTACGAAGCGGATGGCAGAACTCGGTTGAAAGCATCTGAACGCTCGGACAAGCCAGAAAAACCAAAATGGGGTCAGAACAAGGAATTGAAGTATCAGCAAAGAACTCGGAATCTTCTGACCAAAATGTTCAAAAAGAAGGAAGGAGGCAGCCGTGCCATACCAGGGGAGAACCATCTGGGACCGAGGCTGATGGTCTTCTAGGCAAAAAGCGAGCATGGAAGGGGGAAGAGAAAAAAACTTCGAGAGGATTAGGAAAAATCAAGTTAACAGAGGGAGAATAAATCGGGGATGAAAAGAGGGAAAAGGGGGGACCAACTCCTTGCATCTGCGACCGAAGAGCGACCATGAGAGGAAAAAATTGGAAAATGAGAAGAAGGAAACTAAGCTGAACGCAAAAGGCACGGGCGTGCCGGCAAATGTGCGAGCGGCAATTCACGCTCGCGGTGTAGCTCTCTGGAGAACGGGAAAAAAAACTTGGAAGAGGGAGAAAAATAATCTTCGAAGTGAAGATGGGAAAGGGGTGATCAAAAAACTCGCGGCGCGGCAGCACTCAGGTGTAGAAGCGGGGGACGAAAAAGAGCCGCCGAGGGGACCAAAATCTCGCACGGCATTCGAAAGCCGGCGAAACAAGGGGAGCAAAGGGGGCGGGGTGGTAGGGGGTGGCAGAACTTACTGGTATGCGAGTCCAAGCCAGTCGGGGCAAGGACGGGAACCGAAAGGGTCGGGAGGAAGGGGTCAAGCTCGGACACAAAGGGGGACCATGGGGGAGGAAATCGATATGACCAATCGCCTCGACTTCTGTGAGCAACGAGCAAGCTTGGAGTAGAAAAAGGGGGAAACAGGTTTGGGTACTTTGAACAGCCAATAAGGATGCGATAGAAAGGAATAAAAAAAAAAAAGATGAACGTTTCAAGAAAGAAGCAGGACTGGCAGGTGAATGGTGCACGGCCAAGTGCGTGAGCGGAGGGGACAAGGGGGAAAAGCAATTTCAGCGCTTGTAACGAATAAACCCCAAAGGAGGAGGTTGACCGAACAACGTTTTCAGTCCTCGAACCACGAAAAGGTGAACAGGATGGACGAGGGGAGGGACGACGAGGAAGAAAATCATCTCGAATAGGGTATGGCGGCGGAACTGGTCGTCAAGACCACCAGAAGGAAGGGAGGGGTGGAAAGAAACCAAGGAAAAAACCAAAGAAGACTTTCAAGAAGGGTTCCCGCTCAGGAGGGGAAATTACGTAAAGACCGAAAGGGATTGGTATGGACTAAAAAAAGAGGAAACGGCCCTAAGAGAGAAGGGGCTTTTGGGATTACGAAAGAAAAAACAAACATAATATGGTCGAGTCGTGACCTGGTAATGCTTGGGGGAGGGGTATGCATGAACTGAGCAAAAAACGGGCAACGTCTCGCACAAGCAAAATCTGAGAAAGGAGACGGAAACGCCAACTTCGCAACGAAAAGATACAGATAGGAGGCGTCTATGTTACTACCCGATCAAAGACCGGAGCCAAGAGGGTAGTTCCAGGAGCGAAGTGATACAACCCAAGAGGGAAATGGGGAAAAAGTCTCTTCAAAAAAAAAGAGGGAAAAATATATGGTACAAGGGGACGAACTGTGGGGGGGAAGCACTGAAGATAGGGCCTAAATTGTCGCCGGCGGGGAGAAAGAATGTCTGAATAGAAGTAATCAAAGCTCTAAGGATAAAGGAAAAGGAGGCCAGGGGGCATGGGTCGACTAATAATCATTGGAGCCCTACCTGAAAGGGGGGGAGGGTGAGATAGCGCTCTGAGCCGGCATAACCTCCAGCCGTAACCAGTGACGACGAAGCGATACGGAATCACAATGTTTCTAAGGGAACTAGAGGGGAGAGGGGAAAAAAAGTAGTGGACAATAAAAAGGGGGTGTAAAAGAGGGTATACTTTTTTTGAAGACAGGAAAGAAACAAAGAACCAGAGGGACGACACGTTCCTTCAGCCTACCGCTTCGAGAGTAGGGGGTGCATTTCGAGGGTCTTAAGAAACCTCAGGGCAATACTTGATGAAAAAGTGTGAAGGGGGTCGGAAAACTCGGGAACGGCTTCCGTACCCCGCAATTCTGGGTGCTTTTAAGGACTTAAAAAAGCGCGGAAGAGAGGGGTGGTCAAGAATCTCTAAAACGATCAACTTGGGAAAGATTCACTAAAGGGTCCGTTCAGACTTAGCGCTATGGCATCACAGGTCAAGATGGGAGGGATCTATGCGAAGACAGCCAGGGTGGAAACCACTTGGGGGAAAATTGACAGGAGGGAAAAAAATGCAGTACTAACAAGAAGTCCGAGGCGATGGGTCATTATCGAAGCTCCGCCACCCACTGTCCACTGGTCTTGAGCGCGCGAAACGTTTGAAAAAACAGGGAAAGATGTCTGGGAAATGTCCTTGAAAGAGGTCTTTTCACGGAGAAAACCATAAGAAAGGACACCATGGCAAAGAGAACTAAAAACAGGCAACAAAGCAAGTAGCCGGCGTGGCGCGAAGCCCTGCGCGATTTGACCGCGGAAAGAGTCGGGGACGCCACTCTCCAGATTAATGACAGTGTCCGCCCCCGCGCAGGGGGAGATACAAGCCGGAAAAAGAGGGCCGGCAGGACGAGAGATCCAACCTAACAGTGTGGTGCGACAGGAAGAAGGAAGGGGGACACTTCGAAAACGAAGATGGGAGGACTCGCTCACAAATTTTAACGGAAGGGGAAAGGGAATACGGTTACGAAAAAAAGGCAGAGTAAAGTCTGGGAAAAGGGGTCCGTTGCCTGCGAAGGGGCGAAGAGAAGAGGGAGAATAGCCAGGGGGAGGAAAAAAACAAAGTTGGGCATGGGGGAATGTAATAAAATGAAGGAAGAAGAGAAGACTTTGAGGTGGGTGTAATCTCGTCAACAGCTTCTTTTGGCTGATAGGGAAATGCTCTCTTGCAGTTCTTGACGAACGAACATAAAAAAGAAATTTGAGGAAACACGATGGGGGGGGCGCCCACGGAGTGGACACGAGAACCGAAAAGCTGGGAAAGAAACTGGTGGAAAAACCAGAGACGAGGATTGGCGAGACGGCCATGCCCGGTGCGGACATCGGAAGTCTGAGGGGATTGTCCAGAGAAGGTGAGATGAAGGTCCGAAGAAAGGGGGGAGGAGGAGATGAGGGCAAATCCCTTCTTAGGCACAGTAGCACGAAGTGCAAGGAAGGTCAAGGCAAGAGAAAAAAGGGAGATAACTAAGGAACTACTGACAAGCCCGTGTCGCAAAGACTGGCGCGGTTGATGGGGCGGAGGAGGGAAGAAAACCGGACTGAAGGGAAGGGGAAAAGAGCGGACCGAAGCACTTCATCACATAACTTGCATGGACAGGACGAGGAGGAAAAGGTACCGGGCCAACACGGGGGAAAGAGAGAGAAGAAAAAAAAAACAACAAAACAGTCGACAGTGGAAAAGGGGAAGTGATGGGCCGAACCGAGGAAAGGAAAGTTGATAGCTCGCTCGGAACGCCCGATAGGAGGAGAGATCCAAGAAAAAACTGGGGGGGGAAAACCCCACAGACATCAGCGCTGGGTCCAAAAGAATAAAGAAACGCGCTGGTGAGGAGGTGACATAAAGGGGAGTAGACTTCGTAGAGATTCCTGAATCCTTACCTTCGTCGAGAAGAGGGGGCTGTTAACTAAGAGGAATGGGGAAGAAAAGAGTGAAGAATACTTATAGAACTAAAAGTGAAGGGGACTCTACAATCCAGAAGGAGCGATGTCGAACCGGTCGGGGGAAAAGAAGCAGAAAGAATATACACACACGTGGCAAGGGAAGCGCTGAGGGCTCTCGTGTCCATATACAGGCCCCCAAGGGGGGGCAAGGAGCTGATGGTCGTCTATGGGGAAAAAAGGGAGCACGGTGAAGCCGAAAAAAAAAGCGAAAGGATAAAAAAAAGGGAAAGATTCCGCCCGAGATTGAATGCCATGAAGGACGAAACTTTTAAACTACATTGCATGGAAAGAGGGCGAGAGAAGAGGAAGGCAAAAAAGGATCACAGGAAGGAGGGAAGGAAACACCCGCTGAACGGCCGTGCAGTCACACGGGAAAAAAAGCTTAAAACGAGTGCGAAGAAAGTGGGTCGAGAGGGGACTAGAGGAAAAGCAAAAAAAAAAAAAAAGGGGGAAAAGTCGGGTTATACTAGAGGCTGGCACGAGGGGAAAATGAGGTGGGTGTTTTGCTACTCAAAGCGGCGCGTCAGCCTCAGGTGGTAGAAAAGGAGGCCTAGCGACTAGAATGAAAAGAGGAGGAAAACCATAGAAGGCCTTCTACACAACAGTAGGTTTGAAGAAGGGGGTCGTTGCACTATGGTGGCATTCTCATGTGATGGTGCGGTAAAGCCAGGCCAGGACAAACAGGTAAAGGAGAAAGGTAGAAAGGTTGGAAAAAATTTACAATCTCTATCCTAAAATGGGAAGGTTCGGATCCTGAAAGGCGGACCATCGCCCAAGACTTCTGTGAGCAAACGGAACAAATGATTCCACGTTAAAGGGTGGGTACTTGTTACAAAAAGCACAGGAAGAGAGGAAAAAACTTGAAGCCAATAGCGCTTCAGGAACTGACAGTGAAATTTGATCTGAGGGGAAAGGGGGAGAGGAAGCAGGTCCTTTAAACAAGAAGGTCACAAGTGTTCCGGAGAAAAAAAAAAAGAAGTCTGTGGCGGGTGAACCGCACGCCAAGTTTCAGGTTCTAAGAGCCCACCCACACAAAAGGGGGAACAGAAAACAGGAGGAAGGGGGAGAGACTCCGAGAAACCGTGACCCACAAGAGGGGAAAGCGGGGGAGCAAAAGGAAAGGGAACGGTAGTCCAGAACTCCATCTGGTTGTGGGGGGACAACTATCGGATGGACCCCCGTAAGAATGTGAAGAGAATTTTCACCAAGATCAGGTCAGGAAGGAGGAAAGAGGGGAAACGGAGTTTGATGAAGAAAGCACTCAGAAAGTACTCAGAAAACTGACGGGGAAGGAAGGGGTAAACAATCGGCTCGGGCGAAAACTGTACGCTTGGGGATTAGGCAGGAACTTCACCTTCCAAGGCGCCCAGCTCTCTACAACACCCAAGGTCCGGAGAAGGAGGGCGAGCAGGGAGGAGGCGGGGAGTCACATGAATGAAGAGAAAAGCAATTTGCCATAAGAAAAAATAGATAAGGAAAAACCAACTAGTGTTTAGGCCATGGATATAGGCCAAACCACACTGCCAGGAACGGGGAAAAAGACTCCAGGCAAAAAAAAAAACTGGAAGAGGAAAAAAAAAGAGAGCGATGGAAAGTCCGAGGTTTTGGGGCATCACGTGCAAAGGCCAAACACGAGTTGAGCCGGCGGAGAGAAGGGGGGAAAAAAAAAACTTAAGACGTATAAAGGAGAGGGGAACTCTAAGGGAGGAGAAAGGGGCAGACCTGTTTCTCATCAAGTGAATGCAAAGGCATTTCTTGGATTGAGAAGAAGGACGAATTGGAAAGTCTTCCTTCCTAACCTACAAGCCGGACCAAGAGGCTACTAGAATCAGTTGGGCAAAGAAAAAAGGAAATAGGGAAGGACGTGACGAGGGGGATAGTAAGCAAATGCAGGTCAGATTTCCTAATTCACATAGAAGGGGAAAAAGGAAGCTTACTGTTGGGGCATCCATCAGCCCAACTCCTCCAGATTCAGGAGTGTAGGACGACAATAAAAAAACGGACCATCTTCGGGAAGATTCGGGTAAGGGAGGAGAGAAGAAATCGGAAAGCGGAGACCATTTTGAGGTGTTCGAAAAAAACCAAAAGCAGGAAAACCGCATAAGTCGCTTTTACGCCGGAACCCCCGGATGACGTGGTGCAGGCGAGAACAAGCACTTGTCCAAGAGGAAACGGGAACTACCTTAAGGGAAGAGAAGGGCAGGAAATGTGGAAAGAGTGGGGTCTTTTGAGAGGAGAAAGCCGAAATAAAAGTACACCAACGGGAAAGTTGGGACCTTCCTTCCACAAATGGATGCAATACACAAAGACGGGGGAGTGTGAAGAGACGAGGCTCAAGAAAAAAAGGGGGGCCCCATGGAGGGGCGTCGGGGAAACAACTTTGCAAAAAAAAGGAAGAAAGGGGTCTCCCGTCCTTGCACCTGCTTAGAAGGCAATCCCCTAAGACGCACCAAATTGAAAAAAAAACAACGGGGAAGGTTTTCTCCTGAGCAGGCGGACTGCCGGACGGGGGCGCAGGGAGGAGAGAGGGACCAAAAACGCCAGGAAAATCTCGGCCGCGCAAAAGAGGCACAATCCTACGCCTACGACGAGTAGTCTCCAAAGCCTGAACAAGGGGGATGACTTGCAAGGAGAAAAACACTTAGAAAAGAAGGAAAGTCAGGGAACGAAACACATTGACTTAAGCCGTCGAGGTGCTTCCAAGAAAACGAAGAGAGGAAGGTTAAAAAACCTAAAAAAAGGGTCGAGAGCCTCGTCGCAGATGCCAGGACGGTAAAACGTTTGCAGGACTGGCCAATGAATCTAGAGGAGAGAAAGCTTTGGGGGGGGGGTGGGAAGAGAGAGACAGCTGATTTAGGGGAGGTAAAGTACCTGAGCAGGTCGTTCGGGAAGAAAAAAGAAAGAAGGGAAAAAACCGATTTGGTAACACGAAGCGCCAACCCTCCGCTATTCCCGTGCCACGGTGGGAGGCGCCGAGAAAGAGTATGGGAGAGAAAAAACCATAGGTAGAAAGAGAAAGGATGGGAGGGGAGAGACAACTTCAGTCCTCTCAAGGAAAGGCAAGTAGAGGGACGGGAAAGAATCTTCTTAAAGACATCGTCCGAAGAAAGGGAGGAGAGCATCTCTACCACTGTTACTACGCAGTAGCACTAACGGCAAAAGCGAACGGAGACGGGGTACAAAAAGAGGAGATTTGGCGTCTGTCAATAGGACTTGAGAAAAAGCAAGGGGGAAGGAGTAAGATCGAGTTAAATCACATCCACTTGGCTTCAGGCGAAAGAAAAAAAACGTGAATCACGAAAAGCATAAACGATAACAAAAAAAGCTGAAGAGAGATGACATGGCGACAGTGCGGCACAAGGGCAGTAAAAGGGAAAACCTAGGACAAGTTGGAAGGGTTATTACTCTAGGGAACGAAGCCGGTCAGAGAAAGAAGAGAAGAAGGGGGACCTCAGGGGAAACCAACAACGCCGCTGAGGAATCAAGGAAAAGCGAGCGGGGAAATGTATATAATCACAGTGGGTAGAGATGCCTGACTCCAATGACCTGACCGGAAGGCATTGACTTAAAAGAAGCTGGGGAGAAAATAGGACTGGGAAAAGACTTGAGATGACTGCCGGGACGCTCGACAAGAAAAAATGCAAAACCGATGTAAAGGCATGGAATCGCCGCAACGCTCGGCGAACCCACAGGGAAAAGGAAAGCGCGGAGGCGCTGAAAGACCCTTTGGAGAAAAAAAGCGGGGCAAGAAGGTAAGAAGATAGTACTAATTGCACTAACGAAAAAAGAAGAAAGGGGGACGAAAAAACGAAAAGAGAAGACCCACACAAATCAAAGCGAACATTCGCCGAGATTTAAGGAAAGAAAAGAAACTTGGAAAAAAAAAAATGCAGAGCGAAGAGCATCTCGACATAGCGAAATGGAAAAAAAGTGAGCAAAAAGAACGCTGCCGCTGCCCCACAACCGAGACGGCAGTGAGGAAAAGTGGTAGCTAGGTCAAGGAAAAAAGGCCTAATGGAAGTGGGGAGAGAGAAGATCACTTCAGAAAAAAACAAGAAGGTCGGGTGGGCAAAAACGAATGCCGCGAGGGCCGGCTGGTTGCTCCTCCACATAGAGGAGACTTGCATCCAGCGGGGAATCGATAGATTAAAGAAGACGAAGCGGCAAATAGGGAACGCAGGGGCGAAGAAAAAACTTCTACCAAATCGTGTGGGATAGGACGGGGCTGTTGGTCGGGGTGGGCGTCTACTGATTAGAAAAGAAATCGGGCAGGACAGGAACTAAAAAATTCGTGCCATTTTTTTAAAGGGGGACTCGACTAGAAAAAAGGGGCCATTTTGGGGGGTCGGGGAGCCTTTCTATACTGAAACAAAAAGCCAGAAAAGGACCCTTAATAACAAAAAGTTACGCGAAGAAAAAAAACTTGCAACAGTGGTGGGTACTGTACAAAAAAAGAGGCTGCGAGGAATCAGACAACTCCATCTGGAACTGATGCCCCGAAGGAAGAGAGGGGAAATGGAGAGGGGAAAAAGGCTCGGAAACTGGTCCTGTAAAAAGAAAGAAAAAGCGCTGTTCAACACACACACTCGCTGTTGAACGGGGGGGGGACCCCGTTTCAAGGGATTAGAGAAACACAACCAAAGGTTTCAACCAACAGGGGAAAGGCGGGAAGGGACCTAGAAATGGGTACCTAATCTCAGGCTGGTAGAGATGAACGTTGAGGGAAAAAAAAATAATGAATCATGAGGGGGAGACCACATAGTGAAACCAAAAGGACCTGTCAAGGGTTCACAGAGAGGACGGGACCTTGACGTTCCAAACTCACGTATTGACTATGCACGCACGCACTACCGAAAGTGCAGGGAAAGGAGCGTTAAAAAAAAAAGAATCGAGTCTCCCTGTAAGGAAATTTGGGGGTTAGGGTGAAGGAAATGAGGCATTAAAAAGAAAGGGGAGAGAGACAAGACATGGACGGAGGAAAAACGAATTCACGACAATTAGCTAGCGACGAAAACACATCGATGTACATTATGACGAACACGTATCTCAGCCGGCGCCAAACGGGTGGAATACATGATTGCAGCGCAACCCTCAGGGGACCGGAAGGAGATCTAAACAAAAAAAAGTAAAGAGAAAAAAACTGAGCTTTCCAGTTCAAAGGGGTTGCAGCACAATGCACACACTGGCCAAACACAGGCGAGCCGGCTGAGATAAGATAGGACGGACTAAAGGGAGAGGGGAGCGACGGGGGGAAAGTGGGGAGAAGAAGCGTTCTAGAAATCAGTTAAGCCCTACCTGGGGACTTAGGGGAGAGAAAAAAGGGAAGGTTCTGGGAAAGCTGAGAACCAACAAGCGCAAAACTCGAAGCATTGCGCTAATCCAACGAAGTTCTAGCGGAGTGAAAGTAGATAAATCCAAAAAGGAGGGCCGAAGAAAAAAAAAAAAAATGGGAAAGAGAAAAGGGGGGGGTTTCTCCATGCAGGTCGCACAAAGCAATCAAACGAGGCCAGGAAGACAACTGAAATCGCGCCTACAGCTGCTGTTCGGTTAAAAAAAATGTCGAGAAAATAAGACACAGTGTTGGTTGGTCAAAAGAAGGCAGAAAGTTGGGGGAGGGGGAGAGAGAACTACAAAGGCAAAAGGCAAACTCACTAAGGAGGAGTGGTATCGCCTTAAAAACCGAGGGAATCGTTGTTTCAGGCAGTCGCGACCGAGCAACTGAAAAAAGCAACAGTCCTCCTGGAAGGGAAAGAGAGGGACATCCTTATAGGGGGAAGGGGAATCTCTCGAAAAGAAGTGGTTAGCCACCACGTTTCAAGGGGGGGGAAGTACTTCACACGCATGCTTCCGTTCTAACACAATCAGAGGCGATTGGGAGATCGAAGTCTAAAGGAAAAAAGGCAAAAAGGGAGGGATCAGAGCGGGGAAACACGGGTCAACAAGGAACGAAACTTTGTCAGAAAAGCAATTGTCACGAATGGAAGAAAAAATCCCAGAAGACTGCCACAAGCCACCTCAAGACCTAGCCGGAAAAAAATTTGTGCTCAGGAGGAGAGAAAAGGGGCAAGGGAAGGGGAACTAGGAGGAGTTCTTGACGCACCCCGCTCTCACACACTCGGCTGCCGCTCCAAAAAGAGCACAACGCACGGCCTCGTCCTTCGACGATTCAGTAATCAACACTCCGGAAAAAAGGGGGGGGGGAACTTCAAAGGCAAAGGAAAGGGAATTCTCTCCGGTGAATGCAAGAACTCTCCACGTGGGGACAAGGACCGTAGAGGTTTTGTTCATCAAGAGGGGGGGATCGGCGAAGCGGGGGAACTGCGCATTGTAAAAAAGGTTGAGCAGATGGCAAAGTAGGGTTGAAGTGTATGTGAGAGAAGAATATACGAGGAGAATCTAAGGCTTGTGATTTGTGTTACGATGAGACCTACAGCTGATTGGAAAGAAAAAAAAAAGATCTAAAACTCGCTTCTTCTATAGACGACAGGATAAATTCGGACCCGATAGGGGGAACAAATTAAGTTACAAATCTGCCTCCGGAAAAAGGGAACTTTGGGCAAAGTGTTATCAAGAAAAAGAGGATTTCCGGAGACGGCAATGCCGGTTCGACATCGAAGGAAAGGTAGAAGCAGCAAAACAGGAAGGAGTCTTCACGAGTGTGACAGAGCAGTCTTAAAG
>Ga0179593_1515791_pt1 | contig 12449 bp, 17 predicted proteins | sample CZODoug2_1_08_16_FD_185931 | JGI IMG/M metagenome (GOLD analysis project Ga0179593, IMG submission 185931) | Vadose zone soil fungal communities from Angelo Coast Range Reserve, California, USA - CZODoug2_1_08_16fungal (PacBio error correction) | ecosystem: Environmental > Terrestrial > Soil >...
AGGCGGTAAAAGGGTAGGTGGGGGGCCACATGGTATCAATATTACCATGAAAGAAGTAGAAGGTCAGGTCCAGATTAAACCCGGGACAATGATTAAAGGGGTTAGAAAGAAGTTCAAGTCTTGTGAATAGAGGGGGAGCGTCTAGAAAAGTGTTAGAACAGAAGGAAGGGGATGATGGAAAGCTAAGAAGGAAAAGGGGGGAAGGGAGGTCCGTCTCCTTATCGTGGGTCAAAAAAAGGGGGGGTCTAGTAGATTTCTGCTCTCATTCCCCGAGTCAGGAGAGTGTTTAGGGAGTGGGCCTGTCACACAAACAGCAAGCCGTCACGTGCTATAAATTGTTCGGGAAGAGAAAGCGATGGGTTAAACAGAATCTGTCTTTTAAGTCTCCTTCGTGTTCCTATCTGCCGAAAATGGGTCTCGGGAAAAAGAAAAGATCGTGGGGGGAAAAGACCGTTCCTACGGTCAAGATTGGAGAGGCGGCAAACAAAAAAGGGAGAAAAGGGGGAGTTTAAAGGGACCAGACAGGGGGAAAAAAAAATAGCCCTAAGGACTCCTTGGACGTCTTTGGAATAATCCAAGGGGAACGTAGAAGTAAAGTAGAAATCGAAGAGCGCCCTTCCTTAAAGTTGCGCATGAGAGAGTTGGGTCGTCGGAGGAAGGGCGAGAGAGTTTAACAAGAAACATTATCGTTGAAATACGTCTATTCCAAGGGTGAAGTTCGGTGGGGGAACGGGGGGGGGGATCCAAAGGAGGGACTCACGGGGGGGAGTAGACGACTGAAACGCCCTTTATAGTCGAAACCATCTAGGAGGACAGAAATAAACTCCTAAATTTTAGGAGATCAGAGGGGTTGCCCGAGCAGGACTTCTCTTGTGCTTGCGGAAGCGGATGGATCTTCTGAGAAGATGAATCGGGCAACAGTCGAATGGAAGTAACCAGATCTGCAATAGCGGGAAGCGAGTTTCTATCCAAGGAGTACTCGTATAGCGGTTGGAAAGATTTAGGGAGAGACCCGAAAAACTTGGAAAACGCGTGTTTGCCAGAAGATTCCTTCGGTCTTAAGGGACCCAACTCTTTTTATATGTGGTCTTCTAATTTTTACCAAGGCCGTCTGCTTAGTAGAAACCTTTTTCTGCTGTGGACGGGGGGGGGCGGAGGGATTTTCCAGGGGGGGAAAAGGAAGGCGGTTAGGGGGGAGGAGAAAAAGTCCGAAACGATGCAGGCTTCCGGTTGGCTGTACCGTAAATTTGTGGCGGAATTAGCCGAGCTCTCTCGCCATGCGGGAATGGAAAACCTCAAAGTTGGAAGACTGTCGCCCAGCGCCAGGTGGGTCTGTGGGAAAGAGGGCGGTTATGAACTGTGCACCAAGAGCAGAGGGGGGGGGAAAAACAGGGATTACCGGCTTGCTTCTTCGCGACTGCACATTTGCGAAACGGGGAATGAGCACTCTTGGAAAAGTAGGGGTTCAGTAGAATCGAAGGCTCTGTGCCATTCAAGGATATATTAAGAAACGGATCAGTAGAAGAACTTTTAGTTAAGAGGGACTATCTAGACAGGTGTGCTGTGCTTACCTGCCTCGAAAGAGAAAGTAACGGGGGGGTAGATGAAAATGAAGGTGCCTGGGGGGTTGTTGAGGGAAGAACAAAAAAGAAGAAAGAAAATCGATGATTCGGCTTCTCTCGCAGGGGGCTGTCTCCTAGAATGAGGTACCTGTGGGAGAGTCTAAGGGGGAATTTTTACGAGTCGGACCGGGCGGGGGAAATTGACCGCTGGGTAAGCGGGCAAACACTCGTTTTATAGGTCTGACTAGGAATCACGCTTTCTGGATGGGGGACGGTTTGTCAGAGGGCTCGGTTGCGCAAGCAGTGACGAAGTGCGCGGCAAAAACAAAAAGCAGGAAAACTTTAACCGAAGAAGATCTCGCAGGGAAGTTCTATATAATGGGAGGGAATCGCGAATCAGAAAATAAAATAGACCGAGACTACAATCTTCTTGAAAGGGGCGCCTCTCTTTAGTCTTACAAATGTGTACATCTGGAGCAATGTTATAAGTCCTCTTGCAGAATACCAAAAAACACGAGCTCTCACGATGGGATTGGTCGTCTTCAGCGGGGTGCTCTTTATCCACAAGTTCCTGGCAGAGTGAGAGGAAAAATCTGGGGAGCTTGCACCTCTGCAGGCAGAAAACGTCTCTTCACTTTCCGACCTTGCCCGTCAACGGGGGCAGCGAACGCCGCCGGCCCAATCGCGAAACAACACTCTGAAACACAGTTGAGGGAGCAGAGATAGATATTTAGCTTAGTGGGAACAAGGTGCCTGCACGAACGTCAGGAAGGAGACGGGGGGCTGGGGAAGAAAAAACGTGGAATTAAAAGAGGCATCCCTCGACCTGCAAAAAAGATCGCCAAGCTAAAGCTTCAAGTCGATAGGGGGAGACAGGGGGGAAAAAAAAGACCGAGGGGGAAAGCTGTCAATCAGGCGGAGCGACTTAAAAATCCACCGCGAGGCGCGCCCCTCCATAAAACGCCTGAGGTCTCGGCTGATCGAGCCGATTAGAAGGAAGAGAATATCCGAAAATGCGAGGGAAAGCAAATCCGGGAGAGGCTGTAGAGAAAGAAACTGCTTTCGAAACCGATGGGGAGAGTCAAGTAACTCTGTGCAGAAAAAGTGCTTTGGAAAAAAGTCGGAAAAAAAAAAAGAATCAAGATGTAAAGTCAAGGGTGCTACAAGAGGGAAATTCTACATCACATCACGGAAAGCTCATAGGACAGGAGCCAATCCGATAAGAACCAAAAGAGGGGGGGCTAAGCACCTAAAGTAAAGCCGAACTGCTCGACTCCTCGTCGTCTGAGAAAAAGGCGAATCGAGAAGTCAAAAACGGATATCGAGAAAGGGCCGAAGAAGGGGGTCTCGGGTCTATAAAGGTTGTGGGATCTCCTACGATTGCACATTTCGAAGGCGCTCAAGGTAAAAGAAGGGTCGAGGTGGGGGGGGGGGGGGGGGGGGGGGGGGGAGGGGGGGGGGGGGGGGGGGAAAAAGCCAAAAAAACTCGGATCCAGAGAAAATGCCTTAACGCTCAGAGCCGGCCACTCTTAAGGCCAGAGAAAGGACGATAGGGAAATTCCAATCCCTGTAGGCAATTTGGCCACCCACGCAACAACCAGGGGCTACATAAAACCGACCGGAAAAAACTCACCGCGCCGTTCAGGGCTAAGACAATCCTTCCACCGGGGAGCCATTTTAAAGAGAACAGCCGAAGAGAATCCTTGAAATTTTTTACGAGTAAGAGAAAATGAAACTAAGAGGCGGTCGAAGGCAGGGCTTAAAAAAAGTCTTGAAGGAGAGATTCTTCAAAGCGACGACAAAAAGCACTATAGTAAAAAAGAGGGGGTGGGGTAAAAGCAGGGCACGGGGAAAGAACTGGGACAGTTGGATTGGCAGGTACTCGCCTTCGCTCTGCATCCACGGGAAAAATAAGGGGGATGGCAGCGAAGTAAGGGAGCCGTTGATCGGGTTTTCAGAACGGAAAGGGTGAAAGGGCCGAGCTCGGGGCTCGAATAGAGAAGGGAAAAATTTCACCACCATAGAGAAACACATCGCGTAAGTTTAGGGCTCGACTTTCGAGGGGATCTAGAAGAAAGGCGGGTCGTCCTCCCGGCACGGGGAATGTCTTTTTCTTTCGCCGGGGGGGCACCGTTTCAAAAAAGGAACTTTGAAGAGTTCAGCAGGTCAATGCTCTACGGGGGACCCCTACCTTCACCATCTTATCGAGGGCTCAAGACTGGAGAGAGGAAAAGCCTTGAAGGGGAGGTAATCCGCGCCAGTTCCCGGTAAGGGGCAGATATTTTAAAAGGGAAAACAGGGTATAAAAAAAAAGGCCCAAGTACCGGCGAGAAATCAGAAAGGGGGAGAAATCGGGAGTTTCTGGTTCCTGGACCTCACGAGGGAATCAAAGTTGGAGGGGGCTGGGAAGAGACGGTTTCGGTCAGAGGATTACAGTCGGACACGATGGCAAGCTGGACGACGAAAAAAAGTAGAGGAGGGGAGCCACGGCCGACTCTACTTCATAGCAGTGCAAAAAACATAGCTTGTCTAAAAAGAAAGAAAAAAATTGCATTCTGAATGCAAGATGAGGAAAAAGGGAGACGAATAGGAACACCTCGTTCCTCAGCGGCATTAATGTAAGAAAATAAGAATAGAAAGCTAGGAACGCAGAGGGGGGGAAAATCCCAACGAACCTTTCCGGGGAAAAAAAAAACAGAAAAGGAAGAGTGATGGAAAAACATTGTATAAGGGGAAGAAAAGAATACGAATTAATCTCTCTAAACAAACAACCTGCGTAGGGGGGGGGGGGAGGAAAAGAAAAGAGGGGGGGGGTGGGGGGGTCAAGGGAAAAGGAAAACGTCAGGAGATCAGGAGGGGGTCTGGGGGGGGCGCTTGCGGTTACATCGAAGCGTCCCGAGAATTTTGCAGTGTAAAGAAAAGTACGACGGGCTTCGGAACGACGGGAAAAGAAATTGTAGACGGCGAGAATCGAAGGCGCGAGCAATGTCGGCAAAAGTAGGCAAGAAAAGGGTGTGAAAGAAAAGAGGAGGTAGCGGTGGCCAAAAAAACATCGCCGATCTCATGAGGGTCAGTCCCGTCGAGCAGGGGGAAACGACATAAAGACGAGCGGCGAGTGATCCCGCAGGAAGAAAAAAACCTGAGACCTATTATCGGAAAGCCGGAGGGAGGAGTTTGGAGTTCACTCGCTGAGGGAAAGGAAATGCTTTTGAAGCGTGCAGTGACTCCCAAGGGGGGAAAGAAAAAGGAAAACCGGGCGGGGAGAAAAAAGGACCCTAACTCCGTCAAGATTCTTAACGACAGCGAACGCACATCAGGGGGGAGGAGGGATGGAAAAAGATGGTGCCGGGTGGAGGGTTCAGGGGTGAGAACCAATCCATGAGGTTGAATAGCTTAGGAAGAGTTGAGGAAAAAAAAGGTGGGGTCAGGCGAGGGGAAGCTCCCAGACCGGGCTTCGCAAACCATCTACCGGGGCAAAGACTCAGAAAAAAAGGTGGGTCTGGTGTGTTGCCTTGAGAAGACTGCGCTTTTGAAAACAAGGAAAGTCTTCAGGAAAATGGACCAGAAGGCTCTCCTGAATGGGTAATATAGGGCCGGTTGCCGTATATCGAAGTAACTGTCATTTCAAAAGGGACACCTTACACTGTAAGTTGGAAGACAGGGAAGGGCTTTCCCAAAGGGGGGAGAGTGATTATAGTTGGCTTTGGGAAACTGTGGGGGGGAGAATCCAAAGTCATGGAGGGAATAAAGGGAAAAAAAGCTGGAAGTTTCATTGTTCGAGGGAGAGGGGGAAAAATGATCCTGATACGATCTGGCAGGATGTAAGTCTACAGTGATTCTTGAAGTAGAGGACTTGAGATATTTGGGAGTCGCCGGATGGAGAACGACCATTGTGTTGCGGGGGTGGACAATCGCGAGGAGGGGGTGTGCAAACCTAGAAGAAAACTAGGAAGTAACCGGAAGGAGGGGGAGTCGGAAATAAAGATTCCAAAGTCCTGCGTCTGCCTCAGGGTCGTAACAGAGTGAAACCAGCGCCTGTCGCATGTGCCATTCGATATAGAGGAGAAAGGGCACAACAACACTGGGGAGAAACGTGCCGAAGGGGGGGAACGTGGAGAAAGAAGAAAAGGTACTGAGACGGGAGAACGCTCGCAGAAGGAAGTTGAGGCGCCGTACGACGGAAGGAGAAAATGGGAGGTAATGTGGGGCAATTCCTCGTAAGGGCTGATTACATTAATCGTTGTCAAGATGATTATTTCGAAGTGCGAAAAGATTGTAGCGATCGATTTTACCTGGAAGAAAAGGGAGGAAGAATATGTCATCACGAAAAGAGAAACGAAGAACACGCAACAAGGGTTTCTACCGCAGGGGGGGTGAGGAAAACAGTTCCGCGCGTTGCGCGCCGCCTCCTCGGCGAGAAGGCGGAAAGAAAAACTATCCGCAAAATGAGTCGTAGAGGAGAGGAAAGGAAGGGAAAAAAGGAACAGCGAAAGTCTTCTACGAGCTTGCAGGGGGCTTTCTCTCATCTCGTGGAAAAAAAGTCGATACCATCAAAGAAAGGTAGAAAAGATCCTCGAAGAGGCGCGAGCAATAAATCGAAGAGGGAGCTTTATCGTTGCGTGCTGGCATCGTCTATTGAAACATTGCCTAGGATCGCAAAAAAACATAAGGTCAAACAAAGAAAAAAAAGGAAAAAGAAAAGAACCGCGTCCGGGTGTGGAAAGCTAACTTGCATCCAGGGCGGGGAAGCCAGAAAGCTCTCAAGAGGAAGGTCTTAAGGGGAAAACTATTGATGTCCCTGTTAGGGCAACGTTCGTCAAAGAAATCTTCAATATATTGGGGGGAGTTTTAAAAGGGGCTCAGGAACAGGGGAGGGGGGCTAATTCAATGTGAGTCTACGCATTCAAAAGATCGTCCAAGCTCAATCAGCAATCGGCTCTATCTTTGGAGGGAGGCATGAGAAAAACCGGGAGACCGTCCAGGGGAAAAATACGGAGAAAGAAATGCATCGAGAAAAGTCGATTGCATCTTGAGCAGGGGGGCTATCTCGATCTCGCCTAGGTGAAGATCCTCGCATATCCGGGCTAGAAAAAAAAAAAAAGACCTTTTCTCGAAAAAAAACGCAACGCCGCAGGACGAAAAAAGGCGCAAAAGAAAGTAGAGACGATATCTTGAAAAACGGTCCGCGATGAAAGGAGGGGAAGAGGGCAAAGGTCATCAGAGGGAAAGCCAAGAGGAACAGAACATCACGAAAGGATCCTAGCGTAGCTCATTTATCCCAAAACGAGCGACAAGGGGGGAATTTGCTAAAAACGTCAATAACGAACTGCTCAGAGAGAAGACCGTCGTCGGCGCCTACAAAAGGGCGAATGCGAGCGTGGAAAAGGAAGTCTAAAAATATCGATAAATTCGAGAGGAGTCAGAAACCACGTGGGGTGGGGTCATTCTCTGCAGTTCGAATGGCACCATAAAAAAAGGCCGGGAGGGGAAAATACAAGAACCGCGGGAACTCGGGGAGAATGCCCAAAGTCCAGGATCTTATGGCAGAAACGCACCTATAATCTGCCGGTGCAGGAAAAGAAATTATAGGAGAAAAATTTCACCTCAAAAAAAGGGGGAGAGAGGACGCGAAGGAAAAGCTCAACGCCCACTCAGGCGCTCCTTGAACTCGGAAAGGTGAAGCCAGTGAAAACCGCACAAGCGAAGAAGGATCAGAAAAAAACTTCAAAAGTTACAAAGCGCCGAACTGGTTCGGAACACCTGATCATCGCCTTCTCAAGAAGGGAAAAAAGACAAACAAGAACTGCTACGGGGGGGGGACACTGGAAAACATCTTCGAGTTTTTTAGTGTCACGCGCGACATGCAGTTACTGCATGGCGCAGAGGCATACACGGGCTACAGAAAAAAAGGCGCGAGCAAATGAAGGTGCAGTGGAAGGATCTCGGGGGAAATCCGAAGAAGAAAGGACAGCGTAGCCCACAGCGAGGTCCCCGAAGGAGAGGAGTTCGTTAGAGGGAGAGAGAAGGCGGGAGGATGATTAAGGAGGGCGTGTCGAACTTCCTTTCAATGAAACTTTGTAAAATGTCGGATGGGGTCACTTGGACGAATCGAACCGTACCATCTGATCGCCGCTCATATCAGGACGGTAGAGGGCGAGCTGTCGTTAAAAAAAGGGGGGATCTTGGGGAACCCACGACCCGGGTAAAAGGGAGCTGAAAAACATGGGAGTACCCAGAACCTCTTCAAAAAGAAGTGCACTTGTACGAAGGGGGAAGGCCCTGTCGGGGCAAAGGTGGGGACCGGTCAGAAAGTAGAATAGTTATAAGAAGGTGTCTTAAAGGGAAAGCCAAATGAGAGCGCAGGACAACGTCTTAAAAGCATCTTAGGGGGAGGGAAAGTCTTACGACAAATATAGGAAAGGGGGGGGGGAGAAATACGCTTCATAGCCGCGCACGTGGAAAATCCGCTTCTAAAACTTGCTCAAATGAGTGATGATGTCCAAGAAATCCCGTAATCGGAAGGACGCCAAGTTGGGGAGGCGAGTAATTTGAGGCCCACGGCACTCACCCTTCCAGACCGCGATGAACATAGAAGGGACACACGGCAAGATTGAAAAAAAGGAAGTTCCCAGGGGTGGTACGGAAACAAAGAAAACAAGCTTTTTCAGATACTCAAAAAAACAAGGAGGAAGAGAGAGAAGGGAAAAAAAAAAAAAGGCCCGGGCGTTCGACAAATGGGGAAAATGGAGAACGGGGAGGTCACACCGTGGAGGGTTTCCGGTTTTCCCCTATCGCGCGGGGAGAGTTCAATCGAAAAGGATTTTTAGTGCAGAGCCCAAGGTCAGACAGAAAAAAAGGGGAAAAAGAGTAAACAAGTGCAGGAAGCAAGCGAGGGGCTATTCAAGTACGTTAAGACGGGCACACAACGCAAGCGCCGGATCGGGGGATAAAAGAAAAGAAGAGGTGAAAGGCAAGGACACCGTGGAGTTCCATACAGAGCCACATCGCGGAACTATTATACTGAATGCCGGACGGGGGACAAAAACCGAATAAATCGGGAAAGTTCACGAGGGAATTAGAAAGTGACGGAAAGGGTTGAGAGGTAAGTAGGGGAAAGATGGTTGTCAGCCACATTATCCGAAACATACCGGTACTGGGAGGGCGAAGACATAAAGAAAAGGGAAAGGCTTGAGCGCGACGCCGCACACCGTCCAGAGTGCGTCATGGGGGGGAATATAAAGGCTGAAAGGGGAAACGGAGAGGTTGCACTCCAATGAGCGGGGGAACATAGCTTCCACCAAATTTTCAGAAAGGTTGAAACGACGCAGAAACCCATCCTAACGAGAAAAGAGCTCTCCCTGAGGGCTGCTGCCGCGAAACTCGACCGGAAGGGAAAGCTAGAAGGGGCCGGGTGTACGCGAGGGTGGGCCTGATGGTTTTTTGCCGGGTACAGGCACGGCGCTTGGGTGGAGATGCAAAAAGAGATGAGGAACAAACCGGGTAGAGGAGGGGGGAAATTAACTTCAAAACAAACCGAGAAAAGGAGCCAAAGTAATTTTCGGCGCATGGTGCGATCAGAGGAAGTGATTTTCTAAAAAATGAGAGTAAAAACTTTCACGGACTTTTTTTCAATTCCGGGGGGGAGGGGGTGAAAGTTGGGAAAGCGGTAGTGGGATTGGAAATCGCGGTGCAGACACGAAGAGAGAGCGTGAGTGCTGGCGGGGCCTCTTCCGACGAAGTTGCAGGAAAAAAGGAAGAACCATTGAGAAAAAAAAGAACTAAGATCGGGAAACTGGGGGGACCTGCTAACCGTGCTGTATATTATCCTAAATTCCGCCCAGAAGGGGGGGCGGGGAGCGGGTACTGAGAGGAACTGTAAACATAGTTTGAAATGTTGCCAAATACTCGATCATTATTGGTCAAACGTCAGAAGAGGGAGAAAACGGGAATGGGAAAGGGGGTGGCATGCAGGGGGGGGACTTGAAAGACTGGCTGCGTCGGAACGGCTTTTTCCGTGAGGGGTCGAACAGATCAGCGCAAGGGCGCATGAGTAGGCGAGCATAAAAAAAAGCTGGTCTCGCACGCTTCAAGGAGGGAGGTGATGGAAAGATCAATAGAGTTAACGAAAAAACTACTGATCCTTTGTAGCGCCGGACCGATTAAGAAGAAGTTCGGATTGAAGGGACCCAATAGCCTAGGAGAGCAGGGCGCCTGCGCTCGTGAATTATATGCAAAAGGGATGATGATGTAGGGGGGGAAAAAAGGCATAAACTATCAAGGATGGAACTGCGATGCCTATTTCAAAGGCGAACGGCTCTCCAATGAGATCTCTTTCTTCACTGACCGCTTGCGGGTTACGCAGGTGGAAAGCCTACTTTTTCTGACAGCAAAGTTCGCGGCGGCCGAGACCGAAGCAAACGGGATGGAACGATAGTAATCGCCAAAAGTCGAGAGAAGGAAGGAGACGCGATCCCACTGAAAGGAGAAAAACTCGAAGGCTTAAAGAGCTGTGGGGCCGGGAGGCATAAGTCGAGACCGCAGGGTCTTTCCTCCTCAAAAGACACTCGACCGTCTTTTTCTCCTGGAAGCATCCTCCAAAAGGCAGGAACAGGCAAGAGGGCGACTATCTCGGGGGGGGGGATCTTTGAGGAAGAAGGGTATCTTGCAGCGTCGTAGATATCTCGGGGGAGCACTTGGGTGGAGTTGGAAATACGACTTCTAGGGTCTAAAGGGCCCCTTCCCTCGCGGATTCCCACGGGAAAGAAAAAGGGTTCAAGTTGACGGCGGGTGCCCTGACTTCTCATCTCTCAGGAGCAGGAGAGAGCTCAAAAAAAAAAAAACTTATATGAGAGAGGAGCCAAGATCTTTGTTTCTTTAAAAGTTTATCGGAGATGGGAAAGTTCCAGGGGGAGGGTGTTTCATGGCCATTATGGGGTTCATTTCTCTCTAAGTACTTGGAGATCCCTCTGAAGGAACCCTAGAGGCTCACATCTCAAGATAGGTTTTTTAGTTTTCTAAAAAAAAGAAATTCAGTCGGTTGGCCTTCAGTTTCTCTACTCCTCAAGACGACCCAAGTTCAATGAGCGAACTCCAGCTAAGAGGACTCCTCGGGAAGTTTCCAATCAAGGACTTGCTCCGAGACAATGGATGTCGTTCGGCAGGTCGAGCCATCTCCGTGATGTATTCTGGCGTAGAGAATGACCTCGCCAAGGGGGGAAATCGCAGGGATGGGGGGGTTGAGGGACAAAACGCTGGCTAGCCTACACGGGAGGAAAAAACTTCTCAAAAAAAAGTAAAAGTAAAGGCCAAAGAATTAGTAAATTCCCTAAGGATCTCCCGCGGAAAGTTCAACAGGACGAAAAAGGGGCGCCGTTAGACCCTCGAAAGGAAAAAAACCACTAGAGCCCGCGACGAGTAAGCCGAAGAAAGCTCTGTTTTGTCCGTTTTAACGTCAGAACAAACTGCTCGATAGGGGAAGAGGTAAAGTCCGCTACCAAAAAATCGAGCAAGGGTCTCGTCATCAACACCTTCTAAAAGACAATCAGACACATCACCAGAGGGAAAACCGCGGTGCCCGCGCAAAAAGTGTTGTTGTTTACGAACTGGTGAAAGGAGACAAACAGGAAACAATCCTTTGGACAAGGGAAAAAAGAACGAAACTTGTCTCAAAAGAAGGGCAGAAGAGGGAAAAAGAAGGGCAATAACAAGCCAGGGCAAATCTTCCATCCCGGAGGGCAGGGATTGAAGAATTCAAAGAAACATGAGAATGGGTCCTGCTAGGAAAACATCCCCTCAGGAGCGGGGCGTGCTCCAAAAAGAAAACGGCCAAAAAGGGAACCATCAACCGACCGCAGATCTAGACTGAGTTGTAAAGGAAGAAAACCCTGCAACTTGATATAGTCAGCGGACAAGCGCACCTTGGGAGGATCGAAGAGAATTGATGATCAGGATGAGACTACAAAAACTATCATAAAAAAAAACGAGTCTACCTGGGGGGGACACTTGGGAAACCGTAAGGTCGGGCAAGGTAAGTTTCCGCAAGAAGAGAAACTTTCCATGGGAGGAATCAGGAGAAGAAGACACGGCAGAGATCTAATGTCGGCCTGGGGGGGGAGGTAATTCATGGGGAAAAGAATGAGTCGGTATGCAATCGAAGGAAAAAAACATCAAGCTGACAGACAAGCCCACAGCAAGGTTTCGCGCTCTCTTTTCAAGAACGGTCAGGGAGGGGGGGGGGCATAGGGCGCGGAAAGACTATCAGTCGTGAATCCTCGGGAGCATGAGGGGTGGAAAAGACGTGCCGGGGAATAGGAACGTTTAAATAAATCTATTCAAGGCCTGGTTGTTCCTCAGTCTTTGTACCCGCGAACCAGATAGTCGACTAGACGCAGGGAGAGCTGAGGCTGGGGAATGAGAAGGAAGCGGTACCGACGGGACTTCTTCCCGGGATCTGGCTAAGGCTTAAGGGGTCACAGGAGTTCAGACAAAAAAAAGTTCCTTTCAAAAAACTATTGAACGGCAAAATGAGGGGCAAAAGAACGGTGCTGACCGAACATAACTAGAATAGTTTATAAGGTGGCTTCCAAGGAATCAGAGGGCTTCAGGGGGTTAAAAGCAGATTTCGACCTGAATTACTACCCTTAGGGAGAAATTGTGGGGAACCACGAAGGGCAATTGCATAAAGAAACAACTGAAAAGGGGGGATACAGCAAATGCTCCTAGGGAAGTAACGCGCGAAGATGAGAAAGTTGGCGAGGAAGGAAAGAAGGTGAGGCACGTGCACTAACACTGAGAGTGCCGCGCTAAGAGGCAAGCGCTAATACTCAAGGGGGGGTTTAAAAGCCCCGAGGTTCCAGGTATACACAGGGGAAAAAACGACGACCCGTT
>Ga0179593_1715782_pt1 | contig 12449 bp, 18 predicted proteins | sample CZODoug2_1_08_16_FD_185931 | JGI IMG/M metagenome (GOLD analysis project Ga0179593, IMG submission 185931) | Vadose zone soil fungal communities from Angelo Coast Range Reserve, California, USA - CZODoug2_1_08_16fungal (PacBio error correction) | ecosystem: Environmental > Terrestrial > Soil >...
TTCTGGCTACCTGACGGGAAGGAAAAGGAAAAAGAGGAATAATTGGCGACCAAAGGACGCCGTCCGGCGTCTGGTCGCTGGTGGAGAACCTTGGACCATCGCCCAAAGAAGGGCTTTGGTAGAAAAAACGGAAAAGAAAATAAGACAGCAGCGCGGGCCAATCGTCTCGCGAGACGTCGGTTCAAAACGCGAATGGGTGCGGGCAGAATTCGCATCCTCCTGTTCACCACAGGGAAAGTACCCCAGGACGGAAGGAAAAAAAAGGAACAGGTCGGCGCGTACCTTCAATCCGATACAAAACAAAACAAAAAAAAGAAAAAAAAAAAACAAAAAAAAAAAAAAAAAAAAAAAAAAAAAAAAACCCACACGAAAGGAAGCGCATGATCGATTACAGTAATACATAAGAAGAAACACGATCCGCCCGCAGGGAAGACCAACAGAGAAAAAAGGATAATGGCAAGGGAGGGTTCGCGCCGAACTCTGGAACAACAAACGCTCAGCCAAGGCCGAGGGAAGTGCTGCTTACCTACATAGGCGGGGCTAAGTGTGGAAGAAGAAAAAATGGATGGTTAGAGAGGGCCACTAGCCGCCAGGAAGCGCTTCACCGGCGCGAAGGACCATCGTGAAGCGCAAAAAGAAAAGGAATTAATACAGGGCGCGGCGAGAGATTCAGCAGCTAAGGAAAGAAGGCATCTCCAGTTTCCGGGCGGGGGGGAAGGCCGATGTCGAACAGGGCAGAAAAAGGGAGGGAGGGGCTGAAACAAAAGAAAAGAAAAGCGAGGAACGTCCGTCGCAAAAAGGAGTGGACATGGGAGACCCAGCCGGGATAAACCAAAAAGAAGGACATGCGAAAGGAAAAAAAGAGGGGGGCGGATCAGCCGCGGAAAAAAAAAAAAAGTCAAAATAATCAATGACGAAGGCTTTCTGCTCGGAAAAGCGTATAAACCCATGTTGGAGGAGGGGGGGTTTAATCGAGAGGGTCTTTGGCGTTGAAGCGAACTCGCACAGGATCTCCTCCGAAGAAGAACCTTACGGGAAAAAAAATCTGATGGAAGGGGCGAAAAGGATGTTTAACCATAATGCAATGATCCGAAGGGGAGAGTTGTGTTACCGGTTTAACTGAGGACTCTACATGCAAAAAAGAGTTCTGTAAAAGGGACAGATTGACGGATTGTGAATGACCACTGATGAACTTGAGGAAAGGGAAAACCCCGCCATCGCCTTTATGCTGTATGGCCAGAATGGCCAGCGATCCAGGGGGCTTTTGGGGAGAAAAAAGCGGCAGAAGGAGAGATGGAAATGGTGGCGAGCAGGACGCAAAGGGTGCTTTCCATGGGAGGAGTTCTTGAATAGTCGGAGCAAACTCGAAACGGAAAAAAAGGAAAGAAAAAAGAACAGAACATCCAACAAAAAACATTCATAAAAAAATTCAAAAACAATTTCCCCCCACAAAACACCCCAGAAGGGAAAAAAAAAAAAGAGAGAAAAAAACCCGCCCCCATTAAAAGAAGAAATCCCCAAGAAAGAGACTCCCAAAAACGGATCCACTCCTCCAAGACATCCTCTCCCCAATCTCACAAGAATCCTCAGGATCGGGGGGGGGTGGCCCGTGAGAACCTCAAAGAAATCCCTTCAAAAATGGGGAGGATGAAGAAGAACAGCTACAATAATTAGTTTCGGAGCCACGTGCGTCTGCCGAGAATTTCCAGGAAAAAAGAAAAAAGTAGGGACCCCTTCCTCAGTGAAAAAAAAAAAACGAGGTCGGCGTCGAAACCATCGGGGGAAAAGAAAAGAATTTCAGAAAGTGTTGTAGTTCTGCGCCCATCTTCACAGGTGCCGTAAGAAAGTTTCCACCATCTCTAGGGGTGAGGGGTGTTGTAATTTTGGAAGAGAAGAAGGAGAAAGGGAAAAAGTCCTTCTAGCTTTTCAGTCCAGCTTTGGTAGCGGAGGGGGGGATTTGTCCACTGTGCTGAAAAGGAGGGGTCGGGGGTCGCAAAAAACGCTAGGAACCCTCGTCTGGCCATTTTTAGCTCTTTGTCGAAGAAGAGGTGGACGGGAGGTAGAGCCAATCCTTAATATAGAAATGTAATCGGAATCCACTGATCGATACACCCAAGACGGAGGGCGTCGGTGGAGAGGGAGACTACACGGGGGGGATCTCATTTCCAGCGTAAGAAGGAAATACCCCGTTCTAAAGAAAGCCTTCGCCGACGGTTGGATGTCTATAGGGGAAACCATAAAAACACTGTTGGGGGAAGACTCCGTTGACTTTCCCAGAGAGTCCGCTTCTGGGAAAGATGCGGGGAAAAAACCCTCTGCGAGAAATTGGGTACGCTAATCTTATCACCCAGGGGGGATTACTTGGCGTGGTCATCTGTCCGATAAAAGACATGTCCGGCATTGTTTGGGAAACCTTGCAAAAATTGCTGGCAACGAGAGAGAAGGCCGCCCGGTGACGGGTGGGAAAGTCGTAAGAGGGGGAGGAGGGGTTCCTGCGTTGAAAGGGGATTTTAGCGAGGTCCCAAAAGGAAGAACCCCAGAAGAAAGCTGTGGGCAAAATCTGGCAATCGCCTCCTAGGAGAAGAAAAAGAAAGGTTATAAGTATCCGTTTCCAAAAAGCGAGTGGTCGGATGAGGGGGAGCCGCCCGGTCACGTGAAAAAGGAAAAATACGGTTATGTTATTCCTTCTTGTATGAGTACAAGAACATCTGTCCCGCGGAAGAAGAGATTCTGATGACGAGAAGGTGAATGTTCTTCTTCAAGCAAGAAAGCCAAGAGCAACAAAAGGCAAAGCTCTCGTCGCTTTGAGAAGCCGGCGTGACCTCCATTTAAAGGAAAGGGAAATGCTTTCTAGGCAGGGAAGAGAAAGAACGAGCAAAACCTCGGTTCCGAGTAACGTCCCAAAAAAAAAAAGGAGGTCCTTAAACGAAGGCGGTGACGGGTTGAATGCTCCATGCCTCTCGGGAGGCTCGTGTTCCCTCCAAGAACCAAAAAAAAGAGGGGTTTCAACAACAGCAGTTGAAAGCAAGTTCGAAGGCTTACAAAAAACCGCCGCTTTCAAACTGGTTGATCCCCTGGGTTTTGACAAGCGTCAGAATGAACGCACTTCATTCTGGGGAGGCCGTAAGAAAACATCAACGTACGCTGGAACAGTTTTATATAAAAAACCAAAACGGGGGGAACCCCATAGGGACAAGGGGAGTGCAAGAGAAAAAATTGTGACACCATTGGTCGAGGAGAACGCCATATTGCGGACAGAAAGAAAAATCAAGCGGAAGAGAGAGACACACCGCTCTAAAAAAAAAAAAGAAAACCTGAAAAGGTTGGTCTTACCATTCCCGGGGAAAAAAAATGCTGCTACCCGAAGACATTGCGCCCAGCACCAAACGGGTCATGAAGCTCGAGACTCGTTCAGCAGGCGAAAAGGCCGAGATGAGGCGAAATGCCTTGGTGCATAGGAAAGACGGTCGTTCAGGGAAAGTACTTCTTGAACGCAGAAGGGATCTCCTCCCGGATAAGAAATCAAGCATCGAGCCCGAACCATCCTAGAGGGGGGTGCCGGTCAGCCTGGAAGGTACGGAGGAAATGATAAAGAAGGCATGTTGCTTGAGCCAATTTGAAAGAAGGCGCAGGATGCCTGGGTTTGGCAATCAAAGGGTGTCCAAGACCACTCGTCGAACAGACCCTCTGGACTGCGTCAAGGAGGGAAATAGCCAGAAAAAGGTCATCCTCGCCGGTTACAAAAAAGGATATACCATTGGAAAGGGAGGGGGGCCCGCCACCAAGTACAGTGCCGAAAACCCAGACAGGGAAAGGAGGGGAATTCGCGAGGGGGGAAGTCCTCGAACGACATGAAAAAAAAAGGTTCGCTGTATTGTGTGGGAAAAAAGAACTCCATTCCAAACTGGAAAAAAGAAAAGGGCGACAAAGGGCTTCCAAGGCAACCCGCACCTGCCCTTTATTTCAGGGGAGGAGTTCGCAGCGTTGGTTGGTGGACGAGAAAGGGGGAGTCTTCACTTTAACTTCATCGGGAAAAAAGAAGTATAGTAGTTGGTCATTGGCGTCGCCAACCTCCCAGGAGGCGGTGCCTTAAGGGGGGGTGAAACTCAGGGAACTGCCTCATAGACCTTGCTTTGGAAACCAGATACCGCGATAGGGAAAACCAGAGCAGGAGAGTGTTTCCTAAGTTTTTGAAAAGAATTGCCAAGTTTTTTGTGACTCTTGCATTAGCGTATTGCACTGGGAAGGAAAGAACTGACCGAGGGGGGTTTGAGTGGGGAATCCGATAACAAGGGCAAAGAGTCAAGGAGCGAGAGGAAATGTGGAGTATCCTATCGAAACAGAGAACACTTTGGCGACCTGGCCCAGAGGAGGGGGGGGGTAAGCCTTCGGACCGACCTTAACAAAATATCGATCTACAAAGGGAAAAAGTAGATCGAGGTGTTGTTTAAGAGGCTTTACCAGAAGGGGAAGGGGGGCATGTCAGCCACAGGGGAAGAAAGCAGATAACGACGCTGTTTCGATTGGATAAAATAGCGGCAAAAGGGGGGAGGAGTGTCCCTCTGCCTTTTGGGGGACAAAACCCTCTCAGTTCGAAGGAAAAAGGTTCATCTCTCAGAAAGCGGTGCTCCACCACTCTGGATTAAAACAAAAAGAAAACTGAGCCACGAGAAAGTTACTCGATCTCGGGGGGGAGAAGGAAATGGCTGGTCTAGAAAAAAGAGGTGGACTAAAGTTGAAAAAAGTGGTAAGGTCGACAAAAAAGAGACGCACTCCAACCTACTATAGGGGAGTAAATCAAATGCGAGGGGAAAGCAGCCAGCCATAGCAAACTGAACAGCTAGGGGCCGGTTTTGACGAAAAACGCGGCCGTCCCCTCAGAAGGAAAGGGGGGGGGGAAAGACAAGGTTGGAACTTGAGTTTCTTGGGGTCAACACAGCAAAAAAAAGGTCATGTCGTTCGAAACGGACCAAGAATGTCGCTTCGCTGGAGAAGGTCTGACAGAAAAAGAAGGGAGAAAAAATGCGAAGAGTTAGGAAAGAGACGGGTCACAGCATTCGAGGGAAAAGAAGCAGTCCTAGTTTCGGGCGCGACGGAGGGACATGGGAAGAAATCCAACCAAGGCATCCAAAAAAATAACGGCGTCCTGTTTCAATTGGGGGCTGAAAAAGTAAGAATAATAGGACCATCCCAAAAAGAACGGCATAGAGGAGTTCGTTCTCAGACGAGGGGAGATCCGTATGAGATCTCTACCCAAAAAAAAGAGGAAATTACCGGGATCGACACAAAAGAAAGGGTTCCTTTTGCCTCGAAGCAAAAGGCAGTCCTCCGGAAGAGACCTGGACCACGATGCGCCTGCTGAAAAGAGGGAAACGTTTGTACCGGCATGCTGAGGGGGAGTTTAGCAGCATTAAGGGGAAGGGGGGACTGGTAAGACCCCATTAAGAAATGTTATGGAGAGAAAAAAGACGCGGTGAGCGCGCCTATTTGAATCACCTCGGCAATCGTCACAAATGACCCTCGAAACAATGGGGAAGCTTCTTGGCAAAGAAACTCACGTGGTGGAAAACGAAAGGGGAGAACGCTAAAAGGAGGAAAAAAAAAAGGAACAACTCGTCTTGTGGTGGAAAATTGTCGAAACCCAGAAAGTCACATGCTGACGCTGCGGGGAAGGGGATCACCACAAAGAAAAACTTTTTCCAGGAAGCAGACGGAAGTCTCCTCCCCAAAAAAGGTAATGGAACACAAAGATCTGAACCTCTCGAGGAGTCATTGACTCATTCAACCAGATTCGCGAAAAAAACTACTATTGCGACGGGAAAGAAGGGCCAGGTGGATGAACCGGTTCCGCGCGGGTGGAAAGAACTTGGAACGTTCCGGAGGAAAGAAAAGGGGCCCGACGGAGCGAAGGGAGTGCAAGCGCCGGAGGGAGCGGCAGAGTTTTAATTAGAGGAAGAAATATGAAAAGGACTCTTCGAGGAAGTGGAGGAAAAGACGAGACCGGAAAAAAGAGACTCTCTCGCAAGAAAGAAAAAAATCAGTCTCGGAAAATCTTTAATTACCGTCGGAAGCATCCCTACACTGATTCTAGGGCACCGGCTAAAAGTAGACCAGGCCCGCCGGCGCAAGACGCTGAAACGCAAGAAAACTCACCAAGCTAAAGTGCGTTATCTACAGGGGACCGTCGTACGCCAAGGGGGCTAACAGTAAGCAGGAACCCGAACCGATTACCGGCACCTAGAAAGTCCAAAGTAAGGACTGCTAAAACTCAAGTGTAAAAACAAAGAAGGGTGCACCTTCCCGGGAAAGGCCTGACATGTCCGGAAAGGCCTGACCCAAGCCACAGAAAAAAAAACGGTGCTGGAGTGAGTGCGGAAAAAGAAAGAGCGGTGTGACACAAAAAGAAGATGTCACTGCCCCAGCGGAAATTCAACGGCGGGGAAGGCATGGGCATGGGCGCGACAAAAGCTCAAATCGGGAGAGCATACCTCCCACCCGGGGGGAAGGGCGTGCACGCTTTAAAGGAGGAGTCTATTTACGAAAAAAAACAGGGAGGACGGACGAAAAGTATCATTGAAGGAAGGATCGTCCGTCTTTCAAAAGGATTTGCTCTGAAGAACTCGTCCAAGCCGCCGCCGACAGAGCGAAAAAAGAGCGAAACTGAAGCGGAGGAAAAAGGTCGCCGGCTCTGGACAACACGGAAAGGAAAACCGTGTACAACTAAGAAAAACGCTGGCCGCCGACGCAAACGCGAGGAGAAAGTGGACTTCAACGACCTCGGAAAAAAAATAAACACCTAAGAAAAAAAAACAACCGAGATAGGAATTCACCTACTAAAGGAAGCAAAAAGAGCTTTCGCAGAGGAAACAAAAAAGAGACCTATCCCGGGCGCGTCGGAAGCGGGGAAAAAAAGCGCGAAAAAAAAGAAGTGCCCTAATCCGGGAGAGCCCTTGGCCCTTCTCGCCGCCCAGGAAAGCCCGTGGCGATCGCAGGCCTGAAGCCCGCGCTGTACGTTTCGAGGTGAAAAAGGAGATCCCCCAGAAAAAAAGGAAAGCCATGAACCATTCACCCCCATCAGCGAAGAAGGACAGGTCGCCTCGGCCATGACAGAAAACATCCTTTCGTCAAGAGAAGAAAGAAAAAAAAGAAGGTGGGGGTCACGCTCTTCCCGCCCACAAGAAAAGAAGCGTGGTAGGGGACCAGGGAAGGGGGGACAAAACTCATTTGGTGGACGCGTCTCGGAAAATCGAGCTCTACCTCGCCTGCCACCAGGGCATGTCTGTAGAAGGGAAAAACAGGGGCGGCAAAAATAAAGAGCATCGTCTAAGGAGGAAAGGACAGCCGCCTTTTCAACTCCTTGCGGATAGCTATCGCCTCAACGTACGGGAAGGAAACTGGCCTAGACGCAAGAAGAAGGTCGCCGGGAGCAAAAAAAAACCCAACATATTGACTATGGATCTCTTCCACAGGGAAGGGGGGAGGAGAACATACCGCCGCCTCGGAAAAACGGATGAATTGTGGCAAGTCCAGTAAAGAAACGCTCCGATCGGAGAGAGGGTACGCGGTCCTTATTGTATCCCGTCTTTTTCCCGAAAAGTCCCACTTAAAAAGAGAACTGCCGCCGACGTAATCGTATGAAAAAAGGGCGATGTTTTTTCACTCAAAAGGACAATGCCCTGTTCGAAAAAAAAAAAAAAAATTGAACCTGGGAGAGGCCCAGCTACGGGCTCCGGCCACCACGGCGGGCTAAAGAAGAAAAGTTATGAAAGAGACGAGTGGCAGCATCCCCCAAAAGGATTCCTCGATTGGGCTGTGGAATTAAAAAAAAAAAAAGGCGAATCCGGCCCACAAAAAAATGGAAGAATTATAAAGAAAAAGGTTACACAACACGTTCTAACAAGAACCTTGGCGGCGGAGTTTCCTCATCACGGGGGGGATTCGGCGGGTGGGAAAGATTTCGCGCGGAAAGACACGACAGTGGGGAAAGGGCGGTTTCTACGCGAGGAGGAAGGCCCCTTCTGGAAGAAGAAAGGGGAGGGCTTCTCCTTGTAATCGATCAGAAAAGAGCACGGCGTGATCGCGAAGGGTCGCAGAACCTTCACAGAAGGACGGGGGGGTAGAGCGTTAACAGGAGAGGGAACGCACCATCTCGTACGCGGAAAAAAGAGGAAAAGGGGATGAAGAGACAGGAGAGGAAAAAGGAAGCGCATGCGACGTTATCATTGGGAAGGGGAAAAGGCTAACGACGAAAAAAATTGTTCACGTACCAGAAAAACAAACATCTCACCAGACGCCGACTTCGACAGCCAGAAAGATCACGGGCCACGAAAGAAGAAGGGGAAGGAAAAAGGTGGGAGAAAATCAATCTCTTCAACCCAAAAAGAAGACGCGAATGTCTCCAAAAGAAAAAGGCCCAGGCCGTCGTCCTCGTGGAAACTCCAAAGCTTGCTTTCCGGGAGGTCGGAGAGGAAAAAGTGGGTTCGGGGCCTTGAAAAGAAAGGCGAGTTTAAGAAACCTTCCACAAGAGAAACAAGAGGAATCTGCGGCATCTTCAAAAAAAAGACAGACTCATTCGCCCGCTGCCCGGGGAGAAAAAGCGATGGTTTCGGCCCGAAAAGAAAAAAAATCACCTCCTTTAAAGACTCTACGAACTTGAACAACCCAGGCCAGGGGGCAGAAAAAAGCAGGAGCAACAAAAAAACGATCACTCCGGGAAAGGACAAGAAGACTTGGGAGGAAAAAAAGGCGTCAAGATCACGCAGAGGACAAGTAACCTCGCCGCGAACAAAAAGGATAAGGGTATGGAAAAAAAAAAAGAGGACCAAAAAGACCGAATCCGCCAATGAGAAGGGAGGGAAACTGTCCTCAGAGGGAGGGGAGAGGGGCCGCCCAAAGGCGAAGTGGTGGAGTCCCCGATGATATTATCATGAAAAAAAAAAAGCAGTCGTGGGATCGCGCAGAAAGTAAATCCAACCGCCCAAAAAAAGCTGCTGCAACAGGAAAAACCCTTGGGAGGACCCCTTAGCCGGGAGATTTGCATCTCCAGGGAGGGTCTCCTTTTCGAACAGGGCATTGATTGCGTGACACATGGGACGGAAGGCAAAGACGAGGAACGTCTGCGGGAAGAAAGGGAAGGGGGACATTAAGAAAGAAAAGGACCCACGACGGGATAAAAAAAACCAAAACGTCGACCTTACGCTATCGAGAAGGAAAGGGCCAACGGCATAATTACAGAGGATGAGTCGACGAAAGGGAAACCATGTGGCCGATAAGGGAGACACTCTTTGCTTTTGTGACAGGCAGAAAGCGCCGCTGCGTCAGAGGGAGAGGGGAAGAACGTAACTGTTTGAAGAAAAGACTCCCGTCTTTTAAAAGGGGGAGGGAGACATGCATCGAAGACGGTTGCAGGTATTTGTAAAGACCGTTGAAAAATGACCGTTGGGCGTGCGTTCTGTGAAGGGACTTGATTTTGACTATTTTGAAAAAAAAAAAAGAGAGGTTTAAACTGGGAGAAGAAATCCGACCCCGAAAGGGGTGGGGTGGTAAGAGAGGGGGAACAAGAGGGGGAGAGATCAGGGGCTTGGGTTCGAGGAAAAGACGCCGTTTCAGCGCGATTCGAAAATTAGAGAAGCGTCAGACGCCTCAGGGGGGGGAAGGGGTTTCATGTGTCTTTAAGGGGGGGAATCCACACGGGGGAAGAAAGAAACTTACAGACGCGCGTGGCTTCAAAAGTGAGGCGGGGGGACACTTCTTCCACGGGGAAGAGGCGTCCTGAAAGGAAGGGAATTCTAAACACTCTTCAATAATCGGTCCGCTGGCGAATGATGGGAGGAAACCTACTCAAAAGAGAGCTGTTCATGAAGGGGGCTGGCGCCAGCTTCACCAGGGAGGGGAAGGGATGTCAGGTCTTAGGGGAGGTGTGCACACCATCTCTCTTTTTTGGAAAAAAGGTTGTCTATCTTCCACTAGGGGGAAAAGCCGTCGAGGGCGTAGGAAACCACCCCCCCCCCCCCCTGGGGAAGGATGTGCAAGGTTGGAAAAAAGGTTATAATGTAGACTTTTCGGTTGGTGAGAAAAAAAGTTCTAAAGGAAAAAAATCGCTGGAAAGGTCGTAAGGTCGTCCGGGTCTTCGGAAAGGGGGAAAAGTGAATTCCGTTTCTGGGACGCTCCACTCAGTTGGCTCCGAGCCGGATAAGCACTGGGCCGACCTAGCCATTCTTCTCAAGTCGGTTGCTTCGTAAAAACGCCGTTGATACAAGAACGGGTAGAAGGTCAGCGACAACGTCAGGGAAAAAGAAGAAAACGTTGAGGCTATCTTGTTCGCAGTTTGCCTTTCCGGGAGGAAATCCGGGAAAAGAGGGGCACGTGAGAAAACAGTAGTATCTGCTGTTGAGGGGGGAGAAACCCAGTCGATCCCGAAAAGCTTGAGCATCCCTTTTGGGGGAGTTTCATGCCGTTAAAAACCTTTCTCTCATTGGGGGGAAAAAAGAAAAGAAAGGTGCCGTGCCCACGCAAGGGATGGGGGAGCCGGCCTTTCCTGTGACTTTGCCGAAAAGCTGGTTAGCGTGAGGTTCCGGACGAGTTCGCAAGGGGGGGAAAGAGGACCCAAGGTGGTCGATCCCAAAAACCATCGAAAATGCGGTACGGTGACGGTAAATATGCGCCGGCGAATAGGGGAGCCGGTGTCCTTCGAAAAGGGGGGGGGGATTCGGATGTGAGAAAGAGTGTCCCGTTCACGTTAAGGAAAGTTTATTTGCTTATAGGATTATGACTAGTTCCCGATCCGAGAAAAAAAAGAGGGAAGGGTAAACACGTCCTCGCCGAGGATGAGGATTCAAAAGGTGAGATAAAGTCCTCTAAAAAAAGAAAGAACGATGCTGGCTGCAAAGATCAGAAAGAAAAAGGGGCGGACTCCATTTTCTTGCGCCTGGAAAAGAGGAAAGGCCTTCGACACCCAGGGCAGAACCGGGAAAAACTCGGGTCATAGGTAATGAAAAACGGATCCGGAACAACAGAAGAGGGGTGGGGAATCTCCATGCCGAGGAGTCCGCTCTCCCCCGACCGTTTTCAACAGGGCAAAGTGTAAAAAAAGGGAAAGGAAGAGGAGCTGGCTCCATGCACCAAGAAGGGAAAAATAAAAAAGGTGAAAAGAGGGGTGATCCCCTGGGTTTTCAAGAGAAATGGACCTACTGATAAAAAAACATGATAAGATTAGGAAACCGGGTAAAAAAGGACAGAGTTCTGGAAAATAGTTGTGCTTTGTAAAAAAAGAGAAATACCCCCATAGGGGAAAAAGGACAAGATCCCCTTGAAATGGGGCTAGGTCGAGAGAGAAAAAAGCTATTGCGGACTATCTGAAAAGTACCTCTAAAGAAATGAAAGGGGAGGAGACTCACCGCGGCCGTCATGCCGCAGGCAATTCTGAAGGGAAACAGGGGAAAAAAAGAATGGGCTGCTCCCCCGAAAAAAAGGAAAGCATGAGGAAACGTCAATCCCGCTCGAGACTCGTTCAGCAAGAAAGAGTGACTAATCTTCATTACTGAAAGACGTCTAACTCTTCGGGCAGGGGGAAGGATTGAAGACGAGAACATGGAAAAGTCCTCCCGAGACTAGGGAAGAAACGATCTGAGTACGAACTCCTCTATGCCGTGGAAAAGGTCCCGCTCGTCTGTAAAAAAAAAAAAAAAGGGGGGGCTTTAGCCAATTGGGAAAAAGAAGGGGGAAGGAAGGAGGCCTGGGTGTGGCAATGGAGGAGGGAATCTATGGAGGGAAAAATAGTCGCGCCCCTAAACCCTCTGAGGCAATTCGAATGAAAAGGGGTCCATACGACGAAGAAAAGAATCACTCGCATGAGAAAAAAAAAGCAAAGTTGTGGAAAAGCCACCAGCCGGGAGAAGCGCATTCTTGGTCGGGGGGGCTCGAACTAAAAAACGAACAAAAAGGGTTTTAATGGGGGGGTGCAGCAAAGGGAAACAAAAACTCCAGTCCAAAAGGTTTCCGCAAAAAAAAGGATCATGGGAACAGAAAAACATCCCACGTTGAAGAAAAAGAGGGAGTCCCATAGCTGCTTGAACGATGTGCTGCTGCTTTCGGAAAGGAAGAGACATCCTTTCCCCGTGCGAGAGGAGAGGAGGGGCGCGCCAGCGCCCCGCTTAGAGGGGAAGGAAGGGGCCACTAGTAAAAAGAGAAGGCTTTTTCAGAAAAGTCAGCTATGAAAGGAAAATAGAAAGTACCAGAGCGTGTCGAAAAAAAAAGGTTTCCACAGGTGAGGGGCAAATGGGTGGAGCACCGAACTCTCGTGAAGAAAAGAGTTTCGTAAGAAGGAGGGTTAGTTGAGTGGGGGCCGATTACCAAAAGACCGAGGAAAAGGAGCCGAAGAGGAAGGAAGGAATCCAATCGAAACACTTCGTGGAGGAAGTGACCTTGCGACAGCTCGGAATGGGGTAAAA
>Ga0179593_1338898_pt1 | contig 12448 bp, 10 predicted proteins | sample CZODoug2_1_08_16_FD_185931 | JGI IMG/M metagenome (GOLD analysis project Ga0179593, IMG submission 185931) | Vadose zone soil fungal communities from Angelo Coast Range Reserve, California, USA - CZODoug2_1_08_16fungal (PacBio error correction) | ecosystem: Environmental > Terrestrial > Soil >...
GAGGAGCGAGGGCACGCCAGGGCGGATAAGGGCAGGACGATCTCTTCTACCGCATCTCCAGGCGAGATAGCGGCAAGAACACGCAGGCAGCAGCTCGCACGAGAAGACCAATTGTGCTAAAGGTCAGGGCACCGGAGCCTCTACGGAACGTCCGGGCATCGAAAATTCGTAGGAAGAGTGGGGTAACAACAGCCGCAGAGAGAGACGATCAGCGGGGAAACTGCCTGGCGCCTCAAAGACAAAGGCACAGATCTCGAAAACCCGGACCGCTGAGTTGGAATCAGAGCAGGCCCTGCCGGGCGTATCGGACCGACGTCAGACGTAAAGAATGCGGCCAACTCAGAAAGCCGCGTTGGTCGGCTGGCCGAGATGATGAAGAATGAGAAGCTTCCGAGCGTGACGTGGAGAAGCCAAAAGCAAATCTCATCGTGCCCGCCTCACTCAAAGAGGAGAAAAAGCAAAGAAATCAGAGCTTAAGCAGGTAAAAGAAAAAAGCCAACAAACGTGAAGTGCCGAAGGCGACGCGAATCTCAGTCCCTCCCAGATCATCTGCACGATGAGGATACCGGCAAAGAAGGGGATTGGGAAGGGTAAAACAATGTAAGTACGTGGCGGTCGTGTAGGGGGACGTGAGGGAGGAGGGGTCCCTACCGTCGCGGCTGAGAGCCAGAAAAATCATAGGGAGGAAAGTAGTAGAGGGTGTTCTTTGGTTCCTCAGAGGGGAACTTGTAAGAAGAAAACCTAGGAAATAGGAAGGTAAATTAGGGACGAGGGTCTAAGAGGCGACCTGCTATTCGGGGGACAACAATCAAGGCTCGGGCTGAGTTCATTCGCGCTAAAGTACTTTCATAATAAGAGAGACAGCGAGAAAGGGAGATTCACACGGAAGGAGAAAAAATGCTTTGCCGTGTCACTTCAGCGATAACTTCGAAGAGCCACTCGCGCTTCTAGGGAAGAAGGTGGTATTGAAAAGAAACGCAACGGGGTCGGACGAGACTTCATTTCTACTAAGGAAAGAGGGAAGGGGGGACGTGGAAAGGGACCGTGCTTCTTGGGGTAGAAGGCAAGGTGTCCGGATCAGGGGATTTACCGAAGCGCTCGGATGGAGACCTCTCAAAAAAAGACGACACCATTCAACAAAGGAATTCTTTCAAGGACGGCTGAATCAACATGGCCGGGTCGGGGTCTTCCTGACGCGGTAGGTCAAAGAAGGAAGTGCAGGGGGGCATCGGGAGGAGGTGAGAAGCCCGATGAGGGAATCAGGACCCCCAGTCGGAGGCCTAAGCAAGAGATACCCTCTCTGGGAGGGTAGCGTTCCGAGCAGGCTTGGGTAAAGGACATGGTTAGGAGTGTCGGCGGTCGGCGACCGATTGGTGGCTAGTACGGAAAAGGCACGTTGAAGGTAGAAAGAGCTAGCCGCGTAACCCCAAAAGAGACTGAGACGAGGGACTTAAATAAATCGAACCCGGCAAAGCAGGGGAGACCTTTTCCTGGTGAGAGCCTATAACAGACCCGAGAAACGGAGAAAGAACGACGCGCAGCCGGACCTCTACGGCGAGAAAGCTATTGGTACTAAGGGGTTATGGACGTGGAAGGAGAAAAAGTGAAAATGAAAGCATTTCTACACAGGGGGCTGGGGGAAAATCAAAGTACTCCAATTGTGGCCGCGGAGGGCGGCTGAAAAGAAAAAATGATCGACGGAGAAGGACAGGCACCGGCGCCAGTTCGCGGGAGTTGAAGGGGAAAGAGACGAAGCAAAAGAAAAAAGATAAATGTCTACTCCATCGGGAGGTCGTACAGGTTCGCCAACGGGCTCAGAACAGGGATTGGAAGGGGGGAAGGACCACGTAGCAGAGACAGGGAAGGTGAAGGCTACCGTCGCCAAAAGTGCTAGAATGCACATAGTCTTGGGCTCACCGACACACAACTTCTGGGGCGGCGGATTAAAAAGGCGAGGGAGAGAAAAGAACAGGTGATCCCTCAATACATGGGGGCAAGACTAATCAAAAAGAGAAGAGGGTGGAGGGAGGCGGGGCAAACCGGAGAAAGCTCAAGAAGACGTCCGAAACGCGATTCGGGAGTCGGAGTTCGAAGATAACTGCTGAGTCGTACCGGAGGGAAAGGGTAGGAGGAAAACGGGCCGGGAAGCAAGGATTGCTGCACACCCTGGCGAAGGGACGAAGACCCGGCCGAGCTGTAACCCGAGATGTACTCGGAGGATTCAAAAAATCTCCTGCAACTACTCGATAGGACCACCCAGAAAAAAAAAGGGAGAGGGGACAACCAAGGCGGGGGACCGTACTTCTTCACCGGCGACCCACCCAAAGAAAACAAAGAGCAAAAAAACGAACGGGTACTGGTGGGGCGCTGACGCGGCTGGGAAAACACTACCAAAGAACCTATGTAAGAAAGTGAAACGGCACTAGAGTAGATCGGAAAAATGTCTTCCCTACCGAGGACAGAGGGGAAGAATCTAGACGGGAAAGAAAAGTTACAAAGGGGCCCCAAGGAAAGCACCGAACAGCAGTTTGGGCCCTGTCACCAGCAAAAACAGAACCTATCTCAGGACGGCTCTGTTGGTGGAAAAGGGGAAACGAAAAAAGAGGATTGGGGATAACGCTTGCAAAGAGGTCGAAAAAAAAAACCAAATATGGACACAGAAGGGGGGAAACAAGAAGACAGCATTATCTGATCACGCCTGGGCGGAGTCTAGCCGAAGCAAGAAAAAACTCGCGAACGCGAAAAGGACGTCACCAGTATTCTATCAGACAACAAGATCAGAGCACAAACAACAGGGAAGGGATGAAAGATAGGGTGTAGATCGGAAAGTCTGTACGCCGGGAACGGCTTGGGGACGATCCGGTCTGGGAAGGCTTGGGGGGGAAGGCGCGGTCAGGGAGAAGGATACATCTGGAGAAGGAAAGAAAAGGGGGGGTCACCCACGAGGCCCTCCAGTGACGCCGAAGGTGGAGCACCCAGTTAAAAAGCCCACACGCCTCGGGGGGATCTCCCTACCTGACAACCAGACAAAAAAAAAGGAAGGAATTGAGACTCAGAGAGTCATCGGTAACAAGAGGAGTCGGAATGGGGGCGAAAAGATGACTAACTTGTACCGCTCGATGAGTTAAAAAACCAAAGTCGAGTCTGGAAGGTCTTACGACCTGAGTAAAGAACCAGAGGGGATAGAGAGGCCCGTAAATTTAGGAACTACGTAACCCAGAAAGATGAGACATCAAACGTACACGGAGTCACGGAAATTCAAAGTGGGGGGGGGTGTTGGAGATGCCTAACCAGAAAAACAAAAAAAACAACCCGACGGGGGAAAGTAGAGACTTGGCAGGGGAAAGGTCCCGAAGGAGTAATAAGGGAACCTCAAGGAATAGATCGAAGGTCTCTCCGTCGGAGGAAGGCCGAAGAGGAGGAACCGCGAACCTAAGTGTCAAACGCAAGAAGTTTCCTGCCACGATCCAGAGGAGACCGTCAGGAAAAGAGAGGACAGGAACTAGAGGGAGGCAAGCTGTTCCCCCTAACAAAAAGTCCGCGTGATGAGGACCGGAAAGAAAAGTTGAGGCGAAAAAGTAAACGAGTCCGCTTCCAATAAAGAGGAAGGGTGGCGGAGGAAGAAAATCAGGGAAGAATCAACGTCACATGCCCATGTAGACGGGGGACCTGACGTCCAAAGGCAACAACGCCAAAACTAGCCCTTTGCGAAACGACGACCTCAATCAAACGTGGCTAGAGAAGGATAAACTTCGGAAAACCTCCCAGAAAAGGTCTACCGAGAAAGAAGTGCAAAGAAGACAGGGGGTGAAAGGTTCATCCCCCTCCGAGAAAAAAATTGTCGTACGGGATGTGAAGCAGCAACTGTTCGAAACTTGGATTGAACCGGGTGAAAGTGCGCCGAGACTAAACATAAACCAAACGTGTCCTAAGAAGAAATTTACGAGGGGACGAGGGATGAGTCGGAACTCAGCGAGGGGGAGGGGGGGAGAGCAACTCACTCATACCATTTTCAATGATGCACCGGGGGTCGAGACTGATGAGGCGATTCCTACCTTTCTAGTTGGGTACGAGAAGAAACTTCGACGGGGGCAGGAAGGGAAGCCGTAAAAAAAAGAACTACAAGGTGAGCAAAAAAAGAAATCGTTTACCAAAGGAGCGGACGCCATACCAACCACTATCGTGCGGGGGAAAATAAGCCCGACGAAGGAACCCGACCTGGTCGGAAAAGTCCAGAGAGTCGCATTTGACTAAAGGGAGAAAAGATCGGGGGGGACATCAAAAAATGGACTAACCGCGCAGGTTATTCGGAAAAGTCCGAAGCAGCATTTAAGGGAAGACGAGAAAGCAGATCCTCCGAGCGAGGGTCAAGGTCGGCAAAACCTGCCGTCAAAAAAGAGAACCAGAAACCCAGAATCCGAACCCCACACTAACGCGTCGAGCAGGGAAACACTTTCGGGGAATATCCTCAAAAAACTTCACGAAGCGCCGTAACGAGACGGACTACACGCAAGCAGGAAAAATCGTGGCGACCGAACGCGTTGGAGCAATTATTACCTTCCGCAAGGAGGGAAGCCCCGCGGCTGTAAAAAAGAGGGGGGGGCGAGACAGGGTCGCTCAGGAAAAAGATGACACTAGACAGTACCTGCGATTGGAAGCGGCGGAACAAAGTAAAGAACAGCCTGGGGCCAACACAAGATACTGAATCCCCGGCTAGGACAACGGAAATCGTTCTGCCCGCAGCGCCTTGGAGGACCCAAAACCCGAGCGGGCACGCGAAGGGAGGCGGGATAGAAGAGAGATGGGGCCGCGTCTCGCTTCGAAGGAAGCACCTCACGGCAGTGATGTACCTGATCGAACATCGGCAGCGCGCAGGGTCGGAAACGTGATTATCGTAGCGCCAAAAGGTTCGCCAAGCGACGCAAGCAGCCTGCGCGAGAAACAATCGGCCGCAAAACCGAGGGCCGAGTTGTCAGACAAAGGCCTGAGAAGGCCGGGGGGGAAAAAGCAGGGATGAGATGCTTCGAACCCCTCGTAGGGCCGAGCCCAACAGGCTAGTGCAGACCAAAGTCCTCGACAGAGGGGAGGGAGAGAACAAGAAGGGCTGGTACACGCCGCACGCAAAAGGCGCGGCCCCGCCGGAATAAGCCCTCAAGGTCAAGGACAGTTAGCGTGTCGTAAAAAATGACTGTCTCTAGCAAAAGTTCAAAGCAAAGCTCGGCACGACCAGGGCAGACACGGACCAACGCTCAAGACATTCAGAAAAAAAAACAAACGGAGGAGGGAGATTCGGGGGCGATGCCGAAGACGTACGTGACTATCGCGAGAAAACCGTCTAGACGAGAGCACGACCAGAAGAGAGAAGAGGGAACTGAAAAGGAAAAGCTGCAAGCTCCGCGACAAACCTGCGTGCCGCGCACGGGGGGCAAGGCTTCGCGTGGATGGAAAAAGGGCCAAAAATCGCCTCGGAGGAAGCAGGTGAGAAGACCAGCAAACGGTGAGAAGGTCTCTCATCCCGCAAATGGTAACATAAAAGGGACAGGCGGATAAGTCAACGCCGCCGCGCCCGCCTGCTCGGCCACCTCGGCCCACGAGGGCGACAAACTGAGCACAAATACTTGAGAGTGTCGAACACCAGCGTAAAGAAACTCCTCCCGTGAAAACCGAGCCGCTGAACCTGAGGCATCAGGTGGTACCTAAAGATCCCCCAAAGAGTTGGAAAACTGCGCAAGCGAGCTGCAGTGGCCAAAACCAGCATAAAAGGCAACGCTGACCGCCGGAAGAGGGGGGGTCACGGTCCCGTGTTAAGAAACGGGTCAAAGGGCACGCTGGGTAAACCCAGAGAGCGTCAGGGCCGTTCCGCCGGTGATCCTGGTAATGTGCTTGGCCCTCCGGGGTAAAGAAAAATCCGAAAGGGGAAAATCGCATTTAGGAGAGGGGAAGAGAGCGACCGAGCTGTCAAACGCGCCGCTCGGGGAGGAGGAGAGAGACAGTTTCAAAGCGAAAACAGCGGGTCAGCAAGCCCTTGCAAGTTAGAGAGACGAGACTAAAAAACTACGGCGACTCGGAGTGGCAGGTGGGGGGAAGGACAACCGCAAAGGGTTGACAAAGGCGGACATACTACGCGTATGGAAGGGGTAGCTTCAAGGGGGAGATTGAAAACAAAAAGCCGAACCACGTACAAAGTAAACTCTTCAATGGATCCGGAAAAATGGGAGGTGAATACAACACGTCCAGGAGCTAAGCGCTAATCAAAATGTCGGGTGGAGGGACGACGAGTTAGGGGGAAAATCCTTCTTCGGGCGAAACTAACGGAAGCGAAGAGGGAAGAAAACAGTAAACGACTCGCGGGCTCCTGACCGCGAAAAGAAATTTTAGAGGACTCAAAAGCCGCGTAATGTGGCATGATCGAAAACTTGCTGAGAAGAAAGCTGGGTGCGAGGGATGCCGACGAACGGAAAAACGCGAAGCTATGCTAGCCGCTAAAACAGCCGACCGGTGATATAAATAGTTCGGGCCCAACACCTGGCAAGACTAGAAAAATTTCCTGGCGCAAAAAAAAACTAAAAAAGGGTGAGACCCGCTCAGGAGGAACGCAGAGACATGAAGCGTATTACTACTCTGAGTTAAGGAAGACGCTAAACGGGACTGAATAAAGACCAAGGGAGGATGGTAACCTCAAGGTTCAGCGGAAAACAAAAGCTAACTCTCCGCCGGAAGTCGGGCAAACGGGGGAGACACCGGGGTCTTATGAGATAGAGAGAATTAAAGGGAAAGGCGCGGGGGGACATACGGAAAAGGACCTCAAAATCAGCCGGTTCTACCAAAGGCGAAGCTGGGGGAGCATGTTGCGAACTAAGAGAAGCTACAGGAATGGCAGGGGGGCCCGTCAGCAAGGAGACCCTGCACGAGGCTGTTGGCGGCCGAACAGGGACGTGCGTAAACGGAGCTCCAAGGGTCTCCAACGAAAGGTGCAAGGAATCATCAGGATGAGGGCAACCGGAGTGACGGCTCAAACGAGAACTAACTCGTTGCAAAGACCAAGGACGAGGGCGTCTAGGAGCCATAGGGGACTGCAAAAGGAAATGCAGCGAAAGCCGTCTGGAACACGACCGATAACTCGAAAGACTAATCTAGAAGGTACGACCTTCGCGCTTAGAGAAAAAAAATAAGCCGCACCCAATTCGATCTTGAGCACGAACCGCGTACGTCGTATGCAAGAGCAGACCACCACACTCGAGAAAGCAGAAGGAAGGGGTAAAAGGCGATTCGTCACTGGGGGGGAAAACGAGAGTCTACTTGCGCTCTGCACAAACGGGCTTATCTACGATGCACGCAAAGAACTTACCAAAAAGGCGACAGGGGGTAAAAAGCAGAGAGGGTACAATGGAGCACCGTAAACAACCCTCCATCAAAACGCAAAATGGAAAAAGAAAAAAAAAAAAAAGGGGGGGCAGAGCACGAACTGACGCTGGCGCCTGCGTGTTCTGTGGAGATAAAACCACAGGGACCCGTTGGTACTGGTACGAAATCCGAAAAAAAAAGGACGAAAACCGTCCGACCTTGCAGACGGGACATAATCGGATCACGAAGGGCAAACGGCAAGACTCGACAAAACCCGACTTGAGAAAGCAACCGTCGTCCAGAACAATTCTAAAAACAACTACAAACGGGAAGTAGTAGTAAATTATATATTGGTATCGCCGCCTGAAACAAGGAAAGGCTTCGCCAGAAAAAAGGGATCTTCGGGATAGCAGAAGAAGGATCTGAGCCGGGACAGCCGACGAACCCACTGGTAGAACACCTGCTTCAGGGGCCAGAGGGGCATATACAAACCAACTCAAGGGGTGGACGCACCTAAGACGAAAACCGAGCTAAGTCGGGGAGGAGCGAGAAACTCAATGCACATGTGCTTTGAGTGGCCAATAATGTACATGGGTCTACAATTGTACCGCTCGAGAAAACGCGGTCGAGGAAAAGAAGGGAGTTCGGGACGTACTCGAATCAAGCAACGGAATTTTCAGACGAAAAAGGATGGCCGGGGACACCCGTTTCCCAACACACACACACTATCAAAAGGTAAAATCGGAGGGGGTGATGGTGTGATCCGTGAAATCAGTTTGTTCACGATCGGGATTGGCTGGGGTAAAAAAGCCCTCGAAAAAGGGTAGACAGGGTATGAAATCCGAAGGAACTCCTCTCAGACAGATCAAAAAGGTGGGGAAGACGGAAAGATCGTGGAAAAAAAACAAGGGCCCTGGAATGGAAACATCTCCGCCGTCAACAGGAAGAAGCGATCCTAACGTCGAAAAACAGCGAGACGTCTGGTCGGCGCTTCGTGGAAGACAGGCACGCGAACCAATCGTAAAAAAATAATTGCTCCAGGAGGGTGCGAACACTACGCGAAACCGAATCAAAACAAAAGACTTGAAGACCACCGAATCGGATACAACCGGGAGCTCAGGCACAAGTTCAAAAGTAAGAGGCCGACCTTCAAACCCCAAATCCCCTAAGGACCCTTTTTCATAGAGTACAACCTCAGGTTCTAACAGTCCCACCCAGAAAAAAATAACAACAGAAAGACGCAAGAGACCGAACTGGGAAGGGGGGAAAAAAAACTTTCTAACTTCCAAACTCAAAGACGCAATGGTACTCCAAAGTACGGGCTAACGCAGTTGACAAGGTGTGGTCAGAAGCACCGAAAAACTTAATTGGAACAACCAAAAGTGGGGAAAATTGAACTAGGTGCACGAGATCAGCTCAAACAGAACCAAGAGGAGGGCCGCATAACGCTTATCTCGGTGCATGAAAACGATGAATCTACGGTAGGTGAGCGTGCGCCCTAAAGAACAGGGTGGGAGGCACGTTATTCTTAATACGGGAAATCCTACTGGACGATGAAGCAAGAGAGGAGGACCGGCAGGACCGGCGGGATAGAAAACTGCGCCCCACAAAAGACACCAGCAATCACCTAAGAAAGGACAACTCTGGGATGGGACGCATACCATTCTACAAGAGAGGAATTATCCCGCGATTCAAAAAAGGACCTATTCAGAGAAAAAGCGGCGCCACGGGAGCCGGAGAAAAACTCAATGAAACCTCAAGTAAGACGACCAATCAAAGAAATGTGTGAAATAAAATCCAACACTAAGGTAAGATAAAGCGACTCTAGCATGTGAAATAGGAGCGAAGGGAGATTCGCGGCCACATTGCCGTTCAAACCACGACACCAAACACGGCAACTCCCATACAGAGAAAATACTGAAAGAGAACGCCGTCATCGAAAAAGAAAAATCTTTGCAACTCACAACCAGGAAGTGGGGCCGAGGTCCGGTATATAAGCCTAACCAAGGGACTCTGGGCGACGAACCGACGTGGGGACTCAGATCGGAGCGAATGGCCACAAAAAAAAACCCGAAAAAAAAAAGGTGTCCAATCACCGACGAGCATGAGTCATCGCCATAATTCAAAGCAAGTGAGTTGAAAATGGGAAAAAGGACCGGGAAAAAAGGGAGGAACAAACCATATACTCCCAACGGCGGATGACGCCGGAAAAGAAAAGAGACCCGCAAAAGGGCCAGCCAACGAGGAAAAGAATTCAAAAATCAGGGTCAAAACAGGGAGGAGGTAGGCCGCATCAGAGAGGCAGGCAAGACACAGGGGGCCTGGGGGGCTCTCTTGTAAATGCTCTCGGCCACACGGAAAATGTGGCGCGGCGGAATCTGAGCTAACTGGAGGGGAGCCAAGTGAAGGACAGAAAGAGCGCCGGCCCTCATCGGAGGACGCAACCGAAGGTGGGGCCGAGCAATGCAAAGCCAGCACTCTCAACCAGCCTGCAAGTCCAAAAAAAAATCGTGGCGGCAGCCAGCGAAATGGGCGCCCAAAAGAGAGCTGGCAGCTGAGGCTCGGCTGCTCAAAAAAGGGACACGGCAGGCTCGCCTTCAGGCCGAAGAGGCAACTGGTCAAAAGCGAAAGAAATTCTGTAAAAGGGCCGAAGGCGAGGGGAGGTCGCCTCGCTCGTCACTTAAGAACAACGACGCGCTCCGCATCGGAAAGCAGAGAACACCAAGGATGTAGGAGAGAGATGTCGTGGATGCGAAGGCCTTCGTAGGGAAGGGGGAGGGACACGAGGAGACCACAGCCTCGCGCTAAAGCGGCACCCAGAGAAGGAGGCTCTCACGAGTCGTTACCCGCCGCGGCGGAAAACGAAGGGCGACTGCCGGCCCCGCGAGTCCGTGGTCCAACTCAACGATCGAAAAAGCAGCGTGAGTGACGGGAAAACGCGCAACGGCTCTCGGCCGGCCCCGCGAGGAGGGGAAAAGAACCAGGCCAGCCGAAGCCAGAACTCAAAAGCCTACGAAACATCTACCCGCAACGGAGGGACGAGAGGAAAAGGGCTCAGCTGCGGATCTCAGGGAACGAACAGCTGTGTAGCGTACCAGAGCCAGAACAAACCCGAAGCGGGAAAGAGCAAAACAGGGAAAAATCCCCACCCGGGCAAGACTGCGCCGCGATCGAGGAAGCCAGAGAGCTGCCAAAACGCGGCCGTATTGGGCAGACCGGTCCTTTCCGGTTAAGTGAGGAACCGGTGGGGAAAAAAAGAGGCTCGGGAAATCCCAGGGTAACCTAGTATCCAAAGGGGGAATTAAAAAATGGACGTGAAGCAGAAACAGGGCAGAACAATCGCCGGAGAGGGAACGAGAAGAATGCTACGGGGGAGTGGGGAAGGCCGAGTGCGGCATTATCGCGCGACTTCAAAGCCTGGGAAAAAGGTCAGCGGCACCCCTGCGAAAAAAGAGGGAAATATAGGAAAAAAGGAACTCATTCAAGAAAGGGTGGGAGTTCGGGGCAACTGTTGGACGCGAGAGGAGAGTAATAACTATGGGGGCTTAGTGGCGTGCCGGCTCTGTGAGAGTGGTGAAGAGGGGCCGGCGCAAGAAAAACTCGTATGGATAAAGAAGAAAAAAGGGAGCGAGCTCGAGCACTTACATGCAGATCAGGAAAAAAGAAAGTCACAGGGGCCAGGGGGACGGTTTCGGGCCCCGCTGAGGATAGAAATCTTTCTCAAAAGAATGGGCGCCGATCGGCCGAACGGCGGGCAATCGCCTCAGGGGAAGAAAACGGAAGCGTGTAAACGGATTTCTGCGCGGCCGGGGTGGACTGCGGTCGCAAATGGGGCGAGTCGAAAGAAAACGCCGGCCGTCGGAAACGGAAAAAAAAAGTGAACCGGGGGGGATAATAGTACTGAAGAAATCAACCACTACCATCAACCTGTTCCTGGAGCTAAGGAACCCGCACTAGTTTCGAACCAAAAGAAAACGCCGCATACATGTAGGAGGGCGGAGGACGAGGGTCGCGTTAGAGGCGCACGCAACGGTAAAACCTGGAAATAAATGCTGTGGAACAGAAACGTAGCAAATGGGGAACTCGCAATGACAGAAAGGAAAAACTCGGAAAAAACAAAAGGGGCGAGTCCGCCACGGGACAAGGAAACGGGGGAGAAACTGTGTAGGAGCCTGCAGGCAGCGCAGAACGGGGTCGCAGGAAAACCACGGGAGGTTTCCGGGGCCACTGTCTAAAGGACGGGGCAAGCAGACGCCGGGGTAAAAGAAGGGGGCAGGGGTGCAAAAGGCGAAAATGGGCGCCAGCCAAAGGGGGGGGTGGAGGCGGCGGCTAAAGCGAGGGTCTCTCCAGTGTCTGCAAAACGTCAAGGTCACGTACCGACATAGCTCGGCGGGGGCAACCGCGTCAAACTCAACCAAAACTGAAGACAAAAAAATTGCGCGGAAGCAGACTTGTCAGGTCGGCGAGACCGCGGACGAAAGGCGGATGAACGAAAACAGGGCCGAGTCGAAAACCTTTGGGGGAAGGCCTGAACGAAGAACCGGAGACTGTCAACACTCGAGGGGGGGGAGTGGAAAACTACCTTCTAGCTTCTAGCTTCGTACACCAAGAAACCCACGGCGAGGGAGGGAAAGAAAAAGGTTACCTAAGTCAGCACCACACAATAACCACATCTTCCGAAAACTCGCTGGGGGAGGCGGGACTCGGCTGGGGCCGCCAAAAAAGATACAAAAACTAACCGCTCTCAACGCACTAATGGAGGGCCCATACGAGTGCACGCAAAACGAAGGCACGAAAAGAAAAGGGGGGAAAAGAAACCATTTAGACACGAACAGGCAAGTCCAAAACTACTGCTCCAAAGCAACATGAAGGGGGGGACCTGGATCACTAAAAAGGGGGACACCTGAGCGAGCTAACGAGAGAAAGGGGCCGCGGTAAGGATCAAAACAAGAGGCGTTATGGTGACCGTGGATACACATGCGCCAAGAACGGAAGAAGGTGGGACCATGTGGCATAACGGAAACGTAAAAAATACCCCGGCAAAAAAAGACGCAGAAAACGTCTCAGAGCGACCAGATACAGGGCTCCGCGAGGATCAGAGACT
>Ga0179593_1472711_pt1 | contig 12448 bp, 12 predicted proteins | sample CZODoug2_1_08_16_FD_185931 | JGI IMG/M metagenome (GOLD analysis project Ga0179593, IMG submission 185931) | Vadose zone soil fungal communities from Angelo Coast Range Reserve, California, USA - CZODoug2_1_08_16fungal (PacBio error correction) | ecosystem: Environmental > Terrestrial > Soil >...
TTCTAAGCCTGCTACTTTTAAAAAAGACCTCTGTAAAAGAAAGCTAGGAGGCAAGCCGGGACAACGGGAGGAAAAAGCTTGAAGGGGACTGGACGGCTGTCGTTCAAAACCCGGCTACGATAACCTTCTAGAAAGGGCGTCGTCTCTCGAAAGTAACCCAAATCTTCCTGGGGGGTTACTGCCCTATAGAAGATTAAGAAAAACGATATCAAGGAGGGGGGAGTCCGGTGGGGAGGGGAGGACTCCTTATGAGGGTAAAGGAATGTCATGCTTAAACGATACTTACTCAGATGTATTTCCCGGGGGTAGAAGGGGGGAGTGTTATAGGGAGTTCCGTTGGCGAAGCGAATGAACATGAGAGAAGGAGGATCTATTCAGGGAACTTTGTACAAAATGAAAGCCAATCTCCAGAAAAAGAGTAGAGGGACAAATCAATTCATATCCTAAAGAATTTGATTCGAGAAAGAATCAAGTTCCAGGAGGTGGAAGAAGTCGAAAAGCCTCCTCAACAGGAGGCGAGAAACTGCATAGGAGGGGTCGACCGGAAGGAGAAAAAAGGTTTACTGCGAGGAAACGACACATCGGAAGAAAGGGTAAAATTGTCAGCCCGTCCGCGGGAAAGAAAGCCTTACGCTCTTCTAGAATGTTGTAGAAAAAGGGGGGGGAGAAAACAAATCCCAGAAAAGTTACTCAATACAATAAGAGACTGGAAATGGACTATCTCGGAAACGTATGAAGGTCTTATACAGAAGCGAGTGCCCTTGGGCATTCGATAGTCAAGTCCTGAGCTGTTCTCAAACCAAAGGAGAGGAAATAGAAGGGAAAGAAGAAAAAAGAGAGAAAGAGAAAAAAAAATAAAAAGGGGGGTTGGAAAGGGACGGGAACGGAAACCTATCGTTAGTTCGAACCTTATCTTTGTTTACACAAAAGCCAGCATTCACACCTAAAAGATCAGAAAAAGGTTTCTTCTCCTTTACAGGGAGAAGGGTTAAGGGGGTGCCGGTCAGAGGGTTCCTCGGATTTCGAGGTGGGGTGTGGCTCTCCAGAGCTGCCTCGCTTTTTGGAGGGAGCCGAGACCAAAAGAGCTGAGTATTCGGGGGGGGTGTAACGCGTTGGGAGACAAACAAAAGAGGACATACATTCCGCAGAAAGGATAGTTAGCGTCGAGTATATACCGGGGGGGAGAAAGAAGGAAGGAACAAAATGAAGAAGGAAGTGCGAGCGAAGAATAAAGGCAGGTAGGGACTGCTCCTTCGACGATCATGAGACTTAGAATGGAGGAAGGGAAATGAGCATTTGGGGGGGGGGGGGGGTGGGGGGGGGGGGTTATTTGGGGGGGTTGGGGGGGGGGGAAAGAATTAATAGGTTGAGCTGCGAATACCCGGAGCCCTCTACCTCTTACCGGAATTGAAAGGGAGAACCCCATGATCTAGGTCATAGCAAAAAAAAACAACGGATTATTTAAAATATATATATCGCTAAAGAATTTGGGGGGAAAGAGACTTATACCGGGCGAGAGGGTGAAGGAGCAACTAACTAGAGAGGAGACCTATTACATGAGGAGGGACCAGTAATACGACCTCTTACGCATCTGTCGAATTTCAACAAAAAAAGGAAAAAAAAAAATTATCCGCGTCTAACTGCAATTCTTGGGGTAAAGGGGTTGGTCTGACTTCTTCACTTCTAGTAAATATTTCGAAAGGAAGGGGGGTGTGGCGGGGGTTGCTGAAGGGCGGGGGACGACACGCTTTCCGAAAACACACCAGGGGGGGGGTGTCCTATTTCCATCGCGACAGAAGAAGAGGACGGGGGGCAACGCAAACTAATAATCGGGAAAAAACCGACGCATCTAAAAAACTGGAATACAACATCGTCGACAGCCCGAGCCAAACTTATCCTAGAAAAAGAACCTGGTCTATAACCGAGAAAGGGGAGGTCAGCTTAGTCTGCTTTAGATAAAAAAGATAAGGTTCGACTATAGATAGGGGACCGGCAGGGTCCAGAAGGTCGGCACATATCTTCCTTGACGAGAGAAAAAATTCTAGGAAAAAAAGATCACGGTGTTTGGAGGGGAGCCTCAGAATTCCTTCAATAGAGAGGGAAACTAAACCTCTTTTTAAATGGGGACTGGAAGAAGAATAATGGGGTGAGTTCATCAAACGGGGGTGCTACCATCTCAAGAAAAGAAAGATCCGGATGGATTGTGAAAAGGAAAAGTTTTCTCCATTGGGCTTAAGAATGGAAAGGTCAACGTTTTCACTGACCCTGGAAAAGGAGGGCCTTCTCGGCCGGCTCTTTTAGGCGTGTGTAGACTGGGGAGGGGAAACCGTACGTAGAGCAAGTCTCCTACATGGGAAAGGAGAACCCGGAAGCTGTGGCTTTCAGGATGAGGAGGGAGGAACTCATCGGCTTCATCTTCCGGGGGCCGAGACGTACTAAGGAAGAGGACTAATCTTATCCTATAGCGACGTCGGGGAAGACTCTTTGAGAGACATAACCGAAGTAGAAAGTGCGACAAAAAGAAGACTGAAGTTCATCAATTGAGCTCCTCTGTCGGATGCGTCGAGGGTTTTCAGAAAAAAGGGTCGGACAGAATTTTTTCCAATGAGGAAGGAAAACGACGACCTCTATCGAGGTTATTAGAGAACGTTTGAACCAGAAAAGCCTCGAAGCCATTGGGGGAATAACTTCGTGTCAAAGACGAGCCCTCTTCGATAGGGACCTTCCAGATTTTATAGGGGGAAAAAAAACTCCAGGCACTCGAAGGAGATCAGAAAAAAAAAACAAGGAAGAGGAGGAGATGCTCTAGGAAAAGGCTAAGCCGCCTGCGTTTTTAAGGGAAAAAAGTGAAAATGAAAAGCGAGGGGGGGAGAGGGAACGAGAGGACTTGGTCCTCATGCAGATGATGACCTTCGGAGGACCCGGCGAAGAAACTCTATCTCGGTCAAATCTTCAATCTCTCTCATACACAAGAGGAACGGGATGGAACTTCACCGATCAAAAAAAAAGGGGGGAAAAAAAGGAAGAAAAATGACTCCTTTGGGGAGGGGGGAAAAGGCACGATTTCTGTGCTTGCTGGCGCGGAAAGGAGAGGACTTTCAGGCTCTTATTGATCCGAATAAATATTAAAAAGGGAGGGTAGTCCTTCATAGTCGCGCCGGGGAAAGGATGTGGATATCCATCCATTTCGAAACCAGAAACTCCAAGGAAAAAAAAGGCCGGGAGAGGGAGCAGGGGTCTAAGGACTATCCGGCGAGGCGTAAAAATTCGTTTTAAGTCCACACAAGCGCCTCAACGATGTCGGAAACAATCGAGGGGAAAGAACGACGGGAAACACTGGGGCGCGTTGAAGAAGCTCCTTCATTATCAAAACCAAAAGGACTGGAAAGGGACGGGGAGACTATCTGGTTTATGGCCAAAGGTCTGCACGAACCATGCTCGTGATCAAAAAGGAAAAGGAACCTGAAGGACTAGAGTTAGGTCGAGAGCGTTCGAATTCTGAGTTAAGAAAAAAGAAAGAGGCGAGGTTTTCCCGGAGGGTGGTAAGCTCTTCCATGCCTCGGAGGGGGAGGAAACAGTCCTTGGAACTAGGAGAAAAAAAGAGTCTAAAGAAAGAAAACGTATTTTTACGGAGAAAACACCCCCCGAACAGAAGCTACAGCCGAGCGGGGGAAAATCACCTGTTGGAGGCCAAAAAATTGGACAGGATCAGTTTCAGCGTGGAGATTTTGTAGGAAGGGGAGGGGGGGTGGCTCTCCCAATGAGCGTGCAGTGTCTTTCTCATCAAATCCGAAATATGTGGTAAATAAGGGGGGGGGGGGCAGAGAGTTGTCGAGAAGCGCGAAACGGCTTGGCACAATACCATCTCTCGACAGATAGGAGGATCGTGTAGACCGATAATGAAAAAGGAGCGCAAAAGAACTCCCTTTCGCGGCGCTGAAAAAAATCCGCCTCGGAAAGCAAGACCCTTCGACATGTTTAAAAAGGAAGGGGCAGTCTGCACTATGTCATATTTGTTCGAAAAAAAACCAGGGAAAACGTTCGCCACGGAAAACCCATTATCGTCAGGAGGGAGATCTCACAAAGAATAGTATTAGTAAAGAAAAAAAAGTCAGCCTACCTAAGGGCAGCAGTGACGTGAGCCTTAAGGAAGAGGCGGGGCAGTCTCTTAGCATCTCACCTCTACCTCGGGGGGAGACTACCAAAATACGGACCGGACGACTTATAGGTAGAGGGGCGTAGAATTCTGCATACCGCCGCTGCAAGCTTAACAATCAGGCAACGTGGTGTCGGATCTAAGAGGTACACGGTACTATATCGTACGCCGAAAGTCCGGAGTCTGGCGATGTAGAAGGGTGGATGGAGAATGCGCTACACCGGAGAAAGACCAAAGAAGGGGAAGTAGGAGACTCCGCCAGGACTCTCTGAACAGGAAAACCGCCACGGAAGTCGCTATCTTGGGAGAGAACAACAAAACAATCTCCGAGGAAAAACATCCCCTACAAGAAGAAACCCTTCAGGGAGGAAGGGGGCCAAACTTTTAGGACAATTCTCCTGAGTGGTGCTGGGTCTGGGGGGACTGGGGAAATTATATCCTTTTTCTTCACATATAGAATCAGGGGAACCGCTCATTGAGACGCCTGGGACTTAGTCCAGGTCGGAAGGGGAGAGGGCGAGGAAGTCCTCTTGGTAAAAAGCTCTTGATGGTTGAACGCCTCTCAGGGGACTAAAGAGGGGAAAACAACTCCTATTCACCTTTGGAGGTGTCTTTTGCTGGAGCATGTGGTTCTGGCCGAAAAAAAGGTGCCTCATCCCAAAGAATCTCAAGCAAGGCTTGCCTTTCTAGTTGAAAAAGCCGTGTCCGGAGGGAAGTCGCGGCTGTCCCGTCGTGCCGGAAAAAGGTGTAACCACCGGGAGAAACAGCGTGAAGGGTCACCGCTAGGAGGAACTGGTGTTTAGATATACTTTGAAAGAAAGGGGAAGCTCCCTATCTGCACTCCCTAAGGGGGGGAGGACTACTCCCGGAAAAAGAGGTCGAAACTGGGGTCAGGGGGGGGCTTTCATGTCTTAAAAGGTGTATACCTACTTCGGTGGTCATCTGTGCTACAGAAAGGGAACGAGAAATATCCTCCCTTCTTCACGGGGAAGAAACGTCACTGTCTCAGGTGAAAGAGAGAAAGCCAACAAGAGGAGTGGCAGGAAAAAAAACTGATCATTTTGACAATCTTCTGCCTCGGGTTATGAAAGGTGGCAAAAATCTTGTTGAAGAAAGGCTCGTCCTATTTTCAATGAGGGAAAACTCTACAAAGGGAGTAAGAATTCTTCGTAAAAGGGGTGGGGCCATCCCGCAGCAGTCCTTCAGCCGAATCCGCGCGGACTTCAAGGAAAAGAAAGGGCGAGGGACTCTCGCTTTACACTGGGGAAGAAAGAGGTTCAAAGTCGCAGATGGGAGGAGCCAGAAAGAGGAGGGGGGGAAAATATATTGCTTTCTAATAGATGGTTTCCTTTCAAGAAAAGAGAAAGAAAGCCCTCTCTCTGGGAAAAGCGCTTCCTGGAGAAGTTAACACCAGGAGGCCAAAAAAATTCGAAAACCTTCTATGCTGCTCCAGTCTTCTCGATGGAGAAATCGGCCGATATGAGTACTGAAAAGGAAGAAAAAAAAATCCGCAACGAGTAGATCAGAGAATTGCTCAAAATGGGGAGGTCTTAGCTCAAGGGGTCAAAAGTCTTTCTGGCTCTGCAAACGAGAAATTGCCGGACTTACGAAAAGGAAGGGATTGTAATTTCTTTTAGGGAAACGGGACATGGTCTGCTAAAGTCCTCCAAGAAAAAAGGGGGGGGATGTATAACATTCAGGGCCGAAGAAACCCATCCGCTTACGACAAATGGGACTGCTAATGGGGAGAGGGACAGGTTATCATGATAGAAACGGACTCGGTTTACATCTTTTTGGAAAGGGAAAGCAAATCAATCTCTTTCGTGAAAAGGAAATCTTCTTTAGGAAGGTGAAACCGGTGTAAGAGGCTAAAGATCGTTTCGGAAGGGGGGGGCATTTCGAACCCTGGAAGGAGGAAAAACTAATCCGACGGACTTGAGGAGCGAGAAGGGGGTTCTCCACCAGGTCTCAACACCTTCGACGCCACAGAGACAAAAAAAAAGGCCCCTGGGAAGGGGAAAAGAGCGATTTCAGGAATTCTATTCTGTGAGAAAAAGAAGGCAAAGCGGGTCCCTTATTTGGGAAAGAATACAAATTCGATTACTGGGGAAAGGAAGGAAGGGGTGGACTTATCATCAACTGGATAGTCTATTGTAACGGCTTTTACGGTCTTGGGGAGATCAGAAGAAGCTACACTCAGAAGCAAAAAACGTTCATCGAAGGGGAGGAGACCTTCACAGGAGAAGGGGGGGGACGGGGGGAAGGAGGATGGTGTCCCTTATTGGCTATTTTTTCTATAACAGATCGCGGTGAGGGGTAGGAAAAAAAGAAAGGGCGTTATCATGGAAATAGAATGGGAAAGTGGAACGCTTCTGCCAGCGACAAAATATCCATAGCACATAGAAGGCGAAACGTCGATATAATATAGTCCGAGAATTGACGCAAGAGTCACCGCCTATTCTAGGAAAAGAAAAAAGTCGAATTTTTTACGCCCTAAGGCAACGATTTCCTTATTTCGATCAAGAGGGAAATGGTCATCACGAGGAAAGGAGAGAAGAAAGAAACTCCCTCACCCTCTTTAGACCTCCTTGGACGGGAAATGTATAACCATGAGGGGCGCATCTCTAGAGACAACACTTAGAGGAAGAGATATAATAACTCTCCTTTTTTGAGAAAGGGAAAAATGCCGGGCCTAGGTGTGGGCAAGGAGACCGGTCAATGGTTATCTCACAGAAAAAGAAAAAAAGAGGGGGGGGAACCATTGGGCGAGGATAATACAACACTTTATAAGAGTGCAGGCTTCGAACCTGGAAGGGAGAAGTAAGTGCAATTTTCCCGTTTGTTAGAAGGGAGCGAAATTAAAGAAGGAAGAACGACGAAAAAGGGAAGGGTTTGGCGCGAATTTTTTACGCTGGTGTTGGAGCACGTACACCAAGGAAAAAAAAAAAGCCCCATAGTTTCCATCCAAAAAAACACCACAAGAAGAAGCATTCTGAAGGTAGAAGGAAAACCACGGGCGACTTATCTGATGCGAGAATCAAATCTCGAGTCCATCCTGGAAAGGGAAAAAGACCATGCCACTTTAAGGGGGCGCCGACTTGGTCGAGAAAAAGGCTCGAGGGGGAAGAGCAGGGGGGGGATGAGGTCTTGGCCAGATTCAAAAGATCCCGGTCGGCACACTATAGATCGGGGAAAAAATCAGTGAATCCTTTGCTATCCTAAGAACCATGAGACAAATAATCGAAAAAAACTAGATTCTTGGGAGGAAAAAGCCTCGCCTGAAACGTCTCTCGAGACAACCGAGGCAGTTATTTTGTCAAGACGAAGAGGGGTTTTTCAGGGAAGAAGGGTTTCTCACAAGAACGCTCGCGCGATAAAGAGGAGTCTCTCGTGAAGAAGGGAAGGGGTTCGCCATAAACTTAAGCAGACATTCTGCTTTCCCATACGTCCAAACCTGGGGGAAAAGAAAAACTGTAAACATCACGCAAAAGTGGAGAACGAACGAAGGGGAGTTTCGGAGAAACTAAGGGGGGAGGGGGGGATCTATGTTACTTAGCATTAACGAAAAATGAGGCAAGGCCCTTTCTCGGAAGAGAGGGAGAAGAGGTTCATGGCTGTGAGAAATTGGGGGTTAAGGGAATCCGTCTGGATGTAGAGCGTGGGGGAAGGGGAAAAATGCAAGATAAAAGGAAAGTAAACAGCCATACCTGCTGAGCGCCATAACTTACAAGTTGCCTTCTTTTGACGCCGGCAAGAGAAAGGATCTCCATAAAAAAGCACCATGCATCTGCTCACGGGGCGGGCATTGATATCCGTGGGCACGTCCTCACTATCTTCCGATTGGTGGAAAAGGGGGGGCGGGACTAAGACTACTCTCTTGAGGGGCTTCGCTTTTTAACCTCCCGCATCATCCTAAGGCGGCATGTTTAGAAGTTCAAAGTCCTCTTGGGTCTTCGAGTCTTTCCCTTGGGGGGGAAAAAGACTTTATAGAGGTAAACAGTAAAGGAAGTGGTCGAAGCATCTCTCAAAAAAATGTATGATAATAAGAGTATAAATTAAAATAATCTGCAGGGCGTTTCCTTCAATCCGCGGACAAGGAAAAAAAGAGTCTCAGATGGGAAAAAAGAGGGACTTCCTCCTCTCTGCAAGGGCGGCCTGATTCCACTGGAAAGTAAGGTTCCCTCTCAGGTAAAAGGAGATCGAGTAGGCGTTCCTCTCTTCATTTACAAGCAATCCTATATTATTGGACAAAGTATAGACGACAAACTTTCAAAAAAGAAAGGTAGCTAGTAAAAATGAAAGTGTGGAGATTTGCAGAGGTCAATGGAGGCTTGTCAAGGGGTCATGAGCTGACAACGCTACGTACTTTCCATGATCATGAAGAAGGGGGAGGTTCGGTTCTTCCTTCCCTTCATCGCGAACGGCGAAGGTTTCTATCCATTTGGTAGAAGGGAATAAAGACAAGAGGCCAGATTACGACCAGTCCTGATATCTCGCCAGGGGAGGTCGTATCCTTAAGACTCGGAGGTAGATACGGTGAAAGCCACATACGGAAAAAAAGACGTGATACCGATTTCGGAAGGGGCTTTCACCGTTGGATCCTATTTAAAAAAAGAAGAGAGGGGAATTGATTCCAGTCATGTCGAACAAACTTCGGAGGGGAACTCTAAGAGAAAAGGGGAGGGCACTGTAAGTGTGGTATGCGAGGAGAAGACAAAGTGTCTTCAACTAACAGAAATGTACGAACTACACAAGAGGAGAGAGAAGGTGTCTTCATTTGGAGGACGAAGGAGGCTAAAATCCAGACGAGGGGAAAAGTTTTCTCGCGAGGAAGGGAAGAGGGACGGGAAGAAAAAAGACAAAAGTAACTGGCGTAAGTAGCTTTAGTAAAACTGGATCTTTGGTAGAGAAAAAAAAAAAAAGAGAAAAACAGATCGCGACTTTCTACAGCATGGGGCGCAAATTTGCCTCATTATCATTGTCACGGGGGGGGAAAAAGGAGGTTTTAATAGAAAAAATTTTAAGGTGTTTTGCTCAGACAACTCTATCGGTGGGGGAGTAGCATCCTATCCTAGAGGGAGAAGGAAAAAGCGAGTAAATATGTCAGGGAAAAAAGTGGGTCGCAGCCAGAAAAAGAGGCACATCCATTCTAGAAGCAAAGATCGTAGGAGGGTCGATATACCTAAATACGAAGTCCTACACCACTCCACCGGTGCAGTCCGCGATTACCCTTAGGAAAGGAAAGAAAGGTAGAACTTCTACTACAAGGGCATGGAGAGAGGAGATCGGCCTTTTCGGCCAAGGGAAAGGGGGGGCGAAGAAAGGAAAAAAGAAAAGACACCTCTGGAAAACGGCCTGGTACTTCACTAGAAACAACAGAGCGTTCTTCATATACTCTCTACAACCAACGAAAACCGGAGATTTTAAACTAGGAAGGGGAAAGGGGAGCCTGCTCAAATTTCTCAATTCAGCCTAGACCTTGCGCCGGTGTTATTCTCATCGGACAGGTGAGAGGGGGGGGACCGGTATTGGACCGTAGATCGGAAGGAAAGGACCAAAAATCAAACCACCTCCCTTTTACAAAAATCGATCTTCACGCTTAAAAGGAAGGAGGGAAAAAAAGACAGTCATTGCTTTCCCTTGTAGGGGGGTCTACTTCTCGTGCTATATGACGAAGGGAACAAAGAAAAAAGGTCCTCTCTAATGGTTAGGTTTACTGGGCTGGGAATTCGCTACAAACCAGTGGGGGCAACTAGACAAAGAAAAGAAGGGAACATCAACTTCTCCTCTCCTGAGAGGGAGACCCATCCCCCCAGCGATGCGGCGAGAGAAAAACTCAACCAACATCTCCAAGAACGAGACTCCTTCCTAACCCTTCAAAGGCAAACTTATCCATGAGCATGGCAGAAGAGGAGCAACTGGTCTTCAAAGGCGTGATTTATCTTCATCGCTAAAGAGAGAAGATAAAGGTGACTTCACTAACGTTTAAAGGATATTTTCAGAAAGGGGAGAATAGGGTGACTCTGCCTTTTACTTAGAGAATAGCGCGGGACCAGCTCTGCTGGCTTGGGGGGAAAACTCTCCTGAATGAAATGCTCACGCACCTTCCGTAGAAGGGGTAAGAGTTTGTTGGATTGGTTGGGGCACTGCTGGGGGGTTGTGGAAGTAAATTTTTTTTCGCAGCCACAGCTCGCATCTTCGGTTTTCAAAATGAGGGGGGAAAGGGGGGGGGGGCCTGTGTTCTCCAGCCGGAAATGCTGCGCGGGAAAGAAAGGCAAGGCGTAAAAGGGTGAACGAACCTCTAAAACAGTTTCGTCTCTAAAACAGGTGGGATGTAAGGGACGTAAAAAGAAGGAAAAGCTCTTAAAGAGAGTGAATAAATCGGCAAGCCTGTGCGTAAAATCCAAGACCCAACTGTTCGATAACTGGGAGAGGGGTGCTCAAAGGGCGTCTAAGGGGATTATAACCTCCTGTTGCGGCATACGTCAAAGAGGGGGCAGAAGTTATAAGAGAAGAAGAGAACGAAAGTGCGTCAGGACGGAAAAAAACCGGTTAAAAGCCGGGAATGGGCCGACTTGATTCCATACAGAATGTCAGACCAAGGGGAACAAAAATATCATTTTAAGATGTCTCACCTCCTCAAGGGGACGAAGGTTCAGAGATAATGGGGGTTTCCTCCCCATCCTTACCCGTTTGGGGGGGAGGAGAGCTCCGAAAAAGAAAGCTGAATAGCCGTGGATTTATGAGGTTTTTAAACGGGCCCTCATTCAGGCAATAAAGGACCATGGAGAAAGGGGAGTAATCCGAATAGGTCTCTGCAGATTTAAGGGACCAAGGGCTTGATAAGGGGAAAGACCAAGAAGGAGTAACATCTAGAAAGAAACAAAAACGGAGGTGGGAATTGAAGAGATTTTCGAGCTTTGAAAAAATATACAGCCTCTGGACGAGAGAGGAGGGAAAAAGAAAAACTGAGGCCGAAAAGTTTAACACCTTCGGACTCAGGGAAAGGCGGTCATGTGAAACCAGGAAGCGAAAAACGTCTTTCTTGGTCAGTAAGTCGAGAAGTGAAATCTTCCTTAAGGGATCCATCCAGACCACCTGTAAGGAAAAAGGGGAGGGGAAAAGATTAAATTGCCCTTTGTATGTTCGGAAAAGAGTTCTGCTTTACTGGAACCTACTTGCAACTCTAGGACGGAAGGGATCTCTTTGAAGAGGAAGGAGGAATAGTCTTCTTCAGTACTATTTCTAAACCGTGCACATGGGGGCTGGGGGGGAAAGGAGACGATCGAAAGAGAAAAGAGGGGGGGCACGTCCAACGGTCTCTAGCCCGTCTTATCGGGGAAGGGGGCTCAGGGAGTTCACGGGAGTGAAGTCCAAGGGGGAAAAGAGACCGTGCCGCAGAGAGAAACAGTCCAGCTTCTGGTTCGCGGGGAAAGTTAAACTGTGGCAAGACGCAGGAAAGGGAAGGGAGACCTCAACATTGACGACCGTCGTGAACTAGAAAAGGAAGGGCTTGCCAGAGATCTTTTAGCGCCAGCCCAAGGTCCCGAGAACAATGAAAAAGAAGGACTACTTGAAGAAAGACAACATCCCTAATGCAGGAAGAGGGCTATCTACGTCACGAGGACGTCGAAAGGTCACTGCGGTTGCCGTCTATATTGTCTCGGGGTCCTCTGTATCGAAAGGGGGAAAGGGGGAAGCCGTACTCGATCTTCTAGTTACCGAACGTTTACGCGGGAAAACATATCAGCCGAAGAAGCGAAGCTGAAAAGGAGTTTTCTTACACTTGAGCTTAAACAAGGGTTTCACGTCCGAGGGGAGGAAAGTTTGTCACGATGAGGGGGGGTCGGTTTTAAATCAGAAATCGTAGATCGCGTTCGGGAAAAAAGGAAAAAGAGACGGAATCGGACGTCGGCCGAGGGAATAGTGGAGTTCTGTAAAACTTTCGCTCATCGGCCAGAAACCATTACTTCTCCCGCAGAGGGGGAGTTCTGGTAGATAGAGAAACGTCCGAAGAGTACCACGTCAGAAGCAGGGAAAAGGGTCGCCTGCAGAGTCCTTTACCATTAAGAACTTTTACTCCTTCGACATCATATTCACGTCCTTGTATCCAAATGTTACCTTCACTATTCATAGTTTAAATAGAAAAGGAAAGCTCCCCACCTCTGTCGCCGAATTGACTTCAAGGGAAGGTATGCGTCTCATCTCAAATCAAAAAAAGGATTATAAAGAAGGATCCGCTAAAAGTTTCTCAGTGACCTTCAAGCCTTGCCAGCTTGGGGCGTCCTGGTC
>Ga0179593_1608319_pt1 | contig 12448 bp, 21 predicted proteins | sample CZODoug2_1_08_16_FD_185931 | JGI IMG/M metagenome (GOLD analysis project Ga0179593, IMG submission 185931) | Vadose zone soil fungal communities from Angelo Coast Range Reserve, California, USA - CZODoug2_1_08_16fungal (PacBio error correction) | ecosystem: Environmental > Terrestrial > Soil >...
CGGACGGGGGAGGGGTGGAACGTGCCGATCATGCGAACCAGCTTGAGGGACGCCTGCATACAGGTCTTTCGAAAAGGAAGGGGAAAAGAAATCACAGGACGGTAACAGAGAACCAGTGTATCTGTGTGGAGGAACTCAAAAGCAGGGTTCCCCCGGCCTGAACAACTGATAGCGGGGGAAGAATTGTGGCGGGGGGGGGGACAAAAAAAGGGTCCCATTCGGGAGCGCCCAAGCGTATTTCGCCTAACTCCTAAAGTTGGCCCCAATGAAAGACGAGTTGGGCGCAACAGAGGGAAAAAAGAAAAAAAGGGGACCAAGGAAACAAAGGGGGTCCATGGTGGTTTTTGTAAATTTGATGAGAGTCAAGACAGAAGATGGGGCAGAATGGAAGGAAATTAAAAAAAGGTCCACAAATGAGGGGGGGGGGACAAAGGGGAAGTTGAAAACAAGGAAAACCGAAGGGGAAAGAAGAAAAACTGGAGACATGGTTTGTCGCTAAACAGGTTAATGGAACTATAATGAAGATAGCTAAAAAGAGCGAGGACAGACCGATTGGATGAAGTTCAATCTCCGGGGGGTCAATTTGAACATTCGTCATTAAAATTCTCCACGGAGTGGTCATGGTGTGAAAAAAAGGAAGACCCATTTCTTAAGTAACATATGCAGAGGCAAATGCCGTGAAAAAGTTGACGGCGCGGAAAGAAGTTGAGGGGAAGAAAATGAGAAAGGGGGATAAAAAAAAGAGGAACTGGCAATGACTAAATGTCTTGGAAAGAGAGATCACTGCAACGTAGAAGAAAATGCAAGGGATAGGAATGAAAAGCAGCGGGAATCAGAAAAAGAAGGGCTGGGGAAAATTGGAAACCAGGAAAAATTGGGTCTGAAGAATCCTAAAGCTTCATCCAGATTGAAACAGGAAAAAACGGGGCAAGGAAAAGGGGGAAGGGAACGGGGGTTGTGTGGGGTGTCAGAGGAGAGGGGGGAACCTCCAACTTTTATACAAGAGCCTGCTGAAGACAAGGAAACAATATAATCAAAAAAATGGGAAGTAAATATTTTAAAGGGGGGAAAACAAAACTTTTGACGATAATATAATTAATTTGTGGTACCAAAATGTAAAAGCACAGGGGAAAATACCAAAAGCGAAAAAAGACCTTTTAAGCCAAGGGCAGTCCCGATAAATTTAAAAGAAAAAAGAAGAGAGAAGGTTGGTGGGAAAACTCCCAGAAGGGGGCCTGCAGCACAAAGCTTCCTTGTATGGGGAAAAATAATGTAAAGGTCGAGGGGTCCCAACGGCACGAACTGTGTGGTAGGGGGGGGCGGCGGGGAAAAAAAGGAGGGAAAAGGAAGGAAAAAGGGTTCAGGGGGTTGGGCAAGGACGAATAAAGTCGTAACCCGGCTTGGAGGAGGGAGCAAAGGGACAGGCGAGGAGGGGGGGAGGGTGGAGGAGGGAGGGTAGAGGGGAGGTGGGGGGGGGGGAGTGAGGGTGGAAAATGGGGGAAAGAGCGGAGTAGAGGGCGAAGGAGGGGGTTAGCGGATAGAGGAAGGGAGAGGGGGAGGGGGGAGGGGGGTAGGTAGGGGAGGGAGGGGGGGGGGAGGGGAGGGGGGGGTAGGGGGGGGGGGGAGGGGAGGGGTGAGAGAGGAGAAAGGGGGGGCGGGTGGGAGGAGGGGGGGAAAATCTGGAAAGGGAGGGGAATGCTGGGCAGGTGGGGAAAATCTGCATGGGGGGGGGGTTCATCCTGACTTGGGAATAGGGAAAAAAGAAAAACAGGAAAGTGGTGAAAAGAAAAAAAATTGGAGTTCTTGGGTGTCCAGGGAACGATGCTGAAAAACATGACAACGGGGAAAAGCCGGGGGGAAAAAAAAAAATTAGGGGGAAGTGATTGGTTAAGAGTCCGCAGGGGGGGGTTGAGACGCGGGAAGAGGGGGGTTACGGAGTTGCGTTGTAAAAAGGAGGGGTACAGGGGAGACGCAAGAGATTTGGAGGGAAAAAAAGCCGCACAATGAGGACGCCCAACAGGGAAAGAAATTTTGGTAATCATTCAAAAAAAAAAAGGAGGAGGGGGGATGGGAAGAGAATTTAGGAAGGTCGATGGGTCCAAAAGGGGGTTGAAGGAACAAAAAGCTCCGAAAAAAAGGCCAAGAACTCACCAAGGAAAAAAAACAACCTCGAGAACGGGCCCCCCCACGCAAAAACTGGAAAAGTCCCAGAAGAGAAAAAAGCCTGGGGGAAAAAGTGTAAAATTTAACACAGGACGACTCTGTAAATCAAGTTACCACAAACCCCTGGGGGGGGCACGAGAAGAGCAAGGACCGGCCAATTAGGTTGGTTGTCCTGTAAGGGTAGGTCGTGGATTTCGATTTGAGTCTCCGAAAGGGAAAAAGCAAGCACGCAAGAGGCAACCAAAGCTCGGAAGGGGGGTTCGGGGGACCCTAACGTGGGGATGGGGAAAAACAACTGAAATCTTGAAGAAAACTCCCCTCAAGACCGGGACCACATGGTGGGGAAGGGGGAGGGGGGACGGCTGGGGAAAAAACCGCTTACTACCCAGAGCCCTGGCGGCCCCTGAAAAAGACACCTGACGGGAAAATTCGGACCGGCAAAAAACGCAAAAGGAACTTTTTTTCTGAAAAGCTTTCCAACGCTGGGAAAGCCTTCCGGACGGGAAGAGATTCCGGGGAAACAAAAGAGGCAAAGAAATGCTTCAAGGCAAAGTGACCAAGAAAAATGGGGGACTCTTCTCAGAAAAAGCGCTGGGGGGGGGTAAAGAAATTGTAGGGGTCCCGGGGAAAAAAAAAATTGGCGGAGTTCGGAGGATATAAAGGCGGCTGGTTCACGGGGAAAGGGAACGCAAAAAATGGAAGGAGAACCATGGGAAAGTATGGAAGGAGGGTCGCTTTTGGAAGGTTGTTATAAGAGGTCAAACTCTGTGAAACTTCGTCAAAAAGCAAGGGAAAAGTATTAGTCGGGGAAAACTTAAGAACGGGGAAACGGGATCCAAGAGGGGAAAGACCAACACGAGCCTGCAAAACCGAACTAAGAAAGGGGGGGGAAAAAAGAAAGAACAGAAGGGGGAAACTCAGGAGGGAAGCGGATCAGGAAAGAACCCGAACGTGGATCAGTTCAAGCCCATCACAAGAGTCGGAGGGACGAAAAAAATGGGGGTCCTCGTCCTGAGGAGACCGGGGGCGATGCTCGACATGCAACACTTTCGGAGAACAGGGAAAGACCGATAGCAGTGTTTAATCGGGCCAAGAGCCTAGACACCGCAAAGGGGGGGAAAAAAGAAAAACGGTCGGAGGGAGGGGGGTAAGAAAGACGGGGGTCAAAGGAAGTTTTTGTAAAAAGAAAAAAAATATGTTTACTTGACCCAATCATATCTTGAGTGCAGCAAGGGGAAAAAAGGAACAAGAAACTTGGAAGCAGGTCCATACCCGAAAACTCGAATGCTCAGGGGAAGAACAGACAAAACCGATAACTGGTCTTCGGACTGGAATGGAAAAAAACCAAGGAACTACGAAAAAGGGAAGCATGTGGAAAGCCCGAGGTGCATGGGGGGAGGCAACGTACTCATCCATGGTAAAGGTGTCAATAATCCAGGATGCCCGAAGCGAAAAAAAAAAAAAAAGAACTTGCCCATATAAGGTATGAGAGAAAGGTAAAAACCCAGGGTTTAAAAAAAAGAAATTCGCATGCGGGACCCTCATATAAGCTTCATGGAAAAAGGAAAAAAATCCCAGGGAAAAAAGCAATCCCAAAGAGTTGGAAGCCCATTGACCAGTTGGACCAAGGCACCAGCCACAACCTGTTTAAGTGGGAAGAAAAAGAAGCATAGAAGAGAGGGGGAAGATCTGGGGGGGACTGACCATAAAAGACCTCCGGGGTGGGGAAAAAAACTGTGCCCTGTAATGGGGGTGTGAGCAAACAAACGATTCGGTCAAGAGGTAAGGTCGCTGTTTCACCAGAAAAAAGTCCGGCGAGGGGTCAACGCGAATCGAAATTGGGGCCCACACAGGACAAAATCAACAAACAAGGGAGGGGGCCAAGACGTCGCATAAGTGTGGCAAAGGTGCAAATGGAGAAAGCCTCTAGGGAGACAAGGAAGAAAAACATCAGAGGAAGCAAGCGCTGGGGTATCACAAAACATCCTCGCAACAGAAAACCTTAGAGAGGTCAAAAGGAAAAATCAAGGCACAGACGAGAGTTGCTGATTATGAAAGCTACCGCGTTTCTGGGGGAGACAACTGGACGGGGAAAAATAGGAAAACCCCAAGAGGGCTTCCTAAAAAGGGGGAAACTGGGAAGGACGAGGAAGGCCCGCACTAGATATACGGGAACAGGGAAAAAACGTCCAAAGGAAGTATGAAAAAAGGAGAGTCAGAGATGGGACAAGATGCCGCAGGAAGGAAAGGAGAGGTCAAGAATGGCGACCAAGTGAGTGGTAACTGGGAAAAAAAGGATGAAGGTGTGAGGACAATTTTTCGCAGAAACGGTATGATGAGAATTGGAGCATCGGGAGCACCCAAGAAAAAGAGGGCGCCGAAGTATAGGAGCGGGGGGCAATTGGAAGGGCGTCATTTAAAGATTCCACGAGGTGGACCGGGGATCTTGGGGGGGGGAAAAACCACTGAAAAAAAACAAAAAAAGAAAAAAAAAGGCAAATTGCAAGGGAAAATTTAAGGGGCAGCGCTTGATTGGGCGCAAAAGAGTAATCGAAGATAAGAGGCTAACAGGGGGCATGAGGAGCAAGACGATGCAGGTCGAAGAAAGAAAAGGAGAAGACGGTTTGAAGGAGAGGGAAGGGGGCGAAGGGATACGAAGTCACCATCTTGGGGAAAGACTTGGAAGTCAACGCGCAATAATACGGTTCTGGGGGGGGCACAGCGGAGAAGTGGGGGAAAATCTTGGGGAGACACAGAGACAAAGAGGAAGAAAAACTCCAAAGAGCACACCGCAAAAGAAAAGCAAGAAGGGGGAAGAGTTAACAAAACTTGGTAAAGAAAAGATAAATGGGCCTTTGGGGGACTAGTAAACTGACACCGAAGTGCAGTTCAGACGGAAAGGGAAGGCCTGGATCAAGTGAAGAACAGGAACAGGGTGCATTCTAAGCAAGGGGACCATGTTGGGGGAAAGCTCCCATAAAGAAGCTTGGAGGGAAAGGGTAGAAAAAAAGGCCGTGAGAGCAAAAAGTGGGGAAACGTCAAAAAAAAAAGGCGCCAAGGGAGGGGGGGGAAAGGGAGAAGGGGTTCTTTGTTTTGCACGGAGGGGGGGCCTTCGGGGGGACGTTGGAGCCAGTGTAAAGGGGTGTTAATAAAGTATGGGTGGTCTATCCTGGGAAGAGGGCAAGGAAAGGGGGGTGGGCAGACCAAAAAAAAGCTTTGAAGGGGGTGGAAGAAGTTGGTTGTCTAAGGCAAAAAAAGAAAGGGAAAAAAGTCCGGTGGCAAAAAGAACTGAGGAGGGCTGTAACCACGTAAAGGAAGCGAGGAAAAAAAGGGTTTGAAAAATCGGGGCGAAGTTTTGGGGGGGGGACGGGCTCTTTGGAACAGAGGGTGTGTATACCGATGAGAAAGAGTGCGGCGGAGAGAAAAGGTCGGAAGTGGGGGGGGAAAAAAGGAAAATAATCAGGAAAAAAACAAAGGAGGAGGTAAAAGAGTTAAGTAACTGGGTAAAAAAAACGTGTTTGGGTGGGGAAACGGCCGAAGTCAAGAAAATGCAGAAAGAAAACCGATGTAAAAAAAACAACTAACCCGCCCCACCAGCCATAACCGAACGATCCCGCGCAAAAAAAAAAATGTCTGGGGGAAAGGAAAGGAGGAGACGCGAAAGACAATCGGGGATCAAGGAAGGAAGTGTCTCAAAAAGAAAAAATTACCATGTGATCCCAATCTGCACAGATCCCTACCCTTGAAGGACAGGAAAAAAAAAAAAACACAAGAGGACAGGTCCTTCTGGAAGTACATATGCCCAAAGTTCCAGAACGTAATGGGAAAAACTCCTATTTTACGAAAGGACCGTAGGAAAAAAAAAAACAGCGGGGGTTGGAAAGAATCGGAAGGAAAAAAGGGGTAAAGCCGCCCAGGCGTTGGACGCCAAAAAAAAGCCCTTCTAACCCCCAGAAAGAAACCGGGGAAAAAAAAACCTGGTTCCAAAGTTGGCCAGGGAAACCTGCTCACTAAGCCACGGAGGGGTTGGGTCCGAAAAACAAATCTGAAAAAAAGAGCTTTGGAAGGGGAAATCCAAGACAGTTTCGACTGGCGCATGCTCAAAAGCGGGGCAATTTGGGGGAAAAAAAGGGGGATTGAGGCAAGGAGTAATAAAGCTGTTGGTAAAAGTGGGAAAAAGAAGGTCGAGGAAAACGAAAGACCTGTTTGGTTAAAAGTATATTATGAATTGCGGTAAAAAAATGGTTTTTTATAGACGGGCAAGGTCCAACACTCCCACCGAGGTCCGAGGGATAGATAACACTTTTTCAAAAACGGCTAAGGGCGTCATATTTTCTACCCAAAAAAAAAAAAGAAAAAGAGAAAAGCATTTGGAAACGGGTAAACGTCCCCTACAAAAAGGGGGAGGGAACACTCATTGATAGCGAATCAACTTTCGTAAACGTTGAGCCCAAAGTTCAAGAAAAGAAACTTCAAAAAGGAGATGAGGAGAGGACTGCAGAGGAGGCAAACGAGGGCTAGCCATGCAAAAAAAGCCACTGGGGTTGCGAGTCAAAGGAAACGTCCGTCAGAGCCCCCAATACCGCGGCAAGGGTTTTAAAACAAAGTGGCGGCAGCGCCATCGGGTTCAGAGAGAGGGTCTCTCCACAAAGTTTTCTACACAAAAAGTGGGGGAACCGGGGGAACAAGAATAAAAAGAACCTTGAAAGGGTCAACGGCCCGACCGAGGTTGGGGACCAAAAATGGACTAAAACCAAGACCGGTGGACGAAAAACCACTCAAAGGGTAAAAAGCTGGAGCATCACGAGGGGGTGGGACTGAATCCACAGAACATAAAAAACTGGCCAATGGCGGGACGCCGGAAACGCATCTTTAAACCTAGAAGGAAATGAACTCTCCGGGGACAATAAACAACCCCCTTGGGGGGGGCGAACCCTTTGGTGAAAAAAGATTAGGATCTGATTCAAAAGAGAAAACTTAAGACAGGTAACTTTTTGGGAGCGAAACTCCGGACAGAAGAAAGAGGTGGAGCGCCCCAGAAACGGGGGGAGGGGTGTTGTCCAAAAAGACCAGACAGAAGAGTAGCGTGATCGATTGAAAATAATCTGCCGTGAAGATTGAAAAAGCAGGGTAGGAGAGTCCAAATAGTCCATGGGAAACCCCGGTGTTGGAAACGCCTGGTGCAAGAAGGGGTTGGGAATGCCGGAAGTAGGGACTGAGGACAGTATAGGGTCCGCAAATACGGCACGGGTGGGCAAAAAAAAAAACACTGCCTGGACTTGGGGGAAAATCGGACATTTCCAACAACAAAAAGGTAGTGAGGGATTGGGCAAAACGTTGAACCTATTCGAAAAAGTGCCGACAACTTGGAGGAACGCGGAAGGAAAAAGGGAAAAGAGGCAAATCAGAGAAAAGCCACCAAAAAGCCAAGGGACACGGAAAAAATGGAGGGGGGGAGGGACACGCAAGAACTGCGGGGTAAAAACCGTCCAAATTGAGAAAAATGGGGATGGGGCGGGGGGAACGGGCCAACTTTGCCCAAAAGTTTAGGCGAAGGAACGGAAAAATTCGAGAGGTTGAAGCGGAACGAGGCAATATGCAGCTGAGGGAGAGCGCGCCGGAGGACCATGGGTTACAAAAGACCCCAAAAGGTGAGGGGGAAAGAATGAAGAGAAAAAACCCTTTCGGGTGAATGAAACAAGGGAGACCATGGAGGAGGAAGTCCACCACCTTCCAATGCGGTATCGCCGGAAGAAGAAAAAAAATGGGACTCGAGGGGGAAAAAGAAAAGTAAAACTGGCAGGGTGAAGACGACGTTTTGAAAAAAAAAGGGGCCAACCTGAGGATCGTTATAAATTGGGGAAAAAGGAATACTAGTTTTCCAAAAAAAAAAATCCGTGGTGACCGCTGAATAAAAGTTGTCGGGGCGTGAAAAAAAAAAAAAAAAAAAAAATGAAAGCACGACTAAGAATGGGGGACGGACCTGAGACAAAAGCGAAAAAGTGATTGGGAGGAAAAGGGAGCATCGAAAAATAGAAGATGCAAAAAGCAACCGAGGTGAAGGGATTGGGGGGAAGGGAAACTAGAAAGAAGGGGAAGCGCAGGAAAGCAAGAAGGGGACATGGCCGTCGGACTTTTAGGAAGAGCCCCCAATGTTGTGAACAGGGTACGTTCGGGGTTCAGGAAGACAAGGAAGAAGTCAGAAAATGAACTCCCGCAAAAGGGGCGAAGTCAAAAAGGGGGGGGGGAAAGAGTATAAAACAAATGGTAATAAGCTATAAGGGAAGGGGAGGGCTCGAGAGGGAGTGCCAACGGAAGCCAGCGTTTAAAAAAAAAGCCTTGCAGAACCGCAGAAGGGAAACTAAAATTGAGAGGGATGGAAAGGGAAAAGGTCCAAAAAGCGGATTTGAAGGTACCGCGTGGGGGCGCTGGGCCAACGCTGAAAAATCAGACTTGGGGCGATGAAAAAAGGCAGGAAAAAAAAGAAAAAGAAAAAAGTTTGAAAAGGACGAGCCGAAACGGCTGGATGGGGAAAAAAAATCTTTCAGGCCACCTAACCCCAAGAAAGAAAAGGGAGGATTGTAGGGGGTTGAGGGCAGAAGAAATGTTCGTGGAGGATCACCTCGGTGGGAAAAGCCAATATGTTCCGCACTAAGACAGGGGGAAATTTTTCAACGTGGGGAAGAAGAAAGAAGGCGCCACGGATGGAAAAAAGGACATGCCAAACGATACCGGATGAAAAGGACGGGAGGGGGGAAAAGAAGGTTTGTAGACGAAAGGGCTCTGTCAGTTCGGGAGTGGGAGGGAGGTTGAGACAGGGAAGATTGGGAGGCCGGGGCAAGGGGGAAAAACAACCAGGTGGAAAACTTTAATAAGATCTCATCCAACAACAAGAGAAAAGAAGAGGGTTCGATGGGAAAAGGTTGGGTGGGAAGCCCAACCGCTAAAGACGCAGGAATGAAAGAAGACCCTCCAACTCCGAGAACCCAAAAAGGTCAAAAAACGGCCAAAAACGAGAAAGAATTCAGGTCCTAAAAAGGGGACCGCGACAAGAAGAAAGTCACAGACAAGCACAAAGGAGGGGAAGAATCGGTCAACAAAAAAACCCGCCAAATAGGCCAGAAGGGGGGAAACAAAAAAAGGTTCCAAAAAAAAAAAGAAAAAAACCACACGAATTCTTCCGACGAAATACCAGGTCGATGGGAAGGAATCAAACCCAAAGGAAAAAAAATGAAAGCTGAACGCTCAATTCGCCAAACAAAACAGATTTCTTTCAACATAAAGGAACCAAGACCTCTTGAAAGGAAGCCAACCAAGATGTAGGAACTCCGGGTCCTGCCAACAACTCAAAATAGGGGGTTCTCGCTTCAAAAATCTTGCGGTCAAAGGGCCTAAAAATAACAAAACTGAATTCCGTTGGGGCATCCATGTGAACTGCGGAATGCTTTATCCAAGATCTGAGAAGAAAAGTTCTTCTGGACAAACGGGAAAACGCTGAGAGGGGGGGGGTCATTTGGAGGAATGCGGCTGCAAGAGAGTGTATAAATTGGAGGTGCAACTAGAAGGTTGGGGGCAAAAAATCAAGGGGGTAAAACAGAAGGAGATTATCAGGGGGGAAGGAAAAGGGGGAACTCAAGAAGGGGGGACTTCAAGGTGAGCACAGTGGATCCGAAGGGGAAACGCCGAGGACCGTCAAAACAAGATTTGAGATTCAAAAAAAACACCTCAGCCAAAAGAAAAATGGAAAGGGGGGACGGGGGAAAAGGCCTACGAAAGCTTATTAGCGATCGGACGGTCGTCGAAAGGAAATGTGCCCCCAAACAATTAGAGGGGGAAAAACTGCAGAAGGTTCTGTAACCTTCCCAGGACGTAAAGAGGGAGCGGCACTCTCTCATACCAAAAAGGGAAAACCAATTGCAGAAAACATGTGAAACGAGAGCGAAAATTTGTCACAAAAAGGACAAGAGAAAAAAAACCGCAAATTTAAAAAAAGAACAGAACCAAATGTTTAAGGGCGCTCCACAAGGAGGACGACCAAAATCCCTAACTCAAAAGTGAGGAATATGACACCTGGAAGGAAGACTTAACCCCTAAGGGAAAGGCCAGAAAGATTGGGACCCTCTCAAAGAAGGAAGGAAAAAACCCAAAACCTGGTCTTCAGAAAAAAAAAGAAAACCATACTCCTTTCGTATAAAGGCGCAGCCCGAGGGGGAAATTAAAAAGGTCGACCCAAGGTGAACAAGGATCCATTTCGGGAAAAAGGGGAAATCGGAAAAAATAGAAAGGAAAGGGTTAACAAACAGGGGACGTCCCCACAGGGGGCAAAAGAGGACTTATAGCCAGTGGGCTTACCCGATATAAGAAATAAAAAAAAGAGGAAAATTCCGTGTTTAACAAACGGAGGGAAACTTGGGGGCAACAGCAGTTTGGAAAAAGAAAAAAAAAGCACAAAATACCGAAAAATTCATACCTGTCAGGGAAACAGGCGGGGAAGGAGAGCGGGCAAAGGGAGTTTAAACGACGAGTCCGCGGGGGAAGGCCCTGGGCAAATGGAATAAGAAAGAAAGGCGGAGAAAAACCTTTCAGGATGTTTTCCTGGGAAAAGGGGGAAACCGCAAGAGATAGGCTTTTCCCGCGAAATGGCTTGGGGGCCCCAAACGTGTGTTGAACCATCGAAAAAAAACACGAGGGGAAAGGGACTGTTGGAAGTTCCTAAGGGGAAACGGGGAAGATCAGGGGAAAGAAGCTGGGGGGGGAATGGGACGGCCTGAGGCCATCAGTCAGTACAAGAAAAAAAAAAAAAACAAAAAAAAACTAAAAGGGCTACCGCCCCGGGAAAATGATCTGGTAGAAAGAGCAGCTGGGGTTTTTACCGAGGGCAAAACTTCGAGGGGACTACAGAAAAAAGGGGGAAGGGGACACTTTGAAATGCCGGCGGAGGAAGATGACGGAAAATCGGAAAAGTCCTAATGGTGGAAAGTGGATGACCGGACGAGGAAAAGGAGAAGAGAGGGGGCCCTAAAAAGGGTGGAAGGGGGGGAGAAACCCAGGGACAAGGTTTAGGGGGGAAAACCCTTAGGGAGACCTACTATGGCCAATAGACCGAGAGGGGTCCAGCAAGTAGAGGGGCCCAAAAGGTGAAGAAGACTGGAACCCTGGAAAGACACTGGGGGGGAGAGAAAAGAAGGAAAGGTCGTTAGAAATCGATCATCCCACATCAAAAAAGCCCAAACCAGAAAAGCTGTGGCAGTGGGGGGGAAAGGAAAAGAAGAACTCCCGGTTCAATGATGGTACGAATAAAATGGAAACCTCTGAAGATTGCGGAAAACCTTTGAGGCGGAGGGATAGGGGATGCGGGGTGCAGGATCGAGCTGAGGGGGGCCAATGAGAAGTGGCTGAAGGAAGGAAAAAAAAAGCACGGGAAAGGATAAAGAAAAAAACCACAGAGTGAAAGAGGGGCTTGATGGGGGGGAAGGGAGAAGAAAGAAAGTTGGGGACGGAATCGAGAAAAATACAACCAGTGACACTTGACATGCAAAAAAAAACAAGCAAAGACTTCCAGAGGGGGGTAGTGGGGGGCAAAACTTGGGGAACGGAGCCGGCGAAAGGGATAAAGGGGATCAAGAATAGACCTCCTTCTGAAGAGTCAAAAGAGGGAAAGACCGTTTAAAGGAGAATTGAACCCCTGGGCCGGGCAACAAGGGACACATTGAGGGACTTGTGTCCTTTGACCAGCTAACCAGCAAGAAAAAAAATATACACACCGACAAAAACTCCAAAAACGTCGTTGACCAGGGGGGGAGCAAACAATAAAGCTTGGAGCAGTCAAGCTCGGGGGGGGGTTCCGAAATGGGAAAAAGTCGTGGTAGGGGCGTCAGGACGCCAGTTGTGGGGGGGAACCAGGAAAAAAAAGAGGTTTGACGAACGACAAGAGGGAAAGTTTGGCAAAAAAAACAGGCCGAGGAACGGGATTTAAAAAAGAAAAAAAATTGTGGGTTTGCTAGCGGATTTCAATTTTCAGGAAAAGGGTCTGGGATACGGGCATAACGCAAGGAAACCTTTCACGTTGGTAGGGGGGGGCCGAGGGAGGAGGGCAAGGGACAAAACGGGGATGATCAGGATACCGGGCTGCGGTGAAAAACAAAAGGGGGGTTGACGGAAAGTTTTGGGGGAACACGGGCTGAAAGAAGGAAGGAAGGGGAGAAAGTGGGAAAAGGGCGCGGTACACAAGGGACCGATTATATCCGATGTGTCAGCAGGGAGTCACCCTCAAAAACGTTGGGAA
>Ga0179593_1695855_pt1 | contig 12448 bp, 17 predicted proteins | sample CZODoug2_1_08_16_FD_185931 | JGI IMG/M metagenome (GOLD analysis project Ga0179593, IMG submission 185931) | Vadose zone soil fungal communities from Angelo Coast Range Reserve, California, USA - CZODoug2_1_08_16fungal (PacBio error correction) | ecosystem: Environmental > Terrestrial > Soil >...
CGTTCACCCCGGGAGACTCAGAAGAAACACCACCCGATCCGAGTGGGTTGATCTCTGGGAAGGGGACCAGCACGCAAGAAGAGGGGAAGAAGTCGGCGGAATGAAAGGTTCGGGGGGGGGGCCATATCTAAGAAAAGCTTGGGGCGAAAAAGAATCTCTTTACACAACAGCGAGGGAAAGGGGGCGCGGCGGATTTCGAACAAAAGAAAGCTCGGAAAAAAAAAAAACACAATTGAAAGAGGGGGGGTTGAAAATAAGGAAAAGGAAGAAGGCTAGCTTTTAGAAAGAGAAGAAACACCTCTTCAAACGCTCCTTGCCTTGGGGAGGGAAGCGTCAAATTAAGGAAAGGGGGAAAGTATAGCACCTAAAAAAAAAAATTGCCGAAAGGACGAGTTGGGGTTGTCTCTTGCGCTTAAAAAAGGACACCATTACCTCTTCCGGAAAGGAGAGGGAACCTAGGAAGAGAGGGGAAACCCCAGGGGGAAACGTCACTTAGTGGGTATCTTCTGGCGAGCAATTCCAAACTCCGAAACTAGTCATGCATTCGGAAACTTTCAACTTTCTAAAAAGACGATCCGATTAACGGGGAAGGAGTCTTTTAAAGCTAAAATAAAAGAATTGGGGGAGGAGGGGGGGAAAGGACTTCGCAAAAATACCCAGGGGATTGACTTTCGGTTGTAGTGGCGGATTGAAGTGTAGAGGGGGGGGGGGGTGAGGATAGCAGCGTGAGCCAACTTCCGAAAACAAGTTTTTGGAAAAGAACATCGAAAGGGGGGATCAGGGAAGATAAAAATGCTGGGAGAGACGGGGGGGACGATTCAAAAGGGGAGGGGGGAATAGGAGAGCCTGACTCAGGGAGGGGGGGGGAGAGGCGTGCTGTGGGTCTGGGAAAAACGTCAGGAAGAAAGAGGACGAGCGAACAAGGTATTCGCGCGTTCACCCTCTACTGATTCCAATGAACGGGAGGCAACGAAGGGGGGGAAAAATAGGGCAAAAGGGAGGTTGATGTAGGGGAGAGGAGAGCGAGGCGTGGGACCTCACATATGATTTTATAAAACAAGGGGGGGCTCCTCCATGGAAAAAAAAAGAACGGGCAGGTAAGGAAAGTATCGGGGGGAGTAAGGAGGTATCTAAGTCTGAGGGTGGAATGGAGGTAGTAACCGGAAATGCTAGGTTATATCTATCGTCACTGAGGGGGATAATGGTTGGAAAGAATAGAAAACGGGGTTTCACTAAAAAGATGGAATCAATCTGAGTTAGTAGGCCTCGTCTCCCTACAGCTCAAATTAAAAGGAATATCCGGGGGTGAATGCCAAAAAAAACAGCGTGGGAAAAAGGGCGCAGTGTGTGAAACGCACAAGATCTTTGAGTTTATTCAGAAAGAAAGAAAAAACTTTCGAAGGGGAAAAACAAACGGGAGGGAAAAAGAAGCCTAGAACCAGATCAGAAAACGGGACGCGAACGTCCAGAGGATAAAACCCCTTCTTTCCCTAACAAAAGGGGACGGAGCGTCACCAAGAAGGGTAACGCCACCAGTGGGAAAAAAAAAATCCAGTAAATGGGGGGTAAAAGAGGACGCTGGTGCCGAGTGGGAGCACCAAAATCAGCGGAGCGAAGGAAAAGGAAAAAACTCTGTGGTGGTGGGCCTGAGCAAAAAAGGATAAAATTCCTGCTCAAGACGTGAAGGGAAAGCGACTAAGATTCTTTATCGATGTGTGGAAAATAGGTGTTGCAAGGGGGAAAATCAAGATCGGTCGCGGAAGGGCAAAACTTTCCTAGGTCAAAAAGAAGAGGAAGGGAACTTTTCTATCGGGGAAAAAAATAAAAAAATTGCCCGAAGAGAGGAATTCAAGCGATCTATTGTGGAGGAAAGTAGCTAAGGGGCATGGAGAAGTAAAAACTCATAAAAAGCCAGAACAAAAAGACCTTGTTGGAGGGAGGATCGCTGAAAAAACGGAAATTGACTGGGGTGAAAAGGAACGACGTACCGGGAAGGAAGATACATCTCCCTTCTAAAGGGAAGGAAGGGGTAGTTATGCCGACCGGGGGGAGGATAGGGGGGGAAGAGAGGACTCCACCAAGAAGGCACAAAAAAAGGGGAGAAGATTGATTTTGGGGAAACCCCTAAGGGAAAAGAAAATGTTTCATAACTGGCTTACAGAAAGCAAAAAACCTGTCCTAACCGCAGGGGAAAATCCCGAAAAAACACTCTGCTAACTTGAAGGCTTGGGAGGAGGAACGCGCTTTTGGTAGGGGAAGGCGGCTACAACAGGAGAAAAAACTCCCACTGACTGCGGAAAAATAGTGCTTAGGGCCTGGGGTACTGTGGTTTCGTACATTTCAGAAAAGGAAAGGGGGCATGCAAGAAGCGGAGAAATGCTCGAAAAAAAAAGGAAGATACTTTCGACGCTGCTTGCAAAGGGGGAATATTCCGAAGGGAAAAACCCATTAACCGGCCCTAAGAAAAGGGAAAGAAGAGGTCAGGGAGGAGGGTAAGGGGTCCATAAAAAGGGATCAAAAAAGGTCCGAATAGGAGAAAAGGGGAAAAAGGCGGACAGCGTTGGGTGAGGATAAAAAAGAGCCTTCTTTTTCGGAAGAGGAGGTTTCGGCCGGAATGAATGGCGACAAGTCCAGAATCCATCTACTCCTTTAAAACTGGGGATCTCCATCGGCTGGAGAGAAAACCCTAACTCTTTAGGACATAGAGGGGGGGTGCTGGAGGAACTGCGCGGGTTCAGAGAGATCGGGGGTGTACCCCCGTCAATGGGTGGAGGACCGACGGCCTTGGTCAGGAACAAGCCGCTTGGTTGTGAAGGGGGATGAGTTCGCGAAAGCTGATTAAAAGAGAGGAAAAAAAAAATTCTCGCTTGTGAAAGAGCGTTTTAGAGCAAAAAAAAAGGGGTGCACTTTTTGATGGGGAAGCAAGGGGGGAAACTTTACAGAAATACCTGGCATTGGGCAGCCCTTTCAGTGAAAGAGACCGATCTGGAGGCCTCGTATCCCCACAAAAAAGAGACTTCGAACCCTAGGGGAACGGGGGGAATCGGAAGCTGATGCAGGCCGGGGGAAATCCGGGTCCCGCAGAGAAAAAAACGTTTTTCTTAAGTTTTCTAAAGGTAGAGGAGATGGGTGCGCCACTCGAAACTGGGGAAGAGATGGAAAAAGGGATTGTTTCACTCATTCGGGGGAAGGGAAGAACCCGTGTCGGGAGGACAAAGGAACATACGCTTATTTTTTGGTAAAGGAGGTGAACCACAGTGGGAAATAATGAGAAAAAAAACTTCGTATTGTGTAATGAGCGGTCGCTCCTGCACCTTAACAAGGAAATCGCCTTCCCCTTGCGAATGAAAAAGGGAGGATCAATAAACGCACGATCTGGGTGAAAGCTGGAAAAGAGAGCCTTGGTTGAAGAAAAAGGGAGGCACACAGAAAAACAAATCTCCCGTAATCGTTTCAGGGGGGGGGGATTGGGGGGGAAAATGAGGAAGAGAAACGTCCGAAGACAAGGGAGATCGTCGGTAAAGACAAAGATCCCGCAGAAAAAAAAAAAGGAAAGCACCTTCCTACCCATGAAAAAGGAAGTATCGGATAAAAGGAAGGGTTCAACATGCGCATAAAAAAATTTCATTCCCACCCGCAAACTCTCTAAAGAGAGTCAATCCGCGCGCTCCTCCAAGAAGAAAAGTTTATATTCGTCTCCAAAAGGGGGGGGAGACCCTCATCTTCTGGAAGCTCAAACTAAAAGAGGAGCAAAAGTTCTTGCAGCAGAACAGGAGAGCACGATGACTTGTCCAAGAAAAAAAAGGGGCATCCGTACTTCGAAAAAGGAGGGGGTGAACGGAGATGGAAGGGAAGAGGAAGACATCGTTTCGTAAAGAAAAAAGAAGGCGTGCTTCAAGTATAAAGAATCTCCGGGGTAAGGAAAGGGAGAATCTCAAATGGGGAAATTCCTTGGGTGCATCGTAAAGCAACGCATTAGCGTCGTAAAAGAAGTCTACTTTCCTTCATGAAAAAAGATCTATGTCCGGGGAGTTGGTGAGTGAATGCCGAGGTCCGAAAGGAACGGCCTCTTAATTTCAGAAAATACACTTCACCTCTGAAAAAAAGAAAGAAAAATGGAGAGGGGGGTTGAGGGGGTGGAAAAAACTAATCCCCCCTTAGGGGAAGGGATTGGAGCCACAGTGAAAAAGGAGGAGAACTCTTACACTAAAATTACCCAGGGGAGAAAAAGGATTTTTACTAATGAAAGGAAAGAGGGGATTTTTTGTTCCGAAGGAAAAAAAAAAAAATCCCTCTTCCATTATTGGAGAAAAGAGGCGGCGACCGGGGGGGGCTGGAAAAAGAGCCCTTCAATGGATACGGCCGGAGTTTCAGTCACTCGGGGGAACAAGATAAAACGCAGAGAATTAGTAAAGATGGGGGAGTCAGGGGGAAGAAAGTCCTCAATGGAAAAAAACTTTCCCAATATCCCAAAAAAGGGGAAGCCTCAGGAATGCAGAGGGTGCTCATGCAAGGGGAAGGCTCAAGCCTAAATTCTGCGAGGGGGGGGGAATGCATTCAACCACGCTGAAAGGGGGTTCGGTCTCTCCTAAAGGGGGGGGGGGAGGGGTGAAATCCTCCCGAGCAAATGAAAGGTTAAAAAAAGGTGTTTGACGTTCTCAAGACGAAAAACTCTTATAAGGAAAACGACTTCCCTGATAGAACGTCATCGAAGGAGGAAAAAGGGGAGGTGGACGTGCTGGGAAAGGGCCTGGGAAACTTGGGGACTTCAAAAAAAAAATCGACCTCTGTCCTGAAGTTCTGCGGGGGGGAAAGAAAAGAAAGGACCATAATTTCATCTCTAAAAAAAAAAAGGAGAGACTATTCCATTCTGGAAGAAAAGTTCGTTGAAAAGAAAAGGAAAGCGGCGAACGCAAAAAAGGGGGTTCGATTAGAAAAAAGACGAGAATTTCTACAAGGGGAAAAGCCAAAAAACCCCGGGGAAAAGAATCCGGGGACGGCTGGGGAGATCGTGGCCCATATCGACGATAAGCGGAGAGAGCGGCGGGTAAAGAGGAGCACATCGCTTTCCACTTTGCTAGGGGGGAAAAGACCGCCGCGGGTAAGGGGAGGGGGAATAACGTCCAAAACAGGGGAATTGTATTTTGCAAAACAAAGCGCAGCAGAAGAAGGCATGCTGCGAAACGTCCCCGCCTCATTGAATAGAAAAAAGAAGGGCCTACCAAAGTACAGTGGGAATCTTCCAATGAAAATGAGAAAGATGCACAGGAACTTGGAAAAAGAGGAAAAAAGTGCGCATCTTGCGGGGGAAGAAGGGAATGACCTCATTCCGGTCAACCTTATAGCCATGAAGGGCTCAGGGAGATCGGGCACGCACCAATGTTATAACCCCGCTGGGAAAAGGGGGCGATCATTTACGGAAAAAAAAAAACCGAAAAAAAAGAGTGAAAACACTGGCTTGCAAATGGAAACAAAAAAGGTTCTTTCGTGAAAGACGCTCTCTTTTTCAACTCACTTGGGGAAAAAGGAAGGAAGGAAGGGGGATTCAAGGAGTGATAGAGTACGGAAGACAAAGACCATGTATTTATGGGACTTTCGGGGCGCTTGTGGGGTTTTGTTTTGCAGAAGAACGTAAGAAATTAAGAGGGGGAAAGTGGAGAAGGGAACAACCAAGTGGGGGGTGAAACAGGCCTTAGCGAACAAAAAGGGGGACCATTAATGAAGGAAGGGAGAACCACTGCAAAAGAAACTGGGAGATTTTGTAACGAGGACACGAAATCGGAAAGAAAAAAGTGCGCAAAAAAGGAAAGTGGCTTATGGGAGGCTTTATGAAAAACGGGGGACTAAACGCTGGAAAAATACTAGCGAGCGCGCGTTAAAACTTGGAGACGGGCGGGAGAAAGGTGCACAAGGGCAAGAGGAAAAGTGATCGGTGAGAAGAAAAAAAAGTGCTTTCGTTGGCGGAAAGAGGGGGTGCGCGGAAAGCTAGGGGAAAAAAAAAAAAAGTGGGGGGGCCCACTATCAGAAAACGAAAAGCGCTTTAAAAAAAGGGAGAGTGTCTTACGCGGGGGGGAAAAAGGCTTGCGGTGAACTGAAATGTAGGAAGGAATTTGTATAGCGATTCGCACTGCGGCTGAAGGGAGAAAACGTCGCAGGTTATCCGGGACGGTTAGAAAAAACGAAGGGAAGGTAGTGTTGGAGGATGCACCGTGCCTCAGGCGGCCGAAAAAAAAGGATCCTTTCAACGATTTCCTGGGAAGGGGGTCGCAACCACGGGGCGGCGATTGGTCTGGAAAGACACAAAGGGGTAGTCCTAGCCGCCACACTTCTCAATTGGGAAGTGCGAAAAAACGAGTTCGGGGGAAAAGGTTTAATGGGAAGTGAAAAAGATACTAATGTACGCCGAACGGGAAAGTCCAGACTGCTGTGAAAGGAGTCTCACAACATCAGCGTCTGTGAGAAAAACCACGAATGTTGGCCAGAAGGAAAAACGGTTTTGAGGAAATTCAAAAGAGGGTTTAACCAAGACGCGGTGCCGAGGAAAAGCGATCTAAGAAAACTTCAAGAGGGGGGGGGGGGGAAGAGCCGGGGCAGAGGGGAGGGGGGTCTGACCTGGGAAAAAAAAAAAACGTCATCAGCGTGCTGAAACGAAGAGACCATGGGAGAGTGGAGGTTGACGGGAAAAGGGCTGCGTTGGGAGGGATCTCTGACCACATCATAAAGGAAACTCACTGGGGGGGCAAGGCGGTCCAGGAACATACTCGGAGGTAAAAAGGGGAAAAAGGAAAAAATCAAACGAAGAAACGGTCTCTCCAAACTAATATCTCAGGGGGGAAGGGGGTGGGGGCGACGGAAAAGGAGATGAGAAAGGAAGCAAAAGAAAAAATCCTTATCAACAACAAACGGGGTTTAATGTCGAGCAGGAGAGGGACAATTCCTTCTTTACAAGAGAAATTGACTTGGGTACAAACCAGAGAAAAAACCTAACAAAGTAAAACTTCACAAAAAATAGAGGAAGGGAGTGTGAATTACTACCTATCTTGGGGAAGTTCCATAAGAAGGGGGAGGAAAGAAACCGATTGCAAAAAAAAAGGAAGCATTTCGAACAAACCGGCCCTTCACTTTGAGAAAAGAATTCCGGCGCAAAAGAAAGACCCCGAAGAAAAAAAAAAAATCCCTACTTTATAAAAAGCGGCGACTGGAAAGGAGAGAAAGGGTATTCGGACTTCACGCGCTTGGGGAGGGGAAAGGTCATGTCTGGGGAGGAGGCACTCAAGGGAGGCGGGGGAAGATTTTTCTTAGGGCCGGAAAAGGGGTTTCGTAGTGCGTCCGGCGGATGAAAAGTTGCAAGCATCGTTCGAAATACTATAAAAAACAAACAAAGGAAAGGGGGGAGTAAGACGACGCTGCTTGACATGCAAAAGGAGGGAAGAAGGCCAAAAAAAAAAGGGGCACAAGAAGAAATTTTTCCACTTTCAAAGGGAAGGCTGTAAGTAAAAAACCTCCGGGGAAAAAGCGCGTGCCGTCCGAATAGGAGGAAGACTGACAAGTTCGCCGCGGGGGGTAAAGTATTTATCTGCAGAAGGGGCGGACCGGAGGGGGGAAAAAGAGGAAGGGGCAGAAGTCTGACCCAGTAAAAAAGGTGGTCGGACGAAAGGCAAAGAGAGGGAAAGGGAGCCGCTGGAGTCCTCAAAAAAAGATTGATTCCCAAGACCAAAGAACTGAAGAAAATCAGGTTGCGGCACGGGGAAAATGGGGCGCGGGTTCGTCGTAAATCCATCGGGTTTTTGTCCCCCCGGAAGAAGGAGTACGACCGAAGGGGGGGGGTCAAGTTAGCAGCGGGTGATAAGTTCTTTTTATGAGTTCGCGAGGGGAAGCCTGCCCTTAGCGAGGGGAAAAAATCTCTCTTTGAGGGGGGGGGTTTTATAGACCGTCTGAGAGGGATGCACGGAAAGTTTGACCGTTTACATCCCGAGACAAGGGAAGTGGGACCAAGGGCGTTCCAGCAGCAACGGGGAAGAGGGATGAGGTTGAGGAAAAAACAACAATACCTTCGAACATAAAGACAAGCGATGAAGGGAAAGGGGAAGTCTCTTCATCCCTCAGGGAAAGGGGAAGCCGGTCCGCCGAGCTGAAAAGGAGAAAAAAAGGGTTTATTCTTAGGAGAAGTTGGTGAGGAAAAGAACTCTCGTTTTACCCCCATGCAAAGGAATTCTTTAGACTGGACCACCGGGAAAAAAAATGGAAAGGCGCCAACAGACCTGAGGGGGGACGACCGCGGAAAAGAAAAAAAAAGGGACTTCTGCGTACCCTTCGGAAAAAGGAGTTCTCGGCTGAAAAGGGAAACCAAAATGTAAGAAAGCGGGGGGGCGAATGATTTCCGTGTGGGCAAAAAAAAGACGGATAACGAAGGATCTGGGACAAAGAAGGACAATCTCTCAGAGGGGCCGCACCCACCTGTCGAAAAAAAGGACAAATTCAACAGTAGAGGAGGTTCAGGAAAAAAAAGGAGATGCTGCATAAAAAAAGCCCGACGCTGTATGCAAGAAACTCCCCTTTTAAAATCGACTCTCCGTTCCTCACCTTGAAAAAAGGCAAGCCGCCCCGCCAGGAAACCTTCTTTTTCACAAGGGGAAATCCCCTTTGGCAGAAAAAGCCCAGTCTCAAAGTTAACGCCCTCCATCCCCAAGCGGGCGGACGGTTAGGATGTGGAGGGAAAAACCACTGTTGTTGTCTAAAAAAAAGGTCTGGGGCCATCCTTCGTCGGGAAGCAAAAGAAATCAAAAAGGAAATCCCCGATCCTTCTGGCCCGGGACGTGGGAAAGGAAAAGGCCTTGGCATCAGTAAGTTCGACGTAAAAAAGACATCAGGGGGGAAGCGAAGCGCGTACTTCTCGATCCAAGAAAACAGTTCCGCCCGTGGGAGGGAAAAAGAGCCACTTCTGCCGGGGGGAGCGGCCATGGCGTCCGCGACTGGGGTCGAGACGTAACACACTCTCAAAAGGAGAGGCAGCATGGGTTAAAGAGGAAAAAAGGGTTCCCATATCTTCTCTTCGGAAAAAAAAAAAAGGGGTTGGCCGATGGGGGAGAGGGGGCAAAAAGAATAAGGACATCAGCAAAACACAAAGAGCAACAGAGCACTACCAAGATACTTTCTACAATGGGTGAAGAAAAGAGCACTCTACGGATCCAAATTCTTAAACAAAGGGGGAGAAAGGTACTCTTAACGAAAGTAACCCGGGGGAAGAAGGTGCCCACCAAAAAAAAAAAAAAAAAAGGTGTTACGACTTCATGTGAAGGGGGTTTGCCGGGGAAGTGGGGCTGAGCCAACCAGAGGGGAAAGTATCTCCAAGATCGGCGAAGGAGGGAAAAGAAGATCCTAGGGGGGATGGCTCTCCTTCGCGGGTGCACCAGGGCACAGGAGGGGGAAGCGGTAGAAAAGAAATGAAAAAAGGCGCTCGTCTTTAGTATACTGTGAAGAATGCGTCCCATTTAAAAGGAAAAATTCCCAAGTTACTTCGCGGACAGCGTTTGCTCTTCAAAGGGGGACGTAAATCAAGGAGGACGAAATTTCAAATACTCAAAAAAAAAACCAAAGAGGGAAATTTGGAGGAGAGGGCAAGCCGAAAAACCATCTGGGGAAAAAGCCGCGCAAAGGTGAAAAAGGAAGGTGGGAAAAGAAGAAGAGTTGGAGCCACGCTTATAAGTGCTTAAGATAAAAGGAAATGAGAGAGACGTCAGATCCTCCGTCCCCTGTCGAGGGAAAAAAGGGGAAATGTCCGGTAGAAAGGGGGTTGTCTATGGGGGTCGAAAAGTACTCCGCTGTATGAAGGAGGTGAAAAAAAGAAAGGGGAGTCCAGAATGGAAAGGAAGAGAAAAAAACAACTATGAGGATTGAAAGGGAAAATTTCGTTCACAAAAGAAAAATGTCAGAAATGGGGAGGAAAGAAATGATTCTTTCAGCAATCGGAGGAAAGGTATGACCCATTAAAAGGCACCATTTCCCGAACACGCATCGGGGGAGAACTGGGGGCGGAAGTCGTGGCCATATCTTAAAATAGAGGAGGGGCGAAATCTTCAAAAACTTAGGGGGAGAAGACACACGGCGCTTGCAACAGGGTTGCGCTGTGAGGAAAAAAAAAGTGCGGCGCGCAGACGCCCCCCAAAAAGGACGCGTGGTTGAAAGGAGGGCCAAGCCTGGCATCCTTAAGGAAGAATTTCGAGGAGCGGCCGACCATTGAAGACCAGAGGAAAGGAGCGAATTGCACTTGGTGGGGGGGGGCCAACGTCCAAGGGGAAGGAGTTACCCGAGACTTTTTTAAACTCTGCTCGACCTCAGAAAAAGGGGCGTTGGGAGTTGGGAGAAAGGGACCTGGGGTCAACAAGTAACGAAAAACACATAATTCTCTTTACCCGAGATATGAGGGCAACAGGAAGGGAGCAGGTGGGACATCCTTGCAGGAGGGAAGGGCAGAAGCAATGAAGAAGGAAAGACATAGTCCATGAAAAAAACTGGCTTGCAACTTTAGGGGAAGTCCAAGACGAGGTACCTTTATTCAAGTGGTTGATGTGGGGGAAAAAAAGTGAAAGCGCAGTGGGAGGAAGGCCTACCTTGCCAGGCGCAAAATAACAAGGGTAGAAGGGTATGAAGGGGTAGTGCGCTGGTGGAGGAGGTGGGGGGGGGGGTTGCGGCAGGGGGGGAAAATTAAGGAGTCAGCGTTGATCAAGAAAAGGGGTTTTGGCACAGGAGGAAAGAGAGAAAGACATCGGAGGGGGAACCAGGGAGGCTGGAAGACAAAGGTATACTGGTGGAGAGGGGGAAAGAGAAGAAAGGAAAAGCTGACATCGTAAGGAGCCAAAAAAAGCACGCCCAAAAAACGTGATTCTGCTGTGAGTGAGCACGGTGCGGAAAAGCCACTCGGACGAGCGAACGGCTCAATCGTTGCAACCCAAGGGGAAACTATAAACGTACCTGGGCACTACTGGGAAAAATATAGGGCCGGAGCGAGGAATGGAGGGGCAAGGAGGGGAGGCTTTTTTCTCTTCAGAGGAAAGCCTGGTGGAGAAACCGACATCTCCTTTATTTTTGGGGAGAGTGATGAAGAGAACCATGGAGTTTTTACTTAAGGGGGGAGGAAAAAATTCTCATTGGAAAAATTTATATCTGAATGTCGGGGAAAAGTTTCTAAGGTTAGGCGAGTCGAAAGAAGGGGAACTTTTTCTTGAACAGATTGTTCATCAAGCAGGAGGGAGTTGGGGAATGAAAAAATACTCTTCGCCGGACAAGCGCAAAGGAAGGGAGTAACTGGAAACGATGGCCGAGCAGGTGTGTTCTTCAACCAAGGGTTCAAGGGATTACACAGGAGACGTACAAGAAGGGGAGGGTTAGTCAAACGTAACTCATGCAGAAGGGGGGGAAAGGAAAAAGAAGGGTTCGTGGAAAAAGGGGAAGGAATACTAGAACCAGATCAGGACCTACGTCAAAGAGGAGGAACCGAATGAGGGGGGTAACCATCCATCGTCTGTTCGTGGAAAGAAAAAGGGGGGAACGCCGAACAAGGGGGGGAAAAAAAAAAAATAAATTAGACAAAACCACCAAGGCAAATGTTGGACACACTCGGGCCTGGGGTCGGAGAAAAAAAGAGATCGAAGAAAAAGAAAACGCGGTTGGTTGACTAGACCGGGGAAAGAGTCTGAAAAAAGGAGAATCACAGCGTGACAAAAAGAGGGTCCACGGATGGAAAAGTCGTTATCGGGGGGGTGGTAAAAAGTGGGGACCTTTGTGTGAATCTGCGAAACATCATCACAGGGATTCTTTCACGGGGAAAAAGGGAGGAAAAACTGCCATGACTATGGATGGGGAAAAGGTTCAGGAAAAAAACGTTCTCTAAGAAGACAGGAAAAAGAAGCTATTGGGGAGGAAGGGGAAAAAAAGGTTCCTTGATTACGCAAAAAAGAAAATAAAAAGCCTTAGAAAACAAACAGTTCAGGTGTCTAAAAATGAAACCAAGGCCGACGGAAAAAAAAAGGAGAAAATTGAAGAGCTTAACTACGTAAAACCCCGCGAAAAGAGCAAAAAAAATTCCTTTTGAGTTATTAAAGGGGAAGGGGGGGGAAGGGGGAGAACTCTTCAAAAAAAGGGGGTAGTACTCCAGCAAAAGATTGGGATTGCAGGGGACGAAACACAAACAGGGGGAACTGGGAAAGAAAGACAGGGCGAAAGAAGAAGGAAAAAAAAGGAAAACGAAGTCTCTGCCGAAAAAAAGGGCCTCACCACAACCGAGGGGGGAAACGGATTGGCGGGGGGGAAAAATAGTCCTATGGGTTGTCTTGGACGGCGCGAAAAAGGGAAGGAGGGGAAACTGACCAGCAGAAAAGGGGAAACCTCCTTTCTTATGGAAGGGGGGATATTGCGACCGAAGATAACCTGGTTGTGTAGGAACCGAATG
>Ga0179593_1477699_pt1 | contig 12447 bp, 9 predicted proteins | sample CZODoug2_1_08_16_FD_185931 | JGI IMG/M metagenome (GOLD analysis project Ga0179593, IMG submission 185931) | Vadose zone soil fungal communities from Angelo Coast Range Reserve, California, USA - CZODoug2_1_08_16fungal (PacBio error correction) | ecosystem: Environmental > Terrestrial > Soil >...
TTGGGATCAAAAAAAGGGATATGAAATGAGATCGTCAATCTCACTCAAAAATGGACAAGAAAAAAAAAGAGATATAGCGCAGAGGAATGTTGGGGGGGGAAGTAAAAGCTATAACCTCAACAGTCGCACGCGGCCTCCAAGGGAAGGCGGTCGGGAGTTTAAGAAACATCAGCAGCAAAAGGGGGGACCAGCCCATTACTAGAAAAGATGGGAGAGTGGTTGCGAAAATGTTTTTGACAGGCCGATATTCCGGGAAAACCTCAGAAAAGGGAAAGAGAGAAACCCGTCCGCAGCTTCACCGAGGAAAGAGGGTTTAGAAAAAAAAAAGGGGGAAGCTCATTTAGCGCCAGGGATCAGAGGAGGGAGTTAAAAATATTTGTCAGCAAATTTTCCGTAGGGGAAAAAACAAGGGAAGAAAAGGTACCCAAGAAAGCGGTGAAGTGTCGGCCTAACCCCCTCTTACTTCCGGAATTCAACAGGAAGGAAAGGAGCGTGGATTTCGTTGCCTCGAATCACGCAGGAATGTCTGAAAAGAGGGGGGGGAAAAATCCGCAGGGGGACGGAAAAAAAAAAAAGAAAAAAAACTGGGAGGAATTAAGTGGTGGAAGACTGTTGGAATACAAACTCGGGCCCGGCAGGGGAAAAACGAGGATTGAATTCATTCCTGCGACAGTTGGAACCAAAGGGAAGGAATATTTTGTAACCGTCATATCTATGTTGAGCGCGAGGGTAAGTCTGGGTTGACGTATAAAAAAGGCTTGAAGAAGCTGCTAGAAGGTTGCGGGGGAGGGACGGGGAGGGAGTGTAAAAAAGTCACCCAGCTGCATCACCTGGGGGAAAAAAGAAATTGAAGCAAAACGTCCCCAAGTAAAGGTTCAAAGACGAGAGGGAGGGGGTAGGTTCCACAGGTAACTTACTGCACACAAAAGGGAGGATCCCTACTGGGGGGAGCTTGGGGTATTGGGTTCTGTATACTAGCCGGCTAGGGGGGAGGACCAAAAAAGGAAAAGGCTCGTGGGGATCACTCCTTAGGAGCTTGAAAGGGGAGAAGAACCTCTGAAAGATGAGAATCCCATCGGAGACCGTCCGGCGGTTGCGTTCATCGATTGGGGAAAAAGAACGAATGCAGTGGCCGAGACCATGCAGAGAGACCATTTTTTTTTACGCCTACGAAGAGTGACCGGGAAGGCGAGAAGATGTTTTCCCCCTCCTTGGAACAGAAACGAAAACCGTGCCGGGGGAAAGAAAAGGGGGGGGAGGCTTGTAAGTCGGGGACGCAGAAGTCTCAGGGAGCTTTGACTCAAGTCGGAAAATCACAGGAAAAAAGACGCATAATGGGGAGACATCCTGGGGAAAAGAAATCCGTCAAAACACCATAACGACATTAAACATTGGTCAGAAGAAGAAAAATCGAATCCCCGTCTACAGGGATTGGCTCGTGCAAACTCCAAAGGGATGAACGAGAAGGGGGCTCGACATGAAAACTCTGCGTCGGCGCTACGCAGGCGGACTGGCCGCAGTCGCGGCAAAAAGGAGGACCGGATGGTCGCAAACCTTTCCCGAAAAAAAACTGGCAAGATCTAGGAGGGGGGGGGAATTATTCACGCCTGCCCCGAGACGATCTCAGCGCGGTGATGCAGGGATCTACAGAGACAATTAAACTATCTTCAAGGAGTGCGCTTACGAAACGCCTCCGAATAACCCGCGCGTAGCATATCCTAATCTCGGAGGGGACAATCTGGGGAAGGGTCTAAGGAAAGGTCAAAGGGGATCGTCGCCCAACGGGAGCGGGACCAAAGAGATGAAGGACGATGCAAGGGGGGAACCACCAGGGTCGGAGAATTGAAGGACACACAAAGCCTGTCACGAAATGGAACGGATTGCTCAAAGGACCTGAAAAACATCACAGGATCCTCAAAAAATTAGACCTTTGGTGACGGAGGGTATCACGGAGGATGCAGCCAAACTGAACGGGCAACCGGCACATCATGGGAAAAGAAGAGGAAGCACTTGGAGAAGTGAGTAGACGGCTTCTGAAGAGCAATCGAAGAAGTCGGAGAGAGGAAATTCGGTATGCAAAGGTGCGCGCGAAGAAGGCCGTCCAGGCGACAAAGTGCTGGAGTATTTCAGCATTTGTTCTTTTTCCCAGGGAGAAGCCGGCCGTTAGAACCGACGTCACAAGGCGCTTATAGGGGGGGGGGACGTCGAAAGGGGGGGAGGTTAGGCTGGATAAACTCACTCGCAATTGGGAGCAATCCGGCATTTCGGTTGGACAAGCGGGATCCCTTCTCACAATCCTAAAAGGAAATTCACAAAGAACCCGTCATCTGGGAATTCATGAGGAAGGGGGCGCACTTTTGAAGGCGGGGGGGAAAACCAGGCCGTTCGGGCAAGGATCCGAAAAATCTTATTGCTCCTATCAGTTATGAAAGAAGGGTCGGCGACGTCGCTTGACGGCAAGGGGGTCATTTCAATTGACGCTGAGTGGAAGGGGAAGAGTTGGGCAATCGAAAGTCGGGAGATCTCTCGGGCAGGCGCCGGCGGGAAGGAGGCCACCCGAAAAGACGCTTTCTCGATCATATGGGAAACGGCGGGAAGCACGTACGTTTAAAGCATGTCGTAAAGGTTAAACTCGACGGACTAGAGTATCCAAAGGGATGGCCTTGACCTCCTCGCGAGATGCTGAGTGCGGACCGTCCTGAAACTCCTGGGGGATCGAGAGCAGCGGAGTTTCTGCTTTTCATCTAACCTCGCTGGGAGTGGGTGGTCCCGTCATCCGCGCCAGTCTCGAGGGGGGAGGAAGGGATGTGTTTCCGCGTCCTTTTCTCGTTTTCCACTGGTGGCAGAGTAGGGCGAAAAAGGGGTGTTTGTGTCAGTCTGGGTGTCCGCTCTTAAATGGGGGACGCGGATGGTGGAGAATTAAGGTTCGGGGAATAAAGAAGAAGGCATTTTGAGGGCGCTTAAGAGGCTACAATCCCGAAGCAATTCTTTCCCAATGAAAGGGGGAGTGTGAAGTGGTGACCCATGCCAGAGCGGGTCGTATTGAATACCAGGGAAAGGGCACACCTCTTCGGCTGTCCTCAACATGTCCGTTTTGAAGAGACGAGGGATTTGAGAAAATCGAGGGACAACCCCTTCAACCTATTATTCGGAAAAATTGAACGGAATCCTTCTGATATACCGCGGCAGGCGACTCTTCCGGCTGATCACTGTCGATCGGGTTTAATGTGATGCAGCCCTAAACAAGAAAAAAAAAAGATAAAAACCAATGTGTCTGGTAAATCCCGGTGTGGAGGAAATAAGGATGTTCCGATCGCTGTTGCGATGAATTGCACGGCCGGGGGGACCGCTGGGTGACGAAATGGGGAAATCTGTTTTCCCTAGACAAGCGCCCTAAAAGAAAAAAAGGGCGAGGTGGGGAGCAAGCCCCTACAGGGAAACACCTTTTAAATAAGGGGGCGCTAAATCAACGAATTCCGGCTTTAAAAAGAAGAAGAAGTGTCAAGGAAGAAGGACCTGTTAACTCGTCGCAATTAGAAATTCCCACCGCCCGGCGACCGGAGTGTTCCAAGGTCAACAGAACACAAAGGAAGTGCCTGGAAAAAAGGGGAGCTTGACAGGAAATAGCGGATTTTAAAAAAGGAAGAAGCGTGTCGAGGGAACGGAAGCTCTACCGCGCTGAGGTTTGTGAGAAGGGAAGGGGTTTGGTAACGGACCCAGGGGGGCGCGGAAAAAAAAAAAAGGCGCATCGGTGAAAAAAGGAAGAGGTCACCATTTTTCTCAAAAGTGGGGGGACACAGAGGCGGTACCGCCGACCGTCGCGAAGATCAGGGAGAAAGACGCAATGGGGATAGGGAGAGGAGGTAAAACCGCTAACCTTCTGCAGCTAGGGAGGAACGGGTCTCTGGTAAAGGGCCATTGAGATATTTTGCGGGGGACGGGCGAAAGGGAGGATTTCATCTGTCCAACCCCAAAGGAAGAAAGCTTGAGCTAGCATTTCTTCCAACAGCTGGGCAAACGGGCTTCTTATCAAGTCTCTGACTGAAAAGGAGCCTAGCCGAGGAAAGGCCGCCCTGATCTACTTGTTCTGGCTGGAGGGGGCCAAAGTGAAAACTCAGGTGAGGGAGCGGGAGGGTAAACACCGCTATCTGCGCGGATGCTTTTAACGAGTAAGAGAGTCGAAGAAAAAACAGAACACTTATATGATGAAAGAGAAATCGCAATAAAGCCACTCGAAAATGAAACGCGGCGTAGCGGAAAAAAGTACAGTCACTCGCGAGGTTGGAAGGAGTAGCGATCCCGCACGGTTGAAAAAACGGGAGGTCTCTTCTTCTAGTTCAGGAAGCCCACGAGACTAAACATCTGTTGGGGAAACGCAGCTTACAGACAAGATTTCGGAGCGAGAATGGAAAAAAAAAGAAGAACTGCCTTCTCAGTAGTCCACCAGAATCGCCAAGACAAGACAGAGCCAAAGAGCTGCACAATCGAAGGGGCCTTAGCCCAGCGCCAAGTACTAAGGAGACGGGCGCCCCTTAGTCGACCGCTACGGTCGGGAGGGAACTTCCGGGGGGGGAGAAAGGGGGGGCCGTGCAAACCCAATTTTGACCCGGATTGGACCTCAAGAGCGGACCATGGGGGAAGCTAACTCTTTCTGGTCCAGAAACGCAGAAAAAGGGGTAGGGAGGGAAAAGTAAAAAAAGGTCGTGCCTCGACCAAGGATGGCGGGAAAAAAAAATCAAGCAATCCGCTCTTTACTGCAGAAAGAATATCAGGGGAGGGGGGAAAAGTTTTACTCATACCAACTGAGTAAGCCGGGGTTGGAAGCGGGGGTTGCGAAGGGGGAAAAAAGTCATTACGACTCGATGGGGAACAGTACGGGCCGTGAGTTGGTGAAGCAAACAGGCGAGCTAGGGGCGCCAAAGGGAAATTTAAAAACTTATACCATTTCAGTAACTACCTGCAGGAGGAAGAAGGAAAAGGAGGGGGGTGCTAGGTCGGCACCATCGGAAAAGATTTTGATAAGTCGAAAAAGAACATGATCCCACAATATGGCTTTTCGGGAGACATAAAATCTTACTGCACATACCGTTAGGATTCAGTTGGGGGGAATGTGATCTATTGCACTCCGGAATGGCGGGCCAAAGGACCCCACCGAGAGAAAGTTATCAAGAAAAGGAAATGGGGGCCGGGGGTTAATAGAAGAAGCCATCGCGGCCAGTGAAAATGGGAATTAAAAAAGAATTCGTTGGGAAAACGTTTCATCGATTTGGGCGAAAACGATCAACGTCGCGTTCCCGACGTTGGGAAGGGGGACAAGGGAGGGGTCTTCAATACTAAAGTGCGCTGGGGGAACCGGGTCAACAAAAAAAAAAAAAAAAAAGAAAAAAAAAAAAAAAACAAAGGAAGTGCCCTTGGGGGGGAAAGGGCTCAGAGTTATGTACTAAAGCAATGCTCTTATTCTCGGACTAGGGTCGATCATCATTCCTACCTCCATACGATAAACCTGAGGAACCCAGGAGGGAAAAGTCCTTCAACACACCAGGGGACTCTCCGGGCAAAAAAAGGGGAAACACAGCAAAACTTCGACCGCGAGAAGGCGCGTCTGGAAGGGACCTCCAAAAGACACTTCGTCTGTTGAAGGATACGGGAGGGCTCTGCGGAGCTACTCCTTTCTTTCTTAAGCCATTAGCTTTCCAAGACGCCGAAGAGTTGGAAAAAAAAGGCGAACTGTGTCCAATCGCTCTAGAGCGAGGTGGCCGAGGGAAACCTGGAGACGGGACTCGGGGGACGCCCTTGTGATACGATAAGAACTTCGACTATATCATGGTGAAGAGAAGAAAAGTGAAAGGAAAAAAAAAACCGCGCGGGGACGCGCATAGGAATAAATCCACGTGGAACGCAATATCGTGGCGTCGGAGGGAACTACAAAGAGAAGACGCGTTCGGAAGAACACGTTAGCTTTGCCCCCGGCGATGTTCTAATGCAGGGGGGGTAGGGGTGAAACGCAGGGAGGGGGGTCTGGGGACGGCCAGAAAGAACGCCGTCAACGAAATTGAAACCAGGGATAAACCGTTGATTTTATCAAAAGAAAAGTGTTAAAGAGAAAAAGATTGGAAATTGGTGACTTCTGGTATCAAGAAAATTCGTAGCAGGCGCCAAGAGCTGAGGGGTCAAACAGCAAAACTAATTGACTCGCCGTTATAGGGCTGCTTCGCGCACCGGCCTTGCGAGAGAGATCACAACACAGGAGGGGGAACGCAGAGGAAACGCGAAGAGGAAGAAACACTCTACATAGTTCTGAGGTCAGGTCCAGGCCTCTTTGCGTGGGACCCGGAAGAGGGAGGCCGGGGGGGTGGACCCGACGTAAATCGCATTCATCTTTGATGCCCGGGAGTGGCAACGGGGGAAGACGGAGAAAAGGAAAAAGGAGGCCGGGTTTCATTCTTGACCGGTACTCTTTGGGAAAAGGAAGACAAGAATAAGAAGGGAGGGGGGGACAAAAAAAAAAAAGGGCCTCGAAGGCAATCGAAAAAAACTCACGTTGGGAGAAGGAAGTTGGATAAGGGCCGGTCGGACGAAGAAAAAAAAACCAAAGGAAAGCCGATATTTATTCACTTGCGATCTACAAGGGAAATTCGTATTCGGGGAATGGGGCCCGGAAGTCAGTCCATTGACCGCGAGAAAGGAAAGCTGTATCACCAAGCGGAAATCAACAGAAAGATAAAAGGGAGAAGCAGGCCTCCTCCGTCCACGGGGCGAAGCAGCTTGATAGAGTTGGAAAAAGGGAAAAGGGCGGGGGGACCCTCACGTCGCAGGCGAGTTCAAGCGCTGCACAAGCCTCCACAAAAGAGAAAAAAAAAGGACCTGAAGAAAGGGGAAAAAAAAAAGGTTTGGTCCTGTCCGCAGCCGCGCATATAGTCTCGGACAGGGGGAATTCGGGGATCCTCTGCCCTGTGGCGCGGTCGCCAAAGGGTGGGGGGGTTTGGAGTTTCGGGACCCGGATGCGATATGAAAGAAGAAAATTTGGAAAGTGGAGGAAAGAAAGTTTCCTACTTGAGTCGGAGAATCCTATCAGGTTGGGGAGGGATGCTGACAAAAGAAAAAAAGACAAGGAAAAAAGGCACGGTTTTCGTGTGGTGGACCCCGGCGGGGGCCAAATATCGGTCGTAGGAGACCCGGAAAGGAAATCGGGGGGATGGGGTGTCCATCTGGACCGGAACGCTAATAAAAGAGTGCGGGGGGCAAGGGAAGGAACATAAGCAGGACCAAATAAGATGATTCGCATCCAGGAACGGCCGCGAGGTCCTGTTCGGATATAAAAGAAAACTTCAAAAGGATAAGTCGATTCATGTGGTCCACTTTTGGGCACGCGGAAGTTGGACGTCAGACCGAAAACCTAAGCGAAGACACCAAAGGTGGTCGGTCAATACACGGTGTGGGTTGTCAGGAAGGGGAGGAAGAATAGCAAGAAAGACGAGGAGATTATTTGAAATTGCTTGGGGTGGCGAAGGGAGAATTGATATGGTTGGACGAGACACTCGAACCTAGGCAGGGAAAAGAGGAGCAAGAACAGAAAGGGTCTCGCTGGTGGGATCACTCAACAGATCTCTTCCTGTCAAAAATTCAATACCGGAAGAATCGAGCAGCAAGGACTAATTAGCGGCGAGTCGATGCCAAAGGAGGGACCGGGGGGTAGTGGACAACCTGTCAACAACAACACCCCGCGCACTGCCTTGAAAATCTTGAGAGGAAGAGGGGGGGGGAACAGGGAAAAAAAGAGTCCCAGCGTGCGAGGGACACGAAGCTCGAACGCGAGGTGGGGGAAAGCACTGGAATGCGTTGTCAAGGAAAGGTTCAAGGCGACGGTGGACGCTGTCTACTTTTAAAGAAAAAACCAGTGAGGGGAAAGGAAGACAGAAATACCTGCCTGGTTCCAGAACCTACGCGGGCGAAAAGGAACATTATAGGTCCGTACCACATTTCGAGAATAAAGACAAAGGGATGTGGGGAAGAGACGGGGGTACCTAGTAAGCGGCCACCCGATTGGACTGGGACAAGAAGATTCAGTAGAAGGGGATCGTTCCCCCAGACATTTTTCTCAACCACGGACGAATCAGGGAACTAAAGTGGAGGAAATGTTTCAACGTGGAGGATCGGGGAACTCAGACGGGGAAAAGTACAAGCCGGGGGGAAAGGGCCGGGAGCGGTCGGAGGCCCTCTCTCCCGCCCACCGAATGTTCATGAAAAAAAAAAATTTAAAGAAGACCAACAAAGAGAAGCAGCGGTTCTGGGAAATTGATCTATAGGGGAGAAGTGCCTATCCAGCTAGAGAGAACACACTTGGAGGAGCGCACCATAAATGGCCCAGAACCAGCGGCTGAGGTGTCAGTCTTACCATTGAAAGGGAACCGGGGGGCGGGAGCGATGGGGAATCGACAGCCGAAGAACGCAGGGCAAATCACGGCAGGAGGGGAGAGGAGAGGGAGCAAATCAGCACAATTTACCATCTTTTTTAAAAAAAAAAACTAGGAGGGGAAAATTTTTTTTGTCCGGTTTAATGGTTGTCAGAAAGGGGGTGAGGGGGGACGAGAAGGAATGGTAACACAACATCTCCTGGAATGGCCTCTCACGACCTCTAAACCTTCCAAGAGAAAAAAAAGGGGCAGGGGTAGCCGTAGCCAAGATTTACATTTCAGTTAGAGAAAGGGGGGAGCAAGGCGGTAGGGGAATGTATTTTGTGCATTTTCCGTGCGACACCCTTAAAGTGGTGAACAGGTCAAAATACACCGGAGGCGGACCCGCCTCGGCAGTCAGGAAAAAAAAAAAAAAACCCAAGGAAGACAAACCTCGGTCTATCTTTCGGAGAGGACACGCGGCAGAAAAGACGGAAAAAAGGGGGCGACAGGCATTGTATCCTTTTGGGGGTTGACAGAAAGAGAACAACGCGGGGAAGCTGGGGAGAGGGGCGGCCAGGATTACAGTCCTTGCTGAAGCTATTTACCAGGAAGGGCAGAGTGGGAAGCCCGGCAACTGTTGATTGACAAAACGGATAGGGAAAAAGGGTTGAAAGGAAAAAAGGGGGAGTTGCCGAGGGTTCGGGGCGCGATGGCTACGTCCCCCAGCGGAAAGACCTGTTGAAGGAAAAACATGGAAGGCACAAGTCAATGTAGAAGCGAAAAGAGTTTCAGGGAGTACAGGGGAAAAGACAACAAGAATATTCCCGACACGTTGTCTCGCGGAGGAGGGGGGGGGGTCGGGGGGGTCAAGGATAGGGGGGTCAAGAAAAGGAAAGCAAAAACGAAAGTGGCACCAGGCAACTCCTTGAGAAGGTGAGACGAAGAGAAAATGGGGAAATAACCGGGAAAGGTTGACCCGTTCATAGTTTTCGAAATCCCTCTATGCCTTCAGTTCAAAAAATTGGGACGGGACGAAGGGGACCGGGTCCTTCAATACTACCGCTGTATGGGTGAAACGAAGAACCCCAAGGGGGGAAAAGTGTAGGGCCCAGAAGGGCTCCTGCTGGGGTACGGAACGACAATGAGGATTCTCGAAAGGCAAATAAGAAATAGAGACACGAACCCAGCCGCCGCGCCATAAGGTCCCCTTAATCAGGACAACAACAGCTTGAAACAGCGCCTAAGGCATATAAAATCCGCACAGAAGCGGAAAAAAGAACGTCGACAGGGAGGGAAGGGGGGGGAGGATGACTTGAAAAATCTTAAGGCCAATGGATACGTGCTCAGGCTCTTTCATTCTGGCGCTAAGAAGGTCGGATGGGGGGAACAGTAAACCCTTCGTCCGGGTGTGGGGAAAAGAGTACAGTCGAGGGACTCTCTAAGGGAGGCTGGCTCCTTCCCTCGACGATCTCCGTCTCGGGTATTCCAAAAGGGTGGGGGGGGGGGGGGACATGGAAAATTCAGAAGGTCAAAAAAAAATAGGAAGCAAAGGGCCGTAAAGAGAACTCGATAACAAGAGGGAGAGCTGGGGGAGGGGAAAAACTCGATGCGGAGCCTTTTCCGTAAAGACCTTCCTTTCTCAACCTGCGTCGTCTGGAAGGACCCCGAGGAGGAAGGAATGAGGTCTTTCGTGGTGAAAAACCAAAAAGTTTCGGAGGATGGGCTCCGAGGGAAAAATACGAAGGACTATCCAAGAGTGATTTACGACGACAGCACACTCTGGAAAAAAGCTCAGAGAAGGAGGATGGTAAAGCCACGAAACCGGAGGCAATGACTCCAATAGCGTAACCAACAAGCAGGGCCCTGACCAGACATCACTTAGGAGAACTTATTCAGAGGGAAAAATGAAAACAACAACGGAGGATGAGGGAGAGTCTATTGTCTCAAGGGAAGGGGCGCGCGAAGAAGGAAGAAAGAGAAAACACAAGTGAGGGAATAAAAAGGGGCATGCCTGATTGCTGTTGCCCGAGACTAAGTTCGAATGCCTAGGGCCGTGAATACCAAAAAAAATTCTCATTAGGGCATGTGTGTCTTTCGGAGGTAATACCTCACCTTTCCATGGGAGCAATGACAGCGTGGGAAAGCTGGGCTGGGGATGCCCCGGAGAACAATCCTCCGACGAATTTGGGTTGTCACCACGAGACCGGGACATCGAAAAGAAAAACGAACGTGGGGAAGAGGTGGCGACGGGGCCGTCAAAAACGAAGAAGGAGGATTGAATCAACGCCGAGAAATTAGTGCGAGGAAGGCGGGGGTTTTGACGGGGAAAAAATTTAGAAAAGAAATTGAGAGGCAGGGAATGGGTAAAGTATCACCAGGAGCGGCATCAACCGCGAACGGGAGGGAGGGCAAGGAATCCGGCCCGCGCAATCTTGAGAGGGGGAAAGAGTGGCACGAAAAGGAAAAGGATTTCAAAAAACCGCGGCCGCGACGGCAGTGAACATCCTCCCTTCTTATCAGGGAAATGCAGAGCCTGGAAAAAAGAAAAAAGGTAAGAAAGGGGGGGGGAGGTAAAGCCCGAGCAGCTACGAGGGTAGAAGGGTGTTGAAAAAGGGGAGGAATTCGCAGGCGCGGGGCACCTGTTTTTGTTGTTGAAGGATTGAAACGGAAAAAGTGTCAAGATAGGGAGGAGAATGGAGGGGGTCAGCGCTTGCTTGATTTCCCGACGGGATCACACAAAGAAAGAAGAAGAAGGAAGCAGTTTTAGGGGAGAGATACCAAAAGGGGAAAAGGCCGTGCCGTGGTTGACCCAAAGGTGTAACCCGCTCCTCCGTCGTAGAAAAGTAAAAGAGTAGGAGGGACCCACAGCCGATGGTCAATGGGAAGGAGCGAAAGGCAGAGGAGGGTCTCAAATCAGAGGAAAAGATGTCGAAGGGGGTAAGAGGTCTTCGATAGGAAATCGCAAGGCTCGCTGCGGGGGGGATAAATGGACAGAGGGCCTGTGCATAAAAAAAAGAAAAAAAGAATTATAATCAGTCTACCGTAAAGGCAACGAGATAAACAAAAAAAAGGGTGGACGGGAAAGAATCACAAAACCATGTTTGGGACGGCATGTATGGGGGAACCTCTCCCGGAGAGGGAACTATGGGAGAATTGGGCTGACAGGACGAGAAGAAACAGGATCAGATGGGGGGCAAGAACACTAGCGGAAGAAAAAAAAAAGGCGAAAAGAGGGGGGGGAGGTCAAAGGAAACTGGTCTACGAAAACAAAAGGCTTTGAAGAGAGTCTGCTGCTAAAAGCGAGTGATGAAAAAAGAGAGCACGCCGATGGTCAATCGAGATCAGAAAGGCGAAGGAAAAAGAGCGCACTGGGAAAAGAGGAAAAAAGGGGGGGGGTACCAGGTCACAGAACCACAAAGAATTTCTTGCTATTTTCACAGCAGGGAAAGAACCGGAAAAAATAAGAAGAGTGTGAAACGAAAAGCAGCGAACGCGAGGGCACCACAAAAAAGGGGAAGAGTTGTCCGGAAAGAAGGGGGGATCTTGGGAAGCCGTGGAGCGTCTTGACGGGGCGGATTCCCCCATTGGGAGGGTGTCAGGCAAATGAAAAAGGGGGACACCACAAATACCGACTACCCTGAAGAAACCCCGTCTAAATCAGGCTGTAACGGGGCAATTATACCAATAAGAGATAAACTGCGGCTACAGGCAACTTCTAAAGTTGCAGCTCGCGGAAATTGGGGGGTCGAGGGGGGTAGAGAAAAAGGAGTAGAGGTTGAATCCGGCTACTTCAAGTCAACGGCAAAACAATAAAAAGGGACTCAACCAATAAAAAAAAAGAGGGAAGTATCAGGGAAGGGGACAACCATGGGTTCACGTGTGGGGATGCTCTTGGGGAACCTAAGGGATCCTCAGCGGGCCGTGATCTACGAGCGGAAGGGGGAGGGGCTGATCGAGCAGAGAGCAAACCGTTTAGTTGCGCGTGGGAATGTACTACCTTACACCGCTAGAGTCAGGCGGGTTGCTGGGGGCAAAGATCTCTTGGCAAGGG
>Ga0179593_1550209_pt1 | contig 12447 bp, 19 predicted proteins | sample CZODoug2_1_08_16_FD_185931 | JGI IMG/M metagenome (GOLD analysis project Ga0179593, IMG submission 185931) | Vadose zone soil fungal communities from Angelo Coast Range Reserve, California, USA - CZODoug2_1_08_16fungal (PacBio error correction) | ecosystem: Environmental > Terrestrial > Soil >...
TGGGTACCATTGGAGGAACAAGGGGGGGGGGGGGGGGAGAGTTGAAGCTTTGAAAACGATTGACGCGAGGGGGAAGCAATCGTCCAAGGCCAATCTTTAAGTGGGAGGAGAGAAGACGCAGGGACCGAGGAAAATGGGAACCAAGACCGGGCACCACTCACCCTCTGGGGCTGAGTGGGCTGGAAAACGAGAGTTGAGCCCTGGTGTAAAACAAGAAAGAAGAAGGAGTACTTCAAAGTGGGGGGACACCGCGGAGTAACTCATCATTCTAAAAGAAAAGTATAGTCTTGATCACCTTCCGAACCAAGTGGTAACGTCTGCACGAGACACATCTCGGACAACTTGAAGAAGAGCAGAAAGAAAAAAAAGTATCAAGAGTCGGAAAGAAAAGAAAGACTCTATCGTCGTTCTAGAAGATGCGGTAAGAGGCTGGGGGGACTGGCTTCGAAGGTTAGAAAGAATCGGATGTGGAGGTGGTAGTCCCCCTGTTGAGCCTAATCGCTGTCAGAAAAACCCCACTGCAATAAAAAGGGCTTGGGCAAAAAAAGGGATGGTTTTTGGGAATTATTGGCAGGACGGGGTTGGGAACGGACAAGGCTGCCGTGGAGGGGGTAAGTATTGGAAGCTTACGCCAGATGGCTAAAAGATAGGTCTCAATCGAAGGGCTAAATAGAATGGTGTCGGAAAGGGTTCCAACTCACCGAGCTGGGCTAACAGGGAACGTTCTTCTATTTTAGGTTGCTGGGGGTGCGAGCATATTGTGATCGAAGTACAGAGTTGAGGTGCAAACTTCTGGGGGGTTCTGTGCGTAAGGCCGAAAGGGAGTCGCTGGTGGGCCGACAAGACGGGGCCATAGCGTGCATCAGAAGAAAAAAAACAACTCGGAAACCACCAGACTCTGTGGGAAATGACCTAGAAAAGGGCAGTCTATATCGCCGGACGGCGGCCGCGGGTAAACAGGGGGGAGGGTTTAGGAGAAGGTGACAGGAAAGAAACAAATCACTTCTTTCGAACCACGAAGGCAGGGGCTATTGTGACGTCTTCCATAATAACGAATCGAACGGGGACGGCAAAAACTAAAGAAGGAAGACCTTATGAGGAGGCGATCCTTTGTCCGATGCTTTCCGTTCCAGGACCCTTCTGAAAAGGTGACGGCTAGTCGGAAAAGAAGACAAGACTCGAATAACTACACTCCTCCTTCACCATAAAAGCAGAAAGAGTCGATAACCGATTTTCAGTGTAAACCGGGGGAATCAAAGTTGAGTTTGGAAAAGAGTCTAACGCGATGATCTTGTACGCCAGTTCCCACCAAGAAAGGGGGGGGAAAGGAGAGTGGTTTTCACGAAAAAACGCGCTCCGATTAAACAGAACCTTCAAGGGTCAAGTTTTAGGAAGAGAGCGACACCCGCGGCCAGATCGATCGGGGGTGAAAATCAGACAGGCCCATTCGAACAAAAAGGGAGGAGGGGGACTAAAGGGAGCAAGGGGGGGGAGGGGGGGCTATTTTGCGTTGGGGAAGGTGGGCCAGAGGACAGGGGGGGAAGTGACGAAAAAAAAGAAGGGAGAAGTCTGTCAAAAATTGATTGGTCAGAGAGGAGTGTCAAAAAAGGAAACAGACAAAGGAATGTTTTTTTCAATCAGGTTGAGTCCAGGGGGGGGGGGGGCCAGGGGTGTTGGGATAGGGGAGGGGGGATGGGTGGGGGAAAGACAAGGATGCTTATCTATAATTTTCTTCACGATGAGCAAAGGGGGGGGGGGGGGGTTACGCCTACTGAGAAGTGTGGGGGGGGGGGGCATCTCAGGAAAAAAGTGGCTTTTGGATTTCAAGTAACAAAAGAAGTGGGGCTGTTAGAAAAAGACTAGGGCGGATAACGGGAAAAACGTCTTAGGAGGAAGGTGATATGGTCCTGGTTAAAAGGAGGGGGAAAAAGAGCCTACATTCGGGAGGGGGTACCTAGACAGGAAACTCCCGAGGTGGGATTAAAGAACCAGAAATAAAGAAATAAAAATTGTCTGAACACAAAAAAAAACGTTTTAAAGGAAAAACAGCAAAGGACTCTATCTGTCAAGCTCCCGTAGAGGAAAAAGATTCTCCCCCTGGTCTGGAAGGTAAGCCCTCTAGAAGAAAGGGCATCAACTTTTGAACTCTGTACTAGTGCTATTAACTAGGGGGAAGCATTGGAGAGGTTTTGGTTAAAGCGCAGATGAGAGGTTGCTAAGAGACTCAAGAGGGGGAAGTGGAAGTGAAAGTATTCGTAAACAGGGGGGAACGTGCGGGTGAAGGTAGACGTCAACGGACTGACCACCTCTTTAAAAACCGGCCGTCCTTGGAAGGTGACAGAGTCGGTCCTTACACGGTTGGGAATGTCCGGGAACGCTTTCGACGAAAAAGGAGTAACCTAGGGCGATAATTCCGTACTTGAAGAAGAAAAAAAAGGTGTTCCAAAGAGCGCGGTGGTGATGGGAATGACAGCAACACCACTGGGTATCATGACTTGTCATGGTGGACTCCTCGTCTAGAGGCGGGTTCCAACTAGGAGAAAAAGCTGGGGCGCATCTTTCCAGTGTACGGTTTGACTCTTTTTACATCAATGCACTCTTGGTTGCGTCAATAGAGACGACTGACCGCTTAAGAAGGGGGGAGACGCCAGCCACAAAATCATGCTTGTATCTCAGTGATGCTGGATGGTTTCGTTTTTTTTTCATTTTCCGGGCAGGAAAAACTCGGTGGCACATTGTTCGCAAGGAATGCTCCGAGAGGGGAAGGTCAAACTCCCGAACCAGTTCTAAGAAGGAAGATGGCTGAGAAAACACGGGAAGGGGGGGGAGGCGGGCAAGGCGGACGGGAGAGGAGGAGAAGGGAAGTAGGAGAGGAAGAGGGACGAAGGTGAAGGGAGAGGGATAGGGAGAAGGTAGAGTGGGGTCAGGGAGAGAGTGGGGGGGGGGGGTGGAAGATGAAAGGAGACGAGGTAATGATGGGTTGAGGAAAAGAAGAATGTAAAAAGATGGATAACAAAGCTAGAAGATGAGGTGTAGAGGGGAAGAGGATGGAGTGAAAGAGTGAAGAGGCAGAAAGGAAAAAGGGTAGGAGGGACTGGGGGGAAGGGAGGCTAAAGAGGAAGGGGGAGAAAGGCGAGGAGGGGCGAAAAGAGGAAGTAATAATAGAGGGAAGGGAAGAAACAAGAGGAGAACAGAAGAAGTAAGTAGCAGAGGGACGAGAGGAGGGAGGAAATGGGGTGGGATTTAGGAGACGAGGAGAGGGGGGAGGGTAGGGTGTATGACAAGAGGAGGGGAGGGAGGGAGAGAGGGGTGCGGAGGGAGATAAGTTAGAGGGGAAGGGGGAGGTGGGAAAGAGAAAGGGTAGAAGGACTATGGAAGGCAAAGAGGATAGGGGGGAAGAAAGGAACAATAACCGGAAAAGTAGGAGGTGAGAGGAGGGGGCAGAGGGGGGGAGGGAACATTTGAGAACGAGATAGGGAAGGCGGTAGTGAGATGGGGGAGTGGGAGTGAAAGAGGGGTGGGAAGCAAAGGTGTGGAGTAGGGCGGAGAGAGAGGGGTGGTTTGGGCGGAATAGGGAAGAAGGGGAGGGAATGAATGGCGCGGGTGCGGCGGGAAAAATATGGCGGGGGGGGAGGGGGTATGGGGGGGGGAAGAAGAAGGTAGTGGGGAAGGGGTGAGGGGGGATAACGGAAAGGGGGGGAGAAGAGAAATGCGAGGGGAAAACTGGGATACAAGGGGGAGAAATACGAAAAAAAGTGCAGACTAAAGAGGAGAGGGGGTGGAAGATCGGAAGGTAGGAGGGGGAATCTGGAGAACTCAGAACGTCCTCAAAGGTTGGGCTGGAGGGTGGGGGGAGGAATGGGAAGGAAAAAAAAAAACCTCTCGAACGAATTGGGGGACGGTGGGATTCGTGGGGGGATGAGAAATTGTCCCGGGGGGGAAAAAATTACAGACAAAACACCTTAGTGGTTTGGGAAAACGGGAGAATAGTACGGGGGCCGATCCTCACTAGGCGTGTCGGGAGGTTTCCAAATTGAGGATAGAATGAGATGGGGGGTACAAGTCACAAATGGCCTCTATCGGAAAAGAGGGGAACGAAGGAGGCGGCAAGGGGGCATGAGCTGATCAGTCCTTGAGACAGGGGGAATGTTGGGAAAAGACTTGCGTCGTGTACATAAAAGGAGTCTCTCGAAAAAAAACAAAAAACGTGGGGGAGAATAGATATGGAAACAGGAAGGCAATGGAGACAAAACCCTGTCCCAGGTCTCAACTGAAAGGATTCTCGCAGAACCTGCGAGAAGAGGTGCTCACTGGATCCATCAGGGCGTTGCTTCAGCTGAAAATAAAAAGAAAAAGAAGCTTTACCTGAGTTGTGTACTTCCAAAAAGTCCTAAACGGCGGAAGGGGGAAAAAGGAAAAAGGAGACAGGGGGGAAGGTCAAGGATGTAGTTTGCGCTAAGCCATTTCTCGAAGAAAACGCAGAAAATATACCGTTTGGTCTGCGCGAGTTTTGATTACTCAAAGAAGAAAAACCTTTACGGAAAAAGAGGGAGAGTTTGGCAAAGGGACACATCGATTCTGGAAGTGTGGGGTGTGGGGGTGTTGGGGTGGGGTGGGGTGTTTGTGGGGGGGGGGGGGGTGGTGGGTTTGGTCTTCGCCCCTCCGGTCCATGTGGGAAAAAAAACCGTAGGCGAAGTAAGCGAATGGCACTCTTACTGCAAGCAAAACTCCCTCCAGAAACGAACAACGTGAAAAAAAAAGAAAAAAAAAAAAATATTTTGACGAGGGAGCAACCAATGAAACCGAGACGAATCGGGGACGAGGAAAACCGCGGGAGGATAACTCTTATCCCGTCAAAGCAGGGCAAAGGGGGGGGAGAACAGCCATGAGAAGTAGGGTCACAACACCGACCGAGGAACCTAATGAAAAAACTGGGATTACTGGAGGGGAGAGGCCAGAAAAAGCCGTCGGAGGCGCGTCCGCCGGGCATGAAAAAAATTGAAAACGAACCGGCCGTTTTCTCCTCAAGAAAACGATTCGAAGACGAAGAAAGGGAGAGGAGAAAAAAGGGGAAGGAAAACATATTGGGACGAGCGCACTTAAGGAAAAAAATCGCAGACGGGATCTGTATGTTCCATTTTCGGTGCAACGGAGGAACTCCTCACGGGGAAAGCACATGGCAAACGTTTAATAAGGTCTAACAGTCAAGCTTGATCCAGAATAGCGCGGCGGCGGGAATTAAACCGATCCTGCATCTTGGAATAAAGGAGGAAGGACTAGAAGAGGAAAATTGCTTTGGGGGAAAAAGGCGCTCATGATGGGGCCAGGACGACGTGGGCTCGATTCGGTTGCACGAGACGGTCGCAGGAGGCCTAAGCTCGGGCAGGGTTGTGTGCGTTCCACCAGGGAATATATCATTGGGATTTATGGTTCAGTAGCACGGTATTGTGACAGGGCCAGAACACGATAGGATATTTCCATATTTAATCGCACAATCTGAAGGAAACGCCTCACTCAACGGGGGGGGGGGGGATGAGGGACTACGCGACGACAGCATGGATCAAATTCACGATCTCACCCAGTGCACCCACGACATCGGGGTGAAAAAAAAAAAAAATTCAAACCAGAAGGTAACGGTGCTTTGGGGATAGACATCTACTCATATAAATAAGGGGAAAAACCATGGGGCCAGCGAGAAACCAAGCATTCAAAAAAAAAAAAATTTACGGTCTGTAGTAAAAGTAAGGGCCCATAAAAATGGATGACAATGAGACAACTAAATTCTATCAATAAAGGGTCGAGAAGGGGAGAATCCCACAACCTAAGAGACAGTCCGGTTAAGAAGTTAAACGAAGGGAAATGGACTAAATGTGCGTAACCGGTGGCGAGCTACTGGGGAGGTTTTCGCCGAGCGGAAGAGGGGGGGGGGGGGAAAACGAGCATGCCTTATGTAGCCATTTACTTAGTAGCGAGCTTGGGTGGTTAGAAAGAAAAAGAAATATAGTGGTAAGGCACGTTTCCTATCAAGACGTCTCTCACGAAAAGGGAGTCAAGGGAAAAAGAGTTGCCAGGTAATAGAGGGGTATAGGAAGAGGGAGCTTGAGGGGGGAATAGGATTAGGAAGACGTCGTCAAGAAAAAAGGGGGAGTAGGGTCATCAGATATGTTTTTTTTCCGCTCTAGGGCACCTGGACCGCGGAAAAAAGAAACCAAAGGGAGAAGCGAGGAATCCAGAAGGGAAATTCCTCTCGTGCACTCCTCCAGAGTAGTTAAGGAAATGGAGGTGAAATAGCAACGGGGAGAGTTGCCGATGTTTGCTTCGGACTGACTTGGGGGAAAAACTCGACCAGGTGCAAGGAGGAAATGGCCGTATATTGGGAAGAGAGGATGGAAAGGGAAAAGAAACATGCAAAAGTCAACGCTTTGGGGTTGGGACACCGGGGAGGGGTTTTTGGTTCTATAAAGATAAAAGGGCGGAGAGTACGAACACACCGAGACCAGGGACGCGAAAACGCACAACGCAGCTCCTCGAAAACTAAATCATGAAACTTAAACACAATATGCTCGCGGAAAAAAAAAGAAAAGATACAGACGTTGGGTCATGTGGGGGAGCAACAGCGTTCCGGGAGGAGTTGGAGAGCAAGGGAGGATCATTCGTCAGCAATCTATTTGATACCGCCTCTAGGTAAGTCAACTTAATGTCATGCCCGAGGAGCGAATTGGGTATAAATTAAAAAACGCACTCGACAGAAAAGGGAACAAAAGAGGAAAATCCCCGGGGCCCACTCACTCAATTGCTGGAGGGGGGGATTTTTTCAAAACTGTAAGGGAGACCCATGGCAATTCCGGAATCTCTCCAACGGCCAAGGCCGCGTAAAAGGGGGGGAGAAAAACGAAGCCACGTTCTAACACGGACTCCTGATACTCTTCGAGAAGCATCTCTCTTGTCCCCAATTCCAAAAAAGTGTACGGCTACGTCCGTCAGGAAAGCGCACAGAAGATATGAAAACAAATGAAAAAGGGGCCAGAGTAAGTACGACTGCCGTACACGTGGTTAGCGTTCTTACACGAAAGACATCTGTTGGAAATATTCTCTTAGAGACCGGGGTGAAAGAAGAGGGGCAGTTGTAAAAAAGGTTAAGAAGGAGCTGCAAGGGGGGGACGTGGTGGAAAGGTCATCAACTATCTTCAAAAAAACCAAGAAAAAGAACCAAAGAGGGCGGGGGGAAGGGGGGGGACACCCCTTTGATGGTTTAAAGGTTGGGGAATTATAAAAAGGGAAAGGGTGACTAGCTACGAAGAGAGCATGGATATTGAAGCCTTACCAGGGCTAAAGCCGGGGACGAAGAGGGGATGCTGAATCGCAGACGGAAAAATTGGGCTCCGAAACCAAAAAAAACCTGGAGAAAAAAATTGGGGATAACAATCACTTACAACTCACGGCCCGATGTGCTTTTCCGAGATAGGGGTGAAAGACGCAAAAAATCAGTAGTGAGCGAACGGAAGAGGAGGAAGAGGCCTAAAGGAAAGGAAAGGAGAGCCGTGCGTCGATGTTTTTTCTCGCACTCGAGGAAATCGAGGGGGGAGGATGTTCTGTCTAGAAAAAAAAAACGAGAAGGGGGAAAAACAAATAGGAATACGTTGCACTCCTAATATAATCTTTTAAAAAAGGGGAAATGAGTTGAAAGGAACTAAATCTCAACTTAGGAACACCTGGGGGGAGGTGTGCAAATAGTCGGACTTAAGACAATAGGTACTAATGACGGAAGTGATGGGGAGGGTAAATTCTGCTTAAGACTATCTAAGGGTTAACCTTCAAAGAAGAGGAGCAAGGGGTAGACTGATATACTCTGCTGAAGGTGCGAGGGAAGAGACACACGGCATGTTTTTAAAAACTATCTTCGCACGACGACCGGGAGAGAATAATCAACAGAAAACACACAAACGAGATAGAGGACGGGTTCCCCAAAGGATTTTGACCAGGCAAACGCCGAGAGAAAAGGAGGTGAGTCTTGTAAAAGCTGGAACGACTGTGCCCTTCCCAAGAGAGACGGTGTTTCAGGCCAAGCGCAAGCGTATTGAGAGGAAAAACTAAGGAGTAAAAACAAAAGATTTTAACTCTCGACCCTCTTCCATAATTGGGGGGTTACCATCCACAAGGGGGGAGAGAGGTCAAAAAAGGGGAGTAAAAAAAAAAAGGGTAAAGGGTTAAAAATTTTGGGGGGCACGTTTGGCGGGGGTGGGGGGCGACAAGGGGGGGAATGGGAGAAGAAAGGAAAAGGGGTAGAAAGTGTCACATGGGGAAATTTTCTACGTTAGATGGCCTTTCATATTTCTGGGGCCAGAAAAGGAGGGGGGGGCACACGGTTGCAAGTCACGGCGAGTGGTTCGATGAGGAAATGGGGGGGGGCACGTAGCGGGGTCGTAACTGTGGGACCAAAGGGACAAAAAAAAATGGAAGATGTGGTTTTGGTGAAAGCGAGGGAGAAACGGGGGGTGGGGGGGGAAAGGGTGTCGGACGAATTTGGCTGGGAAATGCGCAGCCCATCCCGTATATTGAGGCGCCTTGGTTTGCGATTCAAGAATGGACAAGAAGAAGAGGATCGAGACTAATTCCGCTTACAAAGTTGGTGGAGAAGACCAACCATAAAAGCCGGCTCTCCCAAGGGGGGAAAGAAAAAAACAATCCCGTACAAGCTTACAAATGAGAAAAGAGGAAAGACAAAAGGGCGGAGGCCACAATTATCGCCTCAAACAAACGAAGAGTTGGGGGTGGGGGGGTCAAAAGAAAAAAAGGAGTTTAGGGAAAAAGCAAGGAGAAGTAGGAGGACATGGACTGGGGGGGGTCCGATTCCGATCTATTCTGAGCAAATCTGTACGTCTGAGGTCATTACACTTTACATTTGAGGGGAAAAAAGTGAGGTTATACCTTCACTACACTACGAATGATTTAACGTTCCTTAGGGGTTGGGTAAAAGTGAGTGGGAAAAGGGAAAGAACTCTTCCTTACCACCTTGGAAGGTGGGGAGTGAAGGGTTCGAAAAAAATCGGGGGTGTGGGGGGAGAAAAAGGGGGGAGACGTACCTCCGGCTCATCATATTCAAATTGTCGGAAGGAAAGAGAGTGCTGTTTGTGTCAGAGCCCAGGAAAAGGATTCTAGCTTGTCAATAGTGGCCTTCCTCTAGGAGGGATGGTGGGGGGAAAAATTCATGCCTGGGGCTAGAGCACTTAGCGTAAAGGAGAAAAGAGGGCTGTTGTGGCATTGTCAGGTCTTTTTTCTCCTGATCTATGAGCCTCGTGTTAAATAGGGGGAAGGGGGAGCCGCCAACGAAATCTCACTTCTACAGCTAAAAGGGTGGGAGTGGGGAGGTTGGGGAGGGGGGAAAAAGGAAACCCCTATGGGGGTTCCGCATGAACGGGGGCAAGGAAAATGACAGGTCGTGAAAACTTCAGATCTGTCAAAAAAAGGGGAGAAGTAAAACAGAAAGATGGAAAGGGGAGAACTAACGTCCTCTTTCGGTGAGAAGGTTTTGAAAAGGAAGGATTCCAAAAAGTCCAATCTCAAAACTAAAATCGGGGAGTCAGGGGGGGGAAGGAAGGACCGACATAGAGAAAAATACATTATTTTTTGGCGAAAAAGAGGAGTTAAAAAACGCACTGGAGGAAGAGTCCAAAAGGGGCTGGGGGGAGGGGGGGGGAAAAAGATTAGGGGTTCATGGGACACAAAAGCCCGCTGGCTCAGGAATAGAAGGAAGGCGAAAGGTATCTAGAAAGGAAGCTTCAAAACCTTGCAAGCGGGAGGGTAAAAAGGGGGAGAGCTCAAAAACACAACGGGAGGTAAAGAGAGAAGAAGAGACTTAACATCATAAAGGGACAGCCCGTTCCAGTCTAACCGTAAGGGGAGTACTCATAAGAAACGGAGGAGCAGGCTTGAGAGAAGGACGAGCCAAGCAGGGCCGTTCGCGATGAAGACATCTCAAGACCGAAATGTTGGGGGGGGGACGGAAAGGGCCCTCCCTTCTTCTGGAAGTGGAGAAAGGGAGTAAAAAAGAAGGGAGTTGTTCGCATGTCCGGATCTTTATCCTACCCAAGAATACCCATAAAGAGGTGGAGGTCGCGCTGGTGAGGTAAACTCCTATCAAACCTGTAACAACAAAAGATTCGAATTGGCATAGAGAAGAAAAGTGGTTGAAAGGGAGGGGGGGAAGTGTTCAGACTGGAGTGCAACTCCTTATTGGATTTCAGAGAAATGTGAAAGGGACAGGGGGGTGAAAAAATAAAACGATTCAAAGGAGAAAGGGGCCGAGGGCAGGATCCACTAGTAAACGAGGAGCATCTAGCGATTCCCAATCTATTATCATTTCCCGTGAGCACGCCAAAAAGAGGAAAAGGCCAATATGAGCACTACATATTGTCCCAAAAAAAGAGGGAAAAGTTATCAACCATAAAAACGCTGGTGACTTGCTGGGGGGGGCGAGGAAGAAAAACGAACTATTTCCTTGAAAGAAGGGAGGAAGAGAGGGAAATGGTAATCGCGCATAATCGTCGCCAGAACGGAAATCAATGGCGGAAAGAGACGCCAGTACTTAGAAGAGCAATCTTTCAAGGGGAAGAAAAAAAGAGGGGGCGTACGTTAAAGCGGCTCAGTTCTGTGTTCGCTAAACCCGCACGGGGGCCCCGCACTGGGTTGACGAAGAGGTCAAGGGAAAACTCCAGAAAGAGGGGGGGAAGGGAAGGGCGGATCTTCGGAACAGAAATTCGCCTCGACAAATCTAAAGTTTTTTATTAAAAAGAAAAAAGGAAAAAAAAGAGGGGAGGGGGGGTTTACAGTAGGGGTTGTCCTCCTAGGGCTCTTCTGGTCAACGAGAAGGGAAAAGAATAAAACATACGAGGGTTGTTAGGAACCCATGAGCCAGGGCTTTTATGGATAATTGGTTCCTAAACCGGGTGAGGAGGAAAAAGCGGGAAGGGGGAGGAGAGTCAAGAGAGCCATCTAAAAGCTCACTCTACGGGAAAGGGGCTAGGACGGAAAAAAATATAAAAGATAAAAAAAGCCCCCAAAAACGGGGGAAGGAGGAAAAAAAACAACCACACATTCTTCAGAGATCTTCACGGTCTGAGGGCAAATGCTACTAAATCGACGGGCCACCAGAAACGAACTGAAAATAACGGCCTGAAAGAATCCAAACAAAAAAAGGGAGGAAAAAGGGAAGAAAGTAAGGACAAGCAAGGAGACAATGACCACTGGGGGGAATTGGGAAATTCAATTTCATCCAGGGAACTCCTCCCACAAAACTCAGAAAAAAAACTTTAATCCGCCCTATGCTAAGGAAGGAAACGGAGGGTCCGAAGTATGCGTCAGTCGTGTAGGTGGCCCCACATGAAAGGGTCTGGCAGGCGGGTTCGCAAAGTCTTAGGGGAGGGTGCAGAGAAAAAGGAAAGGGAGTCGCATACAAGCTGTTCCGGGTGGGGTTCAGGGAAACGATGTCTTTCAAAAATGCGTAAAAGGAAGGAGACTCGTAAGCGAGTCTCCTTATCATGCGTGGAACGGAAAATCAAAGTAACGAGGCTAAGGGGGGCGGGGGGGGGGGAGAGGGGTGAAGTCAGGCGGATACCGTTCGTTGGCGAGATAGGATGTTTAAAAAGGACCCGCTACGGGGGGGGAAGGGAAGAGGAAAGGGGAAAAAAAAAAAGGGAAGAACGGCTACACAGGAGCCTCGGCGGCGTGAAGAAAAAGAACACTTCGAGTCTTGCCATTGCGAAAGGGGGAAAAGCGAAAAGAAAAGGAGGGAGAGGGACGGATGTGTTTCGGGCGAATGCCTCGGGGGCAACAACCTAGTTGACGTAAGTCATAGGAGAGACTCAGCCATTTGAAAGCACAGGAGAGGGAAGTGCAACGATAAGACGGTGGCCACCGAGTTTTTTACGAGCTCCAGCAACTAGATTGGGAGGTGAGAGAAAAACGCAAGGGGACTAACTGCTAGGGGAAAACTCCAAGAGGGGGGGACGTACTAATCCGACTGAATCAGATTTCTGCGTCAAATCACATCAACATATGCCGAACAGGGTTTTGGGGGTCAGAGTATCCACAGAAGGGCGGTCTGCTTTTGGTTCTGAGGCGGGGAGGAAGGAAGGAGAGGCAGAAGAGAGGGGAAAAAGGATTCGCAGCTAGGAATTGCGAAAAATCCAAGGCCTCCTTCAGGGTTGGCCTTCATCATAAACGGCAAACTCATACCTAGAATAACTAAAAGGGTGGAAAAAGAAAGGAAAGAGGGGGCGGGGCGGGCTTTTTAGAAGTCACCCTTCCTGGGACTACAACCAACAATCCCTTCACATCGACATTCGTTGAACGCATTATTCTTATACCTCTAAATAAGAAGGAGAAAACGAGGAGAAGAGAGGGGAAGGAAGGAAGAGAAAGCCCAAGGGAGCTAACGTAGGATGCCCT
>Ga0179593_1509450_pt1 | contig 12446 bp, 16 predicted proteins | sample CZODoug2_1_08_16_FD_185931 | JGI IMG/M metagenome (GOLD analysis project Ga0179593, IMG submission 185931) | Vadose zone soil fungal communities from Angelo Coast Range Reserve, California, USA - CZODoug2_1_08_16fungal (PacBio error correction) | ecosystem: Environmental > Terrestrial > Soil >...
GCTCTAGTAGGGGCTCGCCTCAACGGTAAATAAGAATGAGCAAAACTCTGGGGGGGGCCTGACGTCAACTCGCTTCCGACAGCTGAAAAAAAAAGCCAAAAAAGGGAAAGACCAATAAAGTGACACCAAAAGGAAAAGGGTCTTTACACAGTATAATAAAGGCCCTGGCGAAAGAGAAGGGCGGCCGACATCACGACCGGCATACTGAGAGCTTGCAAAATCAAAGGGAAAAAAAGGGCAAAAAAGAAATCAAAACGCAGGCCATCCTGCGAGACGCGAAAAAAGGGGCGCCAAGAAGAATGGAAGTCTTTACACCAATTTAGGACTCCACCGCACACCAATTGCATACACTATTTAAGGTATGAAGTGTCGCAGGGCCGTGCCAGCAAGACCCTTTGAGACAGAGGAACCGAAAAGGAGAAAAATGAAAAAATCCGCCTATTCCAGAAGTGTGGAACACAGAGCTGTGGATCGTGGGAAAACGCAAAAAAAAGGAAGGGGAACTCATATCCGGTCCCCTTCAAAGGGGTGCCAAAAACACTCTTAAATTATCCGATAGTCCGACGTACGTCGGACGACAGGAGGGCGAGCCCCGTCTGACGGGTGGTGGGGGTAGAAGTGGAGAACAAGGATGACTCTTCCGCCCCTCAGAGCGCGGTTCGAGGACAAGCCTTATTTTTGCAGAACATGAGTAACCCTGAAAAATAAAAGTTGGGATAACAGTCAAAAAAAAAAGAGAGGGGGGGGGGAGGCCAGGTTTCTTTTTTCTGGAATCTTGAAGAACGTGAAGAGAGTAGGACGTGAGGTTGCTGCGCTGTTCCGCAATCACTTGGGGAACCAAAAAAAGAAAACGGGGAGGGGTTATTGCGCGAGAAACCTCTCAAAAAAAAGGCTCCGAATGCCCCAGTTGCGGTCACGTCACGTGAACTCAACAAAAAATCTCTGACGATCGAACATGCAAGCAGGATTTGATCGGAGCACAAAAAGAAAATAGCTCAGAGAAGAGCCAAACCAAATGAACAGTCCGCGCAAAAAAGAAAAGAGGAAAAAAAAACTACCGATGGCCGCCGAGGGGGGAAGGAACCTGGGCAAGAATTCGAGAAAAGGTGCCCTCAAAGAAAAAGCGGTCTATCAAAAACGAGTGAGACAATCGTAGATGAACTCAGCATTTCCAGTGCGGACATGGTGGCCCGCCATTCCTGAAAGAGAGCCTAGTGAGGCAGAAGAGGAGAGCCGGGGGTTTTCGGTGTCAGGGACAGGGAAAAAAAGAGGGATAAGTGTCGGATCTATAAGAAAGCGAGAGGGATGAGGGAGAGAAAAATGCCCGGCATCGCGGAGAACTAGTCTGTAACGGCCGGGTAAAAATCCCTTGCCACCATCCATTGATCAGGGGGACAGCGGTCTCAATCTAAATTATGCCAATATCAAAAAAATCTAAATAGTGGTTTAGATAGAGACGGATATGGGAGGAAGATCTCCACCTCAAGAAGAAAAGACGCTAGAACGCACGTTCTACGACGAAAAGTCAGGAAACTAAAAAAGTCTGACGGGCTAGGGGTGACCCATCATTGAAGCAGTATAAAAAGAAAGAATAGAAAAGGTTGGACCAATCAAAATCTAGAATAGCGGTGACGGGGGGGAAAAAAGACATTTCTAAGAGTAACACCATACTCACAAGTTGGAAGAACCCGAAAAACCCAATCCTCCCCCAGGTAGCGATGGGAAAGGAATGGGAAGGATGCCAATCTCACTGGTTCGAATTTCAGGACAAAGGAGTTTCTGCCAAATTCATCTTTGTCCTGGACAGGGGATGTGTACCCCTCCCTCCTTGCAAATTCCTTCCGACATCATCCGTCATCTTCTGGGGGTAACTGCGGGGGGGAGGTTTTTTTCCTTTCTTTTCAAGCATTGGGAAGGAAAGCAGACTTCATGGATTGTCACTAGGTGCGTGAGGAAGGAAAAGGACGGTTTTCTTCTCGTAGGGGGGTGGGGTCCTGGGAAAGGCGTGGCTTTGACGACGGAAGAAAAGTGAAGAGGGGTTCCAAAAAGAGGAATATAGATGTCACTGCTGATGACAGGGATTTCTCGGAAATCATAAGTGAAGGGAAAAAAGCTCAGAAGAGGGGCGGGACGAATTCTACCTTAGCGCAAGACAAAAACCAAACCCCGAGACCTTCGAGGGGGGGACATATAGGTCTATGAATTAAAAAAGGGGGCGTGTACAACCTCAAAAAAGCAGAAAAAAGGAACGCTCCATACTCCATTATGCGTCAGAAGGACTAAATCGGGTATTAACGCAGGAAAAAAAGGAGGGGTATTTCATGCCTGAAACGGAAAAATAAGCAATGAAAAACTGATTCTATCACAACGACTTCGGTGGGGTGGAAAGATTGGTCTTGGGTCATGGGGGTGGTCGCCGTCTCGGAAGGGGGGGGTGGGCGAGGGGGATGCCAGCACTAAACTTGGTCTGCGAAAAAAGAAGGGGGGGGGGAGAACTGTGGACACATTTATTAAGTGTCGAAATCTCGACGTTAAGAGAAAGCGTCGAGGGGATTAAGACCTCCTATCTGAAGACGGTCGTAATCCAATAAGGGGAAGGTAAGCTTCGGGGCAGAACAAGGGGCTACCTTAAGAAGGAGTCAAGTGTCGGTCTTCATCCATTCAGTTAGAAGTTAATGGGCGGCACAGGAAACGAAAGAAAGGAGTAAGTTGTTCGCGTATGTGGATAGAATCGGACACAAACAGCGGGATGCCTGAATCGGAGATGGGAAAAAAAAACAGAAATTCGGGCTGACCGCGACCGAGGGCAAAGGGAAAAGCCCTCTCTCTGGGGCGGCCAAAAGAAAAGCATCTGCTACTTATACTATAACGCGTAGGGGGAAAGGGACTCCACTTACCTGACGGGACGAAGTTTATGCAAAAACACGCTCCCAGGGGGGGGAGCATAACCTAACTGGGGGAAATGAATTGAGTTCCTCCCCGCCCCCAAGGAGAGGAAACCCACAACCCGAAAAAGGGGCCACCAAGGCTTGCCAGAAAGTCTATGTCTAATGCACGGTCTCTTCCCGGAAAAGAGGGTGAAGTTCACGTAACCTTCGCGGAAAAACTGACAAGAAGGGGTGCCCTTGGAATGCTGGGGCAAGGAAAAAAATTCCGACAGGTGATCGCAGGCATGAGCCTGCTGTACAATGGGAAAACTGGATGGGGGGGGGGGCTACGGTATGGTCTCCAAAGCATGGCAAAAAGCAGCCTCGCATAAACAACCCCCAAGAGCTATCACACAAACAAAAGGGGGGGGTGGGGAAGTATATCTTTTTTTTTGTTCTGAGCATGTGTCCGAAGGGACCAGAAAAAAAAAGCGTCGTTTGCTTTCCGGAGAAGGGGAGCCACACATATAAAAGCGTCGCGGCAGGGAAAAGTGACCACTATGCATGCAAACATCGACAGCGATACGCAAGATTCAACCGGGGGACACTTCTAACTGAAGGGGGTGGAGATGGTCGGTCTAATATATTGGTCTGGGGGGTTAGCGGGAGGTGGAAATTGAAAAAAAATAATCCCCTACCACTCTAGGGGGTAGGAGAGATCAGGTTCTCTTCCTTGGGGAGGGGCCTAGGCGGCCCATTCACCTGCCTTGTCCTAGTACCAGTCTTATCTGTCTACAATGAGGGAAGCGAAGGTTCGTGCCTTGTCTAGATAGGGTCCAAAAAAGAAAAAAAAAAAACTGTCGCTGGTAAGAAGAAGGGGACTCTTGGGGCGAAAAGCCCGCTATAAAGCAGAAAACCCTTAAAGGCGGGTGTGGTGAGGTGGTATGGCGACCCCCGGTGGGTGTGGGACGGAGGTAGATTCGACTCCGTTAATGGTGAGAATCGTGGTGGGGGCAGGGAAGCGGGCGGGGCGTACGGAGTCGGGGGAGAGGATAAGGGGTCGGGTGTGGTAGATGGGTTGGCGGGTGACGTCCGGGTCCGGTCTCCCTTGCTAGGATGGACAGGAGATGGGTAGGTAAAAGAGAGGGGGGCGGAGAGGGGAGGTGATGGTAGGAGGGTATGAAAGGGGAATGGGGATAGATTAGGAAGTAATAGCCGTGGGGGGACCGAGGAGAGAGGTGGTGAGAATTTGAGCCATCTGTGGAGAAAGAGTTTTCGGAGCAAAGTGGAGTGGGGGACTCCGATATGGAGAGGAGCAGAAGGGGTGGGCTCTTCCTGCTTGGAAATGCTTGCGAGGCCGGTTTGAGGGGAAGACGTGCGGGGTGTTGTGCCAGGGGTGACGGTTGGACAATTCCCTCGACTAGGCGGAATGTACCTGCGGCAGGGGCAGGGGGATGCGTGGGCGGGGGGGGGAGGAGAGGGAGTGCAGTGGGCGGAGTAAACTACTGCATTGGGGATGGAAGGATAGCTTGGGGGGGAAGGCTGGGTGTGAGGACATTAGAGCTTCGGGAGGGAGTCAAGTCGTTAGCGGGGGCGTCGGGAGTCGGTGGGTTGTAGAAGCTAGGGATACCGGGAGGTGTGATCGAAGGACTAAAGCAGAGGTGTGGGGGTTATGCGCGTTCAGCGAGCGGTGATTAAGGTGTGCGTAGATGAAGAGGGGGGGGAAAGAAGCTGAAAAGGTTTATTTACTCTAGATACTATGAGGCTGGTAAAGGGGAGTTGGTCTGGGGGAGACCGCAAGGGAGGAATAAGAGTAGGCTGAAAAATATTGTTGCGGTTTGGCGAGGCTGGAGGGGGAAGTCACGTGATGACGGGGGTGGGGGGAGGAGAAAAGGGTGAGGGGCTGCAGTGCGGAGATCCTAGCAAGTGGAAGAGGAGGGGAGGTCACTTGGGACGTCCGGTCACGTGGGCCCACAAGGGAGGGTGGGCCGCAGAACAAGTGAACAAGTGGAAGGTGTTCCGGAAACGGGGGGGACGGTGGTAGGAGATGAGAGATGGTCTGGGGGAGGAAGCTAGTCGAGAAGCCTGGAGCTAGGGGGTAGGGAAGGTGAGAGAGGTGAAGACCTAGATTAAAAGGCGTGGGGTGTTACGCTCGGAAAGAGGAACGGATAAGACTTCGTGCAGGGAGGTAAGGCCTGGGGGTGGGGGATGGGGTAGTCGCCCCTGGGCAAACCGGTGGGGGTGCGGGGTATAAGCGGGGAAAGTTAAGAGCGGGAGTGTGGATGGGATTGGCTCGAATTGGGGGTATGCGGGTGAGGGTATGGCAGCGTAGTGGGCGGGAGGGGGGTTAGTCCAAGGACGAGGAGGGGGGTCCCACGGGAACGGAGGTCGGCAATTGGCCCGTCGGGGGGAGAAGAGGAGTTGAGGGAAGGGGATGTGCTGGGTAGGGTTAAGGAGGAATTAGTATGGTGAGAGAGGGGAAGGGGGGAAGAAGGGGGGGGTGGGCGGGGGAGGACGGGGGGGGCACAAAGACGAAGGAACTCTGGTCGTGTTAGTAGCGCAATGGGGGGGGAGAAAGCAAGTTGAGGCGCGGGGGCATTGGTTAGAGCCTTGGGGGGGCGAAGAATGGTTAGTAAATGAAAGAGTCAGAAGGGCGAGGATACATCAGGAGGAGCAGTACTGCGTTCCTGCTCACTCAACCCTGGGGGCGCAACGAGAGTATAATCTGTCGGAGGGGGGGGGGACAATGGAGGCACTTCAGGGGGCGGGGGTTGGGGCGGGAGCGAGGGGGGTCGTGGAAGGTGTGAGAGTAGGAGGTAAGCGCGGTAATTGGTAAGACGAAATGGGTGAGACTGGATTGGAGTTGTAAAGCGCTGGGATCTGTGGGAGGGGTGGGTGCATGTGGGGGGGGGGGGTGGGAGAGCCGTGTGGAGTCTTTGAGCGGCGATCGGGAGGAAAGCTGTTGGAACTTTCAGTGCTGCGGAGGAGGGGTTGGGGGGGCTATCTGCTGGGTGGGGAGCCAGCAGGACTAACCTGAGGTGGGCGTGTGGAGTTATTTGGGAATTAAGAGGGCTTGGGGGGCAGAAGAGGAAGCGGAGGTGGAATGGGCGAATCGGGGATCGAGCGGCTGAGAGCCTGGGGGGCCTACGCGATTCAAAACTAGATGGGGCTGGCCAGTGTGGGTCCGGGATCCGGGTTTTTACATACGAAGTCGGAGGTGGGGGCGCGTTAAAAAGGAGTCGGGAGTTACAGTGTGAAAATCAGCGGCCGGTGGGCGGCACAGTACGGAGGTGGGGCCGGATCAAAAGTGTATCGGATGTCCGCTCATCCTTGTCCTGAGGGTGGGGGAGGATTGGGTGGGTGGGGGGGCGGTCGAGGGTTTCATCTGTTTTGAGTAGCACTCCAAGAATGTAGTAGAGTCCAAGCTGTGACACATGGCTAGGTGTGTCGTGGCGTTGGGAGGGGAGGGGAAACTGATAAGGGTGTCCGAAGGTAAGGCAGGCGTGATCGAGCTGGGGAAGGGGGAGGCCCAATGTCACGAGGAAAGCGGTGGAGGTCCACGGTGGGTGGGGAGGGATAACTACACTAGTCGCGAGGGCATACAGCTAGGAGCCCCGCTCTGTGTGGTGAAGGTAGAGGGACCAGAGGGGCCTGCGGGGGGAGATAGCGGCCATGGGGCTTCCCGGAGAGAGGGGGATTGGTATAGCGTCGAGGGGAAGGACCCGACACCGACAGATGATACTATTGGCAGCGGTAGCCTTGAAGTGGAGGCTGAAGGGTACCGTAGTAATGGGCTATCAAGAGAGTAGGTCGGTGATGATAAGGGGAGCCGCTTTATGGTTCGCGAGTGGGGCTTTCGGGGAGCAGGGGGTTAGGCACGCACACACGCAGGCGGTTGATGTTAGAAAAAGGAGCACCTTGTGACGGAGGCCTCCTCGCCCCGAACTGGACCGCAGTGGGGGCAATGAGAAAGAAGAAGTTTGCTCCGGTTCAGGGCGGAACGCAAGGGAGATACGCTGTCGAGACGGTGCTTACTCTTCTGGGTCTGGGAAATAGAGGATTGCGGACTCGCCTAGGTCGGAGACGGTTGGGGCCATGGTCGGGTTGATGGTTGAGGCTGAAGGGGGGGCGTGCTTGGAGTCGCTAAGAAGGCAGTGCCTGGAATGCAGGGCCGGAGGTCCGTTGTGCGGGGGGGAAGAGGGAGGGGGGAGTGCAAGCGCAAACGTGGGGGTGAGCACAGACTACGGAAGCAGACCGGTATGTTGGAACCAAATCGTCGATGGATCCTGGGCCTGGGCGCCTTGCGCAAGGAAGTTTGTTGAAACATGGGTGGGCGTTCGCGGATAAAGTGGGGGCGAACGGGGTTGGGAAACCCGAGTGGGGGGGAAGTCTGCATGACTTGAAGTGCACGCTGGTGCATTGGGTAAACTGGGTCTGATCGCGTAAGATCGCTTGAGCGGGCTTTTTTGGTTGCGATGTAGGGGTTATCCGGGAGTCAGAAGGTAGGATTTTACGGTTAGTTTGTAATAGAGAAATTACTGGGAAAACGCAATGGGGAAAGGAGACAAGTTATTGGGGAGTAGGTGAGTTGATGGGTAGGAGATCCTGGATCGCAAGAGAGCTGAGCGGGGGATAAAGGAGAAGGCAGAACTTAAAAGTGTAGAAAGAGGGGAGTTCCTAACACTTGAGAAGCTCGTGGGCTCGCTGCGAGGGAAGAGGGGGGGGACGCGAACTTGTCTGCAAGAAAGGAACGCGCGGGAGAGGACGGGAGTGAGTTGCGGGCTCTAGCGGGGTCAGGTTTGCTTGGTGGGGTAAAAACGGGGGTCGATAATAAGGTGGTAGAGGTAGGGGGTAAAGAGGAAAGGAGGGGGCGGGAGGAAGAGGTGAGTAGGAGTGATTAGTGAGTATGAGGCGGGAGTGAGGGGGGGAAGGGAGAAGGGAAGGGGAGTGGGCGACTGTGCTCGAGGCAGGTGTAATAGTGCAAGGACAATTCGTGTGCACGCTGGGGCGTGGGGAGGTGTATTAAGGAGTCCGGGTTGGGAGAGGGGAAAGTAGTACGCAGGAGCTTATATGGGGTGCTTAAACTCTAGAGGGCGGGCTGGGTCACTTATGCGCCCATGCCTGTAACTTATGCGAGAGGTAGTTCCTTGACTCATAGGGGGGATGTGTAGTGAAAAGAGAGTTGAGTGGGCGTTTGACTAGGGCGGGAGCTTGAACCCGGCGCCGCATCCCTCCGTTATCGCTGCTACCCCCCCAGGAAAAATAGAAAAGGATAAATCCCCAACTAGGCTGCTTGAATGATCATTGGCTTGTACTGAAAACCAAAAAGGCTGGAAGAAAAAGGTGGTGTATGAATGACGTCTTCCCTTCCCGGAGCACTCGTTACTATCTATTAAGGAACGTGGGGGAGGGAATCAAGCAGGCCTTTACTTCAAAAAACCTGGAATCCTATCTTCGGGAGTCTTTGATGAGGAACTAAAACCAAGCTACCTCTTCTATAGGAAACCACAGCGCAAGAGGCGAGAAAAAGATGCACATCTCTCACAAAAAAGCCAAGAATGAGCTGGATCAGTCGATGGCGGAAAGAGCAAAGATGATCTGACGAGCTACAGGTAACAGCTTCGTAAAAAAATAGGAAAATGAAGGGCAAACCACAGAGGCGAGATACGGAGACTTTATTACTTGCTCTCGCCAGGGGTGGGGGAGCAAGAGTGATCTCGTTTTAGGTCACGCGTCAAAACACAGTGAGAAGGAGGGGAATAACGAGTTTAATCGGGAAAAGTACTGCAAGTATCATTTTTTCTGCGGGAGCAGTAAATGTATCGCAATGGACTACTGGATTGGGGGGGGCAGGCGAAAACTCAGCGATCAGCGAAAAAACCGAAAGCGAAAAACCCGGTAGACAACGTTAGCGAAAAACAATCAATAACGATGCGGGCGCTAGAACTGTATCGGCTACCGGCGGTAGAACGGGAAACACGAATCATTCGGTCAAAACGCTCCTCTATCAGGGAATAGTCATGGGACATTACAGGTCTTCAGAAACCAAACCCAATAGAATGCCGCGAAGAAACTGATGTCTTTCTCATTCTGGAAGGTGGTGGCAACGCAGCGAGGAAAGGCTCGAAAAAACCGGGGAACAAAGTCAACGGGTAAGCAGCTGATGTTCCTTCACGGAAACCGCGACTGGCAGGATGTTTGACAAAAAGTGAAAAATTGGGATGAAAGTGAAGAACCCGCCCGCTTTTGCGGTTCGAAAAAACCCATTTACAGGAACATCTCTAAGGAATAAGTTGTGGAGGGGGATCTGAGCGAAAAGTAGAGGAACCTGTCAAAAATATATCTCGCCATGGCTGAGCTAGATGAAAGCGAGTCAGAAGTGGGGTCGTAAGAATGGGGCAAGCATCACGGGTAAGTATGGGTTTCGGAAGCGCAGCTCCATCGGGAAGGCACCTGAGAGGGATTGGAGGGGAAAAAATGGGGAAAACGGAATCTGAGGAAAGAACCGGTAAGAAAGCCGAGCAGAGGACACGCTACCGTGTTGCAGGATATGAAAGTCAGAGCCAACAACACATATGAACAGAGATGCGCGATCGGGTTAAGACCGCCAACGGTAACGCTGAAGATTTGAAAAGGCGGATAGTTTATTTACCATAAAGTCAAAGGCGCTTGGAAAGGGGAATAAAACAGGAAATGAACCAAGTGCAGTCATACAAGGTCTTTGCCGGTGCCGGAGAGTAAGAAATGTCAATAAACTCTCTGTGGATCTTAAGAGCCTCAAGAAGTATTGGCCCAACGAGCGCTAGCGTAAACAACTCTGAAGGAGAATCAAGGAATTAGGAAGTAATATCTAACCAAGAGATAGCTAAGCCAGCCCCCGAAAGATTTGGGGGTAATATATATGGGTTAGAGGCGATGGGCGCTCCTATGAGAACCCAGAGGATTTCTTAAATGATAGAATCCACTTCCTAAATCTCAGGAGAAGACGAACGGGATCCATGCTCTGGGGAAACCTCGGTGACCGCCGGAAAACTCGGATCGAGGTCGAGCAGATGTAAAACAAAAAGAAACCGAACCTGCATAAACGACAGAGACTCTGAGGGTGCAAAAAGGAGCCGACGGTGTAGAACCATTTTTCTATAAACACGATGTCTATAAAGGATCTCTAAGGAGGTGGTCAGGAAGAACTTCTTATGTGGTTTGATATCTCTCCACAGAGAGGGATAGTCGATGAGGGCAGTCGCGATCCGGGAAACAAAAAGAGCGAGCGTGATTCGAGGCCTTTGCGGAAGCGGGGAAATCCGCAAGGGCAGTGAGTTGGAAAGAGCCGGTCTGCGTAGACAGAAAAGGGGAGCTTTGTCTTTTGGAAGGCTGAACCTAGCGGAAAAACATCTCACACCTGCTGGAAGCGGGGACACGTCCCTTAACCTTCCCTAGATCATGAACTGAACAAATGGATCTTCAAGCCACCCGCTACCAGGCCCAAAAAATCGGAGGGGAAGGATCGCGACTCCCATAAAACCGTCCGCGCGAAAAAAGGACAGACAGGGGTATATAGGAGCCAAAGGACGCCGATTCAGGATAAACCGTTGCCGAAATGAGGACCTCGAAGCGATGAGAAAAATCTAGTGGCGGCCGGGAGAAGACTCAAAAAAAAAACTCTTGCCAATTGCATAGGAAAGGGGGAAGCCGGGAAAGGGAGTCGTCCCCGTGCTGCGAAGACCGAAGCTTTGGGACTCGGGTGGGTCAAAGGTCGCAAGTAAAAAATCGAGGTAGATATCTGAACCTCGTACATGAAAAGCGATACCTCCGATGCCTGCAGGACAACAAACGGCCAAAAGCTCGGGGAAGGGGTCCCTTCCTAACCCAAAAGTTGAAGATTGGTCATGGGGGGGACGTGGGGATCAATAAGTGACCGGTATCCAGGACTAAGGGTGTAGGAGGGAAGGGAGGCCTTGTGGGGGAAGCTCTCAAAAAATCGAAAAAAGGAAAAAAAAAGAAAATTGCAACAATTCAGCGACGCAGTTTAGAGCCTCTGCCACTAAAAAAAAGTTACTTAAGAAAGAAGTGAAAAAATCATTGAAGCTGGTTACCAAAAGGATTAACAGGCACCATATTCGCATGGAAGTGTGGTCAATATGCGGATTAGAGAGGAGAGGACAGTTAAAGGGAAAAAAGTTAGACCCAAAAAAGCTCTCGCACCAATCCAGAAGCAAAAAGGGGAAAAACCTTTTCTTCATTCTCGGAATTGAATTCAATGGACGCCGAAAAATCGAAGGAAGTTTCAAAGGTACATGATTTCGGAATAAGCGGCCATATGGGTGGGGAGTGTTCGACAGTGGACAGAGCAAACGAAGCAATGTTCCGGAAATATGAAAGCGGGAGGAAAATTTCACGGAATTGGTGGGGAGGGGTCGGGGGTCGAGGTGGCCGTATGTCAATCAGCATTTCATCTACTTGAGAATGCTAGCACTGACAGGTGGCCGAAAGTTAGGGTGACGCTGATAATGGCGCTAGGTGCTGGGGAGTGTTCGTACTATGGTTGCAACGAGGAACGCTTGGAGAAAGGGGTTAGAATCCAATACCATTGTCCCTTCTAGGAAAAGGGTCGAGGGAGTGCGAGGAACCAGACCCGCGCCCAACAGGGGTAAAGTCGTTCTATTATTTAGGTGCGTGAAACCTAACGCAAAAGAGTCGGAGAGAGACTCGCCAGATGAAAAATGCGGGACTACACTCGTAGGGGATGATGGCGGAAACGATGTGTGGAATACATTAAGAAAGATCTATTAGCCAAAAAAGTGCACTTAAAACATCTTCTTCTTTTTTAGAAGAAGGGTGGGAGGGGATAGTCGTGACCTTCGAGTTTTTGCGATATTGACAAGAGAAAAAGCTGTGGAAAGCTACAGTAGTCACGCGCGCTTGAGGGACTTTTCCACTTAGCCAGGGAAGATCGTAAAGAATATTAAGGGAGGGAAACCCTCGGGACGAAAGGAAGTCCATACCATGCGGGAGGGGAGGTAAAGACAGGCCAAGATTACTGAAATTGGGCGTCGCATACGAATGGATGTCCGATCGTTGCCCAGCGCGTGAGCGAAACGCCGTCAGTAATTAGGCGGGAAAGTTGAAAAAAGAACTACACCAAAACGGGCTGCCTCCTCTGTAAAAGGGGGGGACTGCTCAGACTAGGGTCCTTATTACAGCGATGGGAGGCACTAAGCCTGAAGAAAGGCCATCCAGGTGGTAAAGGGAGCACAGAGACGACGGTACACGCGCCGTAAGGGAGCGCCAAACGAAAAAAAAAAAAGGGATCATAGCGAAACAGAACAGGGGGGATTCCTGGGACGAAAGAGCAAAAGCACACCCACCCCGACATCTTACTTATATAATAGACAAACTCGTATCCGGTAGGTCCAACGCGGCGGCGAATTAAAGGCCCTGAAAGGCTGGGTGGTTACTTGGTCAAAAAAAAGGGGGGGGGTGAGGGATAGAAGGAGCCCTGGTTAAACAAGCCGCCGTCATGTAACCGACCGTGTTGGACGAACAGTACGGTTGACCTCGGCGAGCCGACTAAAACCCAAT
>Ga0179593_1735019_pt1 | contig 12446 bp, 11 predicted proteins | sample CZODoug2_1_08_16_FD_185931 | JGI IMG/M metagenome (GOLD analysis project Ga0179593, IMG submission 185931) | Vadose zone soil fungal communities from Angelo Coast Range Reserve, California, USA - CZODoug2_1_08_16fungal (PacBio error correction) | ecosystem: Environmental > Terrestrial > Soil >...
GGGGCGAGAAGGCTCTAGTAAACGTCATCTTTAAGAGCGGTTCCACGAACCAAAGTTTCAAGGGGGCCCTCTGACGGAAGAGGATCGAACCGACACTTGAGAGTAAAAGGGGGGAGGGTGTGCGCCTCCAAACGAATGGGACGACGGGCCCAAAGGGGTGTGTTGGTGTCGGTGAAGAAAAGGGCTTATCCTAGTCGTCAGCAGAGGGCAAGCGGTAAAAAGAGAGGATCGGACCGTCCTACTCTCGCAGGAAACCCACACCGCCACTCGAGAAAACGGGGAAAATAATTTCGACGCGTATTGAAAAAAAAAAAAAAAAAAAAAAAACAAACAAGGACCTCCCTTTCCTAATGAAAAAAGAGGAGAGGCCAGTCCTAGGATAAAAAAACAATAAGACCAGCAGCGCGAAAATGTAACCGTTGGAGGGCCCTTGGTAAGGAGACGATCAATGGGTCAAAAAAACTTATCTTAAAACGAGAAAAGAGGAGGTTGATGAAAAAAAAGAGGGGAGTCAGGAAAGAAGAAAGAAAAAGGTATAACCGGCTCGCTCTGATGCGTAACAGAACCGAAAATTCCGGAGGGTGTAAACTCTGGTCGCTGGGGGAGCAAGAAAGACTTTGACGTCCTACGTGAGATCGGGGGAGGAAGGTACAAAAAAAAAAGACCAAACCACTGCTGCGACTGGGCGCAGGGGAAAGGCTACAAGAATGGGCGTCAGGGCGACCTGAAGACGGGTGGAAAGTTTGGTGATCGCCGGGGCGGTTCAACGTATTCCCTAACTCCTCTATAGGCTGTAAGAAAAGGAGACCCGGACATAGAGAAAAAAAAAAAAGAAAAAAAAACGGCCAAACACCACAAAAAAAAAAAAAAAACCCAACCAACCCCCCCCCGAACCCCACCAAAAGCGCCGAGGAGCGACGGAAAATTTTTTTTCGACCACCTACGTCAGGAATACTAACGAGGGACTGTGGGAGGAGGGACGTGTAAGAAAATGAAGCGGAGGGGCCCGTCTGCGTTAAAAAGGCGGGCCATTCCGGAAACGGCGAAAGGGAGCTGGACATCGGAAACAGGGGGGAGAAGGGGGCCCTCTATTGCCCAAATCTGGTACGAAGAAGAGAAACTAGAATCAAGAAAGAGGGAATGGTAGAATAACGGGACAGAACACTAAAAAACAAGAAAAACGGGAATTTCTTCCAAACGACCTACAGAATACCGACGTCGAGACAAAACGGAGGAAAATAGAGACGAATGGAAATCTGGATTGACACCTAGCAATCGGGAGAGGAAAGTGATTGAAGTAAATCAATGAAGACCACTCCCGTCGTCGCCGGATCACGAAAAAGATTTGGGGAGCCGTCGGACAAAGCAAGTTTCTCTATGGACCGAGCTCCAATTCTGAAACCAACCTTACTATCTACCAGAGGGGGGGGACAGGACCGAGACAGGAGATATTCTGGCCTAAGCGCCTCCCACCCGAGACACCTTGTGAGTCTATTGGTCTACAGAAAACCGGGGCCTCGCCTTTTGGGTAAAAGGGAAAAAAAGAGCCAGAGAGAAATTCACCTTAACTTTAATTAACTAAGTGCAGGGTCTCAAAGCCAGTGGGGGGGAAGAGAAAAAAGTCTTGTAGGGGGAGGAAAGACAGACATTCTTTTACGTCTGAAAAGAAAAAACTGCGTAGTTGGAAAGTCGTTCTGAAGCCTTCAAGGAAATACACTCACCAAAACTGAGGAAAGGCTCTCTAACAGGAGGCTGAAGGAAAAGGGGCAGCAAAGTCTCTATATTTCTCCTCAGGGGTCTCCACACCCATCGAGAAGCTGGAAAAAATCTGACGGAAATCGAGGGAGGAGGCGTCATCAGCCTAGGTGGTCGACGCGTGGGTTAAGAGTATCCAAGTTCTCACGGTGAAAGGAAAGGGCTACAACTTTTCCCCTCGGGAGGAGAGGGCGTGTTGGGAGAAAGAGGATATGGATATTTTCTACCGATTTCTTCTGCCCGGAAGTGAAGTGTAAGGGGTGGAGATTGAAGGGAACGAAAATCTAACCGCATGACAAGGGAATCGCGAGGGGAGGTGCTAAATGGGTAGTGAGGGAAAAATAAAGCGCGAGCACGCGGCCGGGGGAGAAAAACAAAAGTAGTAGAGTTATGAAGGGAAAAGGAGAAAACACGAAAGCCTAACCAACCCAGAGTGTTTGGAGTCCGTCATTGCGGAACTTCAAATCACCCACAAAAGTAAATAGACCTGCGATCCAATATCTGTCAAGAAGCAAATCCGCGAACGGCGACTCTATGAAGGCTCTTGTAACGATTAAGGGAGTGAAGAACATGAGAGAGGAATACCAAAGAAGACAAGAGATCTCCAAAAACAAAAGAGTAAAAGATATATTCTTTCTCGGGCTGAGCTCACGTCGTCGGGGACATAGGGAAAGGACGCGACTCTCATCAGTTTTCAAGGCCCCGCTTCTTACTATCTAATGAAAAGCAAGAATAAGGGGGAGGGGAAAAGGGAAGAGTGGAAGGGAAAGAAAATAGGTGAAGAGGGAGAGGGTGGGAAGAGGAGAGAGCGGGGGAAGCTGTCGCGGACGAAGGGGTCCGTAGGGAAGAGTTTAAGCTAGAGAATACGAGGGGGGGACAGCGGCGCTAGGGGGGGGGTGAAAGTAGAGGGAGGAAGTATGGAGGGAGAAAGGGAATGGGAGCAGGGGTAGGGTGGGGTGGAAAAAGGTCAGGAAAAAGGTTGGGGGGGATGGATGGAAAGGAAAAGGGGCGTGGGGGGGGAGGGGAAAAAGAGACCGGGGGGGGCAAGGGCGGGGAGATAGGAAGGGGGTGTAGTGAAAAGGTGAAGTAAGGAGGGGGGAGGGAGATTGGGAAAGGACTGGTGACGGATAAGGTGAGTTGGATGGGGGAGGTGCAGGAGTGGGATGAAGCAGGCCTGGCTGGAGGGTAGAACAAGGACTATAGGGTGACAGGGAGGGATAGGGGAAAGGAGGGGAGGGAAATGGGAAATAGGGCGAAGGGGGGTACAGGAAGAAGGGTATGGTAGGAAAGTGGGTAAGTTTTCGTGAGAGGAAGGGGGGGAGGGAGGGGAGTAGATGGATGGATGCTTGGGTAGGGGAGGGGGTATGGAAATAGGTGGGGATAGGGTGGGGGGGGAGAGTTAGGGGTAGGGGAGAGAAGACAGAGAATAGGCAAGCAAGTAAGAGAGAGGACGGAAATGAGGGGAAGGCATAGAGGAGGGGCAGAAATGGAGATAGAGAAGTAGGAGGGGGAGGTGCGGGGGGAGGAGGGCAGGAGATAAACACTATGTATTAGTGAGGAGGGGGAAAGGGAGAAGTGAGTCGAGGAGGGGGAGGTACTGGGTGGAAACCTGTAATCAGAGGGGGGGGAGGGGAAAGCTAAGGTGAGGGGAAGAGGATGGAGAGAAAGGGGAATAAAACAGGGATAGGAAATTGCAGGTGGCTTGTAGGGGGTAAACAGGGAGAGGGGGGGAGGATGGGGAGGAGAGCTGTTGGGTGAGATGGGAGAGGATTGGCGAAGGGGTATGGGGGGGGTCGAGGGATAAAGAAAAGGTGGCGGGAAAGTAAATAGAAAGGAGACAAAGGGGGGAAGGATGGGTCTGCTTAGGAGTGGGGGCTGAAGGTGGGGGCAAGGTAAGGTGGGGGTGAACACTAAGATGAGGGTGAAAGGAGTGGTGTATCGGAGGATAAAAAGAGGGGGGGGGGGTAGAAGTGTAGAAATGACGAGTCCGAAATGGGGATGGGAGGGATAGGGAAAAGTGTAGGAGTTGTAATCAAAGGAGGGAAAAGTATAAACAGTGTGCTAGGAAGAGGAGTAGGTGGCTGGAGGAGACTGAAGAGAGAGAGGGTAAAGGAGGGAGAGGAAGAGGTGGAGGAGGGAGGAGGAGCAGTGAAGGCCCGGTGAGGAAATAGGGGATAGTTCAGAGAGTGAAGGGAATGAAGGTAGATTGGAAAGAGGGTGTGAGGAGCATAGGGCCACATGGTAGAACTGAGGCTAGGCAAGAGTGGGGGGGGGAGAGGGAGGGAACGATAAAAGTGGGGCGAAAGAAGCAAATAAAGACCAGGGAGGAGGGGTGAGGAGAGGATACGAGAGGAGGAAGGAGTATCGAGGTGAGAGGGCGAGGGGAGGTAGCGAACCGAGGGGGAAGTAGGGGTGGGGGGGAGTAGAGGATGGGAGGCGAGGAGAGGGACAAAATAGGGGAGAAGGAACGGAAAGGTGGACAGGAACAGTGTCGCATGAGCGCACGGGTGGAGATAGAAGGTTGGAGGGGGGGGGAAGCTAGCAACCGTTACCTAGGGGTGTTGGGTTTCGGCACGCTGACTCATAATGACTTATCCTCAGTCGTGATAGACGGATTCAAGCTGTCTAACTTCTAGGAGAAAGATCAGGTCCGCGAGACAAAAGAGAAGGGCACTCTAATCCGCGTCATCAGGGGAGAGAGATAAGTCGTTTTTAGGAGGGGACAAGGCACAAGGACATCTAGGAGGAGAAAACTCAGGACTAGTACGGGAGGACGAGGGGCCAAAAAAACAGCTTCATTGGGAACGATTGCCTGTTTTGCTCGTAATACAGGAGACCTGGGAGGATCATGCCGAAATGCCACAAACGCTGACCTAGGACAACTCGTGATGATCCGCCCTGAGAGACGAGAATCAGTATCCTTACGCCTTCGAATTCTCGATGAAAGAAATCAAACCTTCGCGAGTCGAAAGGAGGATACTCGCTGGTGGACGGCAGAGAAGGGTAAGAACATTGGCGTCCGACGGGAATCGGGAAGGCAGGGCGGACGCCAACAGAGAGGTGCTTCGCTGTGAAGCTGAAAAAAATCCTAATCAACTACAATTTCATGGGGAGGAGTAGGCGAGATCGGCGAATAGGAACTAAATCGAGAACGATGACCGAAACCGCGGAACAGCGTCGCTAAATTAACCAGAAAGTCGCGGAGGGGAAAGAAACCTCTTCATCCGACCAAAACGGCGAAAGAATTGTGGTTTGGGCAATGGAGGGGGAACTGGGGGCCGAAGGCAAAAAGAGGAGGGTGTCCCAACGTCACAACACCGGAGGGAATAAGATTACGGGAATTGGAGACTTTGTAACTTTCACACGATGGGGACGACTCACCTTTTACTTTATAGGGGCTCCGCAAGGAAATGAATCGTACGGTCGAGTCAGAACAGAACAAAGAGAAGATTGGAAGAGGTTTCAAGCTACTACCTAGAATCCGCCGTACTAGAAAAAACAGGGGATAGAAAGAGAATACGGTCGAGTTAGAGGGGGGGACCAATGACTAGGCTAGTTCTTCGTTTTCAACGGGCCCTGAAGACACTCCTATAATTCGACAAGAAAGGAAGGGACGCTCGATAAGGAACAGATGTGTGAATAGCGTCGGCCAACTGGCTAGGAAAAACGTTCTCGATGAAAAAGGGAGGGGAAAATTCGCGTTGCGTCCTTCAAAACACAGCCCTTTGTTAAAAGAAAAGGGGGGACCAAATAATGGGTTTCTCTAAATCGCTCCCGAACTCCCCGCCTGGGTATTACTCCAGGGAAAACAAGCCGTCCGCCTTCTGGTGACACGCTAGGGAAGGAAACGAGCGACAGGGGAGAGGGAGGAACGGGGGAAGGATCTACGCACATTTGACTCGGGGGAGGGTAACTCAAATAATTCCTCGTCGAAAGCGATCCGACCATGATTCGTTAAGCCCGCCCATCTGCGCCCTCTCCATCTACCGGGTTCGGAAGGTGGCGATCTGGGCGGGAGGGGGGTCAAGCCGCACATCACGATTAAATCCTAACTTTTGAGGTACGGATTAAGACCCCATTAAAGGAACCTCCTACCTTCAGGTGCCGAAACAAACGAAAGAAGAATGATAGTCTTAACGGAGGGGAAGGGATTCTATCGAGCAAATCGGAAGAAAGGAGAGAAGAGTCATCATAAAGGGTCTGACCTGAAGGGGGGAATCTGAGCATGATCCTCAAAGAGTCTTTCGCGCGGGAGTCCCATTTCGCAGCTAGGGAAAAATGAAGGATAGACGAAAATACTACATTCTAGTTCGAGCAAGAAGCGGCATTCTTCACAGGGGTCGTTATGCGCGTTCGGGCTCTTGAAAAAAAGACACGTAGCGTCGCTAACCGAATGAAGCCGATTAGCTATGGGGAGGGACCATGCGGGGGTCAGCGACGCTTGGAGTCGCAGGAAAAAGAAGTTAGACCAGGCTCCGACACCTCAGTGAAGCAAATATCGAGGCATAGACTAACCAACAAGAGTTTTGGAAGTCGGACATTCCTGGAGAGAAGACCATACAAAGTAAGAGAGACGCTTACCATAAGAAAACGATCATATACGGTAAAGAAGGGAGGCAATCGGGAAAATTGATTGTTCTCGTAAAAAGGGCAATGTAAAGATCAAAGGGAGACCGGAGGCTATAGACCGCAATAGCTATCACAGTGGGAAAGGAAGAGGAACTCTCGGGGTTGAAGGCTTCTTACTTTTTATTTGAAAATAGCCGCGAATAAACGCTGCGCCGTAAGAGTTGCACTGGACCGCAGCGACCTCTATAATTATCCCAAAGCTCCTTGTAACGCACTTGGAAGAAAGGGGAGGTTATAACCGACGCCAGAGGAACTTAAAGCTGTTTTGGTTTCGGCAGAGAAGGACGGCGTAGGATCACAGGTCACGCGTATGAAAGAAGAAACGGTTGCTCGCGGCAGGAGACGGTAAAAAAAATCAACGCCTCGCGAATTGAAATCGGACTCAGGGGTACGCGCTTACTAAAAAAACTTTGGGGGGACAAGAGACCAACAGCGGAAAGTTGATCGCGCGGTCGAAATTCTCGTATTACGGTTGGGACGCCCAAAAAGACAGGCTGCGCGAATTGGCGGTGTGTGGGGTGGGCCGCTGTACCGAGACCTGGAAATGGATCGTTCCCCATCAGAAGGAAAACTAGGCTTAAACGCTCCTCCCGGGGGATCGAAGAAATTTAACTCGATCAAGATATTAGGGAAGGAACTCCAAAATGCGTGGGAAAAGTCGACATTGAGGCGAAATTGGAGGAGGAGAGTCCCGGAACTTTTCGCTGGGGGTAAGAATCACCATTAATCGTCGGACAGGGAAGAAAGGAAAAAGCAAAGCCACGCAGCTGCGACTTCGACTGGAATAGAAAGCAGGGGATTCTGGCCTCGATTACCGCAACCGAGAGAAAAATTGGTAACGATCGCTGTCGGAAATTCTTCTGTGACCAACGATCACTAAAAAAAATTCACCCTGACGCCCGAGAAAACATGGAACCGGAAAAAATCTAGCGATGACAGGAAATCGGGGGGGGTCTAAACTAACAAGACGGCGAAGTGCATTGGGGGGCGCGTGGAAGGGCCGGCAAAAATCATGGGGACCCTGGCCTACGTTCACCCCCTTCTGCATGTCGGAGAAAAAAAAAGAGAAGTGGAGGAAAGACTGGGAAAGCAGAACAAGTTGGCCGAAAAAATGACCCAAAATCGGGACGTGATCTGCTCAGGAAGATGTCGAGAAGACGGAAGTGATCGGAATCAGAATTGCCGACCGCGATTTTGGAGGAAGAGAAGGAAAAACGTCCGAAACCATCATCCTGCCGTAATAGAGCTCAACAGAAGGAGGAGATGAAAGGAAGGAAGGATCTTATGAAGAGGCGTCGGGATGGACGACCACTATAAAAATCAAGGGAGTTTCCTGAACGGAATTCGAAAATTCGAGGCAAGAACGACAAGACCCTGCGGCGGACAAAAAATTTGGGTAATCGAGAGGCCCACAAAAAGGGGAAGAACCGTTCTTTAGTCTTGAAGAGGACAAGGAGGCCCCTGTGTCCCCTTAAGAGGAGCTAAAATGGGGCAGTAAACCGGACAAGAGCGCTCGCGAATGCTGGGCGACAGCCACCAACCACTTCGGGGAGGTTAGGAAAGCAGGGTTCGACCCAAAACGGTACGTGTTGAGATCCGCGGTCGAGCGTACGGGTAAAATCGTCCGTGTGATCGTCTCGTGCATTTTCTCCTGAGTTAGTGAGGGACGGACAAAAATATCTCGCGAACAGCGATCCGCCCAATGACCTTGTCGGGGAAAGCGATCTGCCAATGCTGGTCGCAGTCCAGCCCAAAAGAGTAGGGTCGAGCTCCACAAGATCAGCGAGACCGCCTTCATCTTCGCAGGGACACGGCCAAGACGCTCCAACCGTAGAGGGAAGAAAAAAAGGAGGGAGTACGAAGCGGCCGAGGTCTCCTAGGGGAGAAGGTCTCAAAGTTACTTCACGGCGGAAGGGAAAGAATAGGGGAAAGGAGCAAATCTTCGTCGATTTCTGAATCAGAAGGAAGTTGCACGGTAAGCTGAGGGGAATCGAGCCAAATAAAAAGAAGGGAGTTATTCCCGTACGCCACAAAAGCGTCCCATTTCGCGGGGGAGGGGGTCTATGGCGAGGAACGTAACTTCGGCCCGATGTTCGCGCCGCGGGAATCCTTCTCGCGTGACGTGCAAAAGAGGGAAAGAGGACCGACCGTAGCGCATCGAAAAGGACGCCGATTTGAAGTTCGGGTGGCGGTGCTGCGGTGGGAGCGGACGGAAATGGCGGCGACCCAACAGAGAAGCCGGGAGGCATCCGAGTTAATGAAAGGCTGAGGAGCTCAATAGACGCAAGGGCCGAGGTTTTGGGAAAAGATAGGAGAGAATAGAAAATCACCCAGGACCAAGTCTAAGTCGCGGGGAAAATTCACACTGAAGGTGATGGAGAAAAACAGACTCAAACCCCGGGGTGATAAGGAAGGGAAATACGGCTTCAACTGATTCCTCGGCTTTTAAAATAGTAAAGGGACGCCGAGAGGACCGGGGAAGGGCAATCCTCGACGAAAAAGAATTAGTTGGGAACATAAGGTGGACGTTTCAGTGCTCTGCGTCGGGTACAAACGTGGGCCAATGCAAAAAATATCGCCTGCAATTGGAAAAGATTCCCCGCTTCTGCTCTAAGTAAAGAGAGAGGGGCAAAGGGAGAAAGCTCAAGGGGGTGGGAGGGGTGCATCCCTAAGGGAAGAGAGGAACAAAAAACTAAGTTTTTTTTGGGAGGAGTGCTGCTCCGAGAGGAGGGTCGGAGAAATCGGATGCAAGCGGTAAGGGCGACGTGCACGCTCCAAATCCGGGGGACATAACCACTCGCGAACGGGAAATCGGCGGAAAAATTTCGGGTTCGCGCTGGGACGCGACGTCAGTCAAAGACAAAACGCGCAAGCTCCAAGATTAGGGGAAGAAAACCTCTAAACATGCCTCACTTTTCTTCAAAGCCGCGCGAAATGGAACCGTGGCGACCCTTGTTGAGACAGGAGGGAATAGGGCTATAGTCAGGGACCAAAACGTGACCCGAGCAACTCGAAAAGTGAAAAATCCTCCCTTAGTCGAAGAGGGAGAGAAGTGAAAAGTCGCCGAGCGACGATGCTTGGTGAAGACAGTCCGGCGACGGTCGGGGGGGATAGGGGCTAAGAAGGGGCGCATCAGAGTCTACCAAGATCTTACTTTTAAAAAACGTGAAAGGGGACTCTCTCCCGCCAACGCCGAGGAGGCATACGGGAGCCATCAAGGCGTCTAGTCAGGGGGAAGCCCAAGTTCATTGGGCGGTCGAGGGAAGAGGAGGGGGGGAAAAAAAAGCCTAACATCACTGAGGAGAAGGGGGTCGATCCCTTGAGAGAACAGATCGAAACAAGGAGGAAGCGATGACATAATAGGAGGAAGGGGGGGTGACAAGGGTGCGTCTCTGATAGATTGCGGGGGGGTCTCTCTGGGGGAAAAGAATTCTCTTATTCTCAGTCGGGAAATTTAAGCAAACCAGGCGTCATGGGGGTCTCTTACGCAAAAACGTGGAATGGAAAGGGAGAGGAAACGGTGAGATGTCCCAGGTACCAATAGGTAGTCGGGTCGGGGCGAAGAAAGGGGGAGTAAGTGGGGATTCACGGTCCAGGACACTCAGAGAGCAAGAGTGACATCCGACTAACTCAGGAGGAAGAAAAACTTAAACTCTCAACAACAAAGAGAGTTAAAAAGAGGATAAGGAAGGGAATCGGAAAGGGCGACGGAAAAAAATATTCGGTTTTCCGGCCCAAGAAAGGGAAAGAGTAAAGTCGATTCCATGAATGGACCTACAACATCCCAGCGCACCCCCACAAACGACACGGAGGGTTTGGGGCACGAAAACTTGCTAAACCCGGGATCGGGCCATCTCCAATCGGCGAGAAAAGGGAAGTCAATCTACGCATATACGCCTGTGTGAACCTCATTAAATACCACGCTCGCGAAAGGAGGGCCTTCCAAAGCAAAGCCACCCAACGCAGTATCAGAGGGGTCAGGAGGGTTTCCAAGAAACAAAAAAACCGGAAATCGAGTTCTCGCTTCCGAGGCGGGGGAAAAGAAGACCAGGCGGTCGTCCGGGTGAATTCATTCTAGGGGGGGGTTCTAGAAACTTGGGGACCCGAGATCTCGCGACAGAGAAGAATGAAGGGGGAGGGGGGTGAGGAATCGATGGCCCATGCTTTTCGCTTAAGAAAAGTCGCATCCTTAAAGAAGGAAAAATTCGCTCGATCCGACTATTCAGGGACGCCTCCAACTGGGGGGGAAGGGAGGATCAAAAAGCGAAAAGAGATTAGAAGGTAAACGAAGGAAGGGCTAAGGTAGCCTGATCTCCTTGCCACAAGAGGGAGCGAATGCGCATGATAAGATCGTAAAGAGCAAATCTTAGGATCTCCAGTGCGGATCTTGGAGAAGGGCTTAGGGTCGACTGGGAAGGGGGGTTGGGAAGGAGCATCCGCCAGAAGGGGATTCGCGCAAAAAAAGTCGAGGAACTTTCGACTGGGAATTCTGGGCTATACGCAAAAAGAAAAAACCGGAGGGTTTCGACCGCCGGAGAACTGTTTCTTGGAGGTGCGCGTGAGAACGGGTTGAAAAAACGAAAATTATCGCGGGAGAAAAAAGGGGGGGAAGGAACTAGGAAGGGCAATGTTTGCTTGGGAGAAAGAACGTCGGTCCTGAAGATGTGAGAAACCTTGAAAAAGGGGGCGGGAAAGTACTCGCGAGCACGATTCAGAACGGAAGTAAAACCCAGAGTTGGTGCTGGGGTAGGCGCAGTCACCTCAACAGAGGGGAGAAGACGGAAAAGGCGCGTCCCATGCGCGGGCTCTATCATAGCGGGGGAACGCAAATCGTATATTAAGGATTAGCGCTACGGGTGAAACAACATACCTCGCCGAGAAAATCACTCTCTCTCACAAAACAACACGTGTATATGCGGGGGTCCTCCGGCGGGAGGAAGTTGAACATCGGAGAGCAGGAAAATAAAAGAAGATCCGGGTCAAACCGCTTCAGACCCGCTAGATGTAGTCAGGACTTCCATGGAATTAGGAAGGGTGGAGCTAGACTGGGGGGGGGACGTTTTGGGGGGAGGTCCGACTAGACGAAAATGGGTTGGTTGGGGGCGCACCTGCGCGTCGTGGGAAGGCAGAGTCGTCAAATCAAAGTCACTAGGAAAGTCGAACGTCTAGGGGGGAATAGAGGAGAACTAATTCAGAACGCAGCACTTTGAAATATGCTCAGTCGGTGGGCGCTGACGCTAATCGAGAACGAGAGCAATTCACGAAAGGCCATGAAAGAAGGGAGAACATCAAAGCGAGGAAATTTCGTCTCGCAATAACCGAGAGACTCTACGCACGTTGGGTCGAGTGGCGCGAATACCGAAAGAGGAGACGTTTCACAAGAAGGAGAGAGGAAAACGCACTCGACGCTGGTACGACTAAAAAGAAGAGAGGGAAAGGGGACTCGATCAAGATTTATAACACAAGGTCGAAGATTGGAAAAGAGTGAACGACCTTCGCGGAGTGCGTCTAAATCCTCTTTGCTTGGGGGGAGGGAGGACGCCGTCCTCACCAGGTGTGGCGGAGGAACAGGGGAAAGGAAATGCTGAGCGGCCGGCGCAATCAAAAAAAGCTAACGGCTGCAAACTGCGAACTGACATCATGGAGGGAACGGGCAATCGCAAAAAAAGGATGGGTAATCGCTTCGCGTATCAAAAAGACCAAAGAGGAAGAAAACTTAAGAGGAGGAAAGTTGAAAAACGACAGACGTCGAGGAACAAACGAATCGACTTAACCAGAGGGGCTAGAACAAGAGTCACGACGAAGGAAGTTCGGGGGAACGGGCGCGGGGAGAACCCTGTTAGCGAGTACATTTCTGTGTCCGGTCTGCTTTCAGGAATCAAGGGGTTAGCAAACGTGGGGGACCGAAGTTGTGGAGAAGGAAAGCTAAGAACGGTTCGCAAAAAAGTGCAAAGGCCCCGACGGGTACTGGTCGGAGAGAATTGCGGATTCATTAAGGATAAGAAGGGGCATTAAACGCGACAATGGGTAAAAGGAAGGTCAGGGGGTCCGAAAAAATTGTC
>Ga0179593_1782346_pt1 | contig 12446 bp, 9 predicted proteins | sample CZODoug2_1_08_16_FD_185931 | JGI IMG/M metagenome (GOLD analysis project Ga0179593, IMG submission 185931) | Vadose zone soil fungal communities from Angelo Coast Range Reserve, California, USA - CZODoug2_1_08_16fungal (PacBio error correction) | ecosystem: Environmental > Terrestrial > Soil >...
AGGGGAGAACCTGTCTTGGGGGAAAGGAGGGTTGATCCATGTTCTTGGCGAAAGGGAAGGAGGCTGACAGTGAAGTCTTTCGTGTCAGATAATTATTTCGCGGAGAATGCCGGAGGGAGAAGGCAAAGGTGGAAACGCGCCGCAGAAAAAAGAGATGAACAGAAGGGGGTTCCATAAGAAGGCGCAAAAAAAATCGTGATTCACTGTCGGGAGAGGAGCCGTAATACACGGACTGGGCACTTCGCCGAAGGGTTTCGCGAAAATGTCCGTCCGGCAAATCATGAAAAAAGGACTTCGAAGGGAAAAAGGCTATCAATCACCAAAAAAACTGGCCCAAAAGCGCGGTTATATCAGGGGGGGGACTTTGAATTTGACAGTCAGGAACGGGGCAGCGATCCGTTTGTCAAGAAGGACCACAAAGGGAAAAGCCTTACGCGAGCTTTCAAGTTTTGGACGTGGGTGAAGATATCTGATAATTTCCGACGTCCCGATTCAAATCGAAACCGGGAAGTTCACTCAAAAAATCCACTAAGAACCTAAGGGAAGGCAGGTTGCGAAGGTCCAGCATTTGGTTCAGGAAGCGCGGAGAGGACGAAAAAAACGTCTGCTATTCCCGCAGAAGGCGGCTTCTAAGGAGGCGCAAGCTTCGATTGACAAACTTGGGGAAAAAGGAGGTAGCATATCGGGCAATGGTTAAAGGAAAATATGGTGTCTTGCCAAACAGTCGCCAGAAATTCGGCAGAGTAAAAATTTTTGAGAACAGGTTTTGGGGTCGCACAAGGGCCGTCGGGAAAAAAAAAAGATTTTGTTGTTACGACCTTCACCCGCAAAATTGGGCCCTTCTTGGAACTGGGGTCTGGGTGTTGGGGGGTCTATTTCTTGAATGGGGATGCAAAAGGAAGTCTCCCCTTCTTATGGTTTCGTGGATCGGCGTGCGCGCAAGGGGGAACTGTTCTGCCTGGAGAGGAAACAGCACAAACAATTTCTGATAAACGTGGGGGGAGGAGGGGTGGGACACGCGGGCATTGAGGGAGACTTCATGGGGGGCAGGAATTGCTTTTCATCACAAGGGTTTTGTGGGAAAAAGGTTTTTGAGACAACGTGGAGAGGGGCTGCACATGAGGGGGGAGCGGACGGGTACGGAAGGGGGAGGTTGAGGCAAAACTCGAGAAACAAACAGGTTAGGGTGAAATTGGGGAAAAAGCTGCAGAACCAGGGGAGCGGTGGAAAGTTGGGATAGGCTAGCTGGGAGAAGGGGCAAAGAAAACTTGTCTTATTTGAGGGAGAGACGGCTAAGGAGGACGCTACTCAAAACAGGGGCAAGGTCGTCGTCTGTAATGAAAGACCACGTAAACTTTTGCCGGCGGGGGAAAAAGAGACTTATCCCTGTCGCACTTTGCCAAAAAAGAAAAAAATCTGAACGAGAAAGGGACGGCCACCAAAAATCGTAAAATACGGAAAGAAAAAAAAGGGCAGAGGCCGGATAAGACACGATTTGAGGGAAGGAACAGAACGACCCCAGGGGGCGGCATACAAAGCAGCTCCACCTCAAAGGGGGGATACGCCTGTCGAGGAGAAGCGCTACCTTTGTTTGCCCAAAAACCGGGAAAACAGGGGGGTAGGATTTTGCAGAGGAGGGGGCGACATTTAAGTGCAAGGGTTGTTAATAGAAAAAATACGCTTCGAACGAACGGAAAAAAGGAAGCAGCGGCTCCGGATGATGAACGCTTCACCAAACTGTAGGGTCTAGGGAGTCGGGGCTTTTGGGCACGAACGAAAGCCTATTTAGCGACAGAATGTACTACGGAGAAGGACGGGGTGCGTGAGGTGAGCGCAAACATAATCTAAGACGGGAGGATGGGGGGGGCCGGGTACTAATGAAATCGGCTGGTAAAGGCCGAAATGAGGTTAGACAGGCTTGCGCGCAGGGGCGTTCCGATTGACCTAAATTGGAAAAAGGTCCTCGAGCGAACAACAACCCGGAGGCGTGTTGCACGGGCATTCCCTTGATGATGCCCTCACTAGTTTAACTTTAGATACTGGGAGGATCTGCTAGGCCGGGAAACCACGGTGACGAAAACCTTGTTTCTTGAGCCAACTCGTCCTCCCTTGGAAAGAGTTGCATCCCCGCTCGCTGTGGCTTTTCGATCGAGTGACCCGAAGCCGAAAGATGAAGCCAGCTAGAGTTTCAAAAGGATGTCTCCGTTGAGGGTTCCAATTGGTCCAGATCGACATATGGTGTACTGGAAGGGAGAAGGGCTGCCCACGCCGGGACGCCTCTCCCCGACAAATGGTTGGTGAAGAGGAAATAACTGTCCATTCGCCCGTGGCGTTGCTGGGCCGGAGGGAGGGAGTGCTAATATTTGAAGTGGTGATGCGTGGTGTCTAGAAGACGGGGGCGGCAGAGGCCCGGGGTAGGGGTCCCCACTCTGGCGGCCTGACACCAGAGGGAAACTGGCCAAAAAAGAAAGATCCTACTACACCAAACAGGGTCCTTCCCCTGGGCAAAAGAAAAAGAGAGGAGCGTCAGGGAAATGAGACCGAGTCTCCAGGGATGCCTGGAAGATACTAAAGTTTTTGGGGGGAGACAGTAACGCCATGCGTTAGTTACTAAAGTCAAAAAAGGAGGCTGTGAATCTGCTCAGGGGCGGGAACGAAAGAGCGGTGAAGTAGCCTTTGAATTCATTGAAGGAGGGGATTCCATGGTTTGATTGAAAAGCCAGAAAAAAAAGGGCGGCAAAGTATTAGCAACGTTGATCTGTGAAGGGAAGCTCCCAGCCAGACGGACAGTGCCATCCTGGGGTGATTGCGAACTTTCATTGAGAAGCCTCCACTCAGAAAGGGAGTTTCCCTGCCAGAATTTGTTCGAGACCCAGCTACGACACCGAAAGGAAAATCCAGAAAAAAAAACCACGGACACCAAGGGGATAGAAGAGGGTTTTCTCTCCGTTGGGAAAAAGGGGACAGACCCGTCCGCGAAAACAGAAAGAAGAGGTACAACCAACCGTAAACTAAACCCGCCGGCACAAACATCGAAGAGAGTGATGCCGACCTAAAAAAAACCCCTTCCATCCGAAAAGGCGGGGGGTTTTTAATAACTCTCCAACCTGAAAACCGCTACCACCTTGCTGAAAGGTTTCTGTTGAAGAAGGGCCCGCCCAGCAGACTGGGTCCGCGAAAAAGGCCAGGAAAGAGACTCGTAAGACGTTGCGACGAAGTAAAGGAAATTGAGGTAGGGCCGAAATAAAACGAAAAAAACCGTTCCATGGAAGGGGAATTATAAAAGTCACCTACCACAACAGAAGGGGGAAAAAAAGGGAAAGCCGGCACATGATCGGCACAAATGGGTGGTCGCCCAAAAGCGAACGTTTGGGAGCTACTAACGCGAGGAGGGAAACGACCACGAAAAAGAGAAGCCGCCAAACACAGTTTGAAGAGAGCAAATGGCTAGACCGCCGCCGCAGGAGATTGTTCGTGAAGCATCCGCAGACCCCCATCTAACCCAATGGGGGGGAAAAAAAAGGTTCTCAACCGCCATGCCGTGGGGGGACCAGATTCTTCGTGACAAGGATTGAAAAAGGGAAAGGTTTTCGATGAAGGGTGGCGTACTCCGCCTCTCCGTGGCGACAAAACTGATCGCGTAAGGGTTGAAAGAGGGCGCGAACAAAAAATAGCTGACCGTCCAATGAGTCTCCCCTAACCAACGGATATCACGACCGCTGTGGGACGAGGGAGAATAGCCAAACGGGCGGCGGGGGAGCCGAAAGAGCCCGAGAGGGCCAGGGGGCTTACCAAATTGCTCCCACCTTGAGGGCCGGTTTCATGAGATCTTTTTTGATTACCCAGACCCCGGGGGAGAGATTTGCTCACGAAAATACTGGGTTGTGGCTCCGGCACCTTACTGGGGGAAACGCCACACCATGGTCCAGAAGGGGATGTTGAAAAGGCTGTGGTTCGGGGTGCGGCTATGGGGGGGTTCGGGCGTAAAGTAGGGGGGGGTCACTATCGGTCTGTATTCGGGAGACGCTCTGCAAGTTGCCGTGGCCGTCAGGGAGCTCTGGGCAGCTACCCACCCGAATGTTTTACTGTAATCCTCCCTCCCCCTGGGGGCTTTCAAACTCCTGTTCCAGGCGGGGTCCGAAGTTCAAAAAAAAATGTCAAAACGCCGCGAAAACTGCTCAAAGCCGAATGGCAGTTCCGAATCTCCACTTGGGGTGTGTTGTAAAATTGGTTAACTCTAAAAAAAAAAACAACTTATTAGTAGGAGAAAAACACTACGGCAAGATTTCCCTTCTGGGTTCACAATGTCTGTGGGGGAGTCTTGGAAGAAAGGAGTTCATTGAGAAGAGAAGGAACTTCCGCTGGGGGATAGACGGCATCGCTACGGGGACCGGCGGGCCTGGGGGGACGATCAGGGGACCTAACCCACAGCCTCTACTCTAAAATGTTTGCCGGGGGGTAATCATTGAGCCAAAGACTCGTGAAATGTTAATTGGAGGGGTTCAGAGTGCATCACAATATGGTTCACTCTGAAACCGAGACCGAAGGGTTTGTACCAACTCGCCGGTCCCCAAATCAAAGGGCAGAAACGGTCTTGGACAGGATTAACGTGCCTGGGGTTGGAAGAGTCCCTTCCCCAGCGGCGCGTTAGGTCGGCGGGGGAGGAAGCTTTGGGATTAAAAAAACGCCCCTCCTTGAAACGACGGTAAAGTTGGAAGGGTTCGGAGCCTGCCAATACGGGCAATCCGGAGTGCATGTTGGGGGCGCCTTTGAAGGGTCTGATAGGCTTTTCCGCCAAGGACAGAAGGAAAGTGAACCGTCCAGGGTTTTTTCACAAAACAACCTATGTAACAGGGGGGGCTTAACGGGAGGGAGGTTGCATGCGGGGGGGGTCAGCAGTTGGTGTGGCGAGACTTATTCTGAAAAAGAGCAATACATATCTGTGCCAACCATAGTGCGGGGAAACTAGACTAGGTGGGATCAACCGGGGGTGGGAGTAACCTATTTAAACTTCTTCTCTGACCAAGCCGGGGTTTTTCCCGCTTTAGTCCTACGAATTCTGGGTGGAAAAAAAAAATTTTCCCCGAAGTTCCTTCTTTCTGGTTCAAAGGAGACACCAAAGGCCCCCTCCTTCTTTCCTTTTTCGGAAGAAGTTGCCAGGTGCGGCGAGGAGAGTTCCGACGGGGGAAACAAGACTCAAGGCGAATGGAGGGGCGTGGTGTACTTAGGTTAGACGAAATGTTCCTCTCCGGCCGGGAAAACCGGAGGGCGGGGTTGCGTTTCTCAGTGCAAAGCCCGGGCGGGGAACAGGTCAAGTGGGTCGGAAATGTTTTCTTCCTTTTATTCCGAAAAACTCAGCCGAGAATGTAGGGGGGGGCGTCGGGTGGGAAATCAGCAGGATGGTAAGGGGGGTATTTTGCATTGGGGGCAAGAAATCGAGGGTGGGGGCCGGGTTTTGAAACTTATCAGTGACGTCCGTAAAGGCTTAGCGTTGAAGGCGGGAAGAAACCGGCTTGAGGGAAGAAAAACGGCGAAGAAAGTTTGAGGAGCCGTGTTCAAGGGAAGCGTTGAAGTGGGGAAACCATGGGGGGGAAGAAGGATGGCCAGGAAGGAAAAACACCCGGGCTGAGTGAATCCACGAGAATGAAAATTTTGGGGCTCAATCCAAAAAAGAGGATTCGCGGGCGGCTGGGAAAAAACCCGGTACGCTCTCACGGCTGTCTGAAAACTGGCCTCAAGACCTGGACAGGGTTGTGCACCCGTCGCACCGGACAACGTCCACCCACCTTAAAAAGAAAGAGGGTAAGCCCTGGAGGGGTCCTGGACCTTGCTTTTACAGCACTTTGGGGCGTCCATATCCAAAACCGTGGTCGAGGGTTTATTTTCTTAAGAGGGACGATTGCCTCTCCCTCCCGTAGAAATGAAAGGAGTCGCAAAAAAACGCGTCCGACAACGCATCAGGGCACGCCGTCGGGAGGGGGGAAACGACTCTCTATCAAAAAAAAAAACGAAAAAAGTCGTATGCAAGTTTTCAAATGGACGTCGGGATGCAGATAACCGGAGGGTTGTTCAATATCTCAAAAAAGGTTTACCTTCTCAGGCTCAGCGAAAGGGCAGCGGCTCCGGGGGGAACGGGATTGGGACAACCAAAGGGGGAAAGGCGGGAGGGGGTTGGGCACTAAAATCCTGATGTCAAGCGTGAGAAATCGACGCTACGGAGCCTGGAGCAGAAAAAAAAGAGACTATCTGTCGTGCATTTACGAAAGGAAAAGCACTGCATGACGTGTCGTCGAAGGGGGGCAGCAATGACTAACCAGGGGAAGGTCATCGAATCAACCACCCCAACAGAGATGGAAACCATGGTTACGGATCAAAAATAACTAACTAACACGAAAGAAAGGCTGGCTGGCGGAAAAGTCCTAACATGAACCCATGCTATTCCCCTTGATGGGGGGGGGGGAGAGAAAAGGAAAACGAACCCTGGATCCTCGTCCCCGTCGGAGGTCCAATAGGAAGGGTAGTGAAACAATCGAACAAATAAGAAGGGTTTGGTGCTCAAAGCCGGTCACGGAAACTGCCTTCCGTGGCCTTGAGGAAAAGCGAAGGGGTAGTGGAAGAAGAATTTATCCATGGCAGCAAGGGCGGCAAATTGAAAAAAACCCCGAGCTTGTTGCACAGATAGAGGGAAGCGAGAAGTGATCCGGTGATGGAAGAGAGGGGACTCCTTGGTGATTGAAGAAGCCTTTCGGTCGGGGGGGGAAAAATTAGAAAGGTCTGTATCGGCGAACGGGAAAAAAAGTAATTACGGTGAACGGGGGATTTTTTGGGTCGCGGCATATTAAGGTCATGGCCCAGGGAAGTCGAAAAGGGAAAAGTATTTTTCAGAGGGGTTAGCTGGACGGGGGTCCTTCCCCATACGACGAATACACTTTGTGGAGGTGGGGAAACTTTCATTGGCCCTTCAGGATACCACAAAAATGTGGTGCGTGCAGAAAAAAAAAGCGCCCAGATTGGACAAGAAAACCATTGTATCCGTCCGAAAAAACCCGGGCTCAAACTCCCGGAGAGTTTGTATTCCATCCCCAGCCGTGACAGAAGTCCGCCTTAAGTATTGTCCGGAGAAAACCACGTTCTCAACCCTCCAGAGAGAGAGTACGTGACAAAAAAATAACTGCCCCAAAGCGTTCCTCCTCCCAACTCTCTTTCCAAAAACCCGCAACAGTCGAAAAAACTCAAACCCGGAACTTTTGGGGGGGGGGAACTGTAAAAGGGAAGAAACACCGGTTACAGAGGCTCACAGAAGCCTCGAAAGCATTCCAATCTAAGTTGAGAACATCATTCTGGAGAATTCACCAAAAACACCGGGAAAAATCCCAGCTTGGTTAAAACGTCGTCCCCGCAAACGTCACCCTTAAGAAGGGCTGCCCCATCCCGAATGATAAGGTGGGCGAAATGTGGGAAATAGACTCCTTGTAAACTTTGCGGACGACCATACTGAAAGGGAACCCAAAAAAGGGTATCTCTCAAATGGGGAAGGGAAAGGCGCCGACGGTAATCATACGGTCTTTTCGGGACCGCGCTAGAAATTCAGAACCAACGCAGAGAAAAAAGCCGTTAGGGGCAAGCCATGCCTGTTCAAACAAGGGGGGCTCTTTTCAAGGGTGGTGTGGTTGGGGGGGTACGACCGGGGGGGACGATTTGAATCTGACCCGCCTAGGGCGACAAAACTGAGAGGGAGTAAGGTTGGAAGGTCCGTTGGAAACCAGCGGAAAAAAAAAGCTGACCGTCGTGAGGGAGCTCCCTTGGAAAAACAACTGTATTATAAAAGACCGCTGTGGGAATGGAGGGGGGGTGATTCGAAGAAGGAGTCTTCGTCAACGTCCTAAAAAAGAGCCCGGAGTCCTGAGGGGGGGACGGGAAGAAGTCTCTGCCGAGAAAACCGACGGGGTTGACGGTAAAAAGGAGAGGTTTGGGGGGAAAAACGCGATACGACAATTGGAGAAACAGGCCGGCTTTGGCGCCAGGGTAACCAGTCCCAACCGGCAACGCTTTTAGCGCGAGCTGTGGGGGGCCGCAAGAAAGAGATGGGGACAAGAATCCCGCCGCAAGAGTAGATACGAACCTACCCAAATTTAGTCTGCTTTGTGGGAAACGTCACCGTGCAAACCTCAGAAACCCAAAATCAAACTCGAATGAACAGTTGGAACTTCCGTAGTGGTTTAGCTCTCAAAAAAACTTATTAAGGAGAGATACACCACTACGGAAAGCGTGCCATTCGGTTGAAAAAGAGTGGCTGGGAGGCTGGGAGGGTGAAATCCGACGGAGAAAGGGGAGGGGGGGGAGATTATTTTCGGGGGCAGAGACGGGCTTAAGCAACGTGGGGGGGGAGAGCCGGCCGAACACAGCCTCGCGAAGAAATGGTGGAGATAATCAGGGTGCCACTCCGGGAAAGAGTCGTATCGGTGTCCGATCCCAAAATCTAACGTGGAAAAAGGGGCAACACGCTCACGCAGGGTTTTGCTCAAACGGGCAGTCCGTGGAAGATTTTAGTCATAGTGGCGTGAAGGGGACTTTCGCTAAAAGGGCTATCACAATGCCCAAGTACTAGCGTGCCCCCTAGGAATCATTTATAAAAGTTTTTTCTTTCAAAGAGCTTTTTGGCCTAGCGCGCTCGCGGGGCGAAGACGTTCAATGGCTCCTTTTCTGGCAAGGGTTTGATGGTTCTCGTCAGAAAGCCTGCCAAAGGGCCTTCCTCACGGCCACTCTAGGTCTTCCGTGTCTCCTTTTGGGAAATATCTGCTGAGGGTGTCTATCAGCCTGGTCCTTCCAATTGGGTAAAGACAAGACCTAATGGCAACGGTTGCCAGGACCCACGTCAAACCCTCGGGGAAGTAGTCAATGTTTATCGCCAGCTCCCCCACCTGAGGCCGGATGCCCGCCTCACCAAGGCTCGATACACCTCTGGGGGGACAGAATGTGTCTTGGGGAGTGCACAAACTAGAGGGGGGATATAGACCTCGATGTTTGGGAAAGGGGAAGAGGAAGTGGGGAGAGAGCGTGGGAGTAGAAGGGTCTCCGGGTTTTGATTATCTCAGGAGTTCGCTGCCCTCCAGACCACTGATTCTTCCCTAGGGCATAACGCGATGGGAATGCGTAGGGATTTCCTGCATCTCTTACTCGCCAACTTCGTTTTTTTTTGGGAGCCCGGTTCAGAGTTCCATCTTTGAGCAAGTTCCTCCATCCCTACATTGGAACTACTCGTATGCCTAGTTTCAGGGGTTCCGCGAATTCGTCCGAAACTTATGGCAAATGGGAGGGGGGGAAAGGGGTTTCTCTCTCCCCTTTTGAAAGAGAAAAGATTTTGCCTTCTCTTCTAAAGATGGAGGGGGAAAAGGGGGGGATAACCAAGCCTGGACGAAAAGGCGTGTTTTTGAATTATTCGGGAAAATGGGACCTGCAAAGATCCGGGACGGAATTTTCCGCGGAGGGGGAAAAAAACTTCGGTCAAAAAAGGGAAACGAACGGGGGGGAAAAAGTCATTTTCGGAAAAAAGCACAAAATCCGGAAAAAAGTGGCGGCGGGTGGAGGCTGGGAGGGTGGGATTAACAGGGGCCTTGGCAAGTTACAGTGGCAAACGATTTTTGTGCCGGGGATAAAAAACGGTTCGGGTCCGGAAAATGAATTCTGTCTTAGAAGACGTCACCGGGAGGCCAACGGCGATACAACCATCCCGTGGGGGAGCAACGGGTTGTGTCCCGTTTTCCGGCGGAGAAACTGCTTTTAAGTTGTGGGAATGAGTAGGCTGGGGCGCGAAAAGGAAACAACACACCGTGGAAGTGGGGCTTCATCCAAGCGGGGCAATGAAAGTTTCGAAAGAAGAGTCGGCCTGGGGCCTGAAAAAAAACGGACGCTCACTGGGGGGAAGACTAAGAATCGGACTTGCCGCCCTTAGTAAGGGGTCAATCACACCGGAACAAGACTCACTGAACGAGAACAACCACAAATCTGCAACCGGCGAACGCAAAGAAAAAACTGTACGGCGGAGGGGACAAGAAAAATTGCTTGGCTTCATAATTAATGTCCAAAAAAGCAGGCGGGTCTGGGGGAGAACCCCAACGGCGTGAAGAAAAGCGCCATCCTCCCGTGGGAAAGGGGACTCCGGACTGGAAACGGACGCGCTAGGAAAAAAAGCCGCGGGGTGGAGGGCAATTTTCCGCTTCGGATGAGGGGGAGGTAAGGCGCGAAAGTGGGGGGGGAACCCGCTGTTTCAACCGATCACGACGCAGGAAGGCATCGGAGAAAAAGGCTGGAGGACCAAAAGGATTTTCAAGGAGGGGGGGCTAGTGGGCGAAGACTATGGCAACGAGAAGGGTCCGGCGACGCCCGGACGTTCATGAAAGCGTAAAGCAAAAGGGAGGGGAACTTTCGGCGGGAAAGAGGAAGCGTGTTCGGCGCCGAGAAGGGGCAGGTCAGCTCTCAGCACAAAAAGGAGTAAAAGGGGAGAGAGATGACCTGCAAGGCTGAAGGCGAAGGGACTCTTCGAAGCATTGCTGGCAAAAGTGAGAAAAAAGGGGGTCCCGCCCGGGTGGAAAGCTTGAGATGGGTTTGCGAAGAACGTCGTCCACACACTGGAATCAGCGTGCAAAGCTTGAAAGAAACCACTCCGCCGTCTATGGGGGAGAAAAAGCAAAACCTTCGCAAAAGGACTGCCGTGGAAGCGGTAGAAGGTAAACAGAAAAAACCACGTGGAGGGGAAATCGCCATCCGAAGCGCAAAAGAAAGACAAAAACGGATTGCGGGCTGGGGCAAGAGAAAAGGAAAGAAAGACCCGGCGTCTCCACGTTGAGGAGCTAAAAACGCCTTTTGTGGATGGGGGGAAAGAAGAAAAGGAACCGTCGGGAGGGACTAAAAGGGAAAAGGAATGCCGTTTTAGAGCGCCGGACAGTGGAAAAAAAGGCGCCTGTGACGAGGGGGGGGGGGGCATAAAAGGACGAAGTGACAAAGAGGGATTTACAACCGAAGAGAAAAAAGGGGTTTCAACCCCCGACTGTAAGGGACCGTGGTCGTTAAAGAACCAGCCGACGACAGTGCAAGGACGGTTTTGGAGTGCGAAACGAAAAAACCAAAACAAAAACAAACTTTCTGCGGGAGGAAGAAAAAAACCTAACCGGTTGTGGCTGTGGCCGGTTCTCGCGCCCCGCCTAAAGGGTCCTCCAACTTCAAAAAAGTACACCAGAACCACGGACACCACGTTGAAACTAAAATTTTCTCGAAGGGGGGGTGATTCCATCCAGGGAACTTCGCTAACTCCGAAGAAGTTCAGAACTAAAATAAACTTGCTCACCAGAAACATAAGTTATGCCACTGAAAGGCCCCATTCTCCACAAAAGCTAATAAAAAAAAAAAAAACCGGAGACCACTTGGAGACACATACCCGTCAGGAAGGGTAACAACTTCCCTAACATGCATGACACCGTTTCTTTCCGCTCTCACAGAATGCCACGCTCAAAAACGGGAGGTAAGAGTCTGGCCTAGAATTCCAAACCCAGAAAAATAGCCTTTATTCCCATGCTGGAAAAAACCACCGTTCGTCCAAGTAACTCGCAGGGAAGAGGAGGGGAAAAGGGGGGAAAAAACGCCGGCGTTTTGCAGGGAGGGGGGACATCCATAACGTAACGCGAAACCATTGCTTGACTAACAAAATTATAATGAAGGGGAAAAAAAGTTGAAATAAAAGAGGGAGCGAATAAATCCGCCAAACTGGAATGTAAAAAAGCTCTAGGGCTTCGAACAAATGCGGGAACAAGCAGTTTTCGAAACTTTCATTACAACCGGTGAAAGTCTTTACCCGGGGGGGGTTTAAGTACGACCGTTTTTCGATGGACAGTAACGTTAGGAAGCGGACTAAGCCGACAAAAACTGAAGCTTCGGAAGGACCAGTCTTGGACGGGGGAGGAACACCAAGCGTCCCAATAAGGCGCGCGCGTGGAGAAGTAAAACGGTTCAAACCGGCCGACAAACGGGGGCTAAGCAGATGCTTGTGGGAAGAGGTGATGAGAGCCAAACAGGGAAAAAAAAAGGGGACCATCCCTACTAACAGGTCCCTGATTTTCCGAACGCTAAAACAGCACAGGAGCGGTGTTCGAGTTTGGATTTCCAACGGGACACCGATACGGGGCTCAAGTACTCGAGGTGTGGAGGGCCCGCCCTGAATTATGGAAATATTGAAACAACCTAAAAGGCCACCGGGTTGAAAGTTCTCGGAGAGGGCTTTGATCGTTGTTGAATTCGGGCGATTCCCCCCACAAGGGTCCGGCCTCCTTCCGCGTGTGCTCTCCAAACTCCGGCATGCTCTCTCCCCACGCCAGGGGAAGTCGGGGAGGGAAACGACTAAGGGACGCCCAGAAAAAGCATCGAAAGGGGGGCTAAACAAAATTGCAACACTT
>Ga0179593_1282176_pt1 | contig 12445 bp, 17 predicted proteins | sample CZODoug2_1_08_16_FD_185931 | JGI IMG/M metagenome (GOLD analysis project Ga0179593, IMG submission 185931) | Vadose zone soil fungal communities from Angelo Coast Range Reserve, California, USA - CZODoug2_1_08_16fungal (PacBio error correction) | ecosystem: Environmental > Terrestrial > Soil >...
AAACGAAAAACAAAATGTTGGGGGGGAAGAAGGTCCTCAAAAAACACAACGGGGAGGAAAAAAAATTAATCCTAAAACCTGTGGGGGTGTTTTCACAGAAAGGAAAATCCGTCGAGAAGGGGAAGGAAAAGTTGATGGGGAACAGCACCATCAAGGCCAAATAGGAAAGGGGAGAAAGAGTCTGTGGGGGAAAAAAAGCATAAACGTGCCCTGAAGATTAAGGAGGAAGCTGATGGCTTTTAAAGAGAAAAGGGAAAGAGGAAAAAAAAAAAGAAAAGGGGAGTCAAGGAGGAGGACCCAGGACCTAAAAGATAAGTGGTTCTGGTGAGTCCCAAACAAGGTCTGCGGGTCCCCACCCGAAACCGGGGGGGGGCACTGAAACGAATGATTACACAAAAGTGCTGACCCTCGAAAAGGAAAACGCCGATCGGACACGTTTGGAGGGGAAAAAAACGCAGGAGGGGGGCAGCAACACAAAGAATCAAAAAAAAAAAACAAAGTTTACGCCGGAATTCACGCACACGCCCTACCCCCCGACGGTCTGAAGGGTGAACAATAACCGCAGCAAGCCGAAAGGGGGGGAAAACAATCATAAAGGAAAAGTTAGAAGGGAAAACCTCACAGGTAAAGGGAAAAGAAATGAAACCACAAAAGAAAAGGTTGGGAAAAGCCAGGAACAAAAGGTCCGCTTAGAGAAAGGGGAAAAAAGAAAAAGGTTAAGTGGAAGCAAAAGGGGGGTAAGGAAAAAAAAGGAAAGGAACACTCAAGAATTGTGACTGGAAGAGGGACTGTGCTGGTCAACGGTCAGAAGAAAGGGGTAAAGGAGAACTCCAGCAAAAAAAAAGAAAAAAACAGGGGAAAAAGGCCTAAAAACGACCCAAAGTATATGGTAAAACGAAATCAATTCTGAAGGGGGGGCTTAAACAGAAAAAAGGGCGCAATGGTTGAAAAGGAGAAATCCGCCCAAAGCCGCCCGGGGGTGAATAAGAGGTTAGGGACGAGGAAAAAAAAAGGGTCCCCTAAGTGAGAACGTAAAAAAAAAGAGAAAGGGATGGAAAAGAAAATTTCAAAAGAAAGGAAAATAGCCAAGCCCCGTACACACACAATCACGACCCCGAAAAAGGGGAAGGAAACTCATACCCTCGAAGCAAGAGTAGGGGAGGAAAAGAAGGCTCAAAGGGTTGCGAACCAAGAGAAATGTTGCAAAGACGGAGGGGACTCAGACAGAAATGCCCCGTCGTGGGGGGGGACCCAAGAAATCGTAACTGCTGAAGGGGAAAGACGCAAAAAAAGGGAAGAAGAAAATCCGGCTGGGAACTGCTGAAGGGAGTTGAGAACAAAACCCACCAGCTTTACCTCTCAGGAAAATCGGGGAGTCAGCAGGGGGGGAGGGGGGGAGGGGGGGGAGGGGGGAAGCGCCAATCAAAAAGGACACCACCACCCTCCCTGGAACCTCAAGGGAGCGGGGGGAAGAACATAAATTACAATCAAGAAATGACAAACCAACTCAGCGCGTTCCACTTGACATGGTCACTTCCACGGAGGGGACAACCTGTTCACTGTGGCTGGTTGACCAAGGAAAATTCACAAACAAAAAGAAAGAAACCTATCGAGAACAAGAGGCAAAGGAAATGAAAAAAGGAAAAGATTACAAACTCTATCCGAAAAAGGCCTTTAGAAAAGCAACGAGAAGGTGTATTACGTCGAAGCGTTATTTGTACAAACAGTCAAGAGAGGCAAAAAGGGGGGAAAAAAAGGCACAGAAAAAAAAGGTTACAGTAACGGCGAAATAAATCTGACGCTCAACAGGGGGAAAAGTGGGAAAAACGACTAAATAAACGGGGAACAGAAAAGGAAATCAACAGTCGGACAGTTGGGGGCGCATGCATCAACATGCAGGAAAAGAAGTGAAAAATCCGAAACGTATTCTTCTCCCGAAAAAAGGAAACAAAGAAAGGGGGCCAGGTGTATAAAAAGGGGGTTGTATTGGGCAGACCTCCCATGACACACCAAAAAGTTGGGTCACCCGCAGACAAAAAGAACCAAGGGGGGAATGAGAAAAAGGCGTGGATCTTATTGGGGGGGGGGGCAAAAAGGGTGAACTTATAAGTCTGAAAAGCGCAAGCGAATCAGCAACTACCAAAAAAAAAGAAACCAGACCTATTACATGAACCGGTTTTCCCAGAAAAAGGAAAAAGAGAGGAAAAAAAGCTTGGAATTAAAAGCAGGGGGGGAAAAGGGGAAAAAAAAATGAAAAAAAAAGGGGGAAAAAAAACGCCAAGTTGGGACCCTGCAGGCTTGTTGAAACCCCAAAAAACTAATTGTTCGTTGTCACTACAACCGGGGGGAAGAAAAGTCTATGGTGAGGTAGGAAAAAAAAACGAGAACTCAAAAGAAGGAAAGGGAATGATTCTCAACTTGAAAACTCTGGAGAGAAAAAAAGCGGAGGGGTCCGGCGCAAGTTGGAAAAAAATTAACCCGGGGAAGGGACAAGATTTCAGAAAGGGGGAACCAAAAAGAGTCCACTGTGTTGAAAACGGGGAAAATACGAAGGTTGGGTAATCAGCGTCCTTATCTCTACTCAACCAAAAGGGAGGGAAAGAAGGGGGGAGGGAAAGCGCAGCAAGGGAAAAAGGAAAAAAAAAACAACACGACGATGGAGGGGGCTGTTCGGAAAGGTAGGAAATCCTTTTCCCAGGAAAGATGAAGCGAAACCCAAGGAGTGGGTGCGCACGAAACCCTGATAGGGGGAGTGGGGGAGACGACAAAAGGGGGGGGACGAACGACTAATTATGTCCTCCAGTAGTCGCGGGTGCGAAAAAAAAAAGATTGGAGGAAAATCAAAGACCTTGGAAAAAAGGGGGGGAGGGGGACAAAACCAAAAAGTAGGGCCATGGAAATGGGAAGGACCAATTTCAATCCATGAGAGAAAGAACCATTTTGCACTGGTAAGGGAAAGTAATTTGTAAACAGACGATAAAGATATGGAGAAGAACTGGTTCAGAACCCGAAGGGGGGGAATGTATAGCAGGGGATTTTTGGGGGATGCGGGCTAAAACGGGGGGAAGGTGGGTCAGGAAAAAGCAGGAAGAAGCGAATTCGCCGGCAATGAGGGGGCAAAAAGTCACAAGAAGCAACAAAAAGGGGAAAACGGGGCCCGGGGGAAGGGCGGGGCGGGGACCAAGTGGTTGTTTCCAAGGGGGGTGTGGCCGTAAAAGTAGAAAAAAGATGAGCAAACAAATGTGGGACAGGATCGCCCGAAGCGAAAAAAGACGCTGTGGCAAGGGGAGGGTCAAAGGGAACTTTCTGAGGAAGGAGCGCCCAAGCCAAAAATGACGTACAAAGGAAAGCAGCGCAAAGGGGGTAAACTTTTAAGAGGGGAGGACCATCTTACAATGGAAAGGTGTCTACCTTAAAAACTGGGGTGAAAAACTTTGAATGCATGGGGGGAAGAAGAGGAAATGAACTGACACAAGGACGTCGAAGGGGACGAGGGACAGACAAAAAAAGAAAAGGACTCTTTGGGGGGATCCCACAAATAAAAAGCCCCCGACGAGTATGTACTTGTTGTCGGGGGAAAAGGAAAAAGAAGCCACAAAAAAAAAAAGGGTGTGCGGTTAAGGGAAGAAGGAAAAAAGAAAGGGACTTGGTGAAGAAGGGATGTGAGATTCTTTCCGGCTAAGGGTAGGGAGTGTGAACCCGGAACAGAGCAACGGTTGTAGTACGCAATGGGTGTGTACGACCAAGGCGAAAGGAACAGTAGAGGGGAAAAAAAAAAAGAAAAAGGTGCCAAGGGGAGAACAAAAGGATACACGGACGAGGCTAAAGAATGTTTTCCGGTAAAGAAAATATTGAAAAACACGGGGGACAGGGTAAAGATCGTTGTGGAACTTGGACATGGCACACACAATTTGCTCCTGCGTCTCATGGGGTGGGCGGTGGAAGAAAAAAAACGACAAAAGAAAAAAAAGGGACGGGGAGAAGGAGGAAAGATGCAATGAAAAGTGAGTGCTGGTGCGCTGGAACGGCTATGTTGCTGCTCTAGGGTGTGGAAATAAAAGGAACCAGGGGATAGGGGGTTGGGGGAAAAGGGGTTTCCCCGACAAAGCACATGAGGAAATAAAACAATAATCGAGGAAACACCGGACGGGGGGGGTAATGGGAAAAAAAAAGGGACCGCCATGGTTCAATGAAGAACAGAAAAGATCGGGAAGACAAACAAAAAAAAACCTAAAAAGAAAAAAGAAGAAAGTGTGGTGGAAACGGTCTAAAAAAGGGTACATTTGCCGATTGAAAAACAAAAAGGGCCCTGCCAAACAACGGGGGAACAAACAGACGAAAGTTGAAAACAAAAAGAGAGATAAAAAAAAAAAAAAGGGAGTAAACTGATCAACCAAAAACCGGAGGAGGGGGGTAAACGTCAAAGGCGTCCGGGGAAAAATGGGGAATAATAAAGGGAAAAACAGTTGCCCAAACAAAGCATGTAAGCGGTAGAAAATAGACGGGGGGGGCAAGGATTTGTCCTAAAAAGGAAAGATCAACGGGGGGGAAACAACAAAACCGGTTGGTCCACGTTTGAAAACCATGACTTGGTCAAGGTGAGGGAAGAAAAAAAAGCGAACGAAAGGAAGGAAAGAGTAACGGGGGGTGGGGGGGGCGAAGCGCTTATACAACCTCCACCGGGCAAAAAAAAAAGAGGCAGCTTGTACAGGGGAAAAAAAAAGGCAAGCAGAAACAAAGGGGAAGAGAAAACGGTGATGGTACAAGGAACGTAAAAGGACAAGAAAACGGTTCGGTAGAAAACAACAGAACGGTATAAGACCGGTCCGACAAAAAAAAGGGGGAAAAAAAAGCCCAGAAATCCTGGTTTTCGACCAGGGGAATGTAGGCTACCCATAAATCCACCGTTGGGGGAAGTGGGGAAGATGAATGCCATGAAAAAACTCCTTGGGGGGGAAGAAAAAACAAAAAAGCAGGGAGAAAAGCCGCGAGAGGGGGGGGGCACCGAAAAAAAGCAAAACGTACATCCATACGGCCGGAAAGACAAATAAAAGGGGAAGCGACGGTCAGAAAAAAAAAAAAAAAAACGGGAGAGAGAATAGAAAAGAAAGGTCATCCTCCTTGGGTTCGGGAATGGCAAAACGACCCGCCGGAGGAAGAAAGTGATTCAGGGAAAAAAAGAGGAACAAAGAGGAGTATACCCAGATCAGTTAAAAGACCACCCGGGAGACGGCCGAGGGATCGTACATGAACTGGGAGGGGGGGCCAAAAAAGAAACAGTCCGGGAAAAAAAAAGATGGGAGGTTGGAGAAGGGAAGGGCTGACCGGGGGGGGGGGAAGATATAATGGGGGGCTTTTCCCTCTAAACAAGGCACTTTTACCACACGAAAAAAAAGCCAAAAAGGAAAAGGGACCCTAAAAAAAGGGAAAAACCAAGTGAGGGGGTTTTTACAGCTAAAAGAAAAAACAGAAAAAAACGAAAGCAAAAAGCCCTTTTGAGGTTGGTAAAACGCTGAAGGACTCACAAAAAGGAAGAAAAACTCCGAAATCGAAAAAAAAAAAGACCAGAAGAAAATTTGGGAACTCAACGAGCGCAAGAAAAAGTTACACTTTGAACGAAGAGAAAACCCGGGAAAAAGATCCCCCAATCAAGAGGGGAAAACGGGGTGGAGGGAAAATTCCAAAGTAAAAAAAAGGACGAGGGGGGGGAAAAAAATAGGTCTCGTGACGATGAAGAAGGGGGACAAAAAACTTAACGTTTGAACTGCCACGGGTAAGGGGAAGAACAAGAAAAGGTTCGCTAGGGGAAAAGTGAAGGGGGGGTGGACTGTAAAAAAAGAAAAAAAAAGTGCTGGAAACAATGTAAAAAAGAAAAAGGAACAGGGGAAAAAACGCAACGTGGCGGGATTATGGGGCCGACCATCTGAAGGTACGCAAAGGAAAGGGGCCTGCATGGGGGAAAAGGCAAAACAGTACAAAAAAAGGTCAAGGTGGACTATATTGCGAAAAAAAGGTCGGACCTTGGGCGGAAAAAAAAAAAGGACGGAAAAGAAAAACTTACAATGGGGGGGGAAAACAAGAAAGAACACACGGTAAAAGAAACAAGAAACCACGGAAAAATGATATCATAAACTCGAAACAAAACATTTTTTGTCGGGAGGAACCAGCGCGTAACGAAAACCACGGAAAAAAACAAGGAAGGGAAAAAGAGGTCACCAAAAAAAAAAGACCAACTCAGGGAAGGGGCCCGCCCCGTCGTGGGGGCAAATATTAATCAAAAGCAATTTTTAAGTACAGAGAAAACGCCTGAAACGGGAAGAACTTCCCGGGATTTCAGAAAGGGGGGGAAAACCCAGGAAAAGGTATCTCGGATGGCGCGCTAGGCGTCCACCACCCGGGGAAAAGACATACCAGTGCGACTTGAAGGTAAAAAAAGACTAAAAACGAAAAGAAAAACAACATACGCGAAGGAAACAAGAGGGAACAGAATAAGAAACCTGGGGGGGAGTTCAGCGGGCCGGAACAAGAAACAAAGTACAAAAAAAAACGGGGGATCGTAACGGGCCTGTGTGGAAGAGGAGGGGGGACAAAAAAAGGAGAGGAAATCTTATCGCTGGAGGGGCAAGGGGAGGAAAAACTACTCGGGTAGGTTGATGTGTCCTCAGGGGGAAGGGGGGAGAAACCGTTCCACGGCCATCAAAGTTTGGACAGGAAAAAAGCCAAAAAAGGGGAACGCTGTAACGAAAAAGGAGAGGGACACAGATACGGGGGGGTAAAACGGGGCGAATGACGTGACATCAACCGACCACGTGGGCGACCCAGCATCCCCGGAAAAGAAAAAAGAACCGGGGCCAACCGGAAGAAAGTTTCTGCAAACGGGAAAACAGAGAAGAAACTGCCAAAGGGGGGAAGACAAGGGGTTTAAGGTGGACCACGGTCAAGAAACGCAAAAAGGTCACCGGAAGAACTGAACCCAGGGAAGGGAAACGACAAAAAAAGGAGAGATGGTAAAAAGGGGTGGGACACTTGGACAAAAAAGCATGATACGCAGGGAAAAAAAAATACAGACCGAAAAAAAAAAACCAGAAACGCAACATTCAAAAAGGAAAAGACGAACAGGCCCAATGGGGGGGAAAACAAAACCCCACTAGGATAAATCTTGAGGAAAACAAAACCAATTCCTGAACACAAGGAAAAACCCGAAAAAGGGAAGGCGACGCCCAGAAAAAAGGAGGGGTGAAAAAAACCGATCATCAGGGGTGGTGTCTGTAGCAAAACCAAAAAGGCGATTCCAAGGAGATGTCCCAAGACTGAGTCGCAAAAAAGAACATTCGCAGGAAGGAAAATTGTAAGGGGAACACGGGAAACGGGGATCAGAAACAAGAAAACTTCTGAAAAAAAGGGTCCGAAACTTGACGCATGATGAAAAAAAAAAGCTGCAAAAAGATCAGCCTCAACAGAAAAAAAGAAAGAGGAGGTTGGCAACGGAAAGGGAAGGGGGGGGGAAAAAATATATCAAGAGAGAGTCAAAAAAAACAACAACGGAGGAAGGAGAACAAAGAGATAAGGACAGTAAAAGTACGCCTGGCATTCGAGTTTAAAAAAAAACCGGGTGAAAAACAGGAGGAAAGGGAGGAAAAAAGTGTGGGGAGGAGAATGAGGTTCCCTGGGGAGCGGCCTTAAAACAAACGAAGTTGGGCCGGAACCATGTATGAATGAAGGGGTCCAAAAGAGTGGGAAGGAAGAGAAGGAATTAAGGGGGGTCCAAATCAGCAAGGGCGAAAGAGGTGGCGAAAATCTTGGAGGACATCAAAAGAGAGACCAGTCTGCCCTTGTTGAAAAAAGGGGAAGAAAAAGGGGGGGACTGACTAGGGGGTGTACACCCGAGGCCAAAAATCCAGGCGGCCTGACTTAACGTTCAAAGGGGGGGGAGGGTTGTGGGAAAAAATGGGGAAGACAAGGAGAATCGAATCGAGGGGGGACAAACACACAGGAAAACACGGCATGGAAAAAAACCAGGAGGCGGTGATTTTTTGGAGGGGAGCAAAGGAATGAAAAATCAGGAGCGGAGAAGGCAAAGGGGTTCAGGGTCCAACTTGAAAAAAAAGAAACAAGAAACCGACGTGGTGCTAAAATGGGGGCCCAAAACTGGGGGCTGAGGGGAGAAAAAAACAAATGGTGGGTCCGAAAAAAAACCCCACTGGACAGCAAAAAAAAAAGAAAAATTGACGGGGGGGATCAGAGAAATGAGGGGTGATCAGCATCCAGGCTCCCCTGCTTTCTTGAAGGATGGAAGGAAAAACCAGAGACAACAAAAACGGGGAATGAAAGGGAACTTCAAAGGTATCGAAAAAGGAGGGAAACTTGTGTTGGCAAAAAAAAAAAGGGGGAGCGGGAAAAAAAAAAAAAGGAAAAAATGGGGGAGGGAAATGAAAGAACTAACAGTGTAAACTTTTGATAAGAGGGTGTCAGACTTCTGCACCGCCCGGGGAGAAAAAGGGCACAATAAAGGGCCACAGAAGGGGGGTGTCCAAAAAGGGGGAATGAAAGAAAAAGTTGGGAAAAGAAGATAATCACTTGGGGTGGGGGGGCCAAACCGCAAGACTTCCAAAATACAAAGGACCTTCGAGTGAGTCCCGGAAGGGTTTTATAAGTTTGGGTTCGGGATTCACAAAGCAAAAGGGGAAAAAAAAAAAGACCACAGTGACTTGTTTCAGAAGAAAAAAAAAGTGTGGACTTAGCAAGATGATGGGGGGGTTTCATTTAATGGGCCGGCAAAAAACGGTTTAACCAAACCCGAAAAAAGTCACGCACGGGGGGGGAGTCCCGAAAAGGGGAGGGGGAAACGCAAAAAGAAAGAAGGTTGAAAGAGAGAAAAAAAAAGGTCGAAAACGTCTGGGAAGGGAAAAACCGCCCCCGGGATAGACGGGGTTGGGAAAAGCACGGAAAAGAATACCAAAGGGCAAAAAGGGGCCATGAGGGGAACACGGAGTTTACGGGGAAAAGATGCCCGGCAACGAGTGGGAAAAATGGGAAAAGGGGGGTCCACGGGTCTTAAAAACGTCCGGAGGTTTTTCAAAAACCAATGGGAAAAAAAATTACAAGACGAGAAGGGAGGAGTGAACTGCAACCATAACACGGTTATTTTTGGCGCGCGTGGAAACTAGGCAGGGGGACAGGACAGGGCCAAAGACCCGTGGAAGTTGGAGGGGGTTGTCCTAAATTCAAACGGGTGGCCAGCCCAGAAACAGACACACGGAATCTCCATAAGAGAGTTAAGCTTTCCAATCTGAAGACGCGGGGGGGGGGGAAAAAGACACAAAAGGGCGCCTCATGGAAAAAGCACAATAATTGAAGGTAGTGAGCCAAAACAAAAACAGCGAAGTCACAAAGGGGGGGTGAAAAGGGTGGGATGCGTCGATAAAAAACGGGCTGCCCTGTTTTGACAAAGGAAAAAACAAACCTCCCCTAAGACAAAAAAAACAGTCATGTGACAACCAAAAGCTGGAAAAAACGGGCATTCCTCACTGATACACCCCGCTGGAAACTGCAGTCAAACGTAAACGGGTGAAAGTTTCCACGTGGAAAGTAACCGAACCAGGGAAAAAACAGAAAAAAAGCTGAGACGAAGGACAGGGACCATCGTAAAAACAAGTGCAAATGGGCGGCAATGAAAAAGACGGACAATCAAACGTTTGCCAACAGGGGGGGTGGGGAAAAACAGACAAAGCGGGGTAAGGCACTGGCGCAGAATCAGACAGGCTTTCAATTCTTGGCAGGAAATGGGTGCGGAAAACATCTGGAACCAAAAGAAAAAAAAAGGAAAGAGCGAGAAGGGGTGGGGTGGGGCTGGGTCATGTCATAAAAACGAAGAGGCAAAAGGAACTCCAATGATTCCGGTCGGGGTCCAAAGTTGAACCGGGGGGTCCGGGGAAAACAAAAACGTTTGGCAAACAGGTGGAGAAAAGCCCAAAGGAATAAGCCACGTGCGCCCAATCCGGAAGCCATTTTTTGTCCTCAACGGAAAAGGGGAAAAAGAACAGTCATGGAAAAGCCAGCGGGAAAAAAATATGGGCAAAAAACGGAAGCGGGGGTGAAACCTCCCGTGTCTGTGGCCACCGAAGGTGGAAAACAAGGGACACACGTAACGGAAAAGAAAACACTTAAAACCCCTCAGAAAAAAAAAAAGAAGATTAATCTCAACAACAAAAAAGGATCAGAAAAGCTCGCAGACCCTGTAATCAGGGTGGCGCTGACCCCCTTCGACCGTGTCTACGTGAATGGCAGGAACATAAAACGCCAGAACGAAGGCGGGGAAAACCGCTTTTCCGGGGGGAACAAAGAAAACACTGGCCATGAAGGAATCTGAAAATGCACGTGGGAAAGTATTGTCCAGTCCACGGAAAAACCAAGGAGGGGGTCCCAGCTGGGCGGCCCGGGGAGCTGGGAAAAGGTGAGAAAGAACCGCAAAAGGGGGGAGTGAGGGGGGAAGAAAAAACCCATCAAAATTGGGGGGGGGGGGAAACGACACGTTGACGTGACCCTGAACCAAGAAACAAAAAGCCAGACCGATCCAGACCATGTTGGGTGTGAGGGCCAAAAAAAAGCGCCAGACGGAAAGAAAGGACGCGCCACGATCCGGTAACCGAACGGAGAAGGGACTGGACCGCTCCCATCCTACATGCGAACAGCAGTCGGGAACGGGGAGAAAAGAGGTCCCAATTCAGAAAGAAAAAAGTGTGTAAGGGATCGTCTTGAAGTATCAACGTGGAAAAAAGAATGGTTACTGAACGTTTGGAATCATGTGACGGAAAGCCTAACGAGAATGAACCTTGGGGGAGGAGGAGGGGGGTGGACGGTCAACGGGGAAAAAAGTTGGGGGGAAGCGGCGGCCACCAAAGGGAACCGAGGAAGAAACCAGGATAAACAAACTAAAAAGGGTTTCGTAGAGGAGGAGGGGGGTGGTACCCATCAAAACGCGACCAGGGGTGTACGACTATGGCGAACAAAGGGGGTTGCTTGGAAAAATAGCACGGGTCTGGACAAAAATAAAGGGATACGCACAAAAAAACGAAGCAACAACAAAAATCCACGCCGTTGAGCGATAAAAATTATAATCATCAAGTCTTCATCTGGGGAAGTAAAAGAAAGACTGGACAAAAAAAAAAAAAGGGAAACGGGGTTTGTTGGGGTGGGGGGTGAGGAGAGACAACGTCAAAGGCCCAGGCGTCCGGTCTGGGGGGGGAAAAAAGTCAGAAAAAAAAGAGTTGGGAAGACGCTAAAAAAAGAGATGGGAAAAGGCGGTTAAAAGTAGTGGAGAACCAGAAGGCACAGCAGGAAAAGAGGAAGCGCGGACACCAAACCCATGGAAAAAAAAAGTGAGGAGGGGGTGAACCGCATGAAGAAAAAAGAAGACAGCGGAAAGAAATTTCCAAGTAAAACCGGGACGGCGACAAACCTGGGAGGTTTGTTTCTTTTGAGGGAAACTGGAGCTTTACTTCAACCGACAAGGGAAAAAAAAACCGGACCTATAAGGCCAACAGTGCAACGGGGAAAAGCTATAATCTAGGGAAGGGATTTCCAACCTTGACCCAAGGAACCGAATTTCGGGGGGGGGGGTGGATTGTCGAAGCGTATTTTGCGCAGTAAGGCACGGAGAACACAGGCAAAAAATTTGAAAAGGAACAGACAAGTACCCAACGCGACTAGTTCAAAGAAAAAAGGTTTCCACAAACGAAACGGAAACCAATACGTCCAAGCCCAGGACAGGACCCCAGTGGGCGATCAAAAAAAACAGGAAGAAAAGAAGGGGAACAAGCAACGGGGCGAAAAAGGACTCAAACGGAGGGGATAAACAGGTCCCAGTAAGGAACCATGTCTCTTGGGAAGGAAAGAACAGGAAAAATGTGGTCCCACGACAAGGCAATGGCTAAAAGGTGCGTAGTTTGGGAGGACAAGGGGGGGGGGAGGGCAGAAGGATCCTCTTCCACGAGCAGCGAATCACGAGCAGCAAAGCCAAAAATAAAGGGAAAAACACGAAAGGGCCAGGCCCAGAACAGAAAATATATGATTCAGGAAACCCGCGACATGAAGACAACACACCGAAAAGGGGGCGCCGCTTGGATGTGTGAAACCTGCAAGGGAAAAACAAGAAGAACAGGTCAAACGAATTGGGGTGGGTCTAACGGGAAAAACCACCAGGCGATCAAGGCCTTTTCCTAACAAAAACCACAGCAGTTCGACCCGACACCGGAGGGGGGCAAAAGGAAAACGGCACAACGGAAACCTGGAACGGGAAAAAAAAGACCTTCTGTTCAAGAACTCCAAATTTTACGTGCAGGGAGGGGCGTGAAAACGTTTAAAAGAAGAAAGAACAGGGGCCAGGACGACCTCGTACATGGGAAAGAAAAATGCAAGGTATTTGGGAAAGAGAAGATATAGGCGG
>Ga0179593_1386666_pt1 | contig 12445 bp, 12 predicted proteins | sample CZODoug2_1_08_16_FD_185931 | JGI IMG/M metagenome (GOLD analysis project Ga0179593, IMG submission 185931) | Vadose zone soil fungal communities from Angelo Coast Range Reserve, California, USA - CZODoug2_1_08_16fungal (PacBio error correction) | ecosystem: Environmental > Terrestrial > Soil >...
AACCGCGATGGTGGCACGACGAAAAAGAACGACACAAGGGCAATTGACAAAAAGAAAGGGACCGTGAAGGCGTTCGCAAGGAGTCAAATCCAGGCTGCTTCTTGACGGCGAAAGCAATCAGGGAGGGGGGACTGCCGGTCAGAAGAATGGGGCGAAGAGACAAGCTTGAAAGGATAGTAAACATTCATCGGGGAGCGTGAACCTGAGATCTGGCTCCCGCATCACGCACCAGGACCCAACGGCTGAAACGAATAGACACGAGAAGGCGGGGGGTGTTGGTGGATTTGTCTCTGGGGAAGAAAACCTGGAGCAGCCCGTCGCAGAGGAAGCAGAGGGAAAAGATGCCACCGCATGCTGAACTGCAGGAGGCATCGCGGGAGGGAAGAGTACGGGTGTGTACATCAAATGGATGGGTGCGCGAAATCTGGGGGTCAAAAAAATTTAAAAGGGCAGTGGGGAAGGTGGAGAGGGGATGGTACTCCAAAAAAAGGTTCCATAAAACGGAGAGAACAGCTGGGAGCGGGGTAGTTCTCACGGAGAGGGGGCAATTGTAACGTCAGGAACCAATTCCCAAAACGTAACCAACTACCCAGCGGGAAAAATGGGGGTAACACGTGCTCTCTTAGCGAACTGGGGAGGAAAGAAAAAAAGTTACGAAGTAGGGAGAGGGAACCTCCACTTCAGCTGACACGTGCCGACGAAGCCGTTCAGCTTGTTGGGACTGTGGCCAAGGCCTGAATTTGAAAAAGAACCCTGGACGACGGGAGTGATGCACCCCTTCAAAGGACCCTGAAAAAAATTCCATGAAACCTGCCGGCGCTATGGGGGGAACGAGGGGGAGCCGAAATCGGTGGGGGGCAAGTAAAGGCCCTCGGGAGTGGGGAACAAAAAAAAAAACTATGACCCTTGGGGGCCCAAACCGCTACGCAAGCCGGGCAGGGTGAGAACAGGACGAAGGGGGCAGTGCCTAAAGGTTAAAGCGTCGAAGGCCGCCGTTCACAACGCAAGACGAAGTGGCAGAAGGAGCTTGGCCTCCGTTTTGGGAAAAAAATACCTCTCAGTTGGAACAGAGGAAACCTGAGTATTGTCGAACATCAAAGGGCAGGGGAGCCGCTGATTGACCGGGAGAGTGCAAGAAGGGGTTTCGGGGAGGGGAAGCTGATTGGTGAGTCAGAAACTGGGCTGGTTGACAGGGGTCATTGTGGGGTGGTGAAGGGGTCACCACCGATGCCGCACCTGGGTCTTTAAAAAACAGAACGATTTGTAGGGTACGTCAAGAGAGAAGGCCCAGCGGCGAATAAGAGGACGATGACGTAGTAGCTGGGGATTCGGGTGGCCGAATGGCCTGGGTGGGAAATCGGGGAAAGACCCCCAGCAAAACGGGGGGGGGGGGAGGAGGGATCCGGTGGGGAAATAGATCATAAGCGTATCAAGTACTGAGGGGAGGACAAAACGGAATAGGAAAGTCAGAAAGTGAGGGTCCGAAGATATCACTTCAAAATAGAGTGAGCGAATTCAGCGTAGGGGAAGTACGGGATCGAATAGACGGCTAGTCTCTTTGCAAAACATAGGATCTATCGCCGCAGACACGGAGCAGTAGAATGCACGCGGTTTCATTGAGCGGAATTTGGGTTAGTCAGTTTCCATTGGCGAGAAGCATCGGACCGACGAGGGGAAGGAAATTCGGGCCACCATACTAAATCAAAGCGGATACCTCCCACGCCCAGGTAGTCAGCTGAACAAAAAAGGAGCAGGATCAGAAAAAGGCGATCAGAAAATCTACTCTCTCGAAATGTGCGCAAGTGGTTAAGAGGATAAGACAGGGCTGGCGATAACGAGGATTATGACAGTCGCGAAAAGGGGGGGGGCATCTAACGGGTGCAGTAGTTCCAAGTGAGTCCAGAGAAAGTCACCGTCAAGACTATCTATTGTTACCAATACGAAATGCGTCCGAGAGACCTTTAGAAGAGGCGGGCTATCCCGTACCAAACCAACCACAAAAAAACCCTTTGGTCTGGAACCCTGCTGGGGGAAGCTACTCATGTCATCTTACTTGAGAGGAAATAATCAGGACGAAGAGTAAGGTCATTTCGGCAATTCAAGCGGAAAGAAGGATCTTCTAAGTGCCACTGGCGCGAGGAAAAAAGGGTTTAAGGCCATAGGTAGGAGCATCATGCTAAGTCCAAAGCCCGACTTGGAAAACTCCAAGGGCTGAAGCAAATCAGGGGGAAATCAATCTTCACGCCAGAAACTCATGTTTCAAAAAAGTAAAAACCTCACCAGGGCGTCGGAAAATAAACGCAAGCGGCGACGAGAAGGTGCTTCACAAGCGGAGCGAAACAGTCGGTGGCTAGCCTCTCGACACGATGCCGGAGCGGCGGCTGCCAGGGGGAATCGACAATCGCTCTGCGCATCAAGAGCGACCGGGGCTAGGGCCGAACGAGAAATCAGTCTCGGACCAGGAACACCGTCGGACAAATCTCATAGCCGAATACGCGCGCAACGCAACTTCGCCAGATCCTCCGCCCACCAGAAAAGCCACCATAAGGATCTTTATTCCCAGGCCAATAATGATGAGAAGAGGAGTTGCCAGGGAAAAAAACGAAGAACTTTCCTCACGTCAAACTCAGAACGGCTCGTTCCGACGGCGTCACAATCAATCGTCGGATCACCGAAATGCAACCACAAAAAAGACAAGACCAAAGCAGGAAGGACGCCAGCGTCCACGAAGGGGTAAAAGAATAAACCCCACCTCTGGACAGCGAAGACACAGGAACACCCTCCCGGTCCAAGTGGGGAGAGCAACCGGGAGAAGGACTTGCACCGGAGAAGGCGAAAAAAAAACCCTTTCGGTCTGAAACATGAATATCTCGAACCAGAAATGAAGTCAGCATCGTCGACTACTTCTGGCCCACCGGAGGCCTGATGCGTAGAGAAATCTTCCCATGAGCGAGAGACCCCAAGAGAGAGGAGAGGAGGGGATGTAAGGAACAGAAAAGTCAAGCTAAGAAAAACACCCCCCGTCGGTCAAAGCCAATCGCGATCGCCCGTAGGAAAAGAGAAAAACCCGGCAGAAGAAAAGAACTGCCAGCAGGCGGGCCAAAACCGAAAAATACGCAGCTCTTCCCAGATCCAAATAATCAAAGGCGCCGTCGTCGGAGTCAGAGTTCGCCATTTTGAAATCCAATAAAAAGAAGAAGGTTGATAATAAAAAAAAAATCAGGGAAAACGACGATTATTCGTGAAAAGTGAAAGCGACCAGGATGACCTCAGCGCGCGCCCAAAAAAAAGGAAAGAGGTTAAAAAATCACGCAAAGGGGAATGCTCTTCCATTTCAGGAGCAAGGGAGGGGATATGTGGGAGAGGGGGATCAACAAATGTTACACGTCCGCGAGCATCGCGAGCGACACTAAAATCTAGCCAAAAAATGGACTTGGAACCGTGGGGCTTTCCGGGGGGGATCGGAAACAGTCTGAGCAAAGTGTGGAGAAGAGAACGATCATTTCCGAGGTGGAAGGTTCTGGGGGAAAAAAAAATGCAGGGATACCAAAAAGTACACCAACTTGAACTCAAAAAAAGAGCACCCGAGCGTAGAAAACCAAAGAGAAGCAAGGAGCCAACGACCTCACGCTGAATGGCTTACGGGCAGCCCGCGAACGAGCCGGAGAGTCCCTTGAGCTGCATCGTTGAGGTAAAAAAAAAAATCCCAAAATGAGAAAGGGAAGATCTTAAACTCGCCGGGAAGAAAAGGATGCCAAATGGATCGCTGGAACGTCACTGGAAAAACGAGAAGTCCGAACTGGCGCTACCAACTCTCAACCAGGGACGGAACCATCATCAACGTCCGAAAACACCTCGTTCACCGCGCCAGAAAGAGAAATAGACAGACTGAATCTTAGCAAGGGGAATGAAAAGAGACTTCAGGAGCCTGGGCGGCGCGGACAGGCAGGTCATCTACGGTCAAAGACGCAACTGAGGTCAAGTGCCCTGCGTCGACCTCTAATTCGTCCTACCCTGGGCGGAGACAAAAGTTTTTGTTTATCCCATTCAAAGTAAACATCGAAAGTCGAAAAACACGATCTATCGTTCAATCATACAGTGGCCTGAGACAGGACGTAAAAGAAAAACACTAAGCGAAACTATAGAAAAAAAACGAGAGAGAGAGATATAGCGCGGACGTTGGGTGGCGAAAATGCGAAGCGGTTGATGATTGCTCCCCTCACTATAGGGTTTGTAGGGAGAAAAAGCCGCCAGGATGCAGGGCTATGGTGCTCGAGGACGGAGAAGAATTAGAACCACTATAGATATTAGGTCTGGGGACTACGTTAGCGCGGACTACGGGATAACGAGCGGCAAAAGTCTGGAAGGAAAATTTCTCAATAGAAAAGAGGGAGGGCTTGGAAAGAGAACGGGGGGGGAAGAGGGATGTGATGATGCGGCAGAGAGAATTGTAGAGTGCGAAGGAAGAGGATCAGGTTGGCAAGATACGCTCAAAGGAGAAAAATGAGTCGGTAGAACTGCAGTCGGCTCGCAGAAAAAAAGTGATTTAATAAGGTTGGTTTATCTAAAAGCGGGGGTACAGACTTCCCGCTAGAATCGGGAGGTAGAAGTCTGCAGGGGCGCTGAGGCCGGACGAAATGGTAGTAGGGGAGGAGTGATTTTGAGTTTGGGGAGGACTAGTCTATGGATCTGTGGTTGAGTGGTCAATTTTGTTACCTTTTCTTTAACTCGAGGCCAGTGGAGAAAAAAACTAAAAAACGTCGTCCTTCTTATTATTTGGCGGATGGGATGAAAGTTAACAACGTGCTAATATACCAGCCAAAAAGGTCACCGCAGTTTTGTAGGTTCGTATGCGGGAGCGCGAGGGGGAGCTCATTCTGACTAACGGCTTCGCAATAGCAGACATCAGGAGAGGGACCTTTTAGTTAAATCAACTGGGGCTTGGCTGGTGTGTACTGGAAAACTTTATGGGGGAAATGAGGCTGGGGCTTTATATGGGGATATGGAGCATCGTTTTTTGGACACGAGAAGGAATCCGGGGGCTACGTCTTGTTCGTAGGAATCGCCGGCTTTGGGAATTGCCAACATTGGGGGAATGTAAGAGCTCTAAAGAAGCTAAAAGAGTGGGAAGAGGACTGGTATGCGGGGCCGGGATAACGGGGGGTTCTTCGGTGCCTGGATCTGCGTCCAGGGGGTGACAGGAACCTTTTTGAGAGACCCCCTACGGCCGAGCAGGGAGATGCTGATGGAGGCAGGAAACTGGGTGTCTGACGATGAACGACGAGGGTAATATAATCTCGATCAGAGCTCTTGTTGTCTACGCGCGGGGATCTGCTTTCTACTCAGGTGAGTTGTTCGAAGGGGAAAAAAGAAAGGGCGAGGCTGGGGGGCGATTGCGTTGCGAAAACTTCAAGCTGGCTGTCTCACGCTACGGTGGTTTATACTAGCTGGGGGGGGGGGGTGTTTCGGCAATCGTCGAAGGGATACTCATGGGAGAAGGAGAGGGTGGGATTTGTCGCGGAAATTGCGGGGTGTTTATGAGGCTTTAGGATGGGGGGGAGGGAGGGAAGGCAGAAAGGGGCGGGTTTTCTTTTCAGTAGGACGGGGGGGAAGACACGCTTGAAGCGAGGGCGGCGGAACGGAAGCGGGGATTGAGCTTTCGTGAACTTAGATTTTGCGAAGCGGATCATATGATGCGACGGTACCTTTTCGCAGGGGGTGAGGGGTAGGAGGATCGGGGAGATAGGCGCTTAAGTGAGAGAGAAGAGGCGTGGGGTCGAGGATGTAGAGGTTTAGAGCGGTTTCTTTTGATCTCAGGAGATAAATTGTCGGAAAGAGCAAGCGAGATTAAAAAAACTTAGACGCGGGAAGAACCAGGTCAGCTGGGAAATTGGGCCTGGGTCGCTAATAAGCCACATAAAAAAGGATCCCGCGAGGAGAATTGGTTAAAAGAACACAATAGAGGTCATAAGGATGCAGTTTACTGTTCCTACTGAAGGAGGTGGGGTCCTCTTGGAAACGGGGAGCTTGGGGGAAAAGAAGGTTTCTTTGGGGAATGAGAAAAGGGGAAAGTGAGGCTTGGAGTAAGGGAAGGAATAAAGAATAAAAAAGGGCTAAACAAAAAAACGTTCCTCAAGGGCATTGAAATTCAAGCATCTATGGTTCACATCACCTGCTGACAGAAAAGGAACGCGAAGGCAGCTGATTCGCATACAGAAGATGACGATCCAGCAACCCATAAAATGGGGGTTGAAGCGCAAAAATATGCGGTAAGGGGATCAAGACGTTGATTTCTCCTCTTCGCAAGGAAGGGGGAAAAACATAGAGCGGTTAAAGCCGCTGACAGATTGGACGACTTGGGGATGACTCTTTCAAACTAGCAGAGAGTGTGTTGCAGAAGGACTTGTTTTTGAGTTCAAAATACTAGTTTAGCTGAAGCCAGTGGGAAAAGAGATGTCACCCAGGGTAGAAAACATCATTCAACGCGATTCGCAGGTAATGATGCGGGAATCAATTTTGGTAGGAGGACGGGCTAGCGCCGTGGAGCAGGCGCCGGGGGTCTGGGGCGGGAAAGGGCACAAAGGGCGAAGTGGTCGCTGGGGGTGAAACCGGGATAGGACGCTAAAATATGTCCTGTATAAAAAAAAGCGTCGAAGGCCAAGGGCAAAAATGACAACGCCAAAATTCCGGCCTCAGTGAAAAAGCTGAAATAATGGGGACGCAGGAAGCTTGCAGAGGGATACGGATATTAACGGCTGCAAAAATCTCCTTTCATTTCATCCTAGAGTTAGCAAAATCTGGATACTTAAGGCTACTAAAGCTGATGGGAAGGATCGGGGGGGCACCGAAGGAAGCGAAGAATATTGTAATATTTCAAACAGCAGAAAAACAAATGCTCAAGGAATTCTCTCTGGGGGAATCTGTGGGAAAAAGGGGATTACCTCGACCCCCTCTAGGAGAGTTACCCAAGGAGAGATCAGGAAATGAATGGGATCCTCTAATAGATCTCGAAGTCAATCGAGAACGGAGTACGGACAATCGGCCTGCGCTTTACCTAAAAAAAGCGGTCCTGGGGGAGCAGCCAAGTAAATGAAATCTTGTGGAACTTCAGACAACAAAAAACAAAAACAACAAGCCCGGAGGGGGCTGAAAGAAGAAAGAATCCCGAAAAAAGACTATTAATCTGACTAAGCCAAGGACGACGGGGAAGGGACCGTAAGAGGACTTTTCCGATAAATATTGGGAGGGGGGGACGTCAACTTCTGGGATGGTGGGAAAAACAAAGAAGGCTGCAAAAAGAGAGGAGACGGGTCTTTGAAGCCGCAGCGAGGGGACTCTGGGTCTAACGGAACTGAAAATTGGTAAAAGAGAAGTTATGAAAAACAACGAATTGTCTCTTTCACTGTTCCGTGCACATCGAGATCTGGGGGTCAGAAAGGAAAAATATGCCGAAACTGACCAAAGTGGTTGAGGATGAAAAAACAGCAGAGAGACCATCGGACTCCGGGTCTAATTTCGGTTAATTTTGGAAAAAAAGGGAGGTCTTAAGGGGGTCTCATCAGACGCGCTTACTTTTGAAGGCAGCACCTGAAAAAAAAAAAGAAAACAGAATCAAAAGATTCGGAGGAAGATTCGGAGGCGTAGGGTAGGGAGGACTAGGTCAAGGAGAATCGGGGGGGAGGTCCCTCCCCCGCGCGAACAGCGCGCGCGTTCCCTCCCACGCCGAAGCGGGAGGGGGGGGGTAGAGCAAGGTAGGGAAGAGGGGTTTGATAATTGGATTGAAAAGAAAGTCCGCCTCTTAGGGGAGGAAAATACCCCCTCCCTCTAGGGGGAGAAAAAGGGGGGAGTCAACCGGGAGACACATGAAAAAAAACAAGCCTGGAAACTAGGGGACTATCCTCGGCGGAAACCTTGACAAAGGAACATCCTCCAACCGTTAGATAAAGAGAAAGAGCGACTGAGGGAAAACATCTCAATCCTCCGATTTTCTAACGCGGGGAAACCTCGGCAGTCCATCGAGAAATTACTCCCAGGTTTGGAAAGAGCCCCAAAAAAGCGCGGTGTTCAGGGGGCTAAAAGGGCATCAACCAGCAAGGGGGGCGTGAGGACTAATAGATAGCGAGGACCTGCAACGCTCGAGGCAAAATTACGATAGCTTTGCTAGGGAAAGTGGGGTCTGCCGGAAGTAACTAACTGATCTAGAAAAGTCTCGGAACCAACAAAAGAAGGACTTCCAGTTCGTTACAAAAGGAGACGCGCGTCCGTGGCTGGGGAGAGCAACCTGAAACTGAGGGATTTAGGGATCGTGACAATCAGAGGTTGTTAGGAGAAAAACCAACAATTAGGAGTGGAGACTAGGAGATAAAAAAAAGCGGATGTCACGACGCGAAGGGAACATAAAAATGTCAGGGGGGGAAAAAAAAACGTCGGAGGAGCAAGTTCTGGAATATTCAAATCATGGGGGGCTGCGGAAACTGAAACTGCATATATCAGTACTTGGACGGCCGAGAAAAAGAAAACATGGGAAAAACATAATTTCCAGAATGGATTAATCGAGCAGGAAAGGAAAAGAGAGAAGAGATTCCGCTCATCACACGCCAGGGAAAAAGGCTGGAAGGAGCGACACAAAAGGGGGGGTGAAGCGCTTTCACGGAAAAAACCGAGGAAAAGTAGGGCAGTGAGCGACACGGTGCTACAAAAGGAAGCGGGAGAGAACCTGTCCGCAGCAGCGGGCGGAAGGAGGGAAGGTGTGGGGGAGGATGGTGAATTGAGTATTTGTTCGAGCCAAGGATGGCAGAAGGTAAAACAGGGGAAGAGGGCCGCTAGGGGAAGAAAACCATAGTACCTCCCAGAGGTAGGGACAGCGTAGCGGTTGGTGTGCAAACGAGAGGGAGGGGGAAAGGGGAAAACTGAGTCCAAAAGAAAATCCTTGCGTCTCATAACCTCAAAAATTTAGATGAGAAGAAATCGACTGCCAAGGAGAGAGGGAGGAGAAAAAATTACAGCGGCTCTATACGAAATACTAAAAGGGGACAGCTGCACAAAAAAAGTCGCAATCAAGACCTTTTCTTGACGGTGGGTTAACGTTGTGGTAACATTTGGATTGGGAATTTCAAAAAACAACAAAAAATTGAGGAGAAAACGAAACGAAGAAAAAAGTTAAAGGAATAAAGGGGTGCACAAAAGAAGGGGGGGGGAAAGGGTTCAAACAGGGATCCTCCTCGGGGGGTGGCAAGTTTCAGGCCAAAGGTTTAAAAAAAATGTCTACGAAATTACCAACGTGGGAAAATGTACGAAAAAATACGAAGTTAGACTCGCTGTGAAGAATATTAGAATGCTGATAGCGGGGAAACAACGCTAAAGATAGGGGGACGCGCAGGGCGCATTTCCTTTTTAAAAAAAGAAAACCTCAACGTTAACCGCAACCTTAGTTAGAGACCCTCTTACTTGAGGGAAACGGCTGATGGAAGTGGAGATGCCATATCGGCATAGGGCTGAGGGAGGATTGTGAAACTTTTCAAAAAAGCAAGGTCTGTGGAGAAAGGACTTTGTGAAGGTACAAGGACCTCCCTTTAGAAGGAGAACCAGACCTGATTTTGGCCCAAAAGACAGCCCAGCGTTGCGAGAAATAGATCGAGAATGCGAAGCGTATGTGGGAATGATCTGTGACGATGGTTCCTTGGGAACGAAGAGTGTTAGGGCTTCGGCCCGTTCCACATATGAAAATTAGGTGAGGGGGGGGTGACCGGGTTTGAGCGACCGGGGATGATTCGGTCGCCGTAACGGGATCAACAGGAGAGTCTGAAATACTTCTAATGGAATCGTAGAGAAGGATTAGAAAGAATCTGGTATGGACTTTTTCATGACCAGGAATAGAAACGAGACAACGCCCTTCACGGTCACATCAAACGAACAAAGTGTAAGGGAGTAATTTTTTCTTTGTCGTTTCCAGTGAAACAGAAGCTGTCAACCTATTTGCAGATAATAGACCAAGACGAAAGAAAAAACGGTGGGAGAGTCAGGGAACCACGACAGGCGGAGGCCATGGAGACAAATGATTCTTAAAGCAGAAAAAACAAGGGAATAAAAAGGGAAGATCTACGAGAGGCATGCATGTTAGCCCATTTTTTGGGTTGTGCGGTGACAGACCAGGGGGAGACTAAAGAGGGGCGCCAACAAAGAACCTTCAAAAGTCCAACACGAGAGTGGAAAGGTGCAAAAGTTGAAACCGGGCGACAAGGCGTCAAGCCAGGCAGTGGTCGATGGGGAAAAGATCGGATCCAAGGAGAATTCGAATCCGGATCCGACCGGACATAAGGTTGTGACCACGGCTGGGTAGGAGGAGCAGGAGCGTACGAGAGGAATCATAAGAAGAAAACTGTTCTCTTAAAATTCGGCAAAAAAGGGAGAGGGCGAAAACGATATCGGGCAATTACATTTCACCAAATGCCGCGATGAACCGCGTGGTGGGGAAAAAAATAATTGGAGAAGAATGAAAGACAAGACGGAAAAAGGAACAGGGCGACTGCCCTCAGCAGGTAAAAGATTCCAAAGCTCATGGACAAAATGGTCTAAAAACCGAGTCACCAGGATACTTCGGCAACAGAAAAACGCGGCGAGCGAGGGTGCGGCACAAGGCAAATAAAGGATCGTGGCTACCACAGAGCGACGAAAAAGAGGACTCTGAGAAAGGTCTCTAGGAATAGGCGAAAAGTCGAGCGGTGATAACATGAAATCGTAGAACGATCCAAACCAGACAACGTAGGAGAAAAAAAGCCATCGGAAAGAGGAGAGCAACGCAAAGCTCCCTACGATCCCTGCCTCAGAAGAAAAAAGAAAAAACTGCGAAAGCGTATGTAGACAAGGGACACCTAACCTATTTCCCGGGCCACCGTGCAGGCAGGCAAAGACACGAGTTGAAACACATCTACAGAACAAAATAAGGGAAAAGGGGGGGAAAATAACCGACATCTCAACAATAGTATAAAAGAAAGCACGCGCAAAAAAAACCCCAATCTTCAATTCTCAAGCCCCACGTCCTGTAAGCCGACCAACACATACATAAAAAATCCCGGGGGTAAAGAAAAACAGCGAAGCCGGGAGGAAAGAAATAAAGCCCATAAGGACTTGCCAGAAAACAAAAATCGCTGGGGAGGAACAGCTGGATCGCCCGCAGACCAGCAAAAAAAGAGACAGAGGTCAGTCGACAAAAACGGGAGTAGAAAAAAAAAAGCGCCAGAGAAGAGACACAAAAACCGCGCAGAGTCGCTTAGCAAGCGTCGGGAAAAGCCGACGAGAACCCGGGAATTCAAACGTCCTCCGCATAGAGAGACACAGCAATAGGCTCGGGAAGAAAGGTGATACAAAACACTGCCGAGAGACGGAGTGAAAAGCCCAACACAACCGTCAAAAAAAGGCAGGAGACGACCCGTAAATAGAAACGTCGACCGGAGTCGAGCTTTCATTGAGGCCGGTTCGTCTCAATAAAAAAAAGACGAGTTTGAAAATAAAAAAAAGCCCAACCAAAGGATTAGGGAAAAATCGACCCAAAGAACCAAGAAGAAAAAACGGAACAAGAACATCAGGACAAAGGGGTAAAAGGGCAAAAAGGCACAAAAGGACTTTCCCGTCAGGTAAATCGAGGGGGGGCTTGGATTGCGAAGCCGTTCATCATGAAGCACGGGAACCCCCAACAGTCGCGGGCGCATAAAAAAAATATAACAATCACCCGGGGAACCGTGGGAATGAGAGGGTAGCCCTCTTATCCGGTCTTCCAGAAAACGCCAAAGTGACCGCAGCCGAGAAGGTTTGTCTTTTTTGCGAACCTGCCGAGGAGGAAGAAGCCAAAGGGGCAACCGGGAAAAGCCAAACCGAGAGACGCCCCGATTTAGAAACACACAGAAAAAAACAAAACCACACAAAAACCGCACCCCTACCGGAACAGGGAGGGAGACGGGAAACGAACCGCCGACCTCCAAACCAAGGATCATTCATCAGGGGAAGAAAGAGAAACTAAAAACTGAGGGAAGACCGGATCGACGAGCAAAAAACCAGTCTTCCCCGGAAGGAAATCCACATGGGAATTAGTTTCTGCAAAAGAAAAAACGACAATAAGGCCTGCGATACGGGAAACAAGAAAGCAGACGACGGTCATCAAACGAAGCGCGCCACAGATTGAACCAAAAATGCCGAAATCTCAAAGATCCTGAGAACTAACGGGAGGAACCTGTGTACTGGAAACGTAACTGCCAGACGGAGGCGTCCTATCAGGTAAGAAAGCGCTCAAAAGACGCCGAGATAAAAAAAAAAGCGTCTAAGCTCTAAGGAGAAGGGGAAATTCGCCAAAAAGAACCATGGCCAAACATCGCCGCAAGGAGTTAAGACGCACAAAGGAGCGTCGGGGAGAAGAATCACCGCTCTGCTCATCAATAAAAAAACGAGATCG
>Ga0179593_1489217_pt1 | contig 12445 bp, 12 predicted proteins | sample CZODoug2_1_08_16_FD_185931 | JGI IMG/M metagenome (GOLD analysis project Ga0179593, IMG submission 185931) | Vadose zone soil fungal communities from Angelo Coast Range Reserve, California, USA - CZODoug2_1_08_16fungal (PacBio error correction) | ecosystem: Environmental > Terrestrial > Soil >...
AGCCGTGGAGAAGAGCGCTGCCGTTATGCGTGTCACGCCGAAGAGCGGCTTCGGCGCTGACGGTCGGCGAGTCCCCTAAGTGCAGGCCTCGGAGCGCCACAGGCGGAAAGAATGGGCGGCCGGAGAGAGAAGGCGTCCACTGGCGGGCAGGAAAAAAACGTAGCTTAGCCGAGGGAGTGTCGGGAGAGCCATCCCGGGCCCTGGAATGCGATCCTGCTCCGGGAAAATTGGGAGCAATCAAAAAACGGCAGGACGCATGAGGGACGGTCGCGCTGATAGCGAAAACGCCATGCCCGGACGACACGCCGCTGATGACTGCCACCCGGACCCGCTCGTCGGGCAAAATGTCAAGTGTGTCGGCCGGGGGGGAGGGACGCCAAGGCGCGGCGTCCGGGGGAGCAGCACGGACTCAATGTTGAGGTAACGGCAGGGGGGTATGAAGAACTCTAAGGCGAATCCTCCTCTGGCCAGTGCCTGCTTAGCGGCCATTTTTTCTGACTTGAGTCGCTGGTCCCGTAGCTAAATCGCAAGAAGGGCGACGTCGGGAGAAACCGGCCGTAATCTTGGTCCAACCTGCGAAGGGACTAGGGGCAACTTCTCGTGCGCAGGCCACCGGGCCGGGCGAAGGGCGAAGTGGCCAGGGGCGCCGGCGGCTGACATCCAGGTCGGTCCGCTTCCTCTTTCGAGACGGAAAAATGCCGTGAAGGGGAAGGTAGCCCGAGCGGGGAGAACGACGCCGCAACTCAGTAGGGGGTTGGTTTTTTTTTTTTTTTGGGGGTTTGGGTGGTTTTTTGTTTTTTGTGTTTGTTTTTTTTTTTGGCGGCAGCGATGGACCTGGATACGCACCGATTATCGGGCAAACGGAGATGCCAGGAAAAGAACGTGAGACTGAGACCGTTCACAACGGGGGACCCGATCCTCGTTGTCGCCCCTCACTGAGTCGGGGACGAACCATGGCGACGAGTGGGGGGAGCGGGGGAAGGACGGTTCCTGAAGATCGGCGGACAGGCCACTGTTGAAAAATACGCTGAACCGAGACGGGGGTACACGATCGCTTCTCTGATCAGCAATGCCGGGACCCCGGAGGGAGCCATCAACGAGGTTAACGAACGAAGGGGAGAGCAATGTCCGGCTATCCCGGCCGGAGGACGAAACTCAATCGGCTGCAAAAGGTACAGCGTGCAGGGAAACGACCGACTCCAGGGGAACCGATCGGCAGAAGGAGGGTAGGGCGACCGAGGAAAAACGGTGCGGCCGCGTACGCCTTTGCCGTCAGAACGCCAGAAAAAACAATTGGATCAAGCCGCGAGAGAGGGAAAGAAAACGGAATCGACTCGACGGAGCACACAGGGAGAGAGTCGGATCACGGTCAGAAGGGGTGGGTCCTGGCGTGCATCATCGTGATCGGGGCAGGGTGGGGGCTGTGCTGTATGGGGATCTGGAGAGATCGGGCTCGAATACCGTGAAGCGCAAACAGCTCGACAGAGAGGGGGAAATCCTCGCGAGCGGGTCAGATCGGTTTTCTGAAACGAAGGGGCTTAGCCGTGCACCGGGGTTCGAGTAAGTGGAGAAACGAAGATGATCGCGCGAAAGCAGAAAGGGGCGTCGACCAGGGGTAGCAGACATGTCGCCGGGTCAGAGGGGGGAAGGAAGAGCAGCGGGGGGAAACGGTCCCCGAACATCGCTGCTGGGAGCACTTTGCAGGGTTGCATCACGGCGAGCGCGACACGACGGGTATCCGCCAGATCAATGTTCGAGGGCTCTCGCAATCTAGAAAAAGATCAGGAGGTCTCCATGGATCATGTCGTCGGACGGAGGAGAGAATGAATCAGCTAGGGTGGCTGAGGGACGGAGGAGAGCTTCACTGAACCCTCGGTGACGCGACACGCCTCGGAAGTGCCGTGCGCCGGACGACGGGCCAGAAGGCATCTCTCACAAAAAAACGTCGAGAGATGAAAAAAAATGGGACGTGCCCAGGAAACGGCTTCCGAACGGAGGGGAGGGGGGGACCGGGATGTTGTTAAGTCTCGACTTGCCGACGAGCCACATAGTATCAATCGAGAACGACTAGATCGGTAAAACAAACCTCGAAGAGCCAGGGGGAGGCCGGACGAGACTCGGGGGGCACAAGGGCTGGCCAACCGTCCGTGTCGCTGGCGTTTAACGGCAACGCAAAACTGCAGGACGAGGCGTGGAAAGAAGGAAAGGCCCACAAAGAAGCGGCGACCGCAAACAAAAGGTAGAAGGACCTCATTCCGGCTGCCGGGAGAAATCGGGGTAAGGACCGCTCCGAGAAGAGGGTCGAAACATCTACTCGAACCCCCGGAGGGGGGGCACGTACCCAGTCCTTAAAAACCCCTATCCCGACGCCGCAGGAGTGCGAGGGCAACCGGAAATCTCGAGTGCCGTGTCGTCGCAAACTGAAGAATCACTAACTATAACGGGGAGAAGAAACCAAAATCAGACTACCAGCAAAAAAATATAATCACGATGATGAACGCGAACCGTCGGCCAAGTAATCGCTAGCCCGAGGGGTCCCGCTAAGAAAAAAGCCGAGGTGGCTCGGGACGCTCAAAGAGCTCCGGCAGAAACATGGCGGGAGGTCCAAAGGAGGCGGACGAGGCCGCAACTGCCGCGGGGACGAGTCCAATAAGGCGCGGAGACTCGGGAGTGAAGGAAGAGCGGGGAACCGCAAGGTGAACGTTGCCGCCGAGAAAAACTTTCACAAGGGGAGCCGGCATCGGCAGGCGTCGAAAGGGCGGGCTAAACGCGTGTGAGAGCCAGCTGGGCTTCCGGTGGTGAATGGAGCAAAGACGCGAAAACGAAACGGGCGTATGAAGGGACCGTCGCAGTCCTGGTAAAAAGGGCCCTTCAGAAAGAAACGGGGAGTGGTCCCGCAAGGGTACCACCCGAAGGCGTCAGGGGTCGCTGGTCGTGGGTCTACACGAGATGGGACTGAAGACGTTGGTGTCGCATGAGATCCCTGCCTATGCATTCTCCTGCTGTCCCAAAAGAGAGACATCGTGGGCGGACGTACAAGTCAAGCGGGAAAAACCCGGGTGACGACGGAAGTTCGGTAGGGACTGGGACGCGTCTGACTCCGGGAATGTGTCCGGATAGCACATGCGGCAGACGGGCACACCTTCGCATCAAATACCGAGACCCCCGGAGAAAGTGGCCAAGGAGGGACAGAGGGGGAAAGAAGAACGCGGGGGGTGATCCGAAGGGGAGGCCAGCAATAAAAAGGGGTCGTAATGGGTCAACATGAAACTGAGATGGAGAGAGAGTAACAAAACCGCGCGACACTGCCGGGAGCCCCTCCCAGCGCTAATGCAGGGAACTAACTGTATCTAGAATGGCAAGGAACGCATAAAAGCGATCAGAGGCGAGGCGAGGGGTACCGTTGCGCTCACCAGAGAACCGCTCTAATCGTTAATTCTGAACGACCACGTCCGCTCACTGACGCAAAAGTCAGCGACGAGACAGACAGCCTGGCAGGGGAACGAGCGGTCAACGTTAGGCGGGTGTCTAATTCGACTACGGAGCAGCAAGCGTCACGGCTTCTGCTGACTGAAGGGGAGCATGATGGCGAAAAAGATTGGAAGGCAGTAAACGGAAGGATCTTCAAAGCGTAGGCAGATACATGGACCGGCAATGACGCAAAGAACCCGCGAGGGACGCGATAACAAATGTAAAAGGGTCCCTCCCAAGAAGGACAGAGCAGAGTAGCGCCCCGCCTGCGGGCCGCCATGTGGGGCACAAGGCGCCTCGATCGCCAACCGGCCCGATCGCGAAAGAAAAGTAGAGCCGAAGAAAGATGGCTGCTTGCACTAGGGCAAGAATGGTGAGGGGTAAGAGGTATTTCCGTTTAAGTTACGATTGATGTGGTGGGTGAGGAGAGGTGGGAGAGGGAGGGGAAAGGAGAAAGGGGAAATCGGACGGGAGTGGAGGGTGCAAGTGGAGAGAGGAAGGAGATAGGGAGGGAGGGAGAATGGGTTGAAAATATGTGGTAGGGGGGCATGAGGTGGAGGGGTGCAGTAAGGGCGGAGGTAAGTGTTGGGAAGAGAGTGGGGATGGGTGGGAAGAGGAGGGGGGGGCGTCTGAAGAGGTGTGGGGGAGGTGGGGATGGAGGCTCTGGTAAGGTTACGATTAGTGAAAGGGAGGAAGCGGAAAAAAGGAGAAGGGGGGGAGGTGTGTGTGGGAGTATGAGGTGAGAGGGGGGAATGAGCAGGGAAGGGAAGGTAGCAGGGGGTGGGGAGAGAGGAGAGGGGTACGAAGGGGAGAAAGGAGTGGATAGGGGGTGTTAGGTCGTAGGAGATGGGGGGTAATGGAGAAGGGGGTGGACGGAGGAGGGAGGAGTAGAATAATGGGCTGGTAGGGGATAAGAGGGGGGAGAAGAGGGGGAGAGGGCGGGGGGGGAGGGGGGTTGGGGGAAATGAAAGGGAGGGAGAAGGGGGGGATCGGGGTAAGTGGGGTGGGCACATAGGGTGAGAGAGGTAGGAGTGGGGGGGGTGGCAGGGGTGGGAAGGGGGGGGGGTTGTGGAGATACGCGGAGTGCATGGGGGGGAGGGTGGGGAGGGTGAGGAAGTGGGCGGGGACTGGGGGGGGGCGGGAAGGCATAAGAGAGGGCGGTGGGCAAGAGGGTGGTCAATGGCTGGGTCAGGTAGGGGGAGGGGGAGCGTGTTCAGGGTCGAATAATGCGATTTGAGATGGGGGGGTTGGCGTAGCGAGTGGGAATGAGGGATGTGTGGCGGAGGGGGGAGACGGGCAAGGGAGGGGATAGAGGGGGGAGGGGCGGGGGGGTATTGGGGAAGTGAAGGGGGGGGAAGAGAGGAGGTGATGGTGGTTGGGGATGGTTGAGGGAAGAGGCGATTGTGTGGGGGTGGGAGGTCCATCAGAGCAAGCTGAGATCCCCGAGCGCAGGAAGAGAGATCAAAAAAAACATAGATAGACGCGCGAGAGGGGCTCATGCGTTATCAGAGCCTAGATTCTTGTTTCCCTCCGCTATGGAAGGGGATGAAGGACTGACATAGGGGAAAAAAAACTCAATTCGGGAATAAAGGGTCCGGCGGGGCCGTAAGAAGACTTGTCCTGAGCTCTTGGGGCAAAAAGATTTCTTCACCTGCGACGGAAGAGAGAAGCTACGTACGAGGGTGTGCACGAAAACTGACCTGGCCGTTGGTCATAAATGCTTCTTCGTTAGAACCCTGCGCTCACGAATAGGGGGGGGGGGGGGATCAGGCTCTGTGACGAAGAAATTTCCAAAGAGCGCTGAAAAATCCGCCCACGTCACTTTGCAAGCCGCCGGGGCTGAGTAAAGGCGGATCATCCGTTACGACAGAATCCTAACGTCCGCGCGTGAGAGGGGGACAAGCACCTCTCGGATTCCCCGCGCACAGGGGGGACTCTGTGTGTGTCTCCCGGTGTGCGCCTCAGGCAAACGGGCGGAGTAAGCGGGGCGAATACCGGCACATCGCAGACCGAAGATCCCTGCCATTTTGCGAAGGAGTGACGCAGCAGAGCCGCCGAGGTTACCATTCCGGTTCTAGAAGAAAATGCCCTCCCCCGCAGCGTCTCCATAGAAGAGCATTCTACTGCGGCGTAAAGAAAAAAAAGAAAACGCGGCCGGCTTTGTCCCTCTCGGAAGAACGGTTCGAGGATAGTCCCCCGTCCAAGAGAAGGGTCCGAAGACGGTTCTTCTTGCAAAATATCGTCTCACTTCCGGCTGAAAAATTTCTTTCCAGCTTGCCCGCCGCATGTCCGAAAACGCATCTCCGAGAGGGGCAGGCTCCAGTGCCTGAAGAAGGGTCGACGGACCTCCTTATCGTGTGGAAAGTCCGGAGGACCTGTGACTATACGCAAGAATGAAGACGGCACGGTAGATAAGCCATCCGGACCGTAGCCTGACCACCGAAGTTCCCAAAGCGTCGCCCGCGTGTCGCCGGACCGAAAGACGACCTAAGACGCGACGGGAACCATTAGCCCTTGAGCGGGGGGGGGGGGGGTGTATCGTGATGGCTAACACAGGTCCTGAAGAGTCTTATCCCGACGCGGGAGGAGTCGAACGTATGCGAAAAGGAGAGACAGAGACGTCTATACCAACGCCCCACTGGAAAACCGACCTCTGAAGACGACTCAGAAAGAAGGTGTCCGTAGATACTGATCCTCAAGTGCAGTAGGAGCATAGGTCTTCAACCGTCACGCTCTTCTCGCAGATAGTGAAAAAACGCACCTGACTGCCGCTAGAGGGGCGTCCTGTATCGGGCCTGGGGGGGGCTCTCTTTAGATTACGCCGAGGGGGGGGGAAGTAAGGGAAGCCTCTGTCGGAGACGAGGAGGGGTATCAAAAGACTTATTATCTGTCTGTCGCAGAAAAACGGGAACCAATCGGAAGAATATCTAAGATCCGAAGGTGGCCTGATCACAAAAGATCTGTTCTCCATAGCTGGTCGGGGGAGGAGGTGGCAGGGATCCGTTTCTCTGATAGAGCAGGGAGGAAGGTTCCATTGATCCGACCACGGAGGCGCATCTGCGGGGAGCGATCGCGGTAAACGTTGATCGGGTTGGGGCGGAATGACGCAGCGACGGCGTAGACGTGAAGGGAACTCGCCGAGTAAGAGGCTGAACAGGGGGAAAAGTGAGGAGCGACGAGAAAAAGAAGCAGTAAGAAAGGGATCGTGACCTGCAACCATAGGGGGTAGACGCTTTCGCAGCGGAGGGGGACGGCCGGAGAGTCTTTACCTCATCTCTAAAAATTGAAATTTCATCAACGCAGAGAACCGCGGAACCAAGGGGGGCCGCCAAGAGGGCCGAGGGTTCATCTACGGTTAGTCGAGTTGTCGCCGTGAAAAGGAGATCATCGGATTCGGGAGCGAGATGATCGAGACAGGACCATCGACGCACGGAGAGAGGCCTCTACACGGGCCACCTGCGCCGGTCATCTGGGCCAGAGGGCAAGAGAGAAGAAAAAAAGAGGGAGGAGGGGTGATGCCAATCTGCCAGGGATCGGAAAAAGGCTACGACGCCCGTCAGCCGAAGGTCCGAGGCACCGAGTAGTTAGTCTGCAGGCTAAAAGCGCGATATCGCGCCGGCAGGAAAAGATAAAGCCCCCTGGCTGGCTACACAAGATCGGCGACCTGGTAAAGCGGACGAAGTCATCGCACATCTGGCCGGAAAAAAAAAAAAAGAGTGGAGGACTCTCCGCAGCAGGGCAAACGAAAAAGACCGACGATGTCGTGGGGGGAAAGGGCCACAATGCGCTGTCCGCCAAATCTCAAAAAAAGAAACGCCCCCACACCACGACAGCGGTATGGAAAAACCAACCCAGGGAAATGGGAGTCGAACTATGCTGGAGGGAAAAAGATCGTCGCCATAAAACGAGGCCTCTCCCCTGTCCATCTACCTCGACCCAAAAGAAAGGGAGTGTCGGCCAGGGAGACGCAACGCTGGCTGGGAAAGGCAAAAAACATCTCGACTAACGCGTCGCGAGAAACAGCCAGATGATAAGTCGAGGCACCGTGGGTCGGGCGTCAATGGCACGTCGATAGATGGCTTAGACGGCGTCGGGGGGGAAAAGAACAGGACATCACGCTTCCAAAACCAGGCGATCGAAAAGGGAAACACCGCGGGAACCTCGAGATCGCGAAGCGCACGAGGGGAGTACGTCTCTACATGCGATCACGAGGTGGGGCCGAACAGGGGTCAGCAGAGGCCCTCCAGCGCCGTTGCTGTCGGGGAAGAATTGGAAAATCAGGGACGCGTAAAAGCAGGAGCGCCGCGGTCGAGATCCCTACGACGATCGCGTCCGGAGTCGTGTGAACGATCGAACGCCTCTTTACCTACGGGAAAAGAAAGGCAAGAAAGGAAAGAGATTGAATCTGCGCAGAAAAGTAGTCGTTCGACTGAAGTCGATGAGAGGCCAGTTCGGGTGGATCGAATGGACGGCTATAAGACGCGATTCGCGTTGCCGGAAGGAAGCAGGTCGCCGGGCCTGCAGCTATCGGCAGGACATGGGGGGGGGGGGGATCCTCTATGAATCGAAGGGTCAAAAAGGGACGTCCCTTCGAGGGCTCGGCGAGGGGGGACCCAAACGAGTATAGCGTTGGAGCTGGTCAAGCTCCGGATGGGGCGGAGAAAAGGGATTGCCCCAAAGTCAGGCGTACGGAGACATGTCCTCGAGGACCACGATCCGGAGGGGGGAGGGCGGGAAGAAGTTAATTAGATTTCCTGCGTGAGATGGGCGCAGGAGAGGGGACGAACGGCAGGGTGACTGGGAGAGGAAAGGACCGGCAGCGGCCCGCAGGAGGAGTCCGTAAAGGGGGAGCCAACGTCTTCGTGACATCGACGAAAGGGGAGGGAGGATGGCCAGTCGAGGGGAAGAGGGCCGAGGAGAAGCGCCCTCCGATACGGCCGTAAATAAAACACGAAACGTCTGCCCAAAGGTCCCCGGCAGGCAGGGAGGAGCCTCTTGGGGAAAGATCGAGAAACGCGCACCTGCCGGCGGCCACCCAGAGAGCGAAGCGGCAGGGGAAGCGGGGCAATCTTCCTCCGGCGGGGGAAAGGAAGACAAAAACGCCTAGATCAGGTGATCGGGCAGGAAAAAGGGGTGCGGGAACCAGGCAGAGGCCAGCGAGACTCTGCTTATGAGAACGCCCCCGGCCGAGAAAACACATGTAAAAATCAGCGACGAAAGAAATAAAGGGCTTGCCGTCATCACGTCGCGGGCCCGGTGTGCGGATTCTTCAAGGGAAGGGCCGCGAAGACAGCAGCCGAAAAGGTGACGGACGGCCCGTGGAGAGGGGAAGGGCTCTGATTGCTGGGGGAAGACCGTGATGAGGGAAAGAGACGGCGGTCAGAGAGAAGGGTGATGGGAGGACGACCAGCCCCGAGAACAAAAGCTGGAAGAGAAAGGACATAACTCAGAGAGCCGTACGTCGGGGAAGAGGTCCTCCATTGGTACTAGGCGCTGAGATCCCTCGAGAACGGTAGGAATCGCGGAAGAAAATCATCCTTTCATGAAGAGATTCCAGAGGGGGTCGTCTTTCCCCGCAGAAGGCAAATAGGGAAAGGTATGGAGTGATAGTGGAGGGTGGGCTTAAGAGAGGAAAGTAGGGGTGGTGGGGGGAGAGGAGGGGGTGGGAGGGAGGAGGGGAGCGGGGAGAGGGGGGGGGGGGAAGGGTGCGAGGAGGGGGAGTGTTAAGGAGTAAGGCCGAAGGCGAGGGGAGGGGAATGAGGAGGGGGGGGAAGGGAGGGGGATTGAGAGGAGGAGGGAGAGACGGTCAGATTGGGGGGGGGATGAAGACGTAAAGGCGGGGGCGAATGTGAGAGGAGAGGAGAATGAAGAGGGAAGAAAGGAAGGAAGATCAAGTATCTGGGGGGGGTGGCAAGGGTTAGGGGAAAGTGATGCGAGGGTGAGTGAGGAGGGGGGAGGAGAAGGGGGGCCGTGAAGGTGGAGAAATTGGGTGGGCAGGGGGAGGCGGTGGGGGGGGGGGGAAAGGGGGGGGGGGGAGGAGGGGTTGTTTGGTTAGGGTAAGGGGAGTTAGAAAGGGCGTGGGAGGAGGGATAATAATACGGGGAGTGAGGACGGGGGGAAGGGTGGAGGGGAGAGAATGGCCGGGGATAGGGGGGGGGGAGTGGCGGAAAGGGGGGGAAGAATCAGAGGAGGGATATGGGAGTGGGGGGGGAGACGGGGCAGAGGGAGGTGGAGGTGGGTTACAGGTGTGGCAGTGGAGGGCGGGTAGAGGGAGGTGGGGAGTGGAATGTAAGGGGGGGTGGTGGGGTGTGTGGGGGAGGGTTGGGGGGAGGGGGAGGGGTGAGGGGGCTGGGGAGGGTTGTGGGGGGAGGCTGGGTGGAGTGAGGGGGGACGGGAGTGGGGGGGGTGGAGAGGTTTGTGGTGATTGGAGGGAGGGGACCGGCGAAGGGGGCTGAGGTGGAGGAGTAGGGAAGGGGGGGAATAGGGTGGGGTGGAGTATTTAGTGTTGAGTTGGGAGGGGGGAGGGAAGAGGGGCTGGAAAGGAGGTGTGTGGTTGGGGGTGGAGGGGGAGGAGGACGGGAGGTGGGGTAGGGGAAGGGTGTAGACTTCAGACGGGGGGCAAGGGGGGATTGAGGGGGAAGAGAGGGGGAGGGTAGAAGCGGGGAGAGGTGGAAGATAGAAGGCGGGGATTGGGGAGATGAGATGGACAGGTGAATAGAGTCACTTTGTGGTGGTGCCGGGCTGAGAGGTTAGGGGGCGGGTGGTGGGGGGGTTAAGGGAAAGAAGAGGGGTCCGCAGACCGCATCTCCGCTCCCGAGCGATCTAGCCTCAACCAACAGAGGAAAAGAGAGAGAGAGACGAGGGACGAAGGCATGAACGTAGCCTGACGATTCAGGAGGTTCACTCCCGAACGATGGGCACGATCGGCCAGGGGACGGTCGTCTCCGGGGCGGACCGGGGAGAAGCATGGAGGCTCAACGGCCACAGGTCAAGCGCACCGGGACGGAGGGGGACGACTCTCTCGGAGAAAACCTATGTGTCGGTATGGTAACCCTCTTCAAGATGCCGTGATTACACTATGAAAAAAGTCGCCATGAAAAGAGAAAGTTAAGATCGTATCAGTCGCGTGTGAGGGAGCATCCCTGTCTGCAGAATCGAGCCACGATCCTCGCGGAACACTTCCTTTTCCGGCCGCCCGGGGAAGAGAGTAAAAGGTGAGCGACAGGACAGGAAACTTAAGGGTACATCCGCCGCACGGCGAGAGGATGACTATTCAGCCCCGCGGAGTCCCGCAGGTCGCCCTTACCTGATGTGGTGGTCATCGTGGGGTAAGGAGGAAAGGGCAATTCCAGAAAGAAGGGAGTCCGCGAAAGACAGGAAACCCTCGCACAAAGGTCACCCTTAGGAAAAGCCTCCGTCCGGCGCTGGCAGGGGAGACGCCGCCTGAGCACGCGGCAAGGACATTAACTGGAAACATCGCGAAGGGAAATGGTATCCGGAGCGCAGCGTTACGGTTCAGACGCACGCCAGGGCCGACAGCGCAAAACTACCGCTTAGCGTGCGTGTTCAGGACGCAGAGAACCGAGAGGAAGGTGAGATTCCGCTACCTCGTCCAAGTCGCCAGCACCGGGGGGGGAGGTTGGAAAGAAATCGGGGCGAACGTCAAGGACTGACAGCGCGGTCGGGCCCGCCTCAGGGAGGGCTGGGTCATAACCCAGACGAGGCTGAAAGCGGAAGAGCTGAAAAACAGTTTCGAAGAGACAAAAAGGAGCAAAAGCAACCTCACAGCGGGTCGTAAGCGCCTGGCGAAAGTAAAAGCTCGGGCACCAGAGATAAAATCCTAACAAGGAGCCTGACACCCGTCAAAAGAGGCGGGTCCGATCCTTGTCCAGGCAAGAGGCCCGAGCGCTCGAGGGACGCCCCATTGAAGACAGAGTGGATAGAGGGCGAAAAAAAATTTCCTGGCAACGAAGAGGCGAGCAGTCTGGGCTCGTCCGCCGGACGGGAGGTCTAGCGATCGTCGTCAGGGGGAGAAGCATCTCCATTCTAGAAACCGGACTCCAGCTGGCGCAAGGAAAGAAGCATTCAAGAGACCGAGGGAGGAGGGTGAAAGGGCGCATCAAAAAAGCAAGGCGAACAGATGTTCGGCACCAACAAAAAGAACAACGGAGGAACCGGCACCGACTCCCGTGCGGCCGGATCGTCGTCAGGGGGAGAGGAGACGTTGAGGGGAAGGGATAGGAGCGGTGGGGAAGAAGAAGGGACGATGGAAGGACCCGCTCGGACCGAGGTCGAAACACCTCCGGATTAGCGCCCTGTCGCGAAAAGGGACCCCTAGCTCGAGTAGGGAAGTGCGGGAGTGGGGGGGGTCCTGGCGTTCTCGGGAGATCACCTCGGCTGGGGGGGGGGGGAGGACGGGGGAGGGAAGAAGCGGGCTCGACGCGATCGTAGCTCTAGATAGACGCACGCCGACCCCGAAGCAAGGGAGAAAAAGGTGGCATACTGGAGATCGGCGGGGGACGATTGTGCCATGGAGAAGGAAGGGGCTTAGGCGTGGAAGAGAATGGTGACTAGTATATGGTCTCTAGAGGAGCGGGGAGGAGCGAAGAAAAGAGAACCGGGAATCCGAGATGGGGGTCGTCGACGTGAAGAAGATCGAAACGGTCGACGGGAGGGTGCGAGCCGGGAACGTCCGCGAATGGCTTACAATGAAAAGAACATCCGTCGGGCTAGAAGGAAGTGTGCTTCATAGCGAAAAAAGGCGTGACGCACACGACGGGGAGGCCTCCAATCCCTTTTGGGGCCTGTCCCGCACACAAGCGCAGGGGGGTCTACGGATCTCCTCCTTTGCGATCGCGTAGGAATGAAAAGGAGAGACTGCTATCTTGGAAGCGGAGGGAGAGGAAAGTCGAACACGAATCCTCTGTGAAGAACACGAGACGTCCGGCCGTCGTCAGCCGGGAAGATTGGCCAT
>Ga0179593_1572001_pt1 | contig 12445 bp, 14 predicted proteins | sample CZODoug2_1_08_16_FD_185931 | JGI IMG/M metagenome (GOLD analysis project Ga0179593, IMG submission 185931) | Vadose zone soil fungal communities from Angelo Coast Range Reserve, California, USA - CZODoug2_1_08_16fungal (PacBio error correction) | ecosystem: Environmental > Terrestrial > Soil >...
TAGCGGATGCAGAGGGAAACGCCAGTTACAGGAAGAAAGATCCGAGGGAGGGAACCGGGAACGGGGAAGGAAGGGGAAGGAGAGAAACTGAGGAACGAATTCTGCTGGCAGACACTGACGAAGAGCGCCGCATCCGGAAAAAGGTGACCCGGGGGAGAAGGGAAAGCTCAGATAATTCCTAAAAGAGATAGGTGTCGCAGAAAAAGAGAAGACGGGGAGCTTGGACCAGCCGGACGCGGGCAGGAAGGCTCCCGGTGGCAGTCAGCCGGCGGGGAGGTATGCCAGAAAGGGACTGCAGGGGAAAGAAGTAGCCGGTTCACAAAGAGGATAGACAGGGGGATTCACATTGTTGAAAAAAAGCGCTGCTGAGGCAGGAAAGCATGCGGCGTTTCAATACCGAGGGAAAGAGGAATGAGAGAAGAAAAGGAAATGTGCGAAACTCGAACATTTTGGGAAAAAGGGGAAGGGTTTTGGAAGTGCCTTGAGGATTGCAAGCTGAAAATGCAGGGCAGGGGAAAGTAGGGGCTATGGAAAAGAAATAAGGGAAATCGTGGAAGGAAACATACGATTAAAGCGGGTTGCTGTGCGAGCGGGGAGTTTTGGGGGGGGACGAGAGGGAGTGGGGAGGAGGAGAAAGCCATTAAGTGGTTAAAGTAAGAGCGGTGGCGGTCCGGGGTGCAAGGAGGTTGCTGAGCCGCCTGGGAGACTAGGGTTCGAAAAGAAGTAGCTAAAACACTGGGAGGGGGGTCGAAAGAGGTTTGGTTTAGGGGGACGGGAGTTCCTGGGCTGGGGGGGAAGAAAGTTTATTGGGGAAGGGGGGGGGAGGGAAAAAAAAATGACCGGAGACGGGTAAAGGGAATCTATATGGAAAGGGCAATGGTGCCATCTAGTTCAGGTATTCAGGGGAGGGGGATGAAAAAGTAGGGGGGGCAAAATAGGAGCTTTTTGGGTATCCTCCTTAGCAGAAAGGATTTAGAGAAGTGTCAGAAGTATGTGAAGTTTCAAAGGGTCTTCTTTCCCGTTTTACCAGGGGTTGACGGGGGGTTCAAAAAAACGGGTAAGGGAGTACGTGAAAAAGCTGTGCGATGCTTGATTCTTAGTTTAAAATCTGGGGGGGAAACACGGGGGGGGGAGGTCACTGAAGGTTCAGAGAAAAGGATCGGCGGGCTTTCGGAGTAAGGAGGATTCAGGGGTTGGGGAGCATACTTTGAGGCACAAGACCCAAAAAGGGGTCTTTTCACGCGATGATGGCAGGTGTGTTTGAAGAAGGAAGAACTTCTTGCAAGAAAGTAAGGGGGATGTCACAGGAAAGTCGGAGAAACGGGGGTCTAAAGAAGGTAATACTAACCCGCAGCACCATTGCAATCTTCCGCAATACCTAGAAAATTCTGAGAAAAAAAGGAGCTGGGGAGGACGGAAATGACTGTGAGTACTGGGACCAAAAAGAAAAATTAAATTGTTAGGGGGGGGTCAAACGGCCTTCTCGTTCCAGGTCGAAGAGCTTGGGGAGGGAGTTCGTGGGTTAGGAAAGGGTTCAATCAGTCTTGTCTTGGGGGGGGCTTTGATGCCGATCTAGGATATAGGGAAGAATTTCGGTGAAGAAGGGGTCATTTTGGTGGAGGGGTATAGTCGGTGTGACTGGCGGTTGCTGCAGGGGGGAACAGCAGTGGTCTTCTGGGGGGGAGGGATTAAGAGAGAGGCGTCAGAGGGGTGTTTCATATTTCTGACGAAGGATGCGTCGCCTTTGGGAGATTCTGCGGTGCGGCTGGATATGAAGGAAGTGAGCAGGATTAGGTTTGGGGGGGGGGGGAGAATGGCATGAAAAAAAAAGATATCTGTACTGGTGAGGGGTGCTTTGATGATTCGAGAAAGGGAAAAGGTAAGTTCCTGGAAACGTGAGGCAGGATTGGAAAAAGTCTCCCTGGATCTCATAGGTTTAGCTGGGGAAGAAAGATGTGAAATGGAAGTTCGGAAAGGTTCCGGGAGTCAAGAATTGGAACCAGAAAGTCCTTAAAATCTGGAATGAAATGTAGGGTGTCCAGGAAGAAGAGGGCCGCAGATGAGCAGGTAAATTAGTGGGGGGGGAAAGGAGAAGACTGGTCCGAAGTAGTTCTCTCTCCAATTGCACACCTGAAAAATCTCGCCGACTAAAGGCTTGGACAACAGAAGAAGAGATGGAACTTTCCGTCAACAAAAAACTTACGATCCGGCAATAAGAGGCAAGGAAAAAAAAAAAAAAAGACACACCGTCTCCCGGCCCAATCGCCAAGCAAATAATAGGGGGACAGGAAAGGAACATGAATAAAAGTCCAAGCCGCCACAAAAAGAAAAGAGGCCGAAGGTCTTCACGCCACCGGAAGCAGACCCAAAAGAAAGAAATCTGAAGAAATGGGGGGATGAACGGAAAAGGAAAAGAAAGCCAGGGTAAGAGTGGACAAAATCTCCTGCCTTGGCACTGCCTAAATACATCACAACCCTCAGGAAATAAGAGAGGAAAAGGAAAGAAATGCTTGATAGAGCCAATTCCCCGGACGGAGCAAAGCCGGAGAAAAAGCCACGCATCTGCATTAAGCTACGCATCCTAGATTAACTCAGGGGGGTCTCCGACGAGGGAAAAGCCAGAACCACCCCGTAATCTAATCCCTCTGCTTCCAATAAAGAAAACGCGAAAAAATCAAGGGTTGAGAAACCTCTAAAACCTGTTTAGGCGTCAATCATTAGGAACCCCGGCCACTACGTTACTGACATTCCTCCCTGCATTATCGAAGCCTGAAGGTGTTAGGGGGGTGAAGGGGGGAAGGTCTGAAGCGAAAAGGGAAAGGACTCTGCAGGAAAAAAGTCAGCCGTTCCGTCGTTACCGTCGTAGGGAGGGAGAACTTTCCGCAAGGGTCTTAAAAAAACCACAGGAGAAAACTGCACACATCCAGCTAAAGAGCCCACTTCTGTCGTCAAAAAACCCTCCGAAGTCCTCTACGCCACTCAAGAAACAGGATTGCAAAAAACCATACGGTGCCAGAAAAACATGCGTGCAGCAAAATCGAAAAGCGGGGGAAAAATAACGAAGAGAAAAAAGCCCGAAGAGCAGGCTCGTCCGATAAACGCGAAAGTCCAACGAGTTTCACGAAGAACGACAAAGGGGGCGGAAAGTTCCACGCGCCGCCGCAATAAAACACTCTCGCGCTAAAAAAAGAGGAGCCGAAAGAAACGACGGCAGAAACCAAAGAAGTCAAAACAGCGGTTAAAAAAAGCAATCGCTCAACTGAACTCGAATGGGCACCAAAGGGGGGGGGGAGGAATCATCGAGGGGAAAGGCTCACAGAAGAAAAAAGCCTGGAGAAAGCTCAGGAGAAGAAAGAAGGGAGATGCAAGTGACTAAAAGCCACCCATTTTTCTGGTTCCGAGGCGACGGCCTAAACTGGCCACGGGAATCGGGAAAGAGGTCGAACGCAGATCTCACCACCCCGCCAACCACGGAGAAAACTCTGAGGGGGATACAACCCCAAATACAAGTACGCGAGCAACAGTCCTAGAGACAGAACTTTAGTGATTAAGGTCCATTGGCGCTCCGAATTGAAACCTGATATTGAAGGGAACACTAGTCGAAAGGGGAATGAAGGTGAAGGAAGAAAAAGGCCAAAGAAAAAGGAAACCGGGGAGCATGCAAAGTACATCATACGCGCTGGGGAGTGCCTCCTGACTCCAGGGATGAAGCGAGAATTGCGAGGGAAGAAAGGAAAAAAAAGCCAAAATAGGAGAAATCCATTGGGAAAATCATCGAAGCCGGAAGGGGGGTTTTAGGAAACAAACTCCGGCTGGGGGGGGGGGGTCTGGGTTGAAAAAACAGAATGGAGAATTGCAAAACGGCTTTACTTGCACAAAAGGAGTAGCACGTAACCTGCACAAAGGAAATAAGGGGGGGGGGACAGATTAAATCAAAGAATAAAAACCAGGACGAAAAATTGGAACTCTGAGTTAACATTGGGATATCTTGCGATGGAGGGAAAAAAGGGCACCATGTAAAAAGAGGAGAATAGGGAAGGCCAAAAAACGAAGAATTAAGGAGACCGGTACAACCTTGTCTCACTTGAGACCCGTCCAGTGCAGTCGTCTAGGTGCTGGGGGGGGGGTTCTAGGGAACTAAGACAGAAAGGAACTCAACACAACAGATAGGGGGCCTACAGCCCAGGAAGGACTGGCACCGGGGAAGAAAGGCTGCGGGGCCACGGGAGTCCGGGAAAGAACTTGTGAGCCTCTGAAAGCACTCTTTCAGAAAAAACCTGAAGGGGGAAAAAAAATACCGGGAGGGCGAATTTCCAAGGGGGGGGGGGGTGAGGAGGGAACCTGCGCGGGTGTGAATTCAAAGCTCCGGGGGAACGGAGAAGACAGGGGGGACCTGCCTCTTGGAAAAATCTCGTGGAAGCAAAAAGGAGCACCGGGCGTGAGAATGGCATCCGGCACGATCTGGAAACCGAGGGGAAGTTGTAAACAAAACTACAACTCCGGAATAGCAAAAAATGCTGGTCGAGTTTTTGTCAACCTGGCTGCTGCTGAGTCCCCCACAAATAGTTCTGGGAGGAAAGAGCGGAGACCTTCGCAAAGAAGTCGTGCCACGGAGGAATTCGCTTGTTGTCCATCTCTTCAGGGCCGGGGGTGGCAACCTGAGGAGGGCTGGTAAGGGGAAAGATCAGGAATGGTAATAAAGATCCAATAAGGGTCCAGCGGGAAAACGCAAAAGACGGCCTTTACATCAGATGAAAACTTGGCTTAGAGGGGGTCGATAGAGGAAAAGGGGTAGAGGAGGGGTCTAAAGGGTAACATCTGGGGGGGCCATAATGTACTGGGGGGGTCATACCGACGCGGTGAACTGCGGGGGGGGTCGTTTGGATGGAGTCCTCTGAGATAAAAGGAAAAGAAGTTTCGCGGCCAAATGGGGCATTTACTGCATCTACGAACATAAAATGGGGGGAGGTTGTGGGGGGGAAGTGTTCATGAAGGAAGAGGATTCTGGGTGCCCGGTGAGAAACGACGGCGTGGGGGGGGCTTGTGTATGACTGGGTTACTGAATTTGGGAAAGAGTGGCATGTTATGGAAAAAGTCCAAAACTGGTTAGAGGGGGATTATTTCTATCTGTCTGTGGGCGTAGCAAACACCGAGAAAAAAGAAGTTCGGAGAGGAGGGAGTTGAAATATTTGAGGACGGGAGTTCCCGTTAAACTTGTGGTGTCCGCGGTGTAGGCTCGTAAGCGGGAAGAGGGGGGTTCCTGGGCAGAGGGGGGGGGAAAAGGGAATTTCCTGAGAAAAGTGCCGTGCAAAAGGGGAAATGGAGGAAGTTTTAAGGAAGGTCCTTACTGGAACACAACCGTAGGGTTCGGCGCAGGGGGAGAGGAGTAAAGGAACGGGGAGGGGTTTGTACAAAGGGGGAAAGGCCTGGGGGGTCTCTAATGGCCCCGCTCTCCCATGACGTGGGGGTGCTGTGAGAGCGGGGGCCTTTGGGGGGAAAAGGAAAAGAACAGGAGGACATGGTCACGCCGAAGAGTCTTGCTGGCTAGAGAGTCGAAAAGGGAATCACCGGAAATCCTGCTCGAAAAGAGCGGGAAGAAAGGCGGAAGGTGACTTTTCAGTAAAGAGTCTTAGTTTAAAGAGCCTGGGGTTGGGCGCCCCGCTTAAATGGGGGGGGGTTTGGTTAGGGGAAAGGCCTTTAATCAAAAAGGGACCGGGGGGGCTGCTTTCAAGTTGTCAGTGGGTAAGCACGGATGAAGTCATTCGATGAGGGGGGGGACGGCTTGGTTAAGAAAGGAAGGCGCGAGATCAGAGAAAAAAGGCGGGTGCAATAGTCTTCTGTTCTTGGGGGGGTTGCGGAAGAATCCCTGTGCTGGGATGGGGGCCGGAGCTTGAAGAGAAATAGGGCAGCGCAGAACGTTTGGGGATGGAGCGAGATAAGTCCAATGATGGGTGAATCGCTTCGCCTTTTGGGGTGAGCGGATAGGGGGCTGGAGGAGGGAAGAGGGTGTGAAGGGAAGGCCAGAAGGAGGGGGGATGGGGGTTGGTGAATGTCGGCTTGGCGTTGAAAATACTTACGAGGTAGGGGAGTTTTGAGGGAGAGGGGAGGTGGAGGGCTGAAAGGTGGGCCGGGATAAAAATGGCTTTCAAGGAGCGGTTTTGTCGTCTGTCCCTGGACCATGGGGTGAGGGGGGAAATAGGTCAGAAGGGACCGTTTCTGAAGGCGTAAAGCGGCAAAAAATAGATAAAAGCCTGTCGTGGACCTGGGAGAGCGGCCGCATCTTTTGGACAAGATGCGAGAAACAACAAAAGAGGCGGGAAAAAGGGTTGTCGAAACCACCTCATTCATCTCACTGAATAATGGCTGGGGGAAAAACTCCTCGCGGGGGGAAGGCCAAAACAAAAAAAATACGGAAAGTGTACAGAAGAAGGAAAACGCACCACAAAGAAAGTCCCAGCTCCGCAAATACGCCTGAAGTCTTCATACAGGCCGCACTTCGCATGGAACGAGTCCTAGGGGAAGAAGGCCGCCAGAAAGGGAAACGTAAAGAGCCATTCAAAGAAGCAGATTCCCCGGGCCATAAATATCCCCTCCTGCCAGCTTCCCACTCCGCTGCACCAAAAGGAAATCAGAATCGAAAAAAAGGGGGAAGATCAACTAATCACAAGGAAACGTCCGGACGCTGGCAAAACTGAAGAAGGAGGCCTAAGAACCAAAAACTTGTTCCCCTGCAGACAAGGCCACACCTCCGCCTCCATCTTCACCCAGCTTCAAACTGACGGGGAAAAAGTAGAAAGGAGATCTCCTTCCACGAAAAAAGGGACAGGTCAAGGAAGCTTCCACTCACAAACCACCGACTCCAGCTCCAACAAGGGAAGAATAAGTGCTAAAAAAGACCATACCAAAGGGCGTTACTTCCAGGAAAAGGAGGGATCCCCACGGGCAAAAAAAGACTTAACAAAGAAAAAGGGAGAGGACCTAAAGGGGGAAAGGAAAGCAGGGGGGGTATGCGTCTTCCGCTTCCGTTAGGCACGGATTCCTCGAGCAGAAGAAGACTGCGTGAAAGAGATGGAGGGAGCTGAAAGAGGGTCAGTTATAAGCTCAGGAAAAAATTCAAAAGAGGAAAAGATAGAAAGGCGAAACCTCCTCACGGCTTTCGCAAAACACGTCGACGCAAGTGGGACGTCCCGAATCAAGGAGAATAAAGTCCGAAAGAAGAAAATTCGCGGGAAAAGGGTGGGGTCACATTCAGAGGAATCTCAAGAGACGATACGCTGTAACGGCCCACTACCGTGATCCATCTCAAAAGGATTCCACAAGGACGGAAAAGGGAAGCACCTCACCGACCTGAAAAAAATAGAGGAAAGGGGCTACTTCGTCTAAACCACTATATAGGAAACTAATTGAAAAAAGGAGACCTGAAGTGGCCTAACTCCAAAGGATCTGAACACCTTGATTGGGATCTCAGTCAAGAAAAGGACGAAACTCTCAGAGAGGGAAAGTTCAAGATAAAAAAAAAAAAGGCGATACAAAAAAGACACTAAAAAAGAAAAGTTCTGGCCGGCTACGACGGTAGTCCCATGGCGGACCGACAAGCTAAAGGGATCTGACTGAAAAAAAAAGAACGCAAGAAAGAACCAACAAGCACAAAAGAAGGACACGGAAGTGGGAGGACAGTAAAAACGCAGAAGGGCAGAAATACTAAACGCAAAGACTTGATACAATCCCAAAGAGAAACGGGGCAAGAGAAAAGCAGGGGTGGATCCATGGACCGGGTTGGGAGTTGGAGATATGAACTGTCATATCGCAGAGTGACATTATGTCCAGGGAATCAGTGGGGGAAAGCTTGGAAGGAAGCATTGGCGCAATGAGAAATAAATAAGGTCGGAGGCAAATTACCTTAAAAATCTAGTAAGGAATTCCGAAGTCGGAACGACTTAGGAAAGAACAGGCAAAGAAAGTTTCAACCACAATTTCCAGCCATCGACGGACTTTCCGATACGGAAACAGGGGTAGGGGGAAAAACAAAACGCCGAAGACGACAAAAAGTTCCTTGTATCAGCTGAAAGCCGTCGGACTTGAAACACAAGGGAGGAGAATCCGGAAAAGAAACATTTCGGAAAAAAGGAACCTTGATACGAAGGTCAAGAAACCTTCGCTCTTCGGTGGGGCACGCTGAGGGGAAAAATTTTACTCGCGTAGGGAGAAGGTCTTAGACATGGAAAAATAACGATGAGGGAGGTGTCAAAAACCGAGGACCGGTCAAGCATTGCTTACCCCTCCGTGGGCCCAAAGCCGGCAAGGAAAGGAAAGAAAGGTTCGGATGGAAGGTTCTGAGAAACGTAAGAGAACCTTCTCGAAAAGATGATTAGTAAACTAGAGATATTGGGGATCGGCTGCAAGATAAGAGGACAAAAAATAGAATAAAACGAACTGCAATGGAAGAGGGCCCCGAGGTCCGGTAAAAGCGCCAGCCTCCTTTCGGCTGGGACAGCCTGACGGAAAAGGGAGGCCGCATAGTGGACAGGGGGGCCAGAACAATCGCCAGGGACAGGAAGGGGCAAGAGAGGCTTGAAAAAGCGTTTGTTCTGCAATCCGTCTCAGGTAATAGGGAAAAGACCCATGTAAAAAGGATGACTGGATAAAAACGGACATCTTAGAGAAAAAACGGGAACCTAAAAGCCCGCGGATCGCGTGTTAGGAACAAAAATCCATGGTTTTCAAAGACGGAAAAAGTTCGAAAGGGGGGCTGTGGGGGAAAAAAGGCTCTGCTGCGCCTCTTGCTCCTAAGGGGAACTAGACGGCGAGGGGGCAAAGGAGTATCGCGCGGAAGGACGACGTCCGCGGAGGGGGCAAGTCTTAAGAAGGGGATTGGAGCGGAAAATTGCAAAAAGAGGAAAGGGCGTCTATATAAGAACAAAAACAATATCCGGAAGAAATTGAATCCAGACTTAACCTCATATGAATGGGAATTCTCGGTAGGAGGGAAACTTTGGGGTGGGATGAGGGTATTACAGGGGGGGAGGATAAGTTGCAATGAAGGGGTGTAAAAATCACCTACGAGCTGCCCGTTGTTGATGGCGGGTTCTGAGCCGCTGAGGTTAGCTAAGAGGGAGAGAGAAGCGGGGAGGTCCAAAAGACGGAGAGTCCGGACCGGAAAAAAATGGGTGGCGGGGTTGGTGGAGGTGTCCTGGAAGGAAAGTGAAATGAGGGAGAAAAAAAGGGATGGGCATGGGAAAGCCGCGAAAGGGAGGGTATGAAGACGAAAGTGGGTGCCCAATGAAGGGGAATTGAGCATGGTGGGTCAAAAGATTTGACTAGATTAGTTCGAGAGGGGGGGTCGGTGGAAACTCCGGAGAGATAGAGGCTGATAGGGGGGATCTGGAGTTTTCCGGGGGCGAAAGGGGGGGTTGGCCTCTGGTTTTGTTGGCCTTGGTCGTGGGCTTGTGGGACCTTTGAGAAGATCGTCTGAAAAGGCGATAGGAGGAGAGATTGACGTGTTGCGGGGGGGGGGGGGGGGGAACCGCGGTCCTATTTCCACTTGCCTGGACTGGCAAAAGTGATGGTGAGGGGGCATCCAGTTAGGAAGAGGGCAGGAAAGTCGGGGGGGAAAAAGGCTACAAAAAAAAGAAGGTGTCTGTCGCCCATTTACTTGTTGTTCGGGTCGCTGATGGCCTGTGGTGGGGAGAAAAACGGACCGAAAGGATATCATTCACAAAGTCAAAAAGAAAGGACAGCTATAAATCAGCAGTAATACCAAAACTTGCCATCGGCCGCCGAATCAGTGCTGGCTATCATTCTGGAGTACGGGGGATTAGGAAGGGTGCCCATAGAAAAGGGGGGGGGGAAACCGATTGGTGGGGTTTCGCAGAGGTAATCGGGTTCAGGGCTCCTGCGTTGTCAGAGGTCTTTTCGGGGGTTGGGGGGGCCCGAGGGCAAGAGACTTGATGATGAGGGACGGATTCAGGGACTCATGGTGAAGCCTGAGGCTGATTAGCTGTTTGAGGAAGGGCGGGTCTGCGGCGGGGAAGGGTGCAGGGGGAAGGGGAAACGAGTTTGACTGGACGGAAACAGAAAAAAAATCACGGCTTGTCTGAGATGTACGCTTGGGAGAGAAGTCGCGGATACATTGGTGAAAAACTGGGGGACGTGGGGTATATTCGTAAGTCATTGTACAGGGGAGGGGGATCTGCTGAGGCGACAGGGTGGTGGGGGGGAAGGGTTTCGGAAGGATAATAAAAAGGGGCGGATGCAGCAGATGTCCTCTGTGATAGGAAGGGGTGCCTGGAATTAACGGCATCGGTTTTCTGGAGGAGGGGTTGGTGGGCTGAAAAGGGCGCATAAAAAAAAGAGTTGATGAACGTTGCGTTCTGGTTTCAAGGCCCTCGAAGGCAATCACCCGAGAAGGAGTAGGGGAGGGGGAGCCATGCCAGGGCAAGGCTGACCTCAGACTATCCGGAGGGAAATATCTAGAATGGAGATCTCCTTTCAGCTGCAACTCTCAAGGGAAAAGAAAGAAAAGAACGAAGAAGAAAGAGGGACCGCCGACGAAAGAAAAGGGCCGAAAAACGGAGAGGAAACCTGCGCAGCCAAACGGCGCGCCAGGTCCGCCTCCAGCCCTTCACCCGCGCCCAATACGAGGAAGGAAGAGATTCAACCATTCCCGGACGAGGAAAGCGTCTGAAAAACCGCCCTCAAAGCACGACAAGAAAAAAAAAAACAGGACCCTTCAGCCATTAACTCCTGCTATCCCCCTCCGGAGCTCCCTCAAGATCCCGCGGAACCAAATGCAGAGAGAGAAAAATCGTGCAGAGGGGAAATGAGACTAAGCAAAAAAAAAACGCTCTAGAAAAAATGCGGCTCTAAACCACCAGAAGCAAATCGTTGGAAGGGGTCCTCAAACCGGCAAGCCAGAGCAACGCCACCTCTACTTCCAGAGGGGGGGAAATGCTAAACCTCGAATCACCAACAAAACCCAAAGAAGAGCCGAATCCCTCGGCTTCCACTACAAAAAACTAACTAGCCTGCCACGCAGGAGCCAATGGCTGACAAAAATACCAGGAAGGACGTCCAAAAAGGGAGACAACTTCCAGGACTCCGTCCGCCCTCCTGATCGGAAATCCCTCCTCGGGGGGTATTCGGGGCAGATGGGTTGGGGGAGGGAGGTAGGAGACTCGCAGGTCAGCTGCCAAAAAGGTAGTGAAATCTCCTGATAAGTGGTGTCTCCAGGATCTCTCACCTCCCCACACGTCACTTCGATGCTGTCCATCGCGAGAAAAATCTGAATCAATAGAATAAAAAAAGGGGAAAGTAAGATCCTCCGACGTCGCGAATCAGTAACAGGGTGCCTCTCAGTCTGAAACCTAGGGGTTTCCCACAGCAAAGGAAAAGACAGATAAAGAGCATAGAAAAAAGGGGAAAAGCCCGCGCATGGGAAACAGAAAATCAAGGCAGAACCCACTTTTTAAAAGGTCAGGGGAAGAAGGCTGCAATAAAAATCCCAAGAAAAATAGGAAAGCGTCGGTCTACTGCGGCTACCCCCCGGACAGAGAATTAAACCAAAAGGAAAGATGTCCCTAAAAAAAAAGAATCGACGGGGGGGGCAACAGAAAGGAAGCTCCAACAAAAAAGAAACCTTTGAAACGCTAGCCCATCAATTCTAAAGCATACACGAGGCATGAAAGACAATAAAAAAAAACACCCATGGGAACGGGTGAAAAAGTCGAGTAATCCCCAGGAACCGGACCTAAAAGGGAAGGGTCTAGTACGAGCAGCGAACAACAACCTCATAACACCTCGGGTGACTACATTACAACCAAGAAGGCCTAATATCTAAATAAATTGGACCGCAAGGGAGGGAGAATCCCAAGGAGAGTAGCCCAGAAAGAAAAAGGAAACAGGGATTTGAATGTTGCCGATGTTCATAGAAAAAGGGGTCAAATTACTGGGCTGAAGTTCAAAGAATGACAAATAAAAGCCCTAGAAACCGCGTAAGAAGGAGGTCGGGGGGCAAGGACTCTCCCGGGCTGATCGCTAATTAATTTTGAAATGCTTGAAAAAACAAGACAATGAGGCAGGAAAAATTTTGAAAAGAACGAAAATCCGGGGAGGGGGTGGCACACGCTTCTAAACGCGGGCCTAAAACGATCAGGCGGGATGCCCCAGAGCCAGTGAAAATGTCCTCATGAATTCCGAGGGAAGCCTGACAGAAAAAAAAGCAGGGTGGAAAAATCTAAGAGGGAACTTTATCTGGAGAACACCAGAGCATTTAATATCGTGTGAAAGATGATTGGATAAGGATTGGTCTATGGACCTGTACACTAGAAAGAAAGTAACTGGAGAATGGGCCTTTCATAAGCTCCATTCACGGACTGACGGAAGTGGCAAAGAAAGTCCAGGGGCGTGGGGAGGAAGATGGGGAAGAGGCCGGGAACCGGCCGGCCCC
>Ga0179593_1274152_pt1 | contig 12444 bp, 17 predicted proteins | sample CZODoug2_1_08_16_FD_185931 | JGI IMG/M metagenome (GOLD analysis project Ga0179593, IMG submission 185931) | Vadose zone soil fungal communities from Angelo Coast Range Reserve, California, USA - CZODoug2_1_08_16fungal (PacBio error correction) | ecosystem: Environmental > Terrestrial > Soil >...
GCGAACTAAAGAGAATGCAAACGCTTGATCCCCCAAAAAGAGGATTGAAAAAGATTTCAGAAATCTCCCTACCGAAAGGAGGTAGGAAAATCAACTCATAAGGATCCGAAGACATCGGAGGGAAAAGATCAAGTGTTAAAGGGCAGAAGCAGCTCATTCAAACCCGGACAAATACAGAAAAAAAAAGTAAAAAGGTAAAAAAGTCTCTAACCTGATGAGGGGGCTAACAGTAACTCCGTCTAAAAGGACAACAAAAAAAGGGTAAAACAAAAAAAAGGGGGTAGCAGAACACAGGAAGACAGGTGGGTGAAAACCTCGAGGGAGGACAAATCTGAAGAATGAAACTCGGAAATCTGAAGAGGAGAAAAAGGTCGGAAAATATCCCGTAGAAAAGGAACACAAGGCACACACTCTCGAAAAAAAAAAAAAACAGACGAGGGGGGGAATGGGATATAAAGAAAAGGACGGATACTACCACTGACCCCATAGAGGAGGAGACTGTCAGGGGAAATCTTTTTTTGCTGTCTCAGAAAAATGGGGAAAAAGGCAAAAAAAAAGAGGGTGAAATGTCCTGGCGCTTGTATAGGATGGCAGGTGCAAGCCAGGGGGAATCGGTCACGTTCTTAGGCAAGCGAAAAGCGGGGGCAAAAAAGGAAACAGAAAGAAGAAAAGGAACTCAAAGAAGAAAACGAACTTTAGTGCCAGTGGAAGAGAAGTTTTGCAAGACAGGGGTGAAATGGGGAAACTCGCAAAAAAGGGGTCAGATCAGAAGAAAAAAAAAAATAAGGAAGGCGGGAACAGAGGAGAAAAAGGGGAACGATCATTAACCTGTATATGCCTGCGATTAGTAGTAGTTGGTGGATCGCCGGTGACATCTGTTCAGAAGGGGAGCGAAAAACTTAGACAAGGTACTGTTTCAAAGTATACCAATAAGGAAGGGAGGAAACAACCAAGAGAGGATCTAAACTAAAAGTTGAACTAAAAAAAGAGACGTGTGAACCCCTCAAACAGCTCGGAAATTAGAACAGCGTGGAATAAAGAAATTGAATCTGGTCAAATGCTCAAGAAGAAGGGGATCCCGTTTCGTTAGAACGGAAAGAGCCCTAAGCGGAAGAGGAGACAGTGTCGGCAAGTGAGGGGAATCCTAGAAATATCTTCCAGGGCAAGAGAAGAAGGAAAAAAAGTCATGTGCGTGAAAGTTGCGATTTGGATCCCTACACAGGGGGGGAATGGTTAAAACCAAACAGACTGGCAAGAGAAGTTATAAGTTGCTCTGATAGCAAAAAGAGTGAAAGCGGGTCCGCGGAGGCCTGACCCAAACCGGGAGGAAAGAGGGAAAAATGCCGCACATTAACGTCAACAGGTGTACGTTATAAACATTGACGATGATTTCCGAACAAAACGATGGGTATGGCGGGAAACTCTCCCCCGCAAACAAAAGAGGGGGGGGGGTTTATGTAAAAATGGTCAAAAAAAAAGCGGATCGAAAAACGCAACAAGAGAAACTTGAAGGGGAGGGCTACTCGGTGAGACTCAGACACAAGATCGCCAAGGACGGCGGCAAGACATCTGGCGTCGGCGTTCTTGAAAGAAAAAAAATAAGAGGGGGAACCGGGGGGGGGAAAAAGTGAATTCACCCGAGTCGAAAACATCGAGTCATTTTAACGGTAGCGATGCGGGCTGACTAGGGAGAGAGAAGGTCCGGCTTACGAAAAAAGAAGAAGGACGAGGATACAAAGGGAAGGCCGGGGCATGGAGTAAGCGAGAGGGGTAACTACGCATGAATGCCAGATAAAAGGTAATGCACGATCACGACTAGACCGTAAAAAGAAAACAGAACATCGAAGGAGCGGTGGGGGAGGAACAGTGGGTACCAGAAGGAGGGTGTTTTACGAAAAGCGAAGAAAGCTGGCACAGCTCTACACAAGCACCAAGGACCATAAATAAAAGGAAGTTCGCACAGAAAAAACAAGGGGTTACAAAAAAAATGTATAGCGACTCAACAAGACAAGGAGGATTAAGAGAGAAAGAGCAAGTTGGGTGGGGGGGACAAACATGGGAAAAACTCGTAAGGGGCGAGAGTTAGGGGTACACAAGGGTGCTTGTATAGGGAAACGGAAAACCAAGAGGATCTAATCGTAGGCATCTCAACAGTAAAAGAGCGTACACACTTTTTTCGCCCAAAAAAGGGGGAAAAAGAGATGCTACGGTAGAGTTCACGTGAAATGGGAACGTGCTAGAAGGGGGGGGGGGGGCGCAGGGGTCGGAGAATCGGACGAAAAGGGAGGGCCATAGGGGTTTCACTGGGAAGAAGTACTACGTATCCGTTTAACGTGAAGAGAAACCTCCCGCAAGTCGCTCACCAAAAGAAGTGAGTGGTATTGGAAAAACTCGGTTGAAAAGGGTGCAAAGAGTAAACAAATATAGGTTCTAGGGCAAAGCACTCCCCGCCAGATGCCGTTGTTATGCCGAAAAAAAGCTGTAGAAAGATCTGGAGATCACGACTCAAGAAGAGCAAAGAGGTCCAAACTTCTATTCCAGTCGATGTGGGACCAGTAAAAAAAGGGTGAAGGTTGATAGGGGGACAAAGGAATTCACAAAAGAGCTGTTGGTGCGAAAGCCATTGCCGTCAAAGTAGGCTCAAAAGAAGGGAAGAAGGCTTAAAGGGGCCTCTGAAGAAAAAAGCAACGCCGGGCGAACAAGAGGAACACGACACAACACATTTTCCGTGGCAAAGAGTAGCACGCGAACTGGGCAGGTGTTTGGTTGGGACAAAGAAGCTGTGTAGGTATCAAAGAGGGAGAAAAGGGGGTGTAGACGAAAACTTTAATTTAATCAAGAGGATAAGGACTCAATCAGGTTTGTGGGTCGAGCAAAGAAACGGTGACCAAGGCTATTGGGGTACCGCTTCCGGAGAGAGGGACGAAGAGAAGCTCCCGGATGTAAGGAGCCCGTGAAAGATAAAGCGAAGGAAAAACTCTGGGGAGGAAAAGGAAGGTTTTTTGCTCATAGGGCAAAGGGAAGCGTCCGTGTTAGATCGTGATCACCGGTGGAGATAAAGGAAAGATTTGGGAACGCCAAGGCAGAAGGTGTTCGCCGGGTCGGGAAGATAACCATCCAAAAAAAAGGGCACAATCGGGCACAGGCATAGAAGGTGATGCAAGGAGGGGGGGTAAAGACCAACTTGTTTAAACCCTTTTCACAAAGGGAATGGGACGTAAGATTGCACGTAAACCTTCCACGGAGAAAAAAAAGAATCGTTTGAAAAAAAGAGTTAACGTGTGCCTTCTGGAGGGGGCTAACTCAATGGGCTTTAAGGGACAGAAAAAGGGGGAAATTAAAAACGAGCCCGCGGGAAACTGGCGGGCACAAAGCTATCAAGAAGGATGAAAAAGACGGGAACAAAAGACACTGAACTGCGTACCGGGGAGCCGGTGGGCACACCGTCCGCGATGAATTGGGAAACGGAGGGCAAGGCAGTAACGGATTATGTTATTAACATCTTATAAGAGGAACGTTTGTATTCGAAAAGTTTTGAAAGGAAAACCTCTGGGTTTTTTCCGTCTCCGGCCAATTTAAGCACGTGAGCATACTGCCTGTGTGTCCATAAGGTGGGCATTTGGAAAAAAGGTTTAAGTGAAATCAGATTCCGCTTGCTCACAGGGGACTGAACAAGGAATGCAATCAACAAAAACAGTTCCAGGGCTTTTGGCGGGGGCTTCGATCACGCTACTGGTGCAAAATGCTGGGTATAACGGAGGCGAAGTGTCGCAACCCAGAAGGACGCTTAGAAAAGGAGTACGTTCAACGCAATGTATATCTTGGCGGTCCGCAAGATGGACTTCATGCTGGACAATACCAGCCCGAAAAAGGCCACAGAACGCGATCTGACAATCGAAAGTATACTTAGTCGAATTATTTTCCTATCAGAAAATGCGAGAGAAAACGAGAAATAGGGGGACGTCAGGAAAATCGGAAGCCGGCAAAAGTATCGTGTAACTATCTTCGCTGGAGAGATAGCAAAAAAAACAAGGATGAGAAAGGAGAGAAAAAGATCGCTGACCAGGTGCAGCTAAGACAACCGCTGGAAGTCGCTTCGATAACTATTCAAGGTGAGATCCGGCGTCTAGAGGGGAAATAATCACTCAAAGGATACAGTTCAACAAAGCTAAATTTTGGCCAAGCAAGTTGCCATTACGAAGAGAGAGGCCTAGGCTCGCAAAAAAAGAAAAAGAGGGGAAACACCCGGCTAGTAATAACGATGGCCAGAAGTCTGAGGGGGCGGAAAGGTAACTCCGTCGAAAACAGCAAAACCGTACCGGTTGATCGAGCAACAAAATTTAAAAGGGGGAGGGGGAGCAACGTTCCTCGGAAAAAGGAAGCATAGAATCTAAACGGAACGCGGAAAGCTGAAATACAGAGTGACAAGTGAGTCGAGAGCCGAGTAATTGCACTGAACGGGAAAAAACCAAGGGTTCTGCCGAAGCGGAAGAAAAAGAGAAAAGGAAGGTGGGGGGGGCTCATAAATCCAGCCTGGCGAAAAAAAACGAGGGCAAAAGTCATTCGCGGCCAGTTGGGGCACATTCCAACTTTTTGGAAGCGTGGCTCCGCGCTCAGCATGGTATCCAAGAAATGGAGTGGTTTCATTCAGGAGAAAGGGGAAGTGAAAGACAAATGGAAAAAAAGGTTAGACGTTATTACACTGGCACAAAATAAATCGCACTTACAGGAAAAAAAGGAGACAATTCTCAACGCCGGACAAACTGGATTGGAGCCATTTCTTCAAACAGCTGAAGGGTGGAAAAAGCAAGAGGGTCAGACCGCTTTAACCTCAATATCAAAATCAATGAAAAATAAAGAAGGGGTCTACAATCGCAACGAGTCAGAACACGGTCAGGGGCATGCGAGCTGACGGGTCTGTTTGGGATCTGTCATGGGGGGCAAAGACTAAAACGAACATGAAGTCGAGAAAAGTGGATTTTAACCAAGTCAGAAAAAATAGATACATTAAGGGCGACACACCTTTGATCGATCGAAACTGGACGTTTAACGTAACAAAGAGAAGTGCCCCGGGAAAAACACAGCTCGGAAAGAGTTCCAAAAAAGCGGTTGCAGGCCTTGAAAGAGGGTAAAGGGCGCAGAAAAGAACGGAAAGTCGTATGTTTTCGGGGGGCAAGCGCGACGAAGGACAAAGGGCGGCAAATTTTTGGACTTTGATCCGAAACAAAAAGGAGGGGACGGACGAGTGCTAAACATGAGTCTCACACAGGGAGGCCAAGGGCAAGGGTTGTCAACCTAAAACGGTAGTATTGGGGGGGTAAACCAGACCAATCGGCCCGGGAGCGTGGACTGATCGGGGGGAACAAAAGAAAGGTTAAGAGCCGACGACGCGACGCCCCTCGGTCGATGCAAGAGAAAAAAGGGACCTGCCGCAAGGAAAACACAACAAGTTGAATAGAAAGTGAAGGAAGGGGAAGACCCACGGTGGTTGGGGGAAAGGGTCAAAGGGAAAGAAGGAAAAAAAATAACAACACCATTCAGGGGGGTTACTGTAGAGAGGGTGGAAACACAAACGCGAATCGAACGCGGACAAAGAAGGGGGGCTCTCGGGAGGCTTGCTCCTCAAACAATGTAGGACAGATGAGGGCATTTACCCGGCATAGGGGAGGAGAAGGGCATCACCAAAACACAACCAAAAAGAGAATATCTGAAAAAGAAAGGGGGGGAAATTCACCAACACCGAGTTTCGAAAAGGAAAAATAGAGAATTTTGGGGACCTTATCGAAGGGAGGTCAGGGACAGCCGGCTTACTAAGAAACGGGATACGTAAGGAAGTCAGAAACACTTGAAGGGCCTGGCATGGAGTCGAGAAAAGAGGAAGAACGCCTGCGAAAAAGAAATTACCTTTAAGAACTGAATATACAGGGGAGATCTTCGAGTGAACGAAGGGCATCGTTTTGGGCGGACAAGTGGGGTCAAAAGGAAAAAGGAGGAACGGCGGTGTTGCGCATACTAGAAGAGCGGGAAAAAAAAAGTACAAAAAAATCAAAAGGGGAAAAAGAAAAGACCGATCAATTCTGAGAGCAAAGTTTGGGTGACAACCAACAATTTACAGCTAAAAGCGAGGAGGAAAGAAGAGAGATCATTTGTGGGGGGGAAACTTTGTGAAGTGCCAAGTGAAGCGCGAGTTAGCCATGGGTTAGGTTTGGTAGAGGGAGGGGTTGAAAAAGATAAAGAGCATCGGAAGGCTAGCAACACAAGCCGGAACGCAAATACCCAGTTTCCGCCCAAACTAGTAAGGGGAGGAAAAGGCAAAAAAAAACGATTGCTCAGGTCAGTTTCAACGAGAGGGAACAAATCCCTATAAAAAGACGGGCAGTCCGTACGTTCCTATCTCGCGGGATAAAGGAAGAAGGACAGTGGTACGTCCTTTTCCCGCACGGGAAGAAGAAAGGAAGCCGATAGACCAAGACCGCCCGAAGTCGCAGATAGAAGCTAGAGAGGAGAAAGAATCTTGTTGAATTGTCACAAGGGGTGCATGGGGAAATATATATAGTGACCAGACAGCAGTAACGTCACCGCCTGTCCAGGGGCCACTCATGCCCGGTGGCATAGAAGGGAAAAGAAAAATATCTTGAGGCACGACGCCTCCAGGACCATCAGGTCCGCGTTACGGGAAGTGAATGGGTGGGGGGAACAATCGTCCAGAGCAAAAAGGGGGTGGCGCTTGGAGATTGTGACAAGGACACTTCCCAAAAGCGTGTGGGGGATGAAATCCATTCAGAAATGTGGATCAAAGTCACTTTTCTGTACGGAAAGTCCTCTGGAAGCTCCACTGGGGGAGGGGGAGGGGGAAAGGCGCAAGGAACCATCTCCGTGTAACAAGTAAGAGAAAAAGACTAAACCTTTGCCATAGGGGGGGGTTGGAAAAAGATACTCTGTGGTAGGGAGAAAAATAGAAAGGAAAAAAATGCTGTTGAGCTAAGGACCCTTATGATCACGAGTAAAGTGACTGCTAGGTGTATTGTTTGGTTCGTTATCAAAGAAGAAAAAAGAAGTTCCAGAGTGGCTCCCTAACCTGAAAAGATAGATTTGAAAAAAAAAAAATAGACCTGTATCCGTGGGGGGATCTGCCAGCACCTTGAAGGAAAGCGCCTAAAGGGACTTTCACGAGCGTTTTTGCGATCGGGGGAAAAAATAAGTGTGCCGCTTAAAACCGGCTTTCAAGAACCGGTGTCGCAGGAAAAATTCCTTCAGGGGGGTAGGGGGGAAGGGAAGCCCCGGTTTTCGGAAGGGTTGAAAAAAAAAGTCTTGGAAAAAAAAAGCCAGGAAAAGTAAAACAAGGCATAAGAACAGTGTCATGCAGACGGGGGGCAGGGGGATGTGACGCCTGGGAAAGGAATTGTGGAGATGGGGGACGTAAACGGGGCAGAGAAAATCCATCGTACGGAACACGCGGTGTTCAAGACAGAAGTTAGTTGCGGCGTGAAGAGGGTCAAAAGGAGAAGGGAGGCCGGTCACCAGGGAGATGTCGTGGGGAAGAAGGAAAAAGAAAATGGCGGAACACGAAAGACGTAAGAAGCCAGGAAGGAAAAGATTCGGCGCGATAAAAGCTAAAAAAAGTTAAAAATTAGCATGGTAAAACAAAAAGGGTTTGGAAACGCAATTTCAAGTGGGGGACGGACCGAATAGTTATGCAAAGCCCACTTTCAGCAACGGCAAGGGTGGGCTTCTTTTCTTAGGGAGGAGGCCACAGAGCCGGGGGGGGGGGGGGAAAAGGAGCTTTCATTCTCACGTGATCAAGAGGAAGTTCAAAGATGTAGGGAGCTTGACCCAAGGGAGTTGCAAAGAGGATTCCGACTGCTCAACGTCGAAACGAAGGTCACAGGGCGCCACCTCACAATTTAGGTGGGAGGGGAGGAGGAAGCACCAGGGAAAAAAATTGGAGACCGATTCATGGCGAAACACAAAAGAAAAAAATACCAGGGAGATCGAAAGAAATCCGTCGTTTAGGGAAAAAGTTGAGTTTAAGGGCATCGTCGTGAAGGGCACGAGAAAAAAATGGCAAATTGCTCTTCCACTCATTCACGTAGGATAAGTATGATGGAGTCTTGTCGATCAAGGGAAGGAGCTAAACGATAGAAGGTGAAAGAAAATCGGAAACGCGGTAGCAGCGACAGTTAGAGTTGTATCAGCGAGACTGTCGGGAGAAAAGAAAAACTTGAGGAGGATGACAAGAGATAGATCGACGCTGATACAAATAATGGGTGCCGCGAGCCCGCTTTTTTGACAATTATCGTCTCAGAAGAGAAAAAGGGAAAAAAGGGATCCGGCATTTTCGATCGCAATGCAACATAAGAGCGCGAATGGACCAGTCGAGTGTGGACAAGGGAAGGTGAAAAACTAAATACAGAGCAATTCAAAGTAGCGCGGCCCCAGAAAAAGACAAAAGCCTTAGACGGACCCGATCGTCGTCAAAGAGCCAGGATTCTGAGTGGTGGGACACAGACGCCGTCTAAACAGCACGTCATTACCTTTGATCGAAGAAAGGATGGGGCGCAAATGGCCTCAGAAGTGGAGAATCCTCAGAAAGACTGAAGGAAAGAATACATATGGACACAGTTACGGCGGAGAAGTGGGGATAGCGCCCGGAAAAACCGAAGGCTGGCATACTCAAAAAAAAAGAGAATTGAGTGATGGGCTGAATTCAGCACGCGAAAGGCCACTGAAAGGCCTTAAAAAGCAATGAAAAAGGGGTTAAACATCTAATTTGTAAAAAAAAAGGGCGAAGAGAAAAAAAGCTGGGCAATAAAGCCAAAAAGGATTGTTCAGTCTGGCGCAAAATAATGGGGCAGGGCTCAAAGAAAGGGTAGGGGTCTAAGGGCGTAAAACCAAATGGAAAACGCATCGCACAGGGACCGGCAACTAGAGAAGGAAAGAGGGCAAAACGTTTTAACTTGACCGGAGAACGGAAGTACGGGGTTCCGACCGGATGGACAATGTTTAGAATACGAGCAAACGGAGGTACGTCATCCAACAGACCACAATTCCGGGAAAGAGAGGAAAAAAGGGGGAGCATCGAAACCGAGCATAAACTGTAGATGGGCTTCGATACGAAACGGCGTGTGCAGCTCAGGGGGGAGGCGCTCAAGAAAGGAGAAAAACTCAGGACGAGAAAGGCTGAAAGTCAACCGGAGATCGCATTTATTGGGAAGGTATCGATCTGAAACGAGCAAGAAAAGATACTGTCACACCCACGAAAAGGAAAAAAAAAAAGCGGGAAAGAGTGCCAGCGGGTTGCTGTCAGGTTAAAATGAGAAAGCAGAGCAATCCAGGCAAATCTAGGTGTTCGGGAAAAATAGAAAAAACGGAAAGAGAGCACCATTGGCGGTCAAAAATTGGGGAAATGTTTGATAAGGAAAGAAAAGTAGAGGAAAGGGAGACGGTTCTCAATGGGAGAAAAAAACAAAACTGGCGTTCCCTTCTGATGGGGGGAAAGCAAAGGTGTATTATTGGGAAACAAAAACCAACGCACTCTGGCCAATTGAACGAAGAGATTGGTCACAACCGGCAACGAGGGGGGGGACATCTGGGCAGCGACGACCCGCATGAGATCCATCGGAAACGGAAAAAAAAGGGGAAGCAAAAGTACTTTTGATAAAAATACGGGGGGACGGCATGTGATTCAAAAAAAAATCTATTTTTAGGGGCAAGTAAAACTCTAAACCAGAACAACACCCCTTCATTTTGGGGGATTAGTGAATGGAAAACCATCGGCGGAATCGCAAGGAAAAAATTGGCGAAGGCGGCTTCGAGCCTCCAGAATAGGGGAAATGAACGGGGGAGGACATTAAACCTTCATCCCATGCGGGCGGAATGCCAAAATCTAGTCATCGGCAACCGGACCATATTGGAAAAGACACAAAGTTTAGAAAAAAACGCTAGAAGGATTTGCCGGAAGGCGTCGGGATGGGATGGAGACGCCGGAGTCGTCACGGGTGATTAAACACGTCGAGTCACCGGCAAGACAACTTGAAGAAGGGTGGGAAGTTGAAAGCTAGATTTTTGTATGAACTCGCCCTGACCGCCAGGAGCAATCCGGGTCCTAGCCGGAGATCACGGAGAATATCGTCAGGGAGGTGAACATAATCAATGGAAGATTTTGGAGGAAAAAAACTTGGGTAAAGCGCGCGGTGGGTGACTAGCCTACGAATGAGACGAAAAATCTGACAAACAAACTCGACAACCCAAGAACCAGAAAAGCTAGGAAGAAGGTAAGTCGTCACGAGAACACATTTGGGGAAACCCCACAAGTTAGCTCGCACACAACAACGAAGTAAGGGCACCCTCTGCTCCCGTGTGGGGGGGGGGGGAGCCTGGATCCTGCCGATTGATCCGGGTTCGCAGTAGGCAGGGTGAGTTTTAGGTCAGGTTGTCCAGATGAGAAGAAGCGTAGCTCGAACCAAACCGCACCCACCGGGTAAAACAACGTGTTTCCGAACAAAACAGAGCCAGGATAGTTCATAGAAACAGATAGATGAGGATAGTTCGCCGGAAAGTTGAACGCCTGGGCGAAGGGGGAGCGAATGCGGCCGTTCCTAGAGCGTGACGAAAAAGGAAGGAGGCAATTGGTCTCCGGGTGGGAAAAGGAAAAAGTCAAGGTTGATAAAACCGCAGGAAGCCCAGGACCTCCCAAGGGAAAACTACCAGGAAATCCGGATGGAGGGGGGGTCGAGTTTGTCGAACTACGGTTTCATTTTCAAAGGGGGAAAGGAAAATAAGATATGTGGGGGGGGGCACTCAAAACATATACCTCCATAGTAAGGGGGGGGAGCCGCCTCTTTCTATCAGATCTGGGAATGAGACAGGACAAAACCGCCAGTCGTTGGGTCAAAAGGTTCGATTAAAGCGATGTTTTCATCGTACCAAAAGAAGAAAAAGGGGGGGTGCAGAGTGGATAAGTTTAGAAAGCAATTGGCAAAAAAGGAATGTGGTTAGGAATAACTTGAAGAAAAGGGGGGGAGAATCAGAAAAGGCCCAGGTGCCGTAACAAAAAAGGGAAAGTCCTTGTAAAAGGAAAAAAGCGGGAAGAGGGGCGCCGGCAGAACGAACCCGCAGGTATGCCGTGTGGGGAAAAAGATAGGAAAAGGGGGGAGAAAAGGGGACCAGATGGGTGGTTGTAACCAAATATACCGGGTGTAGGGATCAAAGAGGAAAGTGACTAAAAGGTGGAGACAGATTCCAGGAGAACGAGTGCCACCGCTCTTTTTATTGGCGGGGCAAGAACGTTTTGTCATCAAGGGGAGAGGAAGAATACCAGAATGGTGAAAAAACATGACAGGGGAGCCCAGAGTGTGAAGAAAAATGCCCGAGCAAGAACGAATGAAAACCGGGCTGTAAATAATTTACAAGGAGGGGTTTGAACAGAAAAGGATTTTACCGCGGAAAACAGGTTAGAGGGGAACAAACGGTCAACCGTAATGCACTCATAGCGGGTAAGCGAAAACATTTCTACCGACGTAGTTTCGCCGGGTAGGAAAAGAAGAAACCGCAAAATAGAACAACGAAGGGGCACATCGCGGCATAGAACAGTAAAAAGGACGGGTGGGAAGGGGAACAAGGGGGAAAGCCCGTGTAACGAAGGGTAAGTGGAGACGAAAAGCTTTGTTGCTCTTCAACCTGTCCAAGAGAAAAAAGGGGAAGAGTTTGTGGCAAGAAGTAGAAAGGAAAGTTGCAGCATGTATAAGGTGCGCGCTCAGGTTCTGGCGGGGAAGCAATCAGTTGGGCCAGTTAAGAACGTCGACCGCGAAAGGGGGGGGGAAAAAAAGAAAAGCAGACCAGGATGATTTCGGAGACGAGACCAGAGATCGAGAGGGCAAAAAAGGGAGTGGTGCACACCTTCCGCGAGGGAATGGGACAAAGGATCAGTGGCCATTCTTCTCCGGCTGGGAGGAAGGAAAAAGGAATGACGTCATGTTTGATTAATTCGTTTGCTTCGCGTCGGCCAGACCAGAATGGTTTTTCCGTCAAGGGGGAAGAAAATTTAGCGACTGCCGTACTGGTCAAAAGTTGGGAAAGTCCCCGCGGGGCAAGTCTTCAGGACGAGGAAAAGCGAACGAGGCAGGCGCACAGCACAGTGGGGGTGAGGGGAGGGGGGGAAGATCAGCGGTAGGGGACTCTGCTGGGAAGACGAAAGGGAACCCCTCAATCTTGCGATCTACTACGAGCAAGAGGGGAAGGGGAAACTCAGGTGGAGGTTGCCGGGCCTGAGAAAGGCTCTGCTTAGAAAATGCAACCTGGGAAAAAAAAGAACTATGTCAGTCGGATCCGTTGGTTTACTTGTCGATAAAAAGGCAAAAGCTCCAGGAGAAGTAGTCCTCAGCTATACAAGAAGAAGGGAAAGGAAAAGGAGACGGGTAATCGCGGGTAGCTGGGACGGAAGGA
>Ga0179593_1572183_pt1 | contig 12444 bp, 14 predicted proteins | sample CZODoug2_1_08_16_FD_185931 | JGI IMG/M metagenome (GOLD analysis project Ga0179593, IMG submission 185931) | Vadose zone soil fungal communities from Angelo Coast Range Reserve, California, USA - CZODoug2_1_08_16fungal (PacBio error correction) | ecosystem: Environmental > Terrestrial > Soil >...
GGAGTTTTCCTCTGGGAGGAAAGTCCTCTCGCCTTCTGAGAGGAAAGGAAAGGAGGTTGGAGAACTCTTGGGAGGGACTGCCTGTTTTCCGGAAATCAATCAATTTTACGGGGGAAAGGATCTTCAGCTACAGGTGGGGAGGGGGCTAAACGACGCCAGGTCGATCTGCGTCATATCGAAAAGCGTACGCCGTAGGAGGAGAGACTGGATGGTGCGACGAAAGAAAATGAAATGAGGGGAAATACGATACATCGGGGGGGAGGGCGTACTCTTCATCACCTAGGAAGTCAATTACAATATCTTAATTGTGGAGGAAAAAAAGTTCAACTACTATTACGGTAATATATCAAAAAAGGAAAAGGACCGCGGGCCATTTATTGGAGAAGGGGGAGGCGAAGCTTAGGGAGATCAACTGCATTGGGAGGCGGCAGCCGAAGGGGAGGCCATTTCTTTTCTTATAGCAAAAGGGGGGGTCCGTTTCCGCTGTCTCTCAGGTAGAAAAAGGTTCGCGGTCAGAAGAAGCGGGTAACGACTGAGATAAAAAACAGTCGTAACTTCGAGGAAGTGATTCTCTGTCAAGGAAAAGGAAAAGATACGACAAATTGCCTCCCTGCACTGCGGAAAGGGGGAACCACGCCCCCGATTGTGTCTCGGAAAAAATCTCCTCAGGCAAGTGGTGTGGAAGGAGCATCCGCACCCGAGCAGAAACAGCCCGCTATGCACGCTTACCTCTGACTCGCCTCTGAACATTCCTTGTTAGGGAGGGAAACGGGGGGCGGGAAAACATTTCGTTGTCGAGAGGAGAAAAAAAACCTTTCGCGACACTGCGTAAAAAAGGCTGTCAGCGTCGTACCAAAGGAAACCCTAACATAGGCCAAAGAAATAAGTCAGGCCGTTTGTTTTTCTATTCGCGGTGAAAGGAAAAAAGCGAACTCTTTCGTGAGGAGGGGAAAAGGCATAGCCACCATGACAAATGGGAAGAAAGCGCCAGGAACTTGGCTGGAGGATTCCAAAGACAGGACCTAGTTTTCTCGTGCCCGGCGCGAGCTGAGAGAGGGGAATATATTCGTGAAAGAACAGAGAGGAGGAGGGGAAAATAATCTATCGATTCGCAGCGTCGAGTCTCGGTAACTCTTGATGCAGTAGGGAAAGGAAACTCGTCGAAGCAATTTCCGGGAAAAAAAAAAAAAAAAAAAAAAAAAAAGAAAGCGCGTTCATTTTTTCAGGGGGAAAATATATCCATTCCTACAATAGGCGAAACCCGTCTTCTAACGCCGATCGAAAAAAAGGGGAAGGGGGATACCCGCGGAAGGACTGCTCTTAAGACGGGGGGGGAGAGGGGGGAAAGACTAACGGCATCATCTTGGGGGGGAATGACAGCCTTAGAACTAATGTCTCTCACTGTTTGTGAAAACGCGAAAAAAGGGGGAGGCCGTGGCGAAAAACAAGCACCGAAAAAGGGCTGCAACAGGCTCTTCCCGGGTAAGAGGAGCGAGGAAAGAGGGAAAAGGACCTGTTGCAAGATTTGAGACCTCGTCCGGGCCAGGGAAAACCGCGGCTCTAATGCCTGCGGAAAAAAGGAAAGAACGTGGCGCTGACCCATCAGGAAGTTCCGCCATGCCGGGAAGTAAATTATGTGGGTTTGTTGGAAAAGGGGAGTCATCGGCCATATTCCTCAATCTCGTTTGTCAAACACCAGCTCGAATTGCAGGGAGAAAAAGCAGGAAAACGAATGAAATAACCCTCCACCTGGGGCGAGCCCAGGCGGAAAAAAGAGGATCGTGGGGGACAGCGGGTCAAGACCTTTGGAGGAAGGGAGGGGGGGACGCGGTTGAAGAGAAAGGCAATGCCGTTGGCCGACAGTCATTGGTGGAGAGCCTCGGGCGCAAGAGAAGGGAAATAAAAGGCCCGCGGTGGAAAAAGAGGGTTTGTGGAGTAGGTGTCTAAGTCCGAATTGGAATAGGCGGGTGTAGCGAGGAAGCGAAAAAGGTGTCAATTGAAAGTGATAAGGTCGCTCCCAATTTAGTTGCTAAGGGGGGGGTGGAAGGAAGATTACCCCGCCAGAGGCGGTTGTAACTCGAAGGGAAGGAAGGTTAGAGGGGAACTCCGAAGCACCCTCCACCGGAATCTCCCATACTTCGTACGAGAAAAGGGGAGAAGAGTTTTGCTATCCATGAAAAGCGCGGGGGGCTTCCGATCGGGTCTGAGGACACATTACGGTTGAAGAAACCCCGGGGTAAATGCTATAAGGAGGGTGTATACTTTTTGAAGGGGAAAAGTGTTTGAGATGCCTGCCTTGGGTTGGAGAGGAAAAAGGGAACGAATTGTTCCTGTCCCCTACGGCTTGAAAGAAGTTTCCTTAACTGGTGGAAAGGAGGGAAGTTACCGCATGTTGTCACGATGGGAAGAGGGAAGGTAGCTGGCATGCAGGCTTCCTTATCTTGTTCGAAAAGGGGGGGGAATGCCCGGCCAGAAGAGGGATGCGACTATAATGCAAGAGGCGGCCAACAGACAGCCGCCGCCTCTAACTTAGAAAAATAGGAAGGAAATATAGAAACGCTCTGGGGGGTGGCCGTGAGGAAATTCACAGACAGGGGAAGACGAAGAAAAGAGGTATCCGATGGGTCTTTCCATAAGAATACTCACTTAGACTTTCTGAAAGTAAAAGAGAAAGGGGGCTATTACATAAGGACGGAAATAGGTCCATTCGAGGAAAGACGGCAGTCGAACTGAGTATATCCGCAGGTAACAGACACTCTTCACCTTCCTACTAGAAGGAAAGAAAAAAAAAGGGGATGCAATTTCATCCATCACGGAATCAGAAAAGAGAGAAGGGGGGGGGGGGTTGAAAAAAATAAAAAGAGGAGTCTACATGGCCATCTCATTTGCGGGGAGGGAAAGAACTTGCAATTAGTCCATTACTTCTTAATCTACATTTCCCCTCATCGGAAGGAAGGGACTGTTCACTTCCTATCTCTAGAAAAAAAAAACGGGAGGAAGGATTCAACTAGAGAGATAAGGGAAAAAAATTGCGGATGGGTCTGCGTGCATTGGGGGAGAAGGAACACATTTTGAAATTCACCCTTCACTCGAACGCTGGAGAGAAATTTCTGTGGGCATAAGATGGAGGGAAAAGTATCGGGGGGGAAAAAAAAAGGGGATGATAAGGGAAGCTTTCAGGGGGGGGGGACGAATAACTACTTCACTGGAGATTCTCTTACGGAGAGGAGTTAGTACGGTGGCCGGAGGGGGGGGGGGGGGGGGAGTCATTCATTTTTCGAGGAAAAAAAAAAAAAAGAAGGAGATCGGCAGAAGGGGGGGGGGGGAGTTGGTTCCTATCATTACTGACCATTACTTTGTTCGAGGAAAAGAGAAAGTTACTATTGTCGGGAGTAGGGGACTTCTCTAGGGGAGAAGAAAAAGACATAAGCTAGAGGCGGTTCCGGTGGGGAAAAATGGTTCGAAAACAACCGTCCTTACTTCCGGGGAGGAAAGTCCGAGGAAGAAGGTCTTTCCAAAAGGGGGGAGAGAGCGGCCGGAAGAGCTCACCGACGAGTAAAGAAAAGGTGAGTAGAAAAGCCATGTCTTTTTCCCTAACAAAGGGGGGGGGGGAGTTTGCGCGTTCCATCCATCTCCCAGTAGAAAAAAAAAAAGGGGGGAGACTGTCCCAAGAGAAAAGGGGGAGGAAGAGAGCAGCGACAATTTTGAGGAAAAAGGTGGTCAAACCTACGCGTGAAATCTCTATACTAAAGAAAAAAAAAAAAAAAAAAAGGGGGGGGGGGGGGGGGGGGAGGAGATCATTGATAGAAAAAAATGAAGGGGAGAGTACGACGTCTCTTAGGACAGGGGGTGTTCAGGTATTGGAGACTATCTCATTATCACAAGTGCTCCTAAATACGAATAAAAAGTGGAGGGGAAAGTATGCTCTCGGCATAACAGGGGGGGGTGATCGATACCGAAAAAATTCTAGCAGACAGGTAAATACTTTTATCAATCAGCCGAATAGCTGGGCGAGAACCCGTCTCGTTCAAAGGTAGGAGGAAAAATATAATAAAAAGCAAAAGGGAAGATGCACTCTTCTAGAAGGGTAAAATGGGCTACTGTGAGAACGGTGCTATACTTTATCTTTAACAAGGGGCGAGCTTGCGTCACACGCCGTTCAAAAAGAAAAAGGGGAGGGGGGGGGAACAAATTTTCCTTGGACCACAGGGTGAAGAAGAAGAGGAGAGACACGGTGGCTAGCATTCATAAGAAAGAAAGGGGGAAGAGGGCACGGGATGCTTCTATCGTTCTAGTGATCAAGGCTCCTTTTAACGTAGAGGAAGGGAAAGGAAAAAAAAGCAGCTTGCCGTACACTGAAGAAAGGGAAGAGGAGGGTGAAGAATCGATAGCTCCACTCGGGGGGGATGGGGAAAACACATAACAAAAAAATCACTTACCTCATCGCAAAGGTATGAGTGCGGCTGGAAAAAGAAGAAAAAGGAACTGCGGCGTAGAAGGAAGGGGAAGCGATCAATTCTCAAGGAAAACCCGGGGTCTCCAGGCAGTGCCTATTCCTTTTTTGGGACGGCGTTGTCTGTGCCGCGCCCGTGCGGAAGAAAAATTCGCAGTGCACAACCTGGAAAAAAGGCAGTAAAAAGCAGTGAAGGAAAGAAGTCGGACACAAGATGAACCGTGTTAGACACTAGTTACCAGAAGCTCAGTCTAGTGACCATGTACTAAAGGGGTGGGAGGGAGAGGGCGTGTGTGCATCCGACAGCGGATGAAAGATTGAGACCGGAGATAGGATTATAACGGAAGGAGCCGATGAGCCCGACAAATGAACGCACATGTAGGTCTCATCTTCGGGAAGGAAAGTTTCTACCAAATTGCCCGACGAAAAAAAAGGGGGAGGAAAGGAGTCACTACTCTGCAGATCGAAGAGAGGAGAAGGACTGCCAAGACACAATGGGGGGGGGGGGGGGGGTGGTCTTTTAGTCACTATTATTTCTCCCCTCCGCATAGAAGATGTTCCCTTAATATAGTCAGATTCAGAGGGGAGAAGAGCCCTCCTGCCGGTAATCTATGGATATCGGGGGGGGGAAAAAAAGGAGGACAGCATTCTCCCTGGGGCGAAAAAAAAAAAGAGCCTGTGTCATAACAAATGGTTCCAGTCTCTTGTGGTCTTATAAGGAAAAAAGGGCCCGTGCATTCCCAGCGCTAAAGGAAAAAAAAAGGAGGGGCGTCTTCTTAACAGCAAAGAGATAAACAGAAGAGCAAGGAAAAAAACACTGACTTGGAGAAGAAGCAGGTAGGGCCACTTTTCAGGGTGTCAGACTAATTTCTTGCCTCCATTTCTGGGGAACAGTCCTTACTGACAAGCGGGGGAGACCTTTTTGCGAGAAGGGGGAGAGGAAGACGAGACCCACGAAAGAGGAGAGGACATGCCAGCTGCCAGGTACAATTCCACTTCCTCTCTCCAAGAAGAAGGAAAAAAAGAAAGCGTCGCTCTCCAGGTGAATGGGAGGGAGGGGGGGGGGCATATTTCCATAGGGAGGGGAAAAAGAGAGTTTTTCGACCTCACAAGTCTCTCTCCTGGGGAAAAAGAAAAAGGCCTTATATTTTTCTTCTTCTATATTTAAAGGGGGAACTCAGCTAGTGGAGGGAGAAGGGAAAGCGTGTCTGCGTACCGACAGGAGGTTTCTTAAGGTGGGGATCTACTAATTTTTATCTTCTTGCTTTTCATATCCATAGAAAGATCTAATGGGAGGGGAAAGAAAAGGGCAAGGTCAGGGTATGATTGGCAAAATGAAACAAACTCCCCCCCATTGTGGGAGCGTGTATGGAAGAAAAAAGGGGATATTGAGATATCCCTCGACAAAGAGGGTAAGGGCGGTGTCGAAGACGAGCGAATGCACATTATTATTCGAAGAAAAAAAAAAAGCATCAAGCCGCAAGAAAAGGGAGGGGAAAAATACTAAACCGGGGGAAAGGAGGGACTTTGGGTTCGAGATAGTGGGGGAAAAAAAAACGCAGTACTAGGAGGGAAGAGGCGGGTATCCTTCGCCGTAAGGAAAAAAACTTACCTATCTGTATCAGATTCGGGAGAAAGAAAATCCCTCTGAGTTGTCGAAGGCACTCTGTGAGGGGGATAAATAACTCGAAAAAAGATAGTAGCTACTCTGGAAAGAATGTCCAGGGGCGGGGGCAAAGTTCCAAAGCACCCTCATCTCCCCGAAAAAGAAAGACTTCTTTACTAGGTACGAATTTTAAAGAGAAGCGAGTAGCTCATGACGGCACGTACAGCGATTCTCCGGGGGGGTCTCCTATCACCGGTTCTGGACTGTCGCTGCGGAGCATGGGGGAGAGGATTTTTCGCGTAACCAGGTGTGGAGATTCTCTCCTATGGGAAACGTCGAAATTAACATTGGGAAAAAAAGTATCCATATAGGTTGAAAGGAGGGGAAGGGATCTAGCCGCTCAGGGCCCTCAAGGGGGTTTCAAACAAGTTAGGAGTTCAATATTACTTCTCATTTCTCATTCAGGGGATTTTACTTTGCCGGAAAAGGAACGAATTCGCCCCAGTAATCCGAAAAAAGAGGAATACATCAGATACTAGAGGAGGAATCAGAAACGGGGTCCTTTTACTCTGTGCAAAGGCTTCAGTGATCTGCATATATAACCTGCAATGACAATCGCCAAGCCCCAAGGGAACTTTATACATCAACGGAAGAACTAAACCTCAGAGTCGTCTCATTACTCTCCGGACAGACATTCCTTTCAAGTCAAGGAGGGATCATCTCTCACATCAGCACAATAAGGGGAAGCACTCATCGTCAGGCAGGGTGATTGGGGGTCGTTACTGTACAGGATTTTTCATTGGGGACCTCGACATACATATGAAGCGAAAAAATTACCTGGCTCATCCTATCAGCTCTCAGTAACAACAAAAAAAAAAAAAATAGATGAGTATATAATAAGATGGAGAGAGGTTGTCATCTATTCCTGCGGGGAGTGGGCTTTCATGTTTGAAGACCTGAAACATGGGGAACAGGCGAGGGATTACCTTCCTCTCTCTATGGGTCTCTATTATCTTTCTTAACTGAGAAAAGAAGTTTCCTTAATGTAAGCGGGGGAAAAAGGCTGTCTCCTCGCCCGGGGAAGGGGGGAGTGTCGTTAGGAGTAAAATGCACTTATCTTCCTTCGGGGATGGTTTTTCTATTCAATTGGGGGAACTCTCTCAGCCATCATTAGGAAAAAGGGGGGAGAAGGACCTCATTGCCGAGAACGGGGGGAAGTACCGTTTTTGGGGGAGGGAAAAAAAAGATGCGCATTCTACGGGTGATAAACATTCATTGCCGCGATAGGGAGAAGGGAAGAAGCTTCCTATGAGGCTGCCTTAAGGTCCCCAAAAAAAGGATTCTCTCCCCCATCTTCCGCTTCCGAAAAGACGATCCTACAATACGTTGACAAGCAAAGAAAGGAGGAGAACCCTTTCCATGAAAAGAAAAGGTTTTCACAAGATCTGTGCAGTCACCATTCCTTGGAGGGGAGTCCTCCAACCCATGCGAAATTACTTCAACATAGAGATAAGCAGTGGAGAAGAGGTCATCTGACGAAGGGGAAAGAAACCGAGGGGGGGTAAAAGATGCTCCACCTGACCGCAAAGCTTCATTATCTACAATAGGGACAAATTGAGATTATCATTGGGCGGGTTGGCGACTTGAGGGGACTACTGACCTTACTCCACTGGAGAAGGATGTAACTTATACTATACGCGGGGGGTATCGTACGGCATTCAAAGAAACGCATTTTAGCAGTCCGAGAAATAAGGTGAAACCCAATGGTTTCATATCTCGGAGCGAGAATCTTCCAGGGAAGGATTACGAGACGTTCAGAGGAATAATTAAAAAAAAAAAAAGGCAACGGCTTCACCTCTGTCTGCACGGTGCTCATGTTTATAATCTCTGGGAGAGGCTCGCGCTAACGCATTTAAAAAGGGGAAGGAAAAGACTTTCATACGCGGGCCTTTCGCGGGAGAAAGTCTGAATGGGGGGAAGAGGTGCCAAACGATTTTCCGTAGCTCCGGAGCTTTCTTTCGCTAACTTATGGGGGTCTGATGTTCTAAGGGGGGGGGGGGGGGCCTTTTAGACCCTTCAGAGTTTTTTCCCTCCTGGTCCCCTCTTTATTTGGGGGGTTTTAAATCGCAAAAAATACGAAATAACCGAAGGTTTCATCTGTAACGACATGATTCGGCGGAAAAGGAGGGAGGGGAATATGAAATGGAAACATGGAAGGAAGAAAAGTGAGGTCACTTAACTTCAATAAAAAATAAAAAATACCGATCTCAAAAAAAAACAGGATTTCTTTAAAGACGAGATATGAAGCTGTCCAAAGGGATGTGTCTCTCACTGAGGAAGCGCTTCGCTTAGAAAAAAAAAAAAAAAAAAAAAAAAAAAAAAGAAGGGGTCTTTAGTAGTCTGGAGGAACCGGAGATCGGAAAATGAGGAGGCAATCGCATACTTTGACAGCGCTGGGGAATTTTCCCTATTAAAGGGGAAAAGTTGTCTGCAATCTTTTCTGGAAAAAGGGGGGAGTCATCCGGCTCGAAAAAAAAGTGATAGGTCTGAAGGGATGAAAAACAACTTGTCTATTCTACACTTCGAAGGACTGTCACCTCCTTCTCGGAAGGAAGTATATCGGACACAGAGGAAAAAAAAGTCAGCTCAGTCATGGGGAAGGGGGAAAGCACACGTGGGGTCTTTCGAAGAGAAGAAAGGAAGATCTTCTCGGTTTATTAAGGATTAAGGGAAACTATCCTCTGAGCAAATGAGAGGGAGGAGAGAAAGGAACTTGCATGAGATACGTGGTGAATAGAAATGAAAGCAAAGATTTCCGAGGAAAAGCTTTCGAGTCTACTATAATTCCTCAAAGGGAGGAAGAATTAGAGAGAGTTCCGAAGAGGGAGAGGGCAAAGCTTGCTCTACATATCCAGAGGGAAAAAGGGGGGGACATGGTATAAACTACTATCGGAGAGGCTTTTCTGCGAGCAGGTCGGGAAAGGAAAGATTTTTACCTCCTTATGTAGAAGGGGAATAAGATAACGAGTGGAAGAGAAAGGAGGCTTGAACGCCTATCGAAAACAACGAAGGGGGGGACTGTATCTATAAGCCGTTTTGGGGGGAGTCACTAAACGGAGTCATGATGCATTGTTGGGGGGGGGAGGAGGAAAAACTTCGACTGACGCTTATCGTACTAAGGGGGTCGAGCTAAAGGGGGGGGGGGGGATAGTCCGACATCGCGACCCAACGATACTGTTTCTGTCGGAACGACCGACCTATAGGGGAAAAAAAAAAGGGAGCAGGCTCGCAAGACGGCGAGTGTGCATAAAAGGGGTACTGGCGCTGATTCGCGGCGAAGAAAGGTTGCCGCGCGGTTGCGAGAAAGGGAAAAAACGCGGCCTGAAGGCCTGCGGAGTAAGAGTGGCGTCGACAAAAAACAGAGGGGGCACGGGAAAAAGGAAAGAAGCGTCTCCGAAGGGAAGGGTGCTTATCTTATGATTAGAATACATACAGTTAGCAGGGGGGGAAGACATTCTCAATAAGGGGCGGGACAGTGAGGCCAGACAGGAGGGGAGAATGAGATTAATCCTTCTTCCAAAAGCTCTAGCGTGCTCGTGGGAAAGGGGGGAAGCGTCGATTGCGAAGGAAGCGACGAGAGAAAAGGGGAAAGCAGGTTTACTTCCTCAAAACGAAATATGAGCCGCTTTTCTAAAAGGGGCGCGCGCCGCTCTCAGCCTAGAAAGGGAAAAAAGCGGTGAAGCGGGAGGTTGTTGGAAAAAAGGAAAGACGTAGACGGACTAGAGAGGGCATTTCTTCGTCCTCTTGAACATCTATTGTCAGGTGCATTCGGGGATCCCGAAGCAGGTTATTCCTTACTAAAGATTCTCTATTTCAAGCGATATGCCGGGGGGGAGAAATGCTTTACGGAGGGGCATCGGGAAGAAGCGTGGCAAAGCTCCAGATATCCGGGGAAAACTTTCTCCACAATTTCCATCCAGGGTCATTACGCTGAGGGGAGAAAGGAGCATATTTCGCTCTTTGGCGCTGAAAATAAAAAAATTCGACCAGAAACCTCCCACCTTATGCCTGATCAAGTAAGGCAAGGGGGCGTGGTAAGTCAACCAAAAAAAAAAAACAATGTATGACTAAAAGGGGGGAGACGCGAGGGGGGGGGGGGGGGGGGTCGGGGGGGGAGATTTTGCTCTAAGCAAGATGTATCCAAACTCATGGGGGTGGGAGGAAAAAGGGAAAAGGAGGGATGAGGAACCTTAAGGGGGGGTCTAAGTATATTAACTCTCTCCAGAGGGGAGGAGAACAATTCTGTTCGAAAAAAAAGGTCACTCTCTATCGGATGCTGACTTAATTAGGAAATCTGCGAGAAAACCAACGAAACGGGGGGGGGAAATGGTATTATACTCCAAACTTACATGAGAAGATCTCTCTCTCCCCTTCGGAGTAAAAAAAAAAAAAAAAAGATTGGATAGGGGGGGAGAAAAAGGCATATGAATCCATACCTGGAAAGCAAAAAAAGGTAAATAGCAATCTCAGTACGATCGAAAAGGCATCCTCCCTCAAGTCGGGAAGGATCGGCATCAAAAAAAGGCATCAACTTCCTATTCAATTTCCGAAGGACGTTCGTCATCTAAAGGTAATCACAAAGAGACGCGGGGGACCGAAAAGCGTCACGGAGGAAAGGGGAGAAGGAAAAGAGTACTGGCAACTAGCAAAAAAGGGAAGAAACGCCTTCCCTCAAAAGTCTCATCCTACTCTCTCTGCAAAGGGGAAGGATCATATGTTCGAAGAAGGCTAAAGGAGCTGAGGGAAGGAACGTCTATTCTAAAGGAACCTGCCCCTCATCTTACAATGGAGTTACCCTCTCTAGTTGGGGGGAAGTATGAATCTGGTCGACGGGGCCTTTCCGGAAGTGACTTATATCGGAAGAAACATCAGCCTAGCGGCCGGACGAGGGCGAGATCTGAGTATTAATACGGGCCGATGTGCGGGGGCTTTCTCCTTAAACTTCCTCTACAGACCAGAAAAAGGTAGCCTGGTGCTCTAAAGACGGCAGTACGTTTTTGACGATACAGGATACTTGAGGTCCGGCTCCTATTGATAGGGGGTGGGGGGGGGGGGGGAAGTTGGGTGGGGTTGGTGGGGGGGGGGTTGGGGGGGGGGCTGGCTTTCGTCCGCGATCAGTGGGGAAAAAAAACGCTCGAGCGTCGGCCCTCACAAAGTGGGCCTCAAAAAATAATTCCGCGCCTATTGCGCTCTAAAGAAAAGGTCCCTCGCCGCGCTGAGAAAGGGTTAACATCGTGAAGGAATACCTCTTCGTGCCGGGAAAAAAAACTCAATTTCTCCTCAGCAATGAAACCTGTTCCCTTATCGGAAAAAAAAAAAAGGAGGCGAAACCAGGGTATGGCCAACTCTAATATCGGATACGAGAAAGGGATCTGCCATATGAGAAAAGTATCGCTTAGGGAAAAAGAGGGGATTGGCGAAGACGTATCAGAAGGGCAATGAACTGAACTACGAAAAAGATTCCTTTACTATCGATTTGCATCAAAGGATTGATAAACATGCCGAATACGAAGGAACCTTCGGGGGCAGAAGGGAGGATACCAATCGGGAAAGGACGAGTTACTGCGTCGCAAGTAGAAAAAAAGGAACGCTCACCTTGCAGGGGGCTCATGATGAGAGCGGCGGGAGGGGGGTCGCGATCTGTAAGGGGAGGGAAAATGGGGGCGAGGGGAAGTCACCCTCTCTTTACAATACTGGAGAAAGGGGGAGGCACAAATTCTCTTTGGGGAAGAGCCGTCGGAATAGTGGCCAAGAGGAAAAGCATTTGCATACGGAAAAAGAAGGTAAGAAAGCAACTATCGAGCGGGGGAAACTTTCTTATCTTTGGCAAAAGAACGCTATCAATCCGAACGAAAGGGTCGTAACGCGAGACCTGGGTATAAAAAAACACAGATTTGTCGAGGGAAACGCAGGCATCTCATTCCGAGGAGATCGCACCGTCCGACGCTAACAAAAAAGCAAACCTTGCTATCATCTCCTATTATCCGGGGGGGGGGGGGGGGTGAAAAAAAGACCTAGTTTGGGGAGGGCGTTGCTTTTGTGGCTGAGAAGAAACATTTCGTGGTCGCAAAAAAAAAATTTGCGCGACACTTCGTACAATGAGTCATAACTGTCACGAAGAAAAGGTAGTCGGGAACCCGAAAGGAGCATTCATTGCGCGGTATCCGTCCGGTGGGTCGTCGTTCAGCCGACGCAGGGGGGGGAAAGCAGGCCAGGTTCGGGGTAAGGAGGCCTGCTGCATTTTCCACAAGAAGCGTCTCTCCGCGAAGGAAAAATTCCCAGAGCGATACAGAGTTCCTCGGAGGAACATATATTGCTGGAAATG
>Ga0179593_1589216_pt1 | contig 12444 bp, 14 predicted proteins | sample CZODoug2_1_08_16_FD_185931 | JGI IMG/M metagenome (GOLD analysis project Ga0179593, IMG submission 185931) | Vadose zone soil fungal communities from Angelo Coast Range Reserve, California, USA - CZODoug2_1_08_16fungal (PacBio error correction) | ecosystem: Environmental > Terrestrial > Soil >...
CCAAGAAAAGCAGGGGCGCGCGCTCGGTTAAGGATTAACAGATGGTTTGCAAGGAGAGAAAAAAGACGTATCATCCCTCCAGGACAAGACGCGACCAGATGGACAAAAAGTCGTGCCGGGAAAGAGAGAAAGGCAGACAAACACGTCCTGCCCAAAATCGTAGCAGCACCACTGCAAGACCAACTGCTGTTCACACGCCATACCTGTATGAGAGGCGCAACCACAACAGAGAAAAAAGACCGAAGAAAAAAGTGCCCCCACAAAGGGGAGAAAGCCCGCATGGCAAAAAAAAAGTCACTGAGAGCGCGAAGAAACTCAATGTCACTTTTGATGTTCAAGGAAGGCACTCGATGGGCTCTCTTTTCCCGGAGTGCGCGGAGAAGGAGGGAAGGGAGAAGAGAAGAAGAAGTCTCCTGCATCCGCTGACGGGCCTGACAGGAGCTTCGAGCAACAAGAGAAGGAAAGGGTAAGAAGGAAACGGTTGACCCAGTTCCTCTATCACCTTTAAATACTGCTGGGGGAAAAAAAGGGAAGGTAAGAAAGGTTTCTATTTTGTCGTAAGGAAGAAGGAATCGATCTTCCAGAAACGAAAAAAAACATTCATCTAAAAAAGAAAACTTCTTCAGAGAGAAGAACAGCTCTTAGTTAAAAGAAAGAGGGAAACGATATAAACATTCCAGAAGAAGGGGAAGTTGGGGGGAAACTCACTAAGTCCCAAGACAAAAAAAAAAAAAGACACCGACATCTCTCTCGGGCGACCAAAAAAAGAAAAAAAGCGAGCGCAGTTGCGGAAAAAAAAAAGAAGGCGAAAGAGCCTCCGAGCGCAAATAACTTTCAAAGGTAACCCATACAAACAGGGAGGGAAGGGAAAGTCAGATCAAGCATCACTGCCTTCAGCAGAGCAGAAAGAAAAAGAAAAAAAAAGCGCCTCGCGGAGGAGAATAGGGAAGGAAGAACGGGAGGACATCGTCATCATCGAAAAAAAAAAAAGAAGGCAAGAGATTTCCGCTTTCTGCTGGATAAGGGGAAAAGAGGCGATGGGTATCGTCTTCGTACGGGGAGAGAAGTAAAGTAGCGGGCACCGCTTCCGAGATAAAAGAAAAAAAAAAGGGAGTCGCAGCTCTCGCGAAAGGAATCGGCTCCGGGGGGGAAAAGAGACGGAGAAACGCGCGCTGGAGGGGGAAATTGGAAAAAAAGCGGGACTTTGATAGAGAGAGAACCCTATCGATGAGAGGGGGGGGAAGAGGAAACAGTGGGTGGGGTCTTCTGTGAGGGAAAAAGAAAGAGAAGAGAGGTATTCGACGATCGCGTTAGCGCAACATCTAAGCCGGCCTTCGAAAAGAAAGAGGGAAAACTGTTCCGCCTCTGTCAATCGGGGGGAAAGAAGGGACACTCGGAGAAAAAAAAAAGGAGGAGAAGGAAAGATAGAGTTTCGCTCGAAAAAGATTCAAGGGACGGGGGGACAGTCTCTCTATGAAAGAGGCAGGGCAAAGTCTCCCAGGGGGAAGAAGCAAATCGTACGAGAAGGCGACCGCGAGGAAAAAAGCCTCCCACAACTTTTCTCGCTTGAGAAAAAAGGAATGAGGGGCGTGATCGGTACTTCGATCCAAGAAAAGAGGGCCAAAAAGGAAAGAAATAAAGCGCGCCAGCGGAACAAATTCAGAGCCCGCTTAATTGACGAAGGAACAAAGACTCTTTCTTCCGGTTAGAAGCACGGTTTCGAAGGGGAATAAAAAGGAACGGACGAGAGGCTCTCTCAAAGCGCCATGCCGAAAACCATCGCAGGAAGAAGAAGGACATCACCTCGAAGGAGAGAGGAAGAGGTTCAAGAGCAGCTTCTGCGGGAAAAGACAGCTGTCGCTCTTTGGCTTCCGCGGAGGAAGGGGAAAGGAGCTCCTTCTCTCGAGTGAGGGGACGCGCTGGCTTCCGAGGGGGCGTCGGGCAGACCTTTGCTTCTTGATCTGAAGGAAAGAAAGGGGGGGCGGGTTACCTGTCGGAAGGACGTGCCGGGAGGGGAAGAAAAAAAGAGGGAAATCGTGCTGCTGCAGGGGGGGCATCCAAGAGAGAGGGGACGGCTAGGAAGGGAAAAGGGGCGAGTTCGGTTTCTGGCGGTAGAGGTGGCAGAGGTTAGCGGCTGACCCATCCACGTGCAGGGGAAAGGGGAGGAAGGTGGGCTCGAACTACTCTCTGGGAGGGAGGAAAGGGAAGAGAAAAGTTCCGTTTACGTGTGCCTGAAAAAAGGAAGAAGGAAAAACATCGCCACCGTTCTTAAATGCCAGAGGGAGGTACTACAGCGCCCGGTGCCGCGTACAGGGGGGGAACCGGTCAAAAAAAACTTGAAAAAGGCTGGCGTTTGTTGATAGGGGGAAGCAGGATCGTCGCCTGGCGGCGAAGAAACAGAGCGGAAAGCAATCGCACTCCGGAAAAGACGACTAGGGGGGGCTAGTCTCATTTTTCCAAACTACAGGCCTAGGATTTCTGAAGAAGAGGGAAGATGTTCTCGCAACTGGCAAAGGGAAAGGGGAGGGGGTGTTCGTCGGGCTCAGAAGAAGAAAAAAGGGGGAAAAAGAGGGTTCTTCATAGTTTCTTCTTCCCAGCGTTCTCATTTTTAGAGGATCTTTCTGGGGAGGATGCTCTTTTGTAGGGGGGGAGGAGAGGATCTCTACCCTAAGGATATAGAAAGGCATGTTGAGGGGTTCTCTTAGAAACAAAGAAAAAGAGTGACTATTGAGATCTCCTTCTCCGCGGCGGGGAAAAGGGAAGGGAAAGGAAAAATCGCCGCTTATGACTAGAAAAAGGAGGGCAAGAAAATGCTCTGTGTCCGGAGCTTCTGCTAACCATTGGCTCGGCGAGGGGGGAAAAAAGGAAGCGGCTGTATGCTCCGCGCTCCTCCCCGAAAAGAAAGTCGTGCCGTGCGGCCACGGAGGGGAGAGCGGGCTTCTGGAGTAATGCAGGGCTAACGGGGGGAGTGCCGCTCAGGAAGAGAAGCTCCTCAACAGAGGGGCGGGGGAAAGGGGAGGGGCTCTGTGGCAACGTTGGGTCAATCACCGCCGGGGGTGGAAGAGAAAAAGTCAAACCGGGGGGCAGTGGTCGGCTTTTTTGGGGAAAAGCATTCTTCTCTCCGCCGCATACTTTTCCGCGAGGGTCGTCTGCTGATCAGCTCTCACGACCAGATTATTATGAGAGAAGAGGGGGAAAAGAGGTCCACGTCCTTCTTCTTCGGAAAAAAGATAGGCCACAACATCCGAAAATGAAAAAAAAAAGGGTTTTCGTCAGTCATCTCACCCACGAGTTGATGGAATTCCCCGGGAGACAAGAAAAAAGCAGTACGTCGCCTCCGTTTTCTTCGCTGAAAAGGAAAAGCCTCAAGAAAGGGCTTCAATAAAAGTTATCAAGAAAGGGGGCCAGTCTTTTCCTGCCCTTAACGAGGTAGAAAGGGCGTCGAACGGGGAGAAGAAAAGATTCCGGGAAGGGGGGTAATCGAAGGAAAGAAAAGGCAAAGATGGATCTTCATCAGTCTCAAGTCCATATTAGGGTATTAAACCCAAGAAAGAAAAAAGAAATAATCCGCTTCTACTCACACGGCGAAAAAGGGAAGAAGGTAGGAGCAGTCCTCTTCTCAAGGAAAGGGAGGGCAAGGTAAGGGGTCTAACATTCACGGCCAGGAAGGTATAGAATTCGAAGGCCTCCTCTCAGAAAGGGAAAAGACGATATCTCCTCCCCTCCATATAGGGAAAAAAAAAAAAGAGATGGAGAATCACTCCTGCCGAAAAGAAAAGGGTAGGGGGGTGGGAATCTCTATCCTCGCGAACACCATTTGGTAGTTCCGGACCTTTTTTCGCCCCGCAAAGAAAAAAAAAAAACGAAAAAAAAAATCCTCTTTCCCTCTGTAGAAAGGGAGGAAAGTATCAGGGGAGCGATGGCCCTTCTTTCGCGGCCGGACGAAGGGGGGAAGAAGACGAGAAGAATCCGCTTCCGTTTCTCGACCAAGGAAGATGAGATCAAAAAGCAGCTCCTTGGCGAAAGGGAAAAAAAAAAAAACCCCCCCCATTTCCAGAAAAAAAGGGGGGGAAAGGAGAGGCCATCACTCCTAAAGTAAGAAAAAACGGGGGGGAGGGGAGATGAAGAAGCTCATCTATCTTCATCTTCAGCGTACCTAAGGAGCACTCTCACTTCTTCTAGAAAAGAGGAGGGAGTTGGAGGCCTCACTGCACTATCAGCAACATCCTAATGTACAGGATTTTCATAAAAAAAAGTTTAAAACAAAAAGAGACCTCCCTAAAAAAGAGAACAGGCTCCACCAACAACTAGAGGACCGTCTACATCGATCGAGGAGAAGAAGCACTATGTCCCCTAAGAAGGCCAGCGCCAGCAAGAAAAGAGAAACGTAACCCTCATACAAACCTTTCGGCTGTAAAATATCATCAACACGCAGCCGCCTCGAGGGGATTCAAAGACTTCCCGCCGAACTCCGACTGAGCGAGGTCGGTGGGGGCAATCCGCTTATGACCTGGTGTGGGAGAGAGAGGATTGGCCACCAGTTGGGAGAGGGGCAACCCAAAGGGGATAACAGAGAAGAGGTGAGAGGGGAGGGGGGGGGGGATGGGAAGGGAGGTGCGGGGATAAGATCGGAAGGAGCATCTCCGACCAGCTAAGGAGCTCTTTACCATCAGGAGGAAGAGGAGAGGGAAGTGTAGTTGCCCTCTCTTTCTTCGCCTGTGGAAGGAGAGGAGGAGGGAGACGATCTACTATCACGGATAAACGGAGGTGCACCGAGAAAAGGAAGACCTTCGATGGCCTGCTGAAGCCTAAGATCTCAATTCCGAGAAAAGGAGCGGCGCCTTGATTTCCATTGGCGGAAGGGAAAGAAAGAAGAGAAAACCCACTGCTCGATGAAAAAAAAAAGAGAAAGAGAGAAAAGTGTTTGGCTTCTGGTGAGGGCAGCGAAAAGGTCCTGCTCTTATGGTCAAAGAAAAAGGGAGGAAAATAACGGCGCCCGTCCTCAGAAATGCCATCTGTGGAATCGAGGCGCAAAAAAGGCGGGAAGCGGTTCAAAATCAGGAAACCTAGAAAGAACAACAACACCAACTTTGATGGAAAGGAAAAGAGCAAAGGAAGAAAGGCTGAAACCCATCCCGCAGGAAAAAAGCGCTCGATGAAACAAAGAGGGGAGGGGAAGAAGGATGTTCGCTACTCGATCTTTAAGGCCCTAGGCCTGAACCGCTAGTACAAAGGAAAAAAACAGGTTATGCTCTTCTCACTCCGATCAGAGGAGAGGAAAAAGGGGGGGGAGTCGAGTCCCGGACCTCTCCTTCCGCAAAGGAGAAAGCGCGCGAGTCCGCGCGAAAACTTATGTCGGAGCGTAATTGTAGCGCAGGAGAAGAAAAAACTGCCGGTGAGCGCTCTCGTTTGAAGAAGGGGGGAGGAAAAATCGGAAGAGAGAGCTCCCCTGCGCCGAAGGGGAGAACAAAAGAAGAAAGAAGGGGAACCTCCCTCTCCGCCGCATAGGAATCAGGGTTCACTATGCTTAGGGAGGTACGTCTCTTCGGAAGATTGTCCCGAGGGGCTTCCGCGTTTGCAGGGAAACCCGAGAGCACGCTCTGAGGAATTCTTGAAAAGCTTTCCAATTAAGTCGGCGCTTTGGAATAATATCTGAGTGATCTGAAGGGCAGGAAAAAGAAGTTTGTAATGCGGGTTACACCGGTCAAAGGCCTGCGGCGGAATCGCAAGGAGGGGGGGGGGGGCCATCTTTCTGAGGGGAGGGGAAAAAGAGAAAAAGGTTCGGAAAAAGCGCGCGGGTGGTGGCAGAAGGGGAAAAAGGGGGGCTTGGCTGGAGGGGGATGAGTGGCCGAGGGGGATCGGCGACAAAAGGCACGTCGGAGAGTGGGCTGATCGTTTTCCGGGGAGCGAGATGAGGGTCGATCCAGCAGGGAAAAGGCGCGTTCCGGGGGGAAGGGGTGACGCGACGAAAGGTAATCTCCTGATCTCCGACCATCGAAAAGTGAGAGGAAGGGGAAGGGGATGGAATCCTCCAGTCCCGGTGCTAGGAAAGGGGGCCCCGTGGAGGGGAAAAAGGACGTAATTCTTGGGAGTGTGTGGGAATCTCATCTCTCCTGGACAGAAAATAAAAAAGCGATTCTTCGCCGGAAGGCAGAAAAAGGAATGCAAACAAATCGCGGGGAGAAGGAAGAGCCGTCACATCTCCGCCGCAGGACGGGTCATTTTTCCGAGAGAAAGAAGATGTCCCTCTTATTCTGACGAAAGGAGAAAAGGAGGCCGTTTCTCACCACGGCAAGGGGGAGAACTGTTGTTTTCGCCTCTAAGCTGCATACAAGAGAACGGCAACGTTTCTCAGAGGGGGAGGGGGGAGGCTGCCCGAGAGGGGGGAGAGATCTGGCTGGTCGGGATCTAGCTCGGTTACTGCCGCTGTGAGGAAAGGAGACGCTACCCGAGAGAAGGGACCGGTGCATTTCGCAAAAGGGGGGAGTCACATTCTTTACAGAAGGGGAGAAGAAAGAGGAGTGCACGCTTGTCCTCCGGGGGAGAGCGGAGGGAGGACGAGGAGGCGGCGCATCTGGGCGTGCTCAAGATTCTCGTTGCCGAGAGAAAAGGGGAAGATGGGGCTTGGCTCTCTGATCGCTGAGGAAAAAAAAAGGAGCGCTGATGTAGCCTCGATCAGAAAGAGGCAAGAGGCCTTTCGGCAAGAAGGTACAGACAGGTATCGGGATTAGGGGGGAGGGAGAGACCCCTGTCGTGAGTGCCTTCTCATGGACCGGGAAAGAGGGTCATCGCAGAACGAGAAGGAAGGAAGAGGGATCGGTGCATGCACTAACGCCGTGGGTTCGCAATCTCACGCCACGGGGGGGGGGCAGGGCGGGGTTTTGGCGATCAAGAGGAGGAGAGCCTCCTCAGTCCCTGTGGACCGCAGCTGCTTATCTCTACGAAAAAAAAAGGGAAGGGGAAAAAAGGAGAGCAAGCAACGACTTCGAACCAACATTCAGGCACAAGGGGAAAAAGCTCACGTCCACCCCCGAAAAGTGGAAGAAAAACAGTGGGCGTTGCTATCAGCGCAAAAAAAGAAGGAAGAGCCAACTCACCGAAGCTCGACTGGCAACGACCGGTTGCGGACTAGAGGACCTCTCAGGCTGATCTGCCCTTCACTAACAAGGGGGAAGGATACCCAGAGCCTATACCAAAGAAGCAAAGTCCGGGTCTCCCGAAAGAGGGCGAGCAAAGTGGCGACTCTGAGAGAAAAAAGCAAGCGATCCTCGCGCCCTCCCCAGAGGGGGAAGAGGAAAAAAAAAAAGGGGAAAAGGGTAGCATCTGATCAACTCCAGAGAAAAGCTCATCGGAAAAAAAGATCTCACCCGTGGTGCTAAACGAGTGCAAAGCGCATTCGATCTAAGAGGGGGGCACGCTTTGACTGAAAAAGAAAACACATCATGCCGTCGAGCTCAGGAGGGGAAAAAAGGAAGGAGGAGAAAAGCTGCAACTTAACCAAAAAACCCGATCTCTATCCCAAAAAAAGATCTCTCAAAAAGGAGGAAAAAGAGCGGGTCATCAGCAACTCTTGCCAAAAGGAGGGGGGAAAAAAAAGTGCGGTCTTGAGGTGGTTGAAGCTAAAAGACCGCGCTAACACCATGGCGAAGGAAAGGGGGAGGGGAGGACCCGTCCCGGCATCCTGCGCGGAAAAAAGAAAAAAAAAAAGAGGAGGCGGCTCAACATGAAAAAGAGAAGAGGGGAAGGGAGGGAGCGTGACTCTCGAGGTGTTCAGAGGGTAGACTCCTCTCCGCGAAAGGAAAGACAAGGACGCTTCTAGCGAAAAGAGAAGAGTCCTGGCAGGACAAAAGGGGAAAGGGAGAGATGAACCTTACTCCTGGAGTAATTCCTCCTAGGTCAAAGGGGGGCGATGTTTTCTATCAAAAAAGAGGGAGGGAAGACGGCACGGAACCTAACTCTAATACGGAAAAGGAGAGAGGGGAAAGACATCTCTTAGTAATAGCACGAGAGTCTCACATTCCGACGAAGGGAGGGGAGGGGGCAGTCACCTATTCCACTCATCCAGCGAAAAGGGGAAAGAAGACGAAGCCGCCACCACCCTCTCTAGCAGAACCGAGAGGAAAAAAAGAGGAAAACCCCACGATGCCTATACAGGCGAGCGACAATCAGGGAACGACATTTAACCCGCATAAAAAAAAAGAGGGGAAAAGGCAGATCAAGTCAAAAAGGAGGCACGAATCTATACTGCGCCAAAGGAAAGCACGCGCTACGGCGCTCTCTGTCGAAGAAGCAAACAGTCTTACAGCAGGCATCGCCGGGGAAAAAAAAAAAAAGAAGCTTCTTTACCATCAGCGTTTCAAGGCGTCGAGTTAGGGACAAAAGGGACTGTCTCGTAGGAGAATGAGCCTAGCGCTAGACGTCAAAAGGGAGGGCAACCGCGACCGTTCAAGGCAGACCCGAGAGAGCTGCAGAGGGCGAACCCAGTCAAGAAGGCGCCTTACTACCTCGAGAAGGGAGCTCGGGGGAGTTTTTCTTCCTGAAAGGAGGGCTCTCCTCTCAACAAAAATGAAAAGGTCGATTTCTCGTGAGAAGCGCACTCACCATTTTGTGGGGAGAGGAATCCAGCTTCATTGCAGAGAAGACGATCTGCGGAGCAACCATCCTTGGGAGATCCTTCGCCAGCATGGGTCACGATTCAGACGGGGAAAAGGAAGAGGGTTCATCAACGAAATAGATCAACAACAAACACGGAGTATTATTAAAATAGAGAGATTCGAAGGGGGGGGGAACCCTATTCAAAAGGGACCATTCTCTTAGGAAGGAAAAAACTGCTTTCGCAGGGAGAAAACCGGATGTGCTATAGCTCCAGTCCTCAGGAAACTGACCTCGAGGAAAAAGAAACGAAGGGGGAAAAGGGAAGAGATTCTCATTAAGCTCCGGCCGTGATCTGTATCTGCCGAGGAAAAAGAAAAAAAATGCAGGGCCACTGGCCCTCAAGAGAGAGAAGAGAGATCTTCCGAGCCAAGGGGAAGACCAGGCTCGAATTGCAGGACCTCTCCCGGAGAGGGGGACGACGCGGTTGCAGCCGTTTCTCCTTGAAAGAGAGCTCGACAGGCGGCACGACTGCTAACATCTCGACACTAGAAAAGCACCTCCCGAAGAAGGGAGCAGGGGGGAAAAAGCCTGCTGGGAAAAGGAAAAGAGAGGGGAGGGCGCTGCTGAATCTTTCAGGGGTGGCGGGAAAAAAAAGCCGCCCGCGAGCGAAAGGAGAACTCGAAAGAAGGGGTCTCAGGGACGCGGGAGTGCATTTCTGAGGAGGAAGGGAGAATCTAACGTATGGAGGAGGTTACCTTTCGTAATCCGTGATATTTCGCTCGAAAGGGCGGGCCATCGTTCGTGAGGATGGGGGGGACCGCTCCTCGCTAGAGAGGAAAGGGTGGTGTCGCCGCTCCGCTCTGTAAGGGGGGGCGGTCTCTGGCAGGGGGGATGTTTCCCTAGGGGGAAAAAAGGGGGACAGTCCTGCACTGAGTCAGGCATTTGAGGGAGTTGCCTGTTGCAGAGGGAAAAGAAAAAGGGGTCTTCTCCCTCAGCCATCAGGGGGGAGTGGCCGTTTCCGGTGAAGTGCAAGGAAAAGGAGGAGGGGGGAGCCTGACGCCAACATCTCCACCTTTCTGACATGAGAGGGAGGAAAAAGAGTCCCGGTGCGAAGGAAGGAAAAATGGAGCAAGGACGCTGCTGCCTTGTTGGCTCAAAAAAAAAGCGTCCGTTTCTCGAAAAAGAAAAAAAGTGCCCCTATGATTCACACAAATAGAAAAAGAAGAGAACCTTGCACCAGCGCGGAAAGAAAAAAGGGTGAACGCCGCCTACATCGTGGCCCGAAGGAATTTCGTGAAAGGATTTGATTGCGGGGAAAAAGGGCACCTGGTAAGTCGAAAGGGGGGGGGGAGGGAGAGGCTTCAACACCACAGAACCAATTGAGAAAGCGGTGCGTCAGATTGCTGGAAGTAAGCCCTCTCTGCTCATGGGGGAGAGGAAAGAGAGGGGAGGGATCTCGACTCGGGGGGGGGGAAATGAGAGGGGATGCGCGGACGCTACCCCAAGATCTACGTCTGTTTCCGGTTAGAAAAAAAAAGGGGGGGGAATCACGAGGGAAAAATATGAGAGCCTCCTGAGAAGGGGACAGGAAACGAGTTGCGCCCGGGTTAATCGGGGAAGAGAAGGAAGGAGCGTCTCATCTGTAGGGTAAAAAGGGAGCGCATGCCCGATAATCGGGGGGAGAGAAAAAAGGGGAAAGGGAGCGCTTCGCCTCTTAAAATAGGCTGAATGGATGAAAAATCCTCCCTTCCAGCGTCGAAAAAAAGCGGGGGGGGAAAAAAGACGGGGAAGATCCTGGTATAGGGAGAGAAGGGAGAGCCCGTTTTCGTGAGTGAGGCTCATTCCTGAAAGGGAGGGAAAAAAAGGGGCAACCTCGGCGGCAAGGAAGAGTCGTGGAGACGGGTGGCACGAGACCGCCGGGGGTGCGCTGCTCGCACGACAGTTGGGAACTTTTGCATTTGTCGGGGGAGGAAACAGGCGGCTCGCCGCCCGCGGCCCTTGGCCTGAGAAGGAGAAGGGAGGGAATAGAGACGACAACAACAACAAAGGGGATGAAGAGAGAGATCAGAAGAGACTCTTCCCCTGAACGGAGGGAAAGGAGGAAAAAGCTTCCACCACCAAAAAATAAAAACACAAGGGGGCGTTCTCTGCACGCCGAAACACTCCAAAAAGTGGGAAAAAAAAAAAACAGGTAGCCACTCACCAAGCTCTTACGGCACAGCAGAGGGGGGACGAAAGAAAGCAATGATCTTCATCTCACAGAAAAGGGGAGTAAGAAAGGGAAAAAAAAAAGAGAAGAAAGGGAAGTCATCTTGGACCGCCCCCGTTGAAAGCTTTCAGTTTCGAGAGGAGAAGGAAAAGAAACCCCCGATTCCGAGAAAAGACTAGGAGACCTATCCCCAGATGAAAGAAGGAACCGATCATCTGATGCAACTCCAGATTCGGACCGCTCAACCGCTTCTCTCTCCAACCAGGGAAAAAAAAAAGACCGTCGCGCAGGTCTATCATCAGAGGGCAAGGAAAGGGGAGGGGTCGAACGGGCAATGCCGTCGAGCTCAGAGGGGAGAAAGAAAGAAGAGAACGTTAACCCCGAGACGAGACCCGCCAACCTATCTAGCAAACAAGGGAGAAAAAGGAGCGGTCCAGCATCAACGAAGAAAAAAAGCGGGAGCACCTTTCGTCGGGTGAGGGGGAAGAGACAGGCCGCGCTAACACATTTCGACTTCACGTTGTGAAACCCCCTTTCAAATCTGAGGAGAAAAAAAAAAAAGAAAGGGGCCCGCTGTATGCGTATGGAAAAGAAGGAGGGGGCGCGCTGGCCGCTGCGTGCGCAGCGAAAGAAAGGAAAAGAGGAAGAATCCGTCGCCTCATCCTCTGCCAATGCGCAACAGTAGCTCTTCTATCCACAACGAAAGCAGAGAAAGGAAAGGTGGACCCCATGTCCTCGAGCAAGGGGAGAAAACACGCCGGAGTAACAAGGGAGCAGGAGAAAGAAAGCGATCCTTTCATCGTCAAAAGGGAGCAGCTCACTCTCATTCTTCGGAGAGAAGAAAAAAAGAGGGTTTCGAGCCTCACTTCAACGGAATCACAACATGGGAAGAGGGGGACCTCCGCCACCGGGGGCAAAAAGCCCCTCTACAGAAAAAAAAGAAAAGGGAAGGGGAGCCCCAACCCCCTCTCTAGCCTCTCCGCGAGAGAGGAGAAAAAAAAAGAAGCCCGGCGAAAAGAGTCCATAAGAGATAAAAAAAGTCCTACAGTTAACAACAACTAAAACCCCTACACCTGTTAGAGAGGAGGAAAGAGAAAAGGCCTTCACTCCTTCTCGAAGAAAGAGGAGGGAACTCACTCTCAGAGGAAGGAGATCGCAGGAGTACTCGGAACACCGGGGAAAGGAAGCACTCTCAGAAACAACTGAAGGGGAGGAAACATATGATTTTCCTCTGCAGGGCGGAGGAAGGGAGGGGAGGGGGGACGGCTCTTTTTAGCCCGTATGCGGCTGTTTCTCTAGAGAGAGACAAGAGAACTGCTGCACCTCTCCAGGGATAAAAAAGAAAAGTCCGAGGGCCTGATTCAAGAAAAGATTTCAATTCCTGCGGGAAAGGAGAGAGAAGATTCGAGCAGGAGGTAGGAGGAGAAGGAGGGCCTGGTGACTCTATCGCCAAAAACATCAAGGGATCTATTACGGCGTGGAAAGAAGAGAGAGGAAAAAGGGGAGGGGTGATGGCGAACTCTCTTTCAGAGAAAGGAGACGATCTCGGTAGAAGCACATCAAAAGGCCGGACTGCTCAACGCAGCTGGTCATCGGGGGAGCCTGGCCCCGAAGGCGGGGAAGAAAGGGGGGAAGACGAA
>Ga0179593_1388652_pt1 | contig 12443 bp, 17 predicted proteins | sample CZODoug2_1_08_16_FD_185931 | JGI IMG/M metagenome (GOLD analysis project Ga0179593, IMG submission 185931) | Vadose zone soil fungal communities from Angelo Coast Range Reserve, California, USA - CZODoug2_1_08_16fungal (PacBio error correction) | ecosystem: Environmental > Terrestrial > Soil >...
TGACAAGCGCGAGAAAGAAAAAGGGAGCGAGGGGTCTCAGGCAGTTCACAGGGAGGACGAGGATCTTGGATCGACAGAAGAGCGCTTGGAACCAAAATCGATGAGAGGGAAACGCTTCGTGGAAGTCGAGCCAGGCGCGGCGGTTTGAACGGAGATTGTGGCTGCATACAACCGCAGGGCACGCCCACCGCATATTCCAGAAAACGGGAGCGCATCGCGGGGAATTAAAACGATGAAGGGACTGAAGGGTTCCTCTATCAAAAATCTCGAAATTAGGGAGTAGCAGTTTGAGACGGACGTGAAATAAGAGAAGGGGGGGGCGGGGGGACGGGAGAGGGTGCGGGACTTGGTCAGGGTCTTATCTGGGGAGGAATCAAGGGGGACTTTTAAGGGGGTTCGGGGGCCTTATCGGTCAGAAGGACTGGAGACGGGGGATTCAAGAAAGGAGGACGCTTGGCCGAAATCGAGGGAAGGGGCTTTGACATTGTACCTCTTAGGGAACATCGTGGAAAGGGGAAAGGACTGTGGGGAACCGATGCGGGGGGGAATGGGTCATTCAGGGGAAAAAACGTGGGATCCACGTGAAAGGGGACGTACCACCGGATTTCAGGGCAGGTCTCCTGCCGGGGGGTGAGAAGAGATTCGCTGGGCGTCGAAGCCCTGGAGGAAAAAAAAGCAGACACGCGGGCGGGTCGCCCGAGGGAAAGGAGCGGCCATAACCAACGCAGAAAGGGAGGGAGTCGAAATCAAACGAATGAATGCCCCGGAATGGCCAGGCGGAAGGGAGGAAAAAGCGCGCACCGCGTGAAAAAAGCTTCAAGAACTAGGAGAACGTCCGTAATCGAGGGAAAAATGGTGGAGGGACGCACTCGAGGATTCAGAGCGCTCAGGGGGTGCATGGGGGGGGGAGGCTAAGGGCCGGGGAGAAAAACCGTTTTGGGACGGTTGAAACTTCAAAAAGCACTAACGGCTTGCATAAGTAGTGCGGCGCAGATCCAGCTAGAGGGCATAGCAACCGTGGTGCAGGCGGCGCGCATGTCGTGAAGACACACCTCCACAAAGGAAAAAAACAAAGTTCAATGGTAATAGCAAGGCACAAGTGCTGATCTACCGGAGTGAGAGATGCACGTAACGCGGAAAAAAAGCGCAGATCTCATAACTATTACATTGGGGAGATAACTAGGCAAGATTGGTCCCTCCACGGCTGGCAGAAGAAAGCAGAGAACGCCGACTATTCGGACCCCGTTGGACAGGGAGGGGGGGGGAAGGTAAGATATAACAGAGAAGAAGACGGCTCGAAAGCGAAAGATTGTCGAACAGAACTAGATGAGGAATTAGAACCAAGGGATCCAGGTCGCGGTGGACAAGGGAATTGCAAAGATGGGAGGCTTTCGGGGGGGGACTATACACAGGATAGCAAACAAAGGCTGACATCTACCTCTTTCCCCCCATTGACTATCACGAACCCTCAGTGTGAAAGGGGGAATGGGGTCTTTATCTCCGGATGATCCACATAGAGAAGGTCTAAGCGTATACATGGGAACGAGACGAAGAACGCCATCAAATCGACGTGGGCAGGATCCCCATCAAGGGGATCACCATTACTACGGACACGAGAAAATGCTACTCACGAGCCGGAAGGCCTTGGCTGGACCCAGAGGGGCGCCGATACCACGGAACTGTCAAGATGATACAATAACGAGAGGGTATGAACAATAGGAGGTACGCGTGGCGAGGCGCTGGGATGGCACGACCTGATCGGGGCATTGAGAGAAGTAGGTGAAATCGGAGGCAGAGGGTCACTGGGCTGAGCGAGAGTCTGAAACACAAAGGGGGGGGGAAGCTGATCGGCTTCCGCGCGCAAATAAAGAGACTCGTGAAAAAACTTCAAAAGAGGAACTCACGGCAAAGTTTCGACACACGCGATCGACCGATGTGCGGGAATCACGAAGAGAAGACATAAACGCGACGCAGGGAATTGGCGCATCTCAGGAAAGTAAAAAATACCGTCAAGAAAAATCAAAAAAAGTTCTCCGTAAGGGGAGTCTCGGGTAAGGCGCCGGGTGAATTCGGAATCGTGAGAGCGGTCGTCGAGAAGGGCGCGTAGGGAGGGGACCGTTAACGAGAGGTGTATACCCTGAGGAGCTTCGTTCGGGTCAAAAAGCAGAAAAGTCTGTAGGGGATCGCACGGATACAGTGTGTCAATGGCAGAAGGGGCTGCACGATGATGGACTCGGGAAGGCCATACACAGAGGGAACCTTGAAAATCCACGTGGAAGGAAGGTCGGGGGGGGTGCCGCACAAAGAGAAACTAGGTCCGTGGGGAGTGAAAGAGGGGCCATCCACTTCGGAGAGGGATTTCTGAGAAGGAGGGAAGAAACAAAAACGGTGGAAAAAGAACGCGGGGAGAGTCTCCGACGCAGGGCGCAAAGGACGGGGCCTATGGGGAACGAATTGCGATAAATGCGAGGAAAAAAAATGAGATATTGAGTCGAAGACTTACATAAAAAGGTATAACGCTGAGATTCATTATCACAGAAGGAAAGTGCTGCGGGCGGGCGAAAGAACGCAGCCCCGCAAAAAGGTGGGGGCCAAGGCTCTCGGGCCGACCATGCAAAGAGAGAGCCACGTGGAAAAGGGGAGACTTCGTCCTCCTGAAGTCAGTTGTTGATACGTGGCGAGAAAAACATTGAGACACCATGAAAAACTGAATCAAAGGAGGGCACCGCACCAGGAAGCTAGAAGGGAAGTGACGAAAAGTCGTGGATCACCGGGGGACTCTGTGTTTTGGACTCTTTAATAATCAAACTCATGGCCTGGAACACTAATGACAGGCGTTCTGTAAGGATGACGCGCGACGCTTTGGGAGGAAGCCGGCACCGATGGGGAGAAAAGCAAAAGGGAATCCTACGAGAGAGGGCGGATTCCAGCAAATCATAGCTCTACCACCAAAAAGCAAAACCGACCTCCAATCAGGTAAAAAGGGTTACGAACGGGGGGTGTACCAGAAAAAAACCCCGAACGGAACCAGCAACACTTGGAGAAGGAAGCGGCGGGCAGCAGCCCGGAAAAGCCGCCGAGGGGGGGACTGGAGCGAAAGGAGGGCTGGAAGGCGCACGAAGGATCAATCCTTTTGCCCTATCGAAGCAAAGGAGGGGAAAGAAATTCAGCAAATAGAACTCGTTGGCTTTTAGCCCGGCCATAAACAGACGAACGGGAACCCAAGGCTGCAAGGCGAATCGCCCGCAAACGTCATGCCGTACTCGCGAAGAGCTCTGATACAGGCGGGAAGTCTCGGAAAACAGTCACTAACAAGTGAAACCACGGAATCTCAAAAAAAAAAGCACGGCGTATACCAAAACAAAGACGCGAGCGAGGTGGTATTGCCGGCCACGCAGATGGAAACTACCACAGTCGAGGGGGTCCCCAAAAGCGTCCTGATAGTCAGAGAAAGATCGGAAAAGTCAATTAACCGAACCGACATCATCTCGCGTCATTAAACTCTCACACACGAGAAAGATAGATATCATTCAATCTCGATAAAGGACAGGGGAAAGGGAAGGGGAGAAAAAGAAGGTCAAAAGCAAAGTCCCAAAACGATACGTTTCTCAGATCAAAGAGAGGGACTCGGAACTGAAAAAGTAAAGTTGAGAATACGCAAGCGAGACGGCTTTGCAAAAGACGTGTAGGGAAAACAGAGCGCTTCAAGGGAAAAGACGGGCGATCGCGAGGAGGGAGAGATGCGCCAAAGAGAGAAAAGGCTCAAGGACTATATTAGGAAGGAGCAATTGGGGACCGGACGAGGCCATCATCGCATCCGAAGTAAGGCGGGTTCGGGCAGGGAAGGGGGGTGACTGTCAGCCAGGAAAAAGGCAAAAGCTAGTGGGAGGATCAAGGGGGATGGAAAAGTTTACTTTTTAACTTAGAGGGGGGTCGCCCTTAATGAACAGGAGGCCTAACGAATCTGAGAATCGTGATAAGATGACCTGGGGAAAAGCTGCTGACACTGGCCCGCTGTGGTAACGGAACAACGGGACTGCTAAGAAGGCATTTACGACGGGGACACAAGTTGAGAGTGACAAATGTGGGGGTGAGAGAGGTCCGTGCCAGCCAGGGGTGGAGGAAGCGAGGCTTTGAACGAGGGAGTTATAAGATCAAGCGCTGAGGGGGGGAAATCGAAGAGGGGAAGCAGCAGGGAAAAAAAAGAGGAAAGGAGCATAGTTAAGGAAGAAAAGAGAGAAGAGAGGGGGTTGTCAATGACCCATGAGATTAATGGGAAGCCATCTTCTCGCACAGCGGGGAAGAGGGGAGAAGACTCACTTCAAAAAAGGAAGGAATTCTAGATGGGAAGAAAGGGCTTAAACACTCAAAGGGAATGGAAAAAAAAAATTTCAGAGACGCTTCAGGGTTGCGAAAGGTTGTCTACTCCTCTGATTACCTGGGGGAAAAAAGGGTGAGGAAAACGAGAACGAAGGCACCGATGGCTACTGAAGTGAATGAGAGGAGAACCGCTAGCTGGAGGTCCACTGTGCCGACGGAGGAGACGCTTAGCCAGCAAAGACTGCCTAGCAGGAAACCAGCCTTAATCAGACATTGAAAAGGAAGGGCCGTGAAAAACGATGCACGTAGACCGATAGAAAAAAACAAAAGAGACATCACCTCTGACAGGGGGGGGCTCTACTAGCGAAAAGAGTTTGCCCCGCAAAGGCCTGTACGACGGGGCGAGAAACATAGAAGAGGCCTCAAGAATTCGTGAAAACAAAAGGGTTTTCTGTCCTGTGGAAAATGAGAGCTACTCATGCATAACATACGGTCTCAAAGAGGGAGGAAAGAATTTCCGAACGGCAAGATGCGAAGGAGAACACGACCTTTTAAGGGGGTTGCATGAAAGGGAAAGATGGGGGGAGGGATCTTTAAACGCTCTCACATCTGTCTGGGACACAATGCCATCGAGAGAGGTTCACCTGGATCGTTGACAGAATCGGGCCGGGGGGGGGAGTGGAAGAAGCGGGAAGAAGGGCTTTCAAATCATGAGAAAGACAAGAACGCATAAACGCGAACGGACCCTCAGATCAGAGATTGGGCTGGCGGAGCAAGAATGCCACTGCATTACGAAAAGATGAGGAGAACCACGGAAATCAGGAGAGTGACCGAATAGGGGGGTGAGTCTTGAGAAATAAACTTAAGAAAGGCCTAAATACCAGGAGGGCAGTCGGACGGACGATGCTCGAGTGCGTGAGGGAAACAGTCGGGGATATGCTTGGTCCGAAAAAGACTGGGGAGGGATCCTGTAGGAGGGGTGAGTGTAGAGAAAAGAAGTTACGTGGTTCGGCGGACGATAATCAATAGAAACAAAAAAAGGGATGGTTAATATATATCATCCTGGGGATCTCAATTAATCGGAGAGGGCAACTGAACTGACACGTACAGTATGGGAACTTCAGTCTGAGACGCAAAGAGGCCAGATGTGTCGCCGAAGCTCTAAATGGGGGCGAATCGTCTCTGGGAGCGCTCAAAGGGAACGAAAAAACTAACTCCAGCGAGAATCTGCTGTCTCACTCGGGAGCAAAGCGCCGGTGGAGGGAGAAAAGGGACCTATAACGCACCGAGGGATCTGAAGGCAAAAAAATAGTTGGTGGAGATCTTCTTCATGAAACTTGTCGATGTGGGAAAGAGGGACATCTGAGGAACAGAGTCGCTCACTACTGCATGAGGGAGCAGGAAAAAAGATCGGAAAGAAGGTCCTAGGAAAACGGGGTAGGAAGGAACAATATTCCTCAAGGAAGCACATAGGGAATGAATGGCACAACTAGAAAGTGAGAAGCTTGGGGAAAAGTAAGAAGGGAACGAAAACAAAGGGGAAGGTAGCGGCAAAAGAGGAGGGGTAGGATTAGAGGGCACCACGCCAAATTTCCGATCGGAGGGGAGAATACGTCAAAAATGAAAACGGGCAACGATGCCCGTCGAAAAAATCCCGGTTCTAGCGGTGAAGAAAATGCATCAGACTACGGTATCGAACGGCTGAAGCGGAAGGATGGAATGCAGGGGTGCTCTAAAACTCTGTTGCATGAGGAAACTTGGAGGGGGACGAGATTAAGGGAAACACGCCGCTCACAACCGGTTGAAAAGGCCATATAGGAAGAAGAGAAAAGAAAGAAAGGCCACTAGTAGTGCCGCAGAGGAGAAGTCATAAAGACAAAGGGTGATCACCAGGGAAAACCACGCACAAAAAAAAGGGTCAAAAAAAGTAGCTCACAGATCAATGGGTATGGGGAGGTACGCAAAGGTATGAGGAGAAAGGGGGAAGGGAGACAGTGATCAAGCTGGGTCACCTGTCAAGCTGGGAAAAGAATAACTAGCAAGGGCGTAAAAAGGGACATAGTCTGGAATCATTTAGGCCTGAACCTGCTGCAGCAGGTGGTATGGGAACCGGGGGGGGAGATGCGCGCGGGGTTCCGAGAGCACTCCTCTTGCAGATCAGAAAATACGACTTAGACACCACGGAAAAGGAAAAAGTCCCTCGTCACCGGAAAGAAGGTGCCCGAAAGGACCAAGGGAAAGAAAACCAGACGTAAAAAAGGACGGTCAAAAAACTTGTGGAAAGGACAATCGGGCGAAGAAGAAGCAGGGGTCATCATTAAAGTTACGAACGCGATGGGGTGCAGCAGCACAAAGATCTGAAGAGACACAGAAAAGGGACTGGCGTACAAGAGGAAAAAGACAGAAAGAAGGGATCATACGCTCCTAGGGAAGTTCACAGGGGAAAAGGAAACGGCACGAACACTTACTTAAGTCTTGGCGCGAGAAGACGGGCATCAGCAGTGGGAAGGGAATTATCAACGGAAAAGGACTGAGGAGGACAGCAAAGGAACTCAGGTAAAAAGGAGGGAGATCGGATTCAGGACTCGGACGCGGTCAAGGTTGTGATGAAACAACCCTGCACTACTCTGCAAAACCGAAGCAAGTCTGGATCGCCGGGAAACAGAAGATGGGAACAGGCATCGAGGGTCAAGAGGAAAAAAGACGAGATGGACGAGAAAAGATAATCAAGGGAAAAAAGCGGACGTGAGAAACCTCGCGCCTCCATGTCTTCGAGACTAGGGGTTATCTCTCAAAAACGTATAAGAGATGGGCAAAAGGAGAAAGGCATGGAAAAAAACGAGACTCACTCCGTTCACACTGCGGAAAATCGAGGTCCGAATCCGAATGAAGCGCGAAAAAGAGAGGGGCGGTCGGGACCATCGATGCAGCGATGCAAAGGCATAGTTGGGAAACGCGTTTTCGCCTACATAACCACACCGGTCGCGCTTGCGAAGAGTCAACGAAACGGCCGACGCGAGGTCGTGGGACGAGAAAAATGCAAGCCGATGTCAGCTATCAAGAGAGTAGAGGGAAGGAACGGCATGAATCCGTTGACAGGACGAGTCGCCCACAGAGAGGATCGGGTTCCGAATCATACTGGGACCGGGCCTGGGAAAAGGGGGAAAAATGAGCGGGGAGAAATCCAGAGGGGTAACTGGGAGGGTGAGCCGAGATCGGGCAGAGTCTGGGTCGATGGCGCGCACCTGCAATACGAGCAGGGCTGACATGCAGCAATCGGGGCGTCCTGGGTATCACTGCTGGAAAGGGAAAGAGTGTCCGGGCAAAGTGGCTGTTCGTCGCTGCAGAGGGAGGAGTGGTCGGGAAACACAGGGGATCGTGCAACTGATCAGGGAGAAGTAAAGGAGCGGAGCCGACGTTGGGTGATGCAAAAGACTCTGGGCTGATCATTGGAAACGAGGAGAGGGGACACAAGCAGGCGAGGCAAATATGACGAGAGGGCCAGACCAAGGGAGTGGAGAGGAAGCAATGATAAAACTATCTTCGGGGTTTGGACAGCAGGCAAGCTCCTGATTATTCCACGGAGAGAAACAAGGGGAAACACGTCTCAAGAACTACTTAACAAAGAAAAGAATCCGTAAGATGTGAAGTAACTGTTGAAACTCAAGCGGAATTGATCAGGCGACTTGAAAGGGCTCAAACTGGGTGGTTGGTGAAGGATTGTACCATGGGGGAAAAAGTGGGGATTTTTTTTTCAAAGAGAAGGAGAGACGCACTCAGAAGTGGGGGATTTCCTTGCTCCCGCTAGCATGGGAGGGAGGAGGGGAAATAGAAATGTTCAGGGCAGACACGCGGAGAAAGCCCACGGAACCAAGGGAAAAAATATCCCATGAATTCAGATCGAGGGGGGAGAAAAGAGGGACTAGAGGGAAGGGAGCGAACTAGAATCTAAGAAAAGGAGGCAATGGTATTCTGCGAAAGGAAAATAGGTGACTTACAACGGCCGAGGAACCCTAAAAAAACTCTCGTAGGATCGGAGAGGTGACCTTTTTCTTGGGATGGGGCAGAAAATATTAGAACGCACGGCCTCAAAGAAGGCTCAGAAGATGGTAGAAAACGGAAGAGTGGAGGCCTTCGGCGGGGCAAAAAAAAACGACCGTGGCTCGGTCGATTTTTCAGTTCAAGGAAAGTGTCAGAGCGGTGAGGAAGATAAAGTGCGGCAGAAAGGATGAAAATCGACATGGCGGTACAAATGTCGTGTCCGAGACCGTCAGAGTGGTGAGAGGAAAGAGTTGAACGGGTCGCAGAAAGGAGAAGAGAACATGGAAATAAAAAACGACATGAAACTCAGAAGAATCCCAGAAATCAGCGGACGGGCGGCGTGGCAACATCCAAGACCAAAGAAGAAAGGGATCACGCGGAGACTGCATCGGACTAAACGAAAAAAAAAAGCAAGGACTGAAAAGACAACACGTGCTAATCGCGGCCGAGGAAGGGCGAGCCGTGAGTCCACACCATAGACGTTGTCCGCGCTGAAGTTGCCGATCAGTATTTCTAAGAGGGGCATCAGGAAGATGACACGGGCGCGCGGAGCGGCACTAAAACACAAAAGGAGAGAAAAGCACGAAGAAAAGTGAATCGGCACGTAGCCAGACCAGAAAACACCTTCAGGGGCGCAACAAGATGAGGGGAAGCGAAGCGCACATGAACGCGCGACGAGCGCGGCCGCGGCGCTCCAAGTGCAGGGCAGATATAAAAAAAAAACTCCAGGTCAGACACCGAGGGGTCAGGGATCAAGAAAACGTTAATCAGCGTAAGGAGACGGGGGAGCACCAGCAAAGAGATGATCGGTGGGCTTCGGGGGGACTGTGTCGATTGAGGGAGAACTGGGGAAAGCGAATGTCTGAGATCATCGGAGGAAACTAGGCCAAAATTGGTTTGGAAGGACCTGCGAGGGGAGGTCAAAGGTGGGGAAAGCAAGGGAGAGGGCAGCCTTGGAGCCAAATTTGATGTAATCTACAGCAAAAAATAGAACAGGAACTGCCAACCGAAATGGATAAAGGGACGGGGGGACGCCCACGGAAAAAGGGTGCCGTTCGAAAGAGAAGACATCGAGAATCCGGGGTCATTCAGGCTCTGTAAGAGATGGGAAGGAAAGACACACAAAAGGGGGTCACGAATCGGGGCCGCTCGCGGAGAGCGCCCCTCGCCGCGCCGTGGGAAAAAAGGGGTCCTAAAGAAACCAATTGACAGGCATCCTGCGGCGGAGAACCGTGCTAGGAGGCACGAACGGTATATCGGTACTGGGATGGGGGGGTCTCTTGGTCGCTGTTCGTGAGGCTGCTTAAAACGGCGTCGCCACGACGCCTCAACTTAGAAAGCAACTAGCGGGAGACGCAAGGGGAAGAGGCCCGTCCGTAGTGCTGCGGCTGACCGGAGACAAAAATATCAAGGTAAAGAAAGCGGATAAAAAACACATTAGATTAAGCGAGACCAGAAATCAAAAAGGATTTGGAACTAAATTCTTCCAAGGGGAGGGAAAAAGTCCTGACGGGCGGGGAAGTATGTTTGACAGCGGTGAAGCTTTCGATAGCGAGGCAAAAAACAACATGGCCTGCGACACGATACTGGCGCAGCGTCTGGATTTAGAGAAATTACGCCTCGGTTGGTCCTGGACGGCGAGCACCAGGCGTGCAGCAAATAGCCGCCTCGGGGGTTCAGGAGAAACCTAGCGCTGCCTCCAAACACAGGAGAACGCAGCCTGAAAAATCATATAGGGGGGACAGTTGAAGAAAAACTGCCAGTAATACCCAAACAGAAAACGACAGCACGGAACGCCCACGGGGGCTCCAAGTAGGTCACCGTACCAGGAAAGGGCCCGCGAAGGAGAAGAGGGACAGACAATCAGAATTCTTCCAGAAAAAAGCTAATAACGGAAAAGGTCCTCCTGATGAAAGCACAAAAAAATTGGCGGCACGGGACCAGAAACGTCAAAGGAACGCGCCCGGAAAAACCCGTACTTCAAAACGGCTGAGGCTAGAGAGTAAAAGTAAAACGGCTTAAGACAGTTGCTTTCTGAAAAGAAGAAAGAAGGGTCAATCTCGACAAAAAATTCGCTGATCGCTCCGGCTAAGTTCCGACAGAGCGCGGAAGGCACCGGAGGGGGGGTGAGACACGAAAGAACGGTCAAAAGCAGGACCGCTTCATGTGTAAAAGGGCACGCATCGATGGAACGAATCTCAAAGAGCGAGGCACTCGGAGAGGTCGGAACGTATAGACTGTAAACAGGACTGGGCTGAGGGTCGCACCGAGTCCTCCTTCATCTCTCGTGCAGGGTCATCTCACACACACAAAAGGGGAGAGGGGAAAAAAAAATGACAAGAGGCGCGAGTCTCAAGAACCGTTCAATCTGAAAATCTGAGATGACGGGAGGAGAGCCAAGGCGAAAAAGGGGGTTTGGAAAAAGCGATGCGTAGGGGCCATCGACCTGCGAAAGAAGGAGGGAGCTTGCAAGGACAAGCACTTGGCACAACCGGGCCGCGCTCTAGATGCCGACCTTGACTGGATAAAAGAACGGAAAGGGATGAAAGCAACAGATGCAATTCAAATCTTCGCGAAGTGAGTCAGTTGACGGGAAATAAGGGAAATCAGCAACAAAGGAAGGGGGGTTAAATGGGAACTGCGGAATTTAAGAAGGGTAACGGAAAGAAATGTGATATAAAAATTGGAAGGGGGGACGAAGAGAGAGGGGAAAACGTACGTAGCCGTTCAAAAGGAAGAAAAAGAGAGGGCTGACGGCACGCGGGAGGGGGGGGCGTTTCATGAGGAAAAAAAAAGAAGACTTGTCCGTAAAAGTGGGAAAGGAGGCGAGAAATGGGAAACGTCCCAGGGAGAAATTATAGGAACAGAGTATCTAAAAAGGAGGAAGGAGTCGGGGGACCTGCCGGTGGGGGGTATGCAAGGGGCAGTAGAAACGAGGAGAGTCTCTGTAAGGAGATCATCGGGGGGGACGGAAGAGAAGAGGTAACACGAGGACAGAAAAAAGACTGCTATCTAACGCAATGAATTAAGACTATGAGGGGGGTAAGCAGGGAACATGAGAGGGAATTCAACGAACGGCCAACAATGGAAAAAAAAGGCCTCAATAAGAATACTGGAGGAGAAAATCTGGACGATTGAAGAAACGTTGAGGGGACTCAAAAGAAGTTAAAGGAGGAGCAAGTTTCTGGTGGTGGGGAAAAGGATTACCTTGAGAAAAAAGGTTGGCTTTAATAGAAGAGCGAAAGGGGCAACGGACGGACGGAGTTGAATGGGAGCAGCGAAAGAGAGACTGTAAGGAAGGTGGCTCACCGTTCGGCGAGCCGCTACCACCACTCACCACTGACCGCAGGGGGAAAAAGATCCAACATTAGGCAAGTAAGCGAGAGAGAACTTACCGTCACGTGGAGCAATAGAACCCAGCAGGAGAGAATCAGACAAAGGGTATTAGAAGTCCAAGCGTTGAAAAGACTTCAACGGCCGGGGAGAAGAAGGACGCGAGATGAGAAGCGCAGGAAGGAGTCAACCGGGGGGCGGTGGGTCAGAGCGGAAAAGAAGACATCAAAAGGGGCATTCTTACTATTTTCGAAAACGGGGGAATCGTTCTGTCCCTGCGAAGGGCACCACGAGATCCCTGCGGGGGGGAGGCAAGGGAAAGTGTGAGGGGAGGGAGGGAAGTCAATAATGAGGGAGGCCAAGAAAAGGATGCCAGACGGGAATAGAGGCCACGGTATCAGGAAAGAGGCATGCAAAGAATGGACTCCTATGCGGATCGAAGGGAGGGAGAACACTAAATCTACATGACCTTAAGGACACATGAAAAATATAAGAAAGGGAATAAGAAGGAGGGAGTTGACGGGAACAAGAGCCGACAGCGCTCAGATAAATTCAAAATAATAGCGGGGCCTTGAAAGAGCTGCAGTCAGTGGGGCCGCCTGGCCAAGACTCGTAAAAATAAACACTGAGCGTCAATTCACGTCAAAGAGGGGGGGGGAATTGCACATCGGGCGAGAGCTTTATCAGCTGAAGGGAATATCCTTCAAGTTGAAGGGCAAAGAAATCGAGACAAGGAAAGATCGCTAGCG
>Ga0179593_1516026_pt1 | contig 12443 bp, 15 predicted proteins | sample CZODoug2_1_08_16_FD_185931 | JGI IMG/M metagenome (GOLD analysis project Ga0179593, IMG submission 185931) | Vadose zone soil fungal communities from Angelo Coast Range Reserve, California, USA - CZODoug2_1_08_16fungal (PacBio error correction) | ecosystem: Environmental > Terrestrial > Soil >...
AAAAAGGAAGTTTATCGGGGGGAACTCACTCAGAAACACAAAGGAAGGGGGGAGGCAGTTGGGGAAAAAAAGAAGGAACGATTTCTTCATAGGGGAAAAAAGCCCACAAAAAGAAGAAAGGACTGCTTTCAGAAGTATACACGGAAAGAAGGAAAAGGGGGTCAAAGTTAAAGGGGGAGGGGGGCGCTTGATAGGAAGGGGAAGGGGCTGAACTCTACAACAGAAATGGGGGAGGCTTAGGGGGAGCTGAGGAGGCTAGAAAAAGGGAGGGAAGAAGGGTCAAAAGCGCAAGGAAAAGGATTTGAGGAGGATTAAAAACAAGAAAGGGAACGATGATTTTTGGATAGGGAGAGGGGGGGAAAAACATCCTCGTCATGAAAAGAAGGGGGGAAAAACTGAGAATGAAAAAAGGGGAGTCAGAGAAAAGGGAGGGGGAAGATTACGGCTCCTCAGGGCTCACGGGGGGGGACGGTATTGAGTTAAGGAGGGGGGGGGGACGGGGAGGGTAGGTTTTTGGGGAGGGAAGGGTCCGCTGGTGAAGTCGGAGAAAAGAAAAAGGTTGGCAGGAAAGAGACTGGTGGTTTCGGCTGAACGCGAAGGAATAAGATTGTCGAAGTAGGCGCGGGGACGGAAAAGAATCCGCATACATTCATTGGAAGGGAGGGGGAAGAATAGTGTTCTACTTGGGAAAGCAATGGAATGCATAAGATTTGGGGGTTCTGAAAGGAAGAAGGGGAGGGTCAGATTTCACGGAAACCGGAAAAGATTTTGGGAGACCCCAAAAGGGAAAAGGGGGGGAAGTTGAAGGGGGAAGGGGTTTAGGGAGCGGAAGGGACTATTGGTGGCGGGAAGGGGGAAAAGCGTAGGCGATTCTTGTTGGAAGGGGGAACAGGGGAAACGGGGGGGGAAAAAGCAAATAGACGGGGAAGGGGGCTCCCATTTAAGCGAGGGGGGCCCGGATCCTTACAAAAGAGGGAGGGGGTAAGGCGGGGGGAACCACTAAGGGGGGGGGGAAACGGTCTCTGCTAAAGAGAAATATAGGAAAAGGCAATCTTTTTATCGGGGGAAAAGGAAAAAGGAAATTCACAGGAATTAAAGCTGTAAAAGAAGGAACGGTCAAAAGGGGAAACACGAAGGGAAGAAAATTCGAAGCTCGTATAGCAAAAGGACAAGGGGGGGCAGTTGATGCTGGGGGGGGGAAAAAGAGGATCACAACAACAACTGAGGAAGGGTGTCAAAGCAAATCATCCAAACGCGGGCCCAAAAGAAGGGGGGGGGGAAGGGTACGATGAATGGACCATCCGGAGAGGGAAAATCTTGGCGTCTTCAAGGGGAAATCTCGGTCACTACATAAGGGGACTGAAAGTTCAGAAAAGAGGGTGCCCAGTTCGCCGCAAGGGGGGTGCCCATTCGTTGTTTCCGAGTTTCCACGGGTAAGGGAGGGAGGGGGGGAGGACGGATCCGTCGGGAGGGAAGAGAATGGAGCACAGTGGAGACAGAGACCCAGCACGCAAAAGGAAAGAAAAAGAACAGAATCTCCTCCTCGAGAAAAAAAACAATAAAGGAAAGAAATCTCCCTAACCCAACAGAAAATACGCAGCAACCTTAGGGGGGGGTGGGGGGGGGGGAAAAATCTACTGTTAGAAAAGAAAGGGACCTTGTCACTGTTAACTCTGAAACGAGGGAGGGCCTTGTGCACGTGCTCGATGATTATTCCAAAGGAAAGAAACGGCACGAGGACGTAAAAAAGAAAAGTATCTGATTCTTACGTGAAGAAGAAAAAACGGAAAAACACTCTCTACAGTAAAAACAGCAGTAGACAAAAAAGGGGGGAAAAGAAAAGTCGCTTTCATCCTACCAAAAGAAAAGGGGAGAGCATGGAAGGCCCAGGATCAGAGAAAAAAAAAGCGTCCCAAAGGAAGAAAAACGCCTCCTTCTCAACCCAAAAAGGGAACCACGAAAAAGCCTAAGAAAAAGTCGCCCTGCGGGGAAAGAAAAAGGGAACCCACTGCCGCTAGAATCAACGCGATAGCAAAAGACATGTGCGTAGAAAAAAGATTGTCGTAAGGAAAATCCCCGAGGGGCCCCCGAAGAGAGAGAAGGAGAAAAACGGTGCCTACAAGTGGGGAGAAAATCGCTTCAGAAAAAGGTTCAATCTGGAACGCGGGAGAAAAGAAGCTTTGGTCCTAGAAAGAACTCCATAAGGAGGAAGAAAAGGCCAAAAGGGAAAAAAAGAAAAGGGGTCTGTTTTTCTCGGAAGGAAACGTAACGCCTAAAAGAGAAATGAGGTTTACTTTAAATGGGGAAAATGCAAGTTTCCATTCTCAGACCGTTGTATAATATAAAAAGCTGCCCCGATCTCGATCGAAAGGAGTTCCACTAAAGTGAGGGAAGAAAGATGTCAGGGGGGGAAAAATCGGAGGAGGAGACGATGTAAAGGATCGAGGAAAAAGGTCGATCCCGGGAAAATAAAAAACAAAAAAGGGGAAGGAGGAAGAGAGAGATATCGGAATTTGCAAGGGGTTTACACAAAGCTGAAAAGTCCCTCCTGAAAGAAAAAAACCAGGGAAGAAGAGGTTGAGTTCGCAGGGTCTTGGAAAAATAAAGGGGGGGGGGGGGGGGAAAAATGCCCCGATCCTGAATATCTAAGGAAGGGTAGAAAATTAGGGGTGAAATTCTAGGGGAAAATGGGACTCTCCGACAGGAAAAATTAAAAGAAACGTTAATGTTAGGCGTTCCGTCTTGGCTGAAAAAAGGAACAGGTTTTCGTTGAGGTCGAATGGCCTGGGCGGAAAGGAGTTAGGATGCGGCGTGGCGATAAAAGAGGAGAAACCGCAAAAAGGGGAAGGAAACGAGATTTTTGATTAAAGGAGAAAGGGCTTGGGGAAAAGGGAGGGGAAAGTACATGAAAAATATTTTTATCGGGAAGGGGAGGAGCGAGGGGGAGGAAGAGAGGGGTTAATATGAAGAGAAGATCTATTGCGAGGGGGAATATTTTTGAGGTAAAGGGGAAGGAAGCGGATGGTGGGGGGTTGGTGCGGAAGGGAGGGTTTGTGGAGCAGTTGCTAAAGGGGGAAAAAAAAAGGGGGGGGGGGAAAAAGGAAGGGAAAAGTTCGGGGGGAGGAAAGGAGAAAATTGGGAAAGGAATGCACGTCTACTCGGGGAAGAGGGGGGGCGCTTTCAAAGAAGGGAAGGCAACGGAATACTTTGGGAAAGAAATGAAGAGTGGAGATCATGGTGGGGCGGCAGTTTGAAGTGAAGAGGTGGAAGGGGAGGGAACAAAAGGTATGACGTACCGAGGGGGAACCTCACGAGGGATGGAAGGAGGCCGTTTGTTTGAGGTGGATGGGGTGGGAGTGGGTGAAGGACGCGAAGGAGAGAGGGGAGTGCTTGGAAAAAGGGGGGGCGCCGGAAGGGATAAAACAGCAACGGGGGGATCACAAGGAGAGGAAAAGGCGATTTTCCACCGAGACGGGAATGGACTAAAGAGGGAACCTTCTGTGAGAGGGACAACTAGTTGAGGGCACGAGGAGGAAGATATCTCTTTTTAATTGAGGGGGGGGAAGTGAAGGAAAACTACAGTGGGAGGGTCTTTACCCGCTAGTACACAAAAAAAAAGGGAGGAAGACCGAAGAGGGGAAAAGATTAATTAAAATTACGAGGCAAAAAAGGAAAAGTTTAAAACAGCTTTTGGAGGGAGCTATGAAAAAAGAGCAAACAACAACAACTTTTAGGGGTTGTCATAGACAAAGACATCCAAAAAAGGAAAAAAATTCATGTTAACGGGGGGGGGGGGATGCGTATACGACTTCTGAAGAAGGATAGAAAAAAATGCTTTATCGAAAGCCGGGAGACGTACGGGGTAAACAAGACTTCAAAAAAAAAACTTTTTCCTGAAGAAAGGCGGGGAGAAAACAAAGAAACGCGAGAGTTCGTTAGAAGGAGGAAAAAGAAGGGATTCCCAATTCGTTGAAACGCCGGTGGAAAGTCTTCTGTCCGTCAGGGAAGAGGGCATGCTAAGGGGAGCAAGTTTGGGGAGTCAGCGCTAAGGAGACCCCATCAGCAACAAAATCACCATCAACAATACAGCTCGAAGTCGACCAAAAGAACCAAGAATAGAAAAAAAACGTCCATCTTACAGACAAGAGAACCTGGGGTGCTTTGAGAAAAAGAGGAAAGGGGGGTATCACTACGGGGGAGGAACTGGAAAACTTAAGGGAAAAGAAAAAAAAAAGGGCCGCATATGATCAAAACACTCTTCTCGACGGAGAAGGTATTCTGAGGGTGAAAGCGGAAACGAGAGGAAATAAAAGCTTATACAACAGCGTGAATGAAAGGGCCCAATTCTCGTTCATGAAAAAAAAGAAATTCGATTAAACCGGTCTCATGAATGCCAGTGTTTGAACTCGTTCAGCAAGAAAAAAAGCGGACAAAAGGAACTCCCCAAAAACATCCAGGAAAGTGCCACACAACGCTCCATCAAAAGCCTAACATTGAAAAACACAAAACCCACTCCTTCGGAAAAAAGGGGACATCCGGGGGGCAAACCGGGAGCTTCGGGCTTAAGCCAGACCTTACTCTCTCCTCTCTAAAAAAAACTGAACGTCCCAAGTTTTTCATCGGGAAGAATGGGGCAGGCTAGGAAAGAAGAACCAAAACTCGGGAATACTGCGTTTTCATCGGACGAATGAAAGAGGGGGACCAAACGCTAAAAAGAGACATCGGAAATTTTTCCTAGAAAAGATAGAAAAAGAATCAGCCCCCAGGAACTCAAAAAGACGCGTTTTGTTGATGGAAAAGGAAACGCCTATCAAAGAGAAAAAGGGGTTTCTTTAAATTCGGCGGGGGAAGTTCACCCTTCGCAGTAAAAAGAAGGGGTACCGAAAAGGAGGGGCCAAGTCTTTTGACAAACGAACAACTTAATGACGGAAACTCAAATCGTAATAAGGGGAGACCCCTGAATCGAGGAGAGGGAAAAACGAAGCAACAAAGTTTCAGAAAAGAACAATCTCGAAAAAAACAACGGAGGAAGAGTCTAGGGAGGGTGAAAGATGGGAGTTGGGCACAACGAAAGCACTCAGCCCCCCATCGGAAAAAAGGTCCGGGAAAAGATTTTGAATTTCCATCGGAAAGGTTCCGTGTAAAGGGGAAGGTCCCCTCCCCAGAAGAATTATCGGGGCAAAAAAAAAAATCCCACCCCCTAGAACACTTTGTTTGCGGTTCCCTGTGTCGGGCGCGCCAAATTACCTTCCCACTGGAAGGGGGGGTGGCAGAAACGCGACAAACAAAGGGCACTTTGAGGTTCTAGGGGGCCTGGTGAGAATGGGGAAGGAGAGTAAACAGTGAGTGGCGAGCGAGAAAAAAAACGATTGGGAAAAAAGGTGAACGCGATTCTTTAAAAGAGGAACCACGGGGGAGGATTCTATCGGAGGGGGGGGGGAAGGGAGGACATCATAAACCAGGAAAAATTTGTGGGGAAGCTGTGACTTCCATCTAAAAAAGAGGGAAAGTTTTTTCTGAGAGACTTCAAAAGGGACATGCAGAATGTTAGAATGTGAGGAGGGGATTTATTGGGGAGGACTTACCGGGTTGAGGAAGTGTTCGTGATCCTTTTCCGCAGGAGAAGATAAGAGGTAAGCCTGGGGTGTAGCGAATTTTTACAAGAGTGTCCTACGACGGGGGAGGTGTTGCGCTTGATACGCCAGGGTTAGGAAAGAAGAAGAAAGAGTTTTGCGAGGAGGAAGGAAGAGGGGCACGTTGAAAGGGGTGGTCAGAGGAAAGGTGGTGTTTGAAGGGAAATGAAGACAGGGAAGAAAAGAGAAAGGGGGATGAAACCGTCCGAGTTAAAAAAAAAAACATGAGGAGGGGGGCAGATTGGCCGTGGAGAAGTAGGTGAAAAGGGGGGGAAAAAGTGCGTGGGGGAAAGGAGCGATTCTTGTTTGCGGGGGCGGGGGCGGCTGTGGAGGGAGAAAAAAGCCGCGGAGAAAAGAACATGGAGGGGAAAGGGAGGGGGGGGGTCACCGAGATCGCAGAAGCCCGACTTAAATGGACCAAGGGCGTTAAAAGGGATGGGGGGAATCACTAAAGAGGGAGTGCTAACGAAGAAGTGGGAGAGGGTGATCGAAAGGTCAAGGACCGGAGTGAAAATCCGAAAGGACTGACGAAAAGCTTTTCAACGATGTAAAATGAGATTACTCCTCAAAGGGGGGGAAAAAAAAAAAGGGAAGGAAGGGTTTATGGAGGGGAGAATCTCTTCTCAAACGAGAGAGATGTCATCGCCAAGAAAGCAAAACATATTGACGGGGAACCTTCGAATTTGGCCAGAATTCTGCGTGAAAAGGGGAGACAGCCGTGAGGAGGACGCGGGTCACTACATCAGGCAACAAGAGTGAAAGTCAAAAAAAAAAAGATGAAAATTCGGGAGAAGGGGGAAGGGTAGTATTCCAATGGAAGATCAGAAAAAGGGGCCATTTCTGGGAAAAAGAGGGAAGCCAAAGTGAACAAGAGAGTCCATGGGAAAGGAAAATTGGCGTCAGCGCTTTTGAAAAAGGGAACCGTCCACAGGCAAAAGAAAAGAGCCCTCCGCGCTGGGAAAAAAAAACGAATACAAAAAAAGAAGAGCACAGAGAAACATCACCATCCTGAATGGGAGAGGACCGGAAAACTCGGACGGTTCGACAGAGGCTTTTCTTCACTTTTAACTGAAAGGACCGACGAAGGTCCCTGCCGCATATGAGGATAAATTGTACATCAACGTAAAGAAAAAGCCGGGAACTCAAAGCGGAAGTATGCGGATTCCTTCGTGGACAAAAAAACAAGCTCGAAGGAGGAAAACACAAATGTCCCAGTAGGGGGGGGACGACACCACATGAAAGGGAGAGGAAATTCAACTGCAAAGGGGGAGATTTCAGCACCTTCGAAAAAAAGACCAGATCTCCAAAAAAACCTTCCACGACACCACCAAAAAAGCACAAAAAAACCAAGCTGGCGAGCCTTCATCTAAAAAAAAAAAGGAAATACGATAAGTCAGAAAAAGGAAAAGGATCTTTCCGTCCACGCTCCCAAAAGGGGGGGGAATGAAAATGGAATCACAGAAGGGGCCACAGAAAAAAGGCCAAAGCGGGCCTACCTTAGGGGTAACGCAGACACGAGGGACAGAAAAGGGGAAAAAAATCGGAAAAGGGCGCTCGCCACTAATTTTTTCTCTAGAAAGAGGAAGATCAGCAAGGAAAGTCTTGTCTCGTTTTGAAAGAAAAGGAACGCCTATCAGCGATAAAAAGGAAGGGGAAGGGCTCGACCGAGGAACCTTCGCAGGGCCGCAAGAGAAAGGCACAGAGGGAGAGGCGGGGGAGAAAAGTTAATAAGGGAAAGAGGGCACAAGAAAAAGGAGGAACTGCGTCCTGGCGACGAGGGGTGCGTTACAGAGGAGTGACAGCAGGGGATCCCTGCAAATACGAGTGATCCGAACAAAAAAAAAAAGGAAAGGTAGGATATAGGCATTTTGAATTTGGACGGGATCGGGGGGGAGGTTGCACGAAAAGGGAAAAAAACACAGCAGAAAGAGGGGCTCAGTTCCTATGGGAAGGGACGTAACGGGGAAGCATAATTTTATTTTAAAAGAAAGAAGAATCTTTGGACCGATTTAGACCACGGGGGGGGGGGGGGAATCCAGCTGAAAAGGGAAAATTGGCGCCTCCATTCAAGTAAACCGTGATGTTTTATCTCTTGAGGAAAAAAGAACACGAAAAACAAGAACAGTCGAATGGAATGGGAAAAGGAGCGAGAGTTAGAAGAAGAGGGGGGACGAGCGCGTTAACGGAATAGGTTCGAACGCGATCAGGAGGGGGAAAAGGGGGAGACACAGGTGTTGGAGGGGACCTAGGTAGTCACGAAGACGTAATGAGGGTGGCAGCGGGGTGACGTGCAGAAGAGGATGAGGGGAAAAATTTGGGGGATGAAAAGAAGAGAGGAGGGGAATATTACGTCTCTCTCATAAAAAAAATTTTACTCGTTGGTCGGGAAAAAAAGGAGGGTTGAGTCCGCGGGGGGGGGTGAGGGAGGGGGGATGAGTCAAAAGGAGGCAATATGAAGAAGTTAATTCGACCGAGGTGAAAGAAAGAGGGGGTTTTCTTATTAAAGATTAATGACCAAAAAAGGTCGACTCTTTTCAGAAAGGGATTTCCTCTTTTATTGAAGGAAAGACAAGGGGAAGATGAGTCCGTAGGGTTAAGAATTTAGGCAGTGGGGGGAGAAAGGCGTCGAAGTGAAAGTTCACAATGAAGACCTGTATGTAGAAAGGGTTAGAGGAACCAAAGGTATGAGTGAGGGGGGGTCCAGATTTTGGAGGGGGGGATGGCGAGTGAGGTTGTCTAATTGTTGGAGGGGGCCGGAGAAAGGATGGTTAGGGGAAGGGAAACGGGGGCGGCTGGGCGAAAGGCAAACTGGGGGGGAGAAACAGGAGCTATGAATTCGAGGGACGGATACGCGCCGAAAAGAAAAGAGGCGTTAGGACGGATGGGAAAAACGAATTGGAATAAGAGGGGCCGGGGGAAAAGAACGAACTCTAACGATCAAGGGAAGAAGATACGCATTGGGGGAGGATTCACTGGGGAACCTCGATTACACATCCTCACAGAGGGGAAAAACTTGGACAGCATCAAAGGAAAAATTAAAAAAAAAAGAGGAATCCAAAATGACAAGGGGGAGGAGGAAGGGGGGGGGGGTCTTCTTGGCAGGAAACAGCACGTATATTAGTAAAAGAGAAAAAAAATTCACCCCAAGGGACACATGAAGAGTAACGAGCTTAGAAGTGGGGGGGGGAAAGACTTCTGCTTGAAAATCTGGGGAAGTCAGCCTTGCAGGAGGGTACTCTCTGTTAAAACCCCGTTAGTTGCATGGGAGTTTCCTTCCAACGCGGTTCGTTTAAAGTCCAATTAGTTGGGGGGAAAAAACTCTCCCACCCACAACAAGGGGGTTTCCACGGTCACCAGGAAGTCTCTTATCCGTCGGAAGATCATCTCTCCATGTGCGCACCAGTGGAGGGAGTGGGACCCGGACACAGAAGCCAAGAGAGCCTCCTCGATGACAAAAGACACAAAATATACCAAGCCACCTGGGAAAGAAACCAACTTCCATGGAGGCATCTCCTGTTTCTTGTTGAAAAGGGGAAAAAAGACTCCGGAAGCGTTGTAAAATTTCAAAAGGCAGGAAGGAAGAAGGGGGTAACACCCAAAGCAGATGAGGGATAAAAAAGGTACATCACTTAAAAAAGCAAAACAAGCATGGGGGGGGGGGGGGGGGGGTCTTTCTGTGAAAAAGACAGCCCGCTCAAAACCGCGAAAAAGGTCCTTTCCAATGAAAAGCGTGAAAAAAAAATCGACACCAAAAAGAAAAGCATCGCATGAAAACCTGAAAGGGTTCTCATGGTGGAATCACCAGAGGCTCCAAGGAACGCAAAAAAGACGAGGAGCAACCCTGTCCCCAAAAAGCCATCACCGAAAAGAATCGCCTTCGTATCCTTCATGAGGAAAGAAGGAAGACCACTTCGCGGAAATAAGAGAGGGATCTGGCCGTTCCCCGAAGGGAGAAGGGACTATTATGTCAGCGAAATCTGACTAAAGAAGAATAAAAAAAGGAGGGGTGGTAAGGTGAGGTTGGACTTTTTTCCAAATCGGAAAAAGACCGCCACGCCGCACTTTTTCGCGAAAAAAAATCATCCGACCAGGCCATTCTAAGAAAGAAAGACTCGATGTGGGGTGCCGCTTGGAGAAAGGAAGTTTACTTGGTAAAAAGAACGACATTTTCCCTTCGAAAAAAGGAAACGTGTAAGGAGGGAAAGGAGGGGATCTTGGTGACTTTGGGGGTCCACTCAACTTATGACGGAAGAGAACTCACAGAGGAGCGTCCGCTTATTCGACGAAAATGGGAGGAGGGGCGGGTTCAGGGGACAAAAAGTTCAAATTTCAAAAAAAAGGCAAGGGGGAAAGATCGATCAACAACAACAAAAGGATAGAGGACGGAATGGGGGAAAAAGGGGAGCGAGTTGCACGCCTCGAAAAAAAGGAGGCAGGACAGTTGGAGGAAAAAGAAGGTCATAGGGGGGGGGAAAAAGGAAAAAGTCCCCGATCGAAGGAAAAAAGTTCACAGTATAACCCACGGCGGGGGGAAGGCCTTCTGGTAGCTCGAAATTTATAAACCTTTATTTTATCGCGGGAAAGACTGAACGGGACCAGAACAGAGGGGGGTCTAATGGAAGGGAGATGGGAAGTAGTCTATATTTTAGAAAGCTTGGCAAGAGGTGTAAAACGTTTCTAACGGAGGGAAGGAAAAAACTCAGGGGAACCCGAGAATGGGGTGGATTATTATTCTTCGGGCCATATTGAAAGAGTCATTAAATGGGAGGGGAAGTTCTGAGAGAGTTAGTCAAGATTCTCTCGGCAGTGGGGGGGGAGGCTCCTCATCTATGAAGGTTCTTTAAAATTATTTAATTAAAGGGGGGGAGTCCGCGGGTGTTTTGTGAAGATCAGGAAGGTAGAAACAGGCAAAAAAATATGGGCATTATTCGCGGGGGGGGGTTGTCGGCTAAAGGGGGGGGAACGTTCCTGCCCGAGGATGGTCGAGTGTTGGGAAAAGGAGTGCCTCATTGGATGGGGAACTAAAGCATACATGGAGGGGAATTCCTAGGGGCGTTATGGGGGAGGGGTAGCTAGATTGCCACGGGGTATAAATGCAGGCCGAGAAAGAGTTCATAGGGGTTAAGAAAGCGCAAATGCCGTCCTATTTTCAAAGGAAAAGAAAGGAATGGGTCCTAGGGGACGGTGGGGTTAAAAAAGGGGGGGTCTATTGGGGCAACCGTTTGCAGGCTCTTAGGCGGGGAAAGGGGAGGTAAACGGTTGCTTCTGGGGAAAAAGTTGCAAAGCTCTGACAAAGTTCTCACATGGAAAAGGTCGATGTTCCCAAAAAAAAACCGGCGAAACCTGCAGAAAAATGGTGACCCGAAGCGGGGGAAGGGGAAGCTGGTTCAACAGGGGGAAAATAAATATCAAAAAGTTGCGAGAAATCTCTCGGGAAGTCAATCTTTGAAAAGAAAGAAGGAAAATTACTGGGCCTGAATGGAACATACGCAAGGAGGGTTTCACGCAGAAAAGTATGGAAGAACGAAGTCTCTTATCCAATGTGGCCCAAAAGGGGGGGGTGGGGATGCTTGGCGATGAGCAATCGAGAAAGAAACAGGATGGGAGGAAAAAAAACACTGCGGGGCACACAGAATTGTCCTTGGAGAGACGGAGCTCGAAACATACTTCTTCTGAAAAGGTAAATGCGACAACGGCTCTGGTCCCGAAAAAAAGAAAGAAAGAATTTTTCCTGAAGTTCGTAAAAATTCTCCACGCGGAAGAGTGTAGGGACCGCGTCCGTGTAGTATGAAAAAAGGGGGGGGGGGGGGGGGAACCCTCACTCAGCCAGGTTTAAAAAAATTTCCTTCAGGGGAAGGCGCGGATCAAGGAAGCGAATTCAGCCGGGGAGGGTTGGAGCACCCAGTTGGAGGACCCCAGGACGAAAAAAGTCCAAAAAAATCTCCTCCGCGCTGCCAAGGGAAACACCAATATACCAAAATAAACCAAAGGAAATAGGACCAGACATGAAGGGTTCGGGGGGACTGAGAACACTACTTTGCAGCTTGGGATGAAATGGTGAACTCTGAAATGGGAGATTTCATCACACAAAAAAAATGCCGCAGAAGCGTGTTGAAAAGTCGCATGCCTTAAGCAGAGGAAAGGAATGTATGGATTCTTCGGGACATACCAATGGGACCGCCCTCTCAAAACCGGAAAAAAACCTAAAGGACCTTGAAAAAGAACCTACAACACCAGATCTGGAGGGCCATTCCTGCCCATAAAAGGATCTTTAACGAGTTCAAGAAACAAGAAGCCAAGCTCAACCATGTGAAAGAGGCCCACGAAAAGCCGAACAGTGAAGCACAGGGGCGGATCCGTCATCTTCCCCCACTAGGAAAGCGAACATTGTGTAATCTGGCAAAAGGGGGAATTACGATGATGTCCTCATAAGGGCCACCCTCAGCTAGCAGGAGGGCCTACCTTTGTGCAGGGTACATCGACTGAATCGCGGGAAAATCAAACGGGCCGACTTGAAGGACACTTTTGTTCGAGAAAATCTCTCCTCCGGGAAAAGAAGGGGAACGTACGCCAAAGAGAGTTCTGTGAGAGTGTCAGCATACCGGAAAAGAGAGGTCAGGGAGGAGCGCCGGGACGGAAAAGACAAAGCAGTGGTATACGGAAGCGGCCCGACTGGGGGGGGACCACTCCAACTGGAGGAGGAGAGGGAAAAAAAGGGGAACTCAACCTCTTAACTAGGAAACCTGGCGAATATGGTTTCTGGGGGGTGGCGTTCCAACGCGGAAAAAGGCAAAATTTCAAAACAAAAAA
>Ga0179593_1535112_pt1 | contig 12443 bp, 8 predicted proteins | sample CZODoug2_1_08_16_FD_185931 | JGI IMG/M metagenome (GOLD analysis project Ga0179593, IMG submission 185931) | Vadose zone soil fungal communities from Angelo Coast Range Reserve, California, USA - CZODoug2_1_08_16fungal (PacBio error correction) | ecosystem: Environmental > Terrestrial > Soil >...
AGCCGTCAGTAACCCCACCGATCTCTCGATGTCCTACTTGCATAAGGAACGGAGGAAAGTGACACACGTCTGTTTTGTAAAGGCAAACAACTCACTTCAAGAACTACCGACGAGCAGAGGGCAGAGTGCCCAGGATCCCGAACAACCACTCGGCTCGAGGGGGGACCTTGCGAGAAAAGGACGAAGGGGAGGGTAAAAAAAATCAACGAACCTGACGTGGCGCTCAAGGGCCCCCAGATCAATACTTTCTGCAAGACGGAAAAGACAACTCGAACAGCGGGCAGTTGATGCTGACAACTGCTGCGACGGGATCTTAGGTGAAAAAAAATGCGGCGGAGACCCCTGGCGCGCAGGAGCAAGCCGGGGAAAAGAGATGGGGAAAGAGGGGAAGAAACTTGCTACAACATTAACTGCTAAGATGAAAGACGAAAGACTGGCGCGGAGAAAAGCGAAAAAGGTTGTGAAAAAAAAAAAAGAAGACTCGCCTCGGTACGGGGAAAAAAAAAAACGACACCTTCGCAAACTGCAATTGGAGCAGGCCCGTTTGACGGTGGGGTGTGTCTCAACGCGAAAAGGAGGAGCGTCCGAAGGATACGGACACCTGTCACAGTGCAGGGCAAAAAGGGGGGGGGGGGGGGGGGAAAAAAAGGAACCCTGTACTAAACGGTCCATGGTACAAGGCAACCGCGTAGTCGAGTTGCGCTGTCAAAACGAATGCGAAAGGGAGTCCGGGCCATCGAAAGTGCATGTTCGTCGATTCAAAGGAAAACACAAAAAAAAAACCTTCAAAAAAGGAAGGGGGAAGTGGTCTGGGTGAAAAAATAGCGGGGTCGGCACATCTCAATTAGTGCACAACTTTATTCATATCGCGAAAGGAAAGGACCGGGAGGAAGAAGGAAATCGAAGGAGACCTGAAGGGCTGAGAAAGGGAAAGAACAACACTGACCATATAACGGAGATTTGATCTAGTGCAAGACGGCTCTTCTAACAGGGGGACGGGCGCGAAAGTGGACGTAGGCGGGGAAGCTAAAGGGGAAGGAAAAGGGAGCAAAAAGATATGGTCCCGCACGGTGCAGGGGGGGAGCCACCTCAGCACGACTTGGCTTCTTGTCGCCTAATAGGACAGAAACGAGAGCAGGGTTCAGACTAATTCCGGTGACGGAGAAGGTAGAGGATCTCGCTTAAGGCGCAAGCAGACCGAATAAGGTCCCGTCTGCTCTTACGGCCCAAGAAGCCGGAGTTGCACCGGCGGTGACAAGAGGAAGACAAAAGAGGCGTAGCGGCTCGGCGAAGGAAATAGAAAGGGAAAGGACAACTAAAGCTCAGGCGCATCGACATGCCTCGTGGAATCGCGGTGGGACTTGAAGGGAAACGGGGGGAAAAAGCGCGAACGCACCGTAAAGAGCCTTTTGTAAGGAGTCGGGTCGGCGAAGGGGAGAAGAGATGTCCCCTCCAAGAGAAGCAAGAGGGTGCTCACGGGGTCAGGAAAACCAATGTCAACGGGGTATGTCGAAAGTTCTGTGAGGGAGGCTAAGGGGAAAATAGGAGTAAACCTGATACGAGCAAAAGAATGGAAAATTTCAGGTAAGGAAGGACGATCGGAGAAAAAATCTTGATACCGCGTTGGTCCCACGTTGTTTTGTCCCGTTGGCGGGTGAGAAGGGGAATACTAAGAGCCACCTGGATAGTCGAAAAACAAAGCTGGTCGCCGTTGGCTCAAAAAACACGGGAGTCCTCAGCGGGAACGATGAGTAGAAAAGAAAGGGCTGGTATCTAAGGAAGACGCCAAAGTGAAAACAACCGAAGGGAAGAAAACATGGAACCGTGTGGCGTGATTCATTAGACATACACACTAGCCTGAACTAGGAAGTCGGATGCCGTTCAGGCGGCTCGAAAGAAAAAATGAGAAGAACATCTGGGGGGGTTTTAGGAAAGGGGGGACTCATCTCATTCCACAGAAAGGAACGAGGAAAGGTTAGACGGTTCCTTCTGCCATCGCTCAAAAAACGGAGAGGAAAAGAAGTAGGGGGCAGAAGGCACCCGAGAGCGGAGACAAGCCAGGTCAGCCCCAGAAGCTAAGTCTCCGGGTGGATGAGATGATCTATGACGATTCGACCACCCAGCGGTTACTCTAATATTCAGTTCGCAGGAAAGAAAGAAAGCCGAACCACCGGTTAGAAAAGGATGAGGTAATGTCAACATGGCTCCTCAAGGAAAATCGCTTCTCGGGGGGCCTGGAAAGAACATGAAAAAATCTTTCTTCTAAGAGAAACTGGGTAATTACAAAAAAGGGGATGCATTTGAAAAGGCGTACCTCTTCACGACGCGAATGCGTTGGGGATCTAACAGGAGAAAGAAAAACCGGGTTGCAAAAGAGCTCAGGTGCAAAGAGGCAGCGGAGGCAAAGTCACGGAAAGGATACCCAACACCCTTGGAAGCCTGCATCCATACTATAATATTACGAACGCGGAAGGTGCAAGTTTAAAATGGCGGAGAAAGGGGGGGGAACATACTGAATGTAAGCCGCTCGGGAAGAGCACCTGAACGTCTGGCCAAATAACCCACCCTCGTTGGCAAAGGGAGTCCGCACCCAAAAGACTGGCAAGCAAGAGGTGCTGTAAAGCGGGTGGGGAGGCAAAAAAGGAGAATGCCAGAAAAAACAGACAGTCAGTGAATTAACACGGTGGGGCGTTCCGCAACTAGGATACACGAGAACTCTCAAAAAAAAAGGGCCGTCCATGTCAGAGTCGATTGAATCCAAAGGCAGGCCTTTGAAAGAGGCAGGTTACCACCATTCCGCAGGAAAGAGGGGAGAGAAGCTCGTCATCATTCAACCCCCGTAAGAACGTAGGAGAAGACGAAGGACGCTGTCTGTTCAGATCAGAAGAGGAGTCCAGGTTGTGTGCTCCCGATGCACAAGAATATAACCAGGAGAATCGAATCTCGTCTAGCGGAGAGAGGAACATCAAAAGAGCTGAGGGACCTGTAGGAAGGACCCCCACTCGAAGGGGGAAAGCCTCGAAGGGAATAAATGCCAAGGGAACGAGTCCGTTGAAAACTACGTCAGTAGCTCCCGTTCAGGAAAAAAAAGAAGGGTCACTGCGCAAGAGACATGTAGAAGCAAAACGTGAGCAATACCTCGTCTTAGTGACGGTTCAGGGTTGGGGGTTGAAAAGGGGGACTCCGGAAGTTACGGGCTGATCATCGAAGAGAAAGCTGGTCATCCGTCGCCACTACAGTGTGGTTACATCGGGAAAATGATTGAGATGTGCCAGCCACCAGTTCAAGGGAAAAAAAAGCGAGGGCGGGGTTCCGCTGGAATCACGAAGCAGCATTCTATGCCTGAGAACCCAAACAGGGTAAAAACCACTAGGAAAATCTCTGGGAAAAGGGTTCCAGCGACCTGGGAAAGAAGTAAAGGAAAAAAAAAGGGCACGGGTTGCGGGGGGAAACAAGAACCAGTAGTCCTGGGAGGGGGGCGTTCAGGTCAGGAAGTCAGAGGTTTGGTCCCCACATCACGGTAAAGTAGAGCTGTGCCGTTGCCAATTCGTTGGCCGAAGCAGGGCTGCCTTTGCGGTGTGACTAAGCCAACCAACCGTCGCGGGCTAAGGGATCACGCAGGAGTCACTGTCGGCCACGACTAACGGAGGCACTTGACAGGTGGTCTCCGGGAAAGGAAGGGGAAGACAAGATGGAAACGGGAGGGCGCGACGCACAGGGCCTACCGTAGGGTCTACCGAGAAGCCTTCTAAAAAAGACACTAACAATCCCAGCGGAAAAGCTTGAATCCACCTGCATGGTCTTTTTACACTTCATAGCTGGGTAATTACAACCGTCTTTTGCTTTTCTTACCCACCAGTTCGAGAGGAGGGGCGGTTTAGGGACCATCACCAAATATGGGGAAGCGCAAATTCCAAAATTGCCGCTCGTAGATTAGAAGGATGGGGGGGGGGGGTTCGGATGGTCATGGGTCATTCTTCCTACGACCGGGAGGTCCGTGTAGCAAGGTTAGGTTTGGGAATATCGTTCAGCAAAAGCCATAAATCAAGGGGTGGCGCCTTTTCAGGTACTGACTTCCCAGGTAGCCACCGTCTCGCAGAAGATTCGTTACACGGCAAGTTGGATAGGGGTGTGCGATGCCCATCTCGGGGCGTAAGGTACTGGCTATCAAATATCGCTCTTCAAAAACTGAGTAGGATAAAGGGATCTATAGTCGCCGTACGGGAGACAGGGGCAGAGCCGCTAACGAAAGCGCAACTCCCTTGCCTACGGAGCAGACCGCAAACAAGCTGGTGGTAGGTTAGAACGAGTCGAACAGCGGAGTCCCAATACAGCTATGGAAAAACGTCTCTACTAAGGAGGGCATAATCACAGGGCCCTACGCACCCACCCTAAACTCATCTCCAGCCATCCTGACTCGCTGAAATGGAGGTATGGGCCGAAACGCCGGAACGTGGAGCAGGGTCCACCAATAATATCCATCAGGAAGCAAACAGGTTTTGACGGGGAACAAGGGCAGGTTGCTAAGTCAGTGGATAAGGATGCTGGAACGTGTCGGTTCAAAACTGCGAGACCCTTGCAGAGACACGAAGGGGACACGTGAACCGCGGTGTTATCAACTACTTCACTTCGTAAAACTTGCCGACCGGGATCCAAACGGAAATGCTACCAGCTGATTTCGCACCCCCGCCTACTAGCCTCTGCATACTTTCAACTCTCGAAATGTCTGTGCGTCATCTTAAAAAATGGTGAGGGACCCGAATAAAAATGGAAAACAAAAAACCTTAGGAAAGGAAGCCGAAATGTACACGTCACGGTCAGTACCACTCCACCACGGTTGACCAAGAGGCTAAGCGGGAAAGGATCGGCAACAAGCGGCCCAGAAGTCATACCAAGTCTTGCGGCAACCGACTTGGAGAATTCCAGAGCCCTCTAAATCCTTCAGTCAGTCACCCGTGAGAGAAAGTGGTCTTGGAACAAGAGCATGCGAATCCCATAATGAAGAAAGGGAAAAAGGGATGGGGGGAGGGGACAAGCGACGGATCCCGCCGTGGCTCATTCAGGGAACGAAGTCAGACCGAAAGGGAAACTGGGAGAAAACTGAAAAAGAAAGGGACAAGGTCAGCGCAGGAAAGGGATGGGTGCTCTAGTTTAGGACTGGAAGGTCGCTCTCCGAACTGAATTCCAGATTAAGCGCTGAGCATTTGGGTAAGGAAAGAAATCGTGAAACAGCTGGCAGGTAGCATCAAGAGAACGGGGCCGTAGCGGGGCAGCGCCAAAAAAGCTCTGTCGGGGGTGGTTCGGACGCACGGAGCAGCCAACTCAGTGTGCAGAAACATAGTGGAGGAGCACACCCGAGACGGAAGCAGCAAAAAAAAGCCAGCAGTAACGCCAGTCCTTCCCATCTCGCTGAACCGGCAAAAATCGGAAAAGGCAGGAAAAAAATGACACGGAGGAGACGCTCGGCGGAATGGGGAATATATCGGCATCCCATACAGCCAGCATCCGTAGGGCCGCGATCGAAGGAGAAGAACTGCAGCTCACGCGGTGACGGGGTCTCTTTCCGGGGGGAAGAAAAAAAAACAGGAAATTACTAGCTTTGGGGTAGTGGGAAAAGGCAAAGCGGCTCACATCAAAAGGCGGGGGGAGACAGTCCGAGGAGAAAACCTTGGCAACGAGGGTTTGGGGGAAATTGAGTGAGCAGGAGGGGCTTAATTCATGAGTCCAAGCGCAGAAAAGAAAAGCACGTGCGAGGAGTCTTCTTTAACGTTCTCTGCCGAGTGGGAGGAGATGGCCGCTTGATGGCGCCGGCCTCCTCGGTGTCACGGAAAAAGCACTAAACACCCCATTCCGACGGAGATTCAAAAAGAATCACAACCCAGCAGAAGTTGAGATCAAACAGCCGCTACGGAGGAAATAATGTTCGGGTGACGGCACCGCAGCTGTTTCTCAATTTCTACTTGATAACCACGAGTACGTGAAAGGAACCAGAGTAAGCTCTGGTTTGAATGAGGCGGAGCATGCACATGATAAGACTGGGAAGGGAGGATTCCTTCAGGCGACGCGCAGGAAAGAACCGCGGGTTTTTCCGAGCTTCCACTTCAAACTATCTCAGTCCCCGGAGATTATGACCCTGGCGGGGTCTCTCTCGAGGTTGAGAGATATCAGAACAACCACAACGGGAGGAGAGGAAAAAAAAAGAAAGGGAGAGGAAGTAAAACGAAAAGCCGAATGGGGGAGCCGAAGCGCCGTGGGGAAAGTGAGGTCCAAAACCGTCAACGAGGACACGCGTTCTCTAATGCGCGTCAACGCCTGAGACAGTAAGGAGGGAATTCTCTGGTCGATCATGTGACATGAAGACAAAACGGGGTCAGTCAAAAAGGCTAATCGGGGGAGGACCGGCCCTCGTTCTCGTCCCTGAAATGGTAGTACCAAATCGGAACGAAGATAAGTGACAAGAAGGGACCAAGGGCGGACTACCGAGGGCTTTTTGGGGGGAGCTCGGGGAAAGGGGTGGGAGAGAGATCTCCAAAAAGAGCAAGACGAAGGGTGTATACCACCTGAGAGGAGACTTAGGTCAAGAAAAAAGAACAAAAAGGGAGATAATCGCAACAAAAACACAACAGCAAAAATTTTTTTTTTTTAATCCCCCCTGAAGAGCAAGCTCAATTACCTGGTTACCGGTAGGAAAATACCATGTACTCCTGGGCTAAGGTCTCCGTCCGCCAACTAGAAAGAAAAACCCACTCTTTTGAGTTCCCAGTACCCCGACTTGCTCACCTGTCTTTAATCAAAGGGGGTAAACGCCAGATGAATGAAAAACGGCTGAGAAAGAACTGAAATCTCTGACATTCCGGTGCGGTACGAGACCGTCTTACAGCACCTGAGCAAGGACAAGGGGCCAAAGGAGGCTCCCGGAGCCGGAAAAGTTCGTGGTCGGCATCTATTCCCCAAGACTGCAAAAGCGGGGGCTCCCTGCGTGAAAGGACTGTAAACCGCCGGGCGAAAAGGCTCCACTTATTCTTGGTCAACGGCAATAAAAGTAAGATGCGGAATGGAGAAGAAGATAACGGCGACGGACAGAGTCCCAAATCTTACCAGGGAGACGGAGTAGAAAAGCGTCGGTCTACGTAAAACAGACAAGGGAAATAATGAAGGGCGGACCACCCCAAGAACCAACCAACCTGAAAAGAAGTCTTCAGAACGGGAGGGGAGGTAACGAGTCAAGTGCAAGGCCTAAGAGGAAAGGTTGGACAACCGCGCCGCCAATCTGCCAGGCGGCGCAAGCGCCATGTTAAAGTGCTCCAGAGAAAGGAAATCGAACGGGGGCTGGCTACGGGAAGGAGGCCGGGGAAGTCTCCGGTGGGGGGATTGTGTTCATGTTTTTGTGGTTGGGGTGGTTGGTTGTTTTGTGTTGGGGTTCGTGGGGGGGTGGTTGGGGTTTTGTTTTTGTTTTTTTGGTGGTTATTGCTGGGGGGGGTTTCTTCAAAGGAACGGTCTCCGTACGAAGGAGCATCAGAAAAGGGGACAGCTGACCAGTCAAATAAAAAATCCATGTGTAGCGCCCCTCCGGAAAATGCGTCTGAACAACCACCTCCGTCACCCAGACCACGAGTAGAGGGTTTTCCGTTCGGAGGTACCGACCATGACCTCACGAGGAGAGGAAGAGAAAAAAAGTGTGCCGACCGGGAGAGAAATCAGAGGAACGCGGTGGTGCAAACGTGCCGTAAGGGTGCGTGGTGGCCTGCACGTGACCTGGGGAAAAAGAACGGAATTTGGTTTCGACGCGTCAGTCGTTCAGGGGGCAGCATGAAGTGGGTCCCAAAAACTCAACTCTTCCTCAAAGAGAGGGTCAGTTGTAATTGCAACAACCTAGGCCGGAGAAGAGGAGCGCCCACAAGGAGAACTCTGCTTTGGACGGAGAACCTACAGGCAACACCATACTAAGCGAAAATAGCCGTCAACCGCGGTGACCCAAGAGAGGGGTTAACGCGCCTTGACAGGACGTCGAAACAAAAAACAAATAAAAAGCGCTCCAGGAGAAGACGACCATGCCCGGGGATTGAAATGTTGCAAGCGAGAGAGTATAAGTCAAACTTCGCTGTTCCTTACAGGTGGGTGAGTGTGGTGGAATCAAATTCGTAGAGCAAATTTTCAATGGGGGATAAGAGAGGGAGTGGGGGTGCGGAATGCGCATTCTGCCAGTAGGAGGGCGCATCGAAAAGTCCAGGGGGTACGTTGAGGGGTTTCCTGAGTTTGCCTCACCACCTGAAAGGTTCGAAGGGTGCAGACGTACTGAGGCTGTAGCTACTCGGTCGCGAAGGGACCAAACGCGGAAAAAGGAAAAAAGGGGGGACGGCTGATAGAAGCAAAAAAAGGACACGTAAGTATTAATAAAAGAGATCGAGAAACTCCAACTTAACGTAGACCGAGCGTGTCACTCAGCGCTAACGAGGCACCACTGCAGCAGAGTCTGAAACTATCAACAGTGGGAATCAACGAGTGAGAAACAGTCCGACACTACAGAGAGAATTACTTCAGAAGTGCAAGTTAAAGGAGGAAAAAAATTAACCAGAACCTCCTCTCAGAAATCTCAGCACCGAGGGAGCTGACCACCGAATTTTTCGGAAAACAAAACCGACCCACTGGGGGAACAGGGGTCCCGCCCAGCTCACACGAAGCTCGGCCCCGGTGGAAGAAAGCGGCATGTGGCTTGAATAAAAAGGGGCGGCGGCGAAGTCGTAGTGGCCGGCTCGCGGGTCTCGACACGCCGTTTCCATCAGGGACCTGCGTAATATCCAGGGCGACATACGAGACGTGGCCCGACAGTATCTGCCATCAGAAGATACGGTATGCGCCGGCGCCAAAAAAAGCCAATAGACGAAAGAAACTGCAGACACTTCACCGTCTTGCAGCAATGAGACTTGTTAACATGGAAGGAACTAGAACACAGAGAAACTGGAATGACCCAGGGAAGGGGCAGGAGCCAAACCCATCTTACCTGGACGGCTAGACTGTCAAGAGCAAAAGCTGTCCACTGAGTGGGAGGGGCGCTGCAACCGACGTGGGGGCAGTCAAGGGGCAGGCCATCGAAGGAAGGCCGTTTGATTTCTATTCCGACGTAACACGCGAAGTGGGGTAGGGGACAGCTCGCGGTGGGGCGCAATACGCTGCACTAAGAAAACGATGTACAACCGGGAGTGCTCCGAACGGATGCCAGGAAAGGGGGGAACGATGAGCAGCACGTCGACCGTGAACCTGAACGTAACGGGACAAAACAACACCCCTTACCGGCACTAGCAGACAGGAGGGGTCGGGGGCGACCTGAACATGGTCGCTGCCGAGGAAAGAACGGCAGACAATGACGCCGTAGCAGGAAAAAGAAAAGGGTAGGAAAAAACAACTAAAAAATTCACACGTGCCTACACGGGGGACCAAACCGAAAGTGACCGCCGCTGGGAAGGGAATGTTGGCATAACAGGAACTAAAAAATCAGGGAGGGCCTCAGGGGATAGGGATAAACGAAGAAGTGAATTCGAGCCGCGCCAGCAGTAAACTCACTGTCCCTTCCTCAAAAAAAAACCGCCCAAAGAAAGAAATCGAGGGGAAACAGAGAAGACGCAGAGCGGGAGAGATCGGAAAAGGGGGTCTCAACCACTAACAGGCCCGTCATTCAAAGCACGGCCTGGCTCAATCTGAGGGGGGGGGGGGTTGACTTTGCTGGAAACTTTCTGAACGTAACGAACGTGACGGGGGAGGATAGTGAGTGTCGAAGATAGTGCGGCAGTAGCTGAGGGAAACCCGAACATCTGTTACAGCGACGACCAGTGTTCCGGAGTAAAATCCTTTGACAACTTTTTGTTGTGGGCTAAGTGGGAGTCTTCTGAGCGCATAGGGGAGGAAAGAGAGGAAGGGCTATCGAGCCCAACCAGGGGGAGGGAAAGGGCGCGGCTAGGTCTGTTAGATGCGATCTTCTGAAGTGATCCCTGGATAACACGTGGTGCGAGAGACTACTCTCGGCAATACAAACGCTGCCTCGCACCGTTAGTGCACGGTCGCCGGACTCAAAAAACTCCGCTAGCTTCCAGGGCCCGAAGTGGTGAATAGGTCTGCAAACGACAAGGGCTGGGTCTACCATTGGAAGAAGAGAGTGAAGGTCGGCCAGAAACCAGGAAAAGGAGGAGGGGGTCATATGCGAGCAGAGATTCGACACGAGAAGCGGTCCTTAAAGTCGGATTCCTGTCAGGAAACAAGAGAATTAGACAGCGGGGGTGGTCCAGAAAACCTGCAGAGACATCTCTTCCAGGAGGATTGGAGAAAAGGGTGTCTCCAAAAGACTCGGTGTGCCTGCCCAATATCTCCAAAACCTGAGTTAGGAAAATTAGAAATTTTCCATCCATTAAACTAAAGAAACAAGAAAGCCCCCAGAGAGGGCGCCGGTAATGGAGGGAAGTCAAAAAGCCGCACCTCTGTGAGAGAAGGAAGGAAGAAGGGAAACAGGAAAATAAGACGTAGTCAAATTTCTCCTGCTCCTACCTCTGAAAGTATCCCCAGCCTCCGGGGCAAGACCGAAAAAGCGTTGAAAAGGAGAAAGGGGAGGACAAAAAGCCCTTGTCGTGCCGAAGAGTTCCCATCAAGGAACCTTCCACAAGACGTGAGGCTGTGGGTTTAAAACAGGGGAAAAAAGGGGGGGGGCCATCAGAGGGAGAACAAGCGTCTGGTCGGGGGAGCACCTTAAAACGCTCGCCACGTGGACGCCAGCAAGAGCATAAAGTGGGAAAGCCCGAGGAGGTAAATGAATCATTAGATCGCGACTCCAATGGGGAGACTCCAGCTCACCTCACTTAACCCCCCCAAAGCAAAGAAAAAAAAAAAAAAAAAACGCTTTGCAAGGGCTAAAATACTGGCGCACCGAGTCTGTAAGTAGGAAGGAAACCGATCCCCATAATCTCGGAAACTAAAATAAAGTGACAAAAGAGTAGTCACGTGAGAAGAAGCCCAAAGTCCTTACAGACACGTCCAAAAAAGAGGAAGTCCATCCGAAGAATGACTGCCTCCGGAACGGTCCTGTAGTGGGGGACCGGCAGAGCTATTGCCAAAATCAGAATCCCCGATCAGCCGCAGACAGCTCCTGCGTCGACAAGGAAATCATCCTGGGGATGCAGCAGGGAGCGTTCATTTAAAAGACGGGTGGTCTGCCGGACAGAGGATGCTACCTGTTTGCCTCTCAGAAGAAAAAAGAGGGGAGCTAAAAAGCTCCGCAGAAGGGGGACTCTTCTCCGGTGGAAATACGAACATCAACCAGAACTGCTGGGGAAAAGAACCTTTTTTTTTGGGGAAAAAGGAGAGCCCCCAAGAGCGGCACCAAGACGGAACAGGGCTAAGTGATTCTACCCTGGAAGTCGTTGAAAAGAACTCACGGAGTCCACTGGATCCTCGCAATCTGAGGCAATGGGCGGCGAAAGACATAAAAAGCCTAGAGAGGCGCTGGAGAGCTGACGTAAGTGGTGGGGAGATTTCATCCGTTCGCGTTCAAGGAGGTCGGTGCGTGTACCTGTTCCCGCTGGCAAAGACGGAGCTTATGCATCCGGGGGTAATAGTGAAAAGATGAGGGAGGACCGACAAAGGGGGGGGGCGAGCTGTCGGGAGCAAAACCTTCTTGCTGGGGAAAGGGTTTTCCCGGAATCACCACCCAGGACATGCATCGATTGTCCGTATCTTATAAAAACGCACCGGGGAAGCAACACTACGGGGAGAAATCAGAGTGGACGGTAAAAAGGCAGACCTGGACGCGTAGAAGAAAGAGGGGTTGCGGGTCCCGTGAACCTTGGAAACCGCCATTTAAAGTCGGCGTCGGGGGGGCGCGGGAAGTCGAGATCGTGCCACAGAAAGGGACAGCGAACAGGTTTGCAGGGAAATCACATGGGTTCTAGTAGCCGCGTCCGTAAGGGGCGCCGGCAAAAACTCAAACAAATGCGAGCGATGTCCGATCTCCCTTAAAAAAAGTTACAGACGACAGGCCCATTGGCCTCCTACAGGAGGACAAGAGGGAACGCGTGGGCCGCGACAGATTCGCGAAGCGAGAAGTCGACCAAGAAAGAAGCAATTAGAACTCGCCAGCCGAGCAATCCAGGCCCGCGGGTTCAAGGAGGGTCCAATCTTGGTCGTGAGTCTTTGCGTGGACACTTTATCTTGGTCAGCAAGAGGGGGAGGTGGGCGTACCAAAAAATGCGGAAAGGGGTCACGCAAAGGTCGAAAGCGAATCAGATGATTTGGTGGGTGGTGGAAACCTTTTCAATCTAGGCGGAGAATACTGTCCTTTTAGGGAGGGGACGTGAGGGGGGAGCCCAGGTGATCACAAACCCGTTCATCTTTCTATAAGGGACAGGGCGAGCGCAGAAACTTGAAAATCAGGATCCAGCGCCTAGACGGTAGCTTAGTCT